>Ga0302324_100003936_pt1 | contig 33275 bp, 30 predicted proteins | sample Palsa_T0_1_FD_201949 | JGI IMG/M metagenome (GOLD analysis project Ga0302324, IMG submission 201949) | Peat permafrost microbial communities from Stordalen Mire near Abisko, Sweden - Palsa_T0_1 | ecosystem: Environmental > Terrestrial > Soil > Palsa > Peat permafrost | place: Sweden: Abisko...
GTCTACGCCTTCGTGCTGCGGCTGGTCTATGCAGGCTCGGTTGAATTGCTGCCGGAGGAAACCTATTACTGGAATTATTCACGGCACCTGGACTTTGGATACTTGGATCATCCGCCGATGGTGGCTTGGCTGATCCGCATCGCAACCGCTGTGTTCGGGCAAACTGAGTTTGGCGTGCGCGCCGGAGCGCTGCTGTGCGGAGCGATCACCTCGATCTTTGTTTACAAGCTGACCCGCAACCTTTTCGGCGCCGCGACCGCGCTGGCCGCCCTGCTGCTGGTCCAGGCGCTGCCGTTCTTTTTCCTCTCCGGGCTGCTCATGACCCCGGATGCGCCGCTCGCCGCTGCGTGGGCGGCGTCGCTCTACTTTCTCGAGCGCGCCTTGATCGGCAACCAATCCCGGGCCTGGTGGTTTGCCGGCATCTGCCTTGGCGTAGGAATGATCTCGAAGTATTCGATCGCGCTCCTGGTCCCGGTAACGGGAGCCTTCATGGCCTGGGATCCGCAATCGCGCCGCTGGTGGACCCGCAAGGAGCCTTATCTCGGCGCTCTGCTCGCCTTGGCAATCTTTTCACCCGTCCTCATCTGGAACGCGCAGCACGAGTGGGCATCGTTCGCATTTCAAACTTCGCGCCGGCTCGCGGAGACGCCGCAATTCGCCTTGCACAAGCTGATCGGCTCCATCATCGTATTGATTACCCCGACCGGACTGCTCGCCGTTATTGCGGCGCTGATGATTCGGCCGGGCGCAGAGACCGCCGATGCGGGCCGCCGCCGGCGACTGTTCAAACTTGCCGTTTTTATTCCCCTCTCGGTGTTCGCCTTGTTCAGTTTGCGCCACGAAGTGAAACTGGATTGGACCGGCGCACCCTGGACGGCGGCGCTGCCTGCCATGGCCTTCGTCATGGCCAATAACGATCTGCGGGGGTCGCGGTTCGCGGCCTGGATTCGCGCCGCTTGGATGCCTACCATCGTCGTCATGCTGTTGATCTTTGGCGCCGGCCTGCAGTACTTGGTACTAGGGATCGCGGGCCTGGGTTACGACAAGCACATCGAGGTGATCCCGGTTGGATGGCGAGACTTGAGCGCGCACGTCATCGATACCGCCAATGCTTATCGCAAGGAAACGGGTACCGAACCGCTGATTGTGGGAATGGACCGGTATGCCATCGCCAGCGAACTGGCGTTCTATGGCGCCGCGCACACAGCCACGCCGTTTCAGACGGCGAACAGCCATCTGTTCGGCGGCATGGGCCTGATGTATAGCCAGTGGCTGCCGCCGAAGTCGCAAGACGGGCGAGATCTCTTGCTCGTGGCATGGAGTCCGGGCGAGTTGGACGACAAGTTCGTGCACGCGCGGGTGGAGAGATTGGGGCCGATCGAGGATGATGTGCTGATGCGGGATGGGGTGCTGATCCGCCACTACTATCACCGCATGGCTTTTAACTATCGTGCTCGCGATGACGACAATGACTTAAAATGAGCGCCATGAAGCCGACATATCGTTGCTTGCTCGCCGGCGCGCTCGCCGGTGCCTGCCTGATGCCATCGGCCTTCTGCGCCGCGCAAACCCCAGAGCAGCAGAAAATGTGGGACGCGCAGCGTTTGCAGGCCCAGGCCGATGAGAAGGCAAAGGCAGAAAAGCTGGCCGCACAGCGCGCCGCGCGCAAGGCGGATCCCATGGCTTGGGTTCGCACCTTGAATCCGCTCACCGCGGGCGGCTGGCAATTCCGCTCGGTCGCTCCTGACGGATCGTGGGCGTCCTTTAGCACTGAGCATCAATTGAAACGTTCCGGTCATCTGGTGACCGCATGGCTGCGGGAGGAATATCCGGAACCGCAGCGAAGCAACAACGGCAATATTTATTTGAGCTATGTGGAGAAGATCCAATACGACTGCGCGAATGAGCGCGCGCGCGCCTTGTTGCTCATCTATTACTCGGACAACAACATCACCGGCAGCGAAGAGAGCAATGCCACCGATGTCAAAGAGGCGGTCTGGGTGCCGATCGTACCGGGGACCCCCAGCGAAAATATCTATCAATGGGCGTGCGCTGTCGGCAAGGGTCAAGGAAGGTGAGAAGAATCAAGGCACCAAAGCCGCAGTGGACGAAATTATTCCTATAAATAAGATAAAGTATTAAGCATAACCGCATAATATATAAGACGAATTACTTGGTAATGACGACGGCCTCATACCAGCTGAATGGTCGCGACCAGCATCTGTGTTCTATCGGCACAAGGACCGAGCAGTATTTCGACTTCGCCGGGCTCGAACACGGGCGCAAGCTGCGTGTCCAGAAAGCACAGCTCGGAGGCGTGCAACGAGAGCGTCACCGTGCCGCTCTTGCCGGGCGGCAAGCTGATCTTGCCAAAACCTTTCAGTTCCAATTTCGGCCGTGAGATGCTCGCGACCTTGTCGTGCGTAAACAAAAAGACGGTTTCTTGCGCCTCCCTCGCGCCTCGATTGGCGACGTCCACCTCGATCGTGAGCGCATCATTGATGCCGATCGCACTCGAGGACAACTTAAGATTCGAGAACTCAAAGCGACCGTAGGTAAGCCCGAATCCAAATGGAAAGAGGGGCTCATTCGCGACATCGAGATACTTGCTGGTGAATTTATCCGCAGCGTCGAAAGGCCTGCCGCTGGGACGCTCGCTAAAAAAGATCGGCACTTGGCCTTCCGCGCGCGGCCAGGTCACGGGCGTTCGCCCGCTGGGGCTCACTTTTCCTAAGAGCACATCGGCGATCGCATGTCCCGCCTCGCTGCCCAGAAACCAAGCCGCGAGCATCGCGTTGGCGCGCTCCGCCAACCACGGCACGACCAGGGGCCGCCCGGAAAACAAAATCACAATCACCGGAGTCGCGGAGCGCTGCGCGCTTTCGAAAACGGCTTCCGCAAGCCGCCGTTGCATACCGGGCAATCCTAAATGCGCACGGCTCGAGGCTTCTCCGCTCATTACCGCTGCTTCGCCCAAGCAGAGGATGATCGCGTCCGCCGCCGCGCACTGATCTACGCAGCCGGCGATGCCGCTGAAATCCGCGCTCTCGATTTCAACACCTTGCGCATGCAGAATCTCAGCCTGGGGGAGCGCGCTACGCAAACCCTCGAGTACGGTCACGTGACCCTCCGGCGAAGCGGCGCCCCACCACACGCCGCGCATCTCGGCCGATGCGTTCGCCAACGGGCCGATCACGGCGAGGCGCTGCGCAGCACGCGATATTGGCAGGGCATCGCCCTCATTCTTGAGCATTACGATCGAGCGCGTAGCGATTTGCCGGGCAAGCTGCCGCCGGCGCGTGCGTGCCGCAGGCAATTCAGGACTCTTGCCGCGCCGATATGGGTCCTCGAATAATCCGAGCCGCTCCTTCAGGATCAATACGCGGCGCACCGACTGGTCGATTTCCGCGATGCTGACCGAACCGCGCTCCAGCGCGAGCGGCAAGCCGCGCCGATACGCATCGGCCATCATGTCGATATCCACCCCCGCTTTCAGCGCGAGCGCCGCCGCCTCGGCCAGATCCGCCGCAACGCCGTGGCGGATCAGCTCGGCAATGGCGTTGTAATCGCTGATGACGACGCCATCGAATCCGAGGCGGCCGCGCAGCCAGTCGCGCAGCAAGGCCCGATTCGCCGTCATCGGAACGCCGTTAAGATCGGTGAAGGAAGGCATCATAGCGGCCACTCCCGCGGACACCGCGGCGGCAAACGGCACCATGTGGACTTCGTGCAGCGTCCTGTCCGATATGTCGACGGGAGCGTAATCGCGCCCCGCCGTCACGCATCCATAAGCGCAGTAGTGTTTGGCGCACGCGGCGAGCGCGTCCGCGTGCATAAGATCAGCGCCCTGGAAACCCCGCACCTTGGCCTCGGCCATGCGCGCGCCCACGAGCGGGTCTTCGCCCGGGCCTTCGGCGATGCGACCCCAGCGCGGATCGCGCGAGACATCGAGCATGGGTGCAAACGTCATGGCCAAACCATCGGCAGCGGCTTCCTTGGCCGACTCGCGAGCGCTCTGCTCCCAAACTTCAGGGTCGAAGCACGATGCCTCGCCCAACGGGATCGGAAAGAGAATCCGATGTCCGTGGATGACGTCGTAGCCGATGAGCAGCGGGATTCCCAGCCGCGATTCCTTGAGCGCCAGTTCTTGCATTTCACGCACGTTTTCCGTGCCGACCAAATTCAGCAAGTTGCCGATGGCGCCGCTCTTGATCGCCTCCGTGGAATCGCCGGCGATGGTGGGACCGGTCACGGCCTGCCCGCAAGCGGTCATGGTGAGTTGTCCGAGCTTTTCCGTCAACGTCATGCGGCCAATTAAACTTTCGACACGGCTCACTGAACTTTAGCTCCCTTAAACCTGGCGTGGTGAATGATAATGGAGGAACCACCTGCTTGAGAGAAGTGTATGAACAAAGATAGGCCGGCGCAGACGGCGAATGCCACAGACGCGGAGGAGCGCGCGAATTCGCGCCTGCTGCCGCAACTCGAGATGATGGCCCGCGCCCTGTGGGCCTCGCCCGTGCGCAATACGCTGTTTCTTTTTTCGGGCTCCATATTTTTCGTCGTTGCGGCAAGCGCCTACGGCCAAATTCGTCTCAATAACTGGAATCAACCTTTCTATGATGCACTGTCGCGCAAGGATTTCGCGCAATTCCTCGACCAATTAGGAGTCTTTGGATTGATCGCCGGAGCGCTGCTGGTCCTCAATGTGGGCCAGCGCTGGCTCGGCGAGACCTTGAAGATCAAGCTGCGTCAAGGTCTGGTCCAAGACTTGATACAAAACTGGCTGGTGCCTGGCCGTGCCTTTCGGCTGACAAACGCCGGTCCGATGGGCGTGAATCCAGACCAGCGCATGCATGAGGATGCGCGCCACCTCACTGAATTGTCCACCGATCTTGGCATCGGACTACTGCAATCATCGATTCTGCTCGCGAGCTTCGTTAAAGTACTTTGGGGCCTGTCCAACAATTTTGCCTTTCACTTCGATGGACGGCAAATTGTGATACCCGGATACATGGTCTGGGCGGCGGTCGTGTATTCGGGTTCGGCGTCGCTGCTCAGCTATTGGGTGGGCCGCAGTCTCGTCGATCGCAACGCGCAGCGTTACGCGCGCGAGGCGGATCTGCGCTTCTCGCTGGTTCGAGTCAATGAACACATCGACGCCATCGCCTTGAGTGCCGGCGAACCGGACGAGGCGCGGCGCATTCAAATGGATCTCATGGCCGTGCTTGCCGCCACCGCACGCTTGGTGACCGGCCTGACCAATCTCACCTGGATCACGGCGGGCTATGGATGGTTCACCCTGGTCGCACCGATTTTGGTAGCCGCTCCCCTATATTTCGCCGGCAATCTCAGCTTTGGCGGTCTCATGCTCGCCTCCGGCGCCTTCATGCAAGTCCAATCCTCTTTACGCTGGTTCGTTGATAATTTCAGCACCATTGCGGACTGGCGCGCGACATTACTGCGCGTGGCGGGATTTAGGCGCGCCGTGATCGAGACCGACATCATGCACGATGTGGAAAACCACATTACCTACTCCACCGGTCCGGCGGGCGAGTTCGATATGAACGACCTGCAGATTTCTTCGCCGAGCGGCTGCACCCTGCTTCAGGAAAAGAAGGTGCAAATCAAACGCGGCGAGCGCGTGCTCATCGTGGGCGAATCAGGAACCGGTAAAACCCTGTTGTTTCGCGCCCTCGCGGGCTTATGGCCCTGGGGCTCTGGAACCGTCATTCATCCAGCGGACGAGGAAATACTCTACATGCCGCGCACGCCTTATTTTCCTCCCGGCACGCTGCGAGAGGTTCTCGCCTACCCTAAACCGACGAGCGCGTTCGAATCCAAAGCCTGTAGCGACGCGCTGGCGCGCGTGGGGTTGGAGCGCTTGACGCCGCAGCTGGATTCAACCGATCGCTGGGATCGAGAATTGAACGAGGATGAGCTGCATGCGCTGTCATTGGCTCGCGTAATCACTCATAAGGCACCGTGGGTGCTCATCGACGAAGTCCTCGATTCCCTGGACGATACGTGGTTGGAGCGCGCCGTCGACATTTTCTCCAAGGATCTTGCACAATCGACAATTATCTACATCGGCCGCACCGATGCGCACCATGTCTTTTCCAGGGTACTGCACTTGATAATGGATCCCACTGCCAAGAAACTAAAAACGCTCGGCGCGGCGCCTGCCGCGCCTGCCGCGCCTGCCGCGGCACTTGCCACGCCGGTTGCAGCAGACAGCCAAAAGCCATGACGAAAAACACTCCAGGCCCTGCCGAATTGGCGGCACTACCCGACGAGGAATTGCTCGAAGCGGTGCAGCGACAAACCTTCGCCTTCTTTTGGGAAGCAGCGCACCCCGTGAGCGGTCTCGCACCGGATCGCTGTAAAACCAGCTTGGGACCCAGCGATGATCTGGTGGCCACCGGTGGTTCTGGATTCGCCGTGATGGCGCTCATCGTCGCTGCGCAGCGAGGCTGGATCACCCGCGCTGCCGCCGCAGACCGCGTCGGACACATGCTGGATTTGTTGACCCGCGCAACCTGCTATCACGGCGTCTTTCCGCATTTCATGAATGGACGCACCGGCACAACCATCCCCTTCACCCGCAAGGACGATGGCGGGGATCTGGTCGAGACCTCGTTGCTGATCATGGGGCTGCTGTGCGCCAGGGAATATTTCAGCAGCGCCGGCGCCGATGAAGCCAAGATCCGCGGGTTGGTCAATTACATCTGGAACGACGTGGAATGGGATTGGTACACGCGCGGCCGGCCCGTGCTGCAATGGCATTGGAGTCCCAACAATGGCTGGGCACTTGAACTCGACATCCGCGGTTGGAATGAATGTCTGGTCACCTACGTTCTGGCCGCTTCAGCGCCGCGTTATCCGATCGATCCCAGCGCGTACCACCAGGGTTTTGCAGTCGGGCGGAATTTCCTCAACGGCAAGCCTTACTACGGCATCACACTGCCGCTGGGCGCGCCATTCGGCGGCCCGCTGTTTTTGTCGCAGTATTCCTTCTGTGGAATCGATCCGCGCGGCTTGAAGGACCGCTACGCGGATTACTGGCAACAAAACGTCAACCATGTACGAATCAATCGCGAGCACTGTATGGCGAATCCGTTGCACCACAAGGGCTACGGCGCATCCTGCTGGGGTCTGACCTCGAGCGACGGCGCCGATGGCTACGCCACGCACGCTCCCGACAACGACGACGGCACGATATCGCCCACCGCGGCCCTGTCCAGCATGCCTTACGCGCCGCAGGAGGCCATGCAAGCGTTGCGTCATTTCCTCGGCGTTTACGGCGAGAAGATCTGGGGCCGCTTTGGCTTCGCCGACGCATTCTGCGACTCGAGGGATTGGTACGCGGATACTTATCTCGCCATCGATCAAGGACCGATCGTGGTGATGATTGAGAATCACCGCACGGGCCTATTATGGGACCTGTTCATGAAGGCGCCCGAAATCCAGGCGGGGCTGCGTGCATTGAGCTTCAGCCGCTGATGGAGCCGCTCGGCCGCTGGATCGAGCGTCAATACCGGCACAGCGCGGTTGCCATGATGCGCAGTGTCTCGCCGCTCGGCATCGTCAAGAATCGGCCGGGCTTCGCGCAAACCGTGCGGCCGCGCAAAGGCTCCATCGTCGCCTCGCCCGTGCTGGGTGCGTATGATCCGGAACCGGATTATTTTTTCCATTGGTTTCGCGATTCCGCCGTCGTGATCGATGCCTTGCGCATTTTGTACGAAGATGGGGACCTGGACGGGGAGTTCTTCACGCACTTTGCCGACTTTGTCGACTTCAGCCTGGCGCTGCAGGATTTGGACGGGCGCCCCTTGAATACGTCGCCCTGGCGCGAGGCGATTGCCCCTGACTATCTACAATACGTGCGAACCGAGGCAGACCTCGCGGCGGCTCACGGCGAAGCGCTCCTGGGCGAGACTCGGGTCAATCCCGACGGCACGCTGGACATTTCCAAATGGCCGCGACCGCAATCTGACGGGCCGGCGATGCGGGCGATAGCGCTGCTGCGTTGGCAAAATACGGTGCGTTTGGAGGATGGCCTCGCATCGGCAGTCGATGCGCTGCTGCGGGCGGACCTGCGCTACACGCTGCGTCATTGGCGAGAAGCCAGTTTCGATATTTGGGAGGAGGAAAAGGGACTGCACTATTACACGCTGCGCACGGCCTCGCGGGCATTGCAAGCCGGCGCGGATTGGCTCGAGCGGCGCGGCGAGGAGAAGGATGCAGCGGCCTGCCGCACCGAGACGACCGCGATTTTAAGCACCCTGGACGGCTTCTGGCGCGAGGATTTGCAATTCTACAAGTCGCGCATTTTGGAATCGCACGCGCCTTCGACGAAGGAGCTTGATATCTCGGTCATTTTCGCGGCGATTCACGCTGGCGAGGACTCCGCAACCCACTCTGCGCGGGATCCGCGCATGCAGGCGACGCTGGCAAGATTGGAGGCGTTGTTTGACGCCGAATATGCCATCAATAAAAATCGCGACGCCGCTCGCGGCCCGGCGATGGGCCGCTACGCAGGTGATGCTTACTACTCGGGCGGCGCCTATTATTTCTCGACCTTGGCGGCCGCGGAGTTTTGCTTTCGAGCCGCGGCGCGCTCCCCGGCGATGAAGCAGCTGACGGAGCGCGGCGATGCGTTCCTGGAAACGGTACGCGCGTACACGCCGCCGAGCGGCGAGCTGTCAGAACAATTTGATCAGAACACCGGCGTGCAACGGTCCGCTCAGCAGCTGGCATGGAGCTACGCGGCGTTTATCAGCTGCACGCACGCGCGGCGGCAACTCAGGTAGCCGCCGCTTCAGAAGCGCAATATTTTGTCTAGCGCGAGAACCGTGAGCAGCGCCGTCAGGAAAGAAATCAGGATCGTGATCGTCACCCCGACGATGCCATCCCGGTGCTCGCGGTACCAGAGATCCATACGGCCGCGCTGCGTGTGCAGACGGATGGCGCGGTCCGCGCCTGCAAACGTAACGGCCGCGTAGAACATGCCATCACTGCGTCTTGCGTATGTGATCAAGCGGCGATACTGCAAGTAGCGCAGCGGCAGTTCGAGTTTTGCGGTGACCAGCTTGCCGCGAATTTCTTCAGGGAACTCCGAAGGATCCAGACTTTGCAGCTTTCCATCCTTGTTCCACGCCTCTCCCTCGCGCAGGGGGTGCATCGCAAGCCATAACAATTGCTCACTGGAAACCTGCACATCTTCGTCGATGTTCTCGCGGTAGTAGTACAAACCGTGCAGGATGCGATCTTCGTCGTCTCGGCTCATTTTAAGTGGTATCGCATAATTTAAACTGGCAACATGCCCCCATGGCGGCTGACAACGGCAACGCACTGATTCTACATCGCTCGCTTTGGGGTGCCCAATGGGCATTGCTGCTGGCGCTGCTGCTTGCAGCGGGCAATTCATCAGCCGGGAGCATATTATTCATCGGCAATAGCTTTACCTTTGCCTATGGCTCGCCGGTCAGATACTACCGCGCAGACAGCGTGACCGATCTTAACGGCGGAGACCAAGGCGGTGTGCCTGCCCTGTTCAAATCGTTCACCGCCCAAGCGGGCTTGAGCTACGACGTCTATCTTGAAACCGAGCCGGGCGTCGGCATCGACTGGCACCTGGAACATAAGCTCAATGTCATCGGGCAACGGCCGTGGGACAGCGTTGTCATGCATGGATTCAGCACGTTGGATCCAAAGAAGCCCGGCGATCCCGCCGTGTTGATCGCAAGCGTGCAACAGATGGCTACGGTTCTGCGCGCCAAGAACTCCAAGGTCGACATCCGCGTCATGGCTACGTGGCCGCGCGCGGATCAAACCTACCAGCCGCAAGGCGCCTGGTACGGCAAACCGATAGAGGCGATGGCTCACGATGTCCGCGACGGCTACAACCGCGCGGCTGCGGGTGCGCCAGGCATTGCCGTGGTACCCGTGGGCGACGCCTGGATCAGGGCGATGCACACCGGCGTTGCGGACGCCAATCCCTACGATGGCATCGAAGCAGGTAAAATCAATTTGTGGACGTATGACAGCTATCACGCCAGCACTTACGGATACTACCTGGAAGCCCTCGTGCTGTTCGGGGCGATCACCGGCAAGGATCCACGGGCGCTGGGCGAGTTCGAATGTTCCGGCTTTGAATTGGGCCTGTCCGCAGCACAGGTTGGCGCCCTGCAAGAGGTAGCGTTTGATCAACTGGCAGCGGAAGGTACGCTAAGCGCGGCGCCAGCGAAGCCGTCAGTCAAGGCGGCTTCACCCGCGAAGTGCAGCAAGAGAGGCGGTTAGGATGGCCTTTTCCCTATATGAAGCGACCATACCGTCCTATCGGCAGATTTTGGGCGCGGTCGGCCGCTTGATTGACAAAGCAGAAGCGTACTGCGAAGAGCAGAAACTGGCGGCCGAGGAGATCATTCAGGCCCGTCTCGCTGCGGACATGCTGCCCTTCGCGTATCAAGTGAAGTCCACTGCCGTACACTCATTGGGCGCAATCGAAGGGGTGCGCAAGGGCGTCTTCGCTCCTGACATGACGCCGCCGCCGCAGACTTTCGCCGCCCTCAAGACCAAAATCGCCGATACGCTGGCTGCGCTCGAAGCAATCGACGCCGCGGAAATCGACGCCTTCGTGGGCCGAGATATGCGCTTCGCCTTCGGCGAGCGGCAGATGAACTTCACCGCAGAGAACTTTCTTTTGTCGTTCTCCCAACCCAATTTCTATTTTCACGCAACGACGGCGTATGACATCCTGCGCTGGAAGGGACTGCCGTTGAGTAAGCGCGATTTTACGGGCAGAGTGCGAATCACAGCCTGACCTTGACCTCCAGAGTGATAGCGGTCTCACAAAATACCGCTGCCGTCCTGGGTATTCGCGCCCCGCGCGGTTATATTCCCGCCCTAACACGGGAGTCATCTCATGGTTACCTTATTGGTTTTGGCGTTCCTCGCCGCCGCTCTGATCGCCTACGTGGTCGGTATTTACAACAGCCTGGTGCGCGTCGGCAATGAGGTCAAGCTCGCCTGGTCGAACATCGACGTGCTGCTCGTACAGAGGCACGACGAATTGCCGAAGCTGATCGAAGTATGCCGGCAGTATATGCAGTTCGAGCAGGACACGCTGGAGCGTGTGACCAAGGCGCGCAGCGCCGTTGATGCTGCGCGCGGCTCCGGAAATATCAACTCAGTCGGCGCGGCGGAGCAGGAATTGCGCGCGGGACTTGGCGGCCTCTACGCGGTAGCTGAGCGATATCCGGACCTCAAAGCCAACGAAGCATTCCGGCAGCTGCAAGCGAGAATAAGCGCGCTGGAAACCGCGATCGCTGATCGACGCGAGATTTACAACGATTCTGTGAATGCGAACAATGTCCGCCTGCAGACCTTTCCCGATACGCTCATCGCAAGTTTCGGCAACTTTCATCCTGCCAAGCTCTTGGAATTTCTAAGCGATGAAAAATCGGACGTCGACGTCAAGGCGCAGTTCGCGCGCTAACGATCCCGGCGTTGCGGCGGCCATGCGAAACTCGACGATCACCGATTACTGGACAGCCGCCGCGCTGTTTGGGGCGGCGGCCTGCTGGGCGCTCTATAAATTCTCTGCGAGAATTCGGCGCGATCGACTCATAGAAGACACGCCGCTCGTCAAGATCCGCTCGGCTGCGCAGGGCTACGTCAAGGTATTCGGTCGAGCCCAGATGGACGGCGCTGACTCACAAGCGGCGCCCTTGAGCTCACGGCCCTGCATCTGGTGGAGCTTCGACGTCGAAGAAAAACACCGCAATGCCAAGGGAGAAACTACCTGGCGCTCGATCAACAGCGCCAGCAGCGTCACTCCCTTTGTACTCGCCGACGGCGATGGTGAGTGCCTGATTGGCCCCGTTAACGCCGAAATCACCCCTACCAGTCATGACGTGTGGTACGGAGATGAACCGATGCCCTCGGGCCGGCCGACCGGCTCGACGGGATTCCTAACCGGCGGTCAGTATCGATACACCGAGCGGCTGCTCTGCGCCGGCGACCAATTGTCCGTGACCGGCGAGCTGCGCTCGAATTCCGCGATTGAATCCTCCGACGCGGCTGCCGCCAGTCTCCTGCGACAGTGGAAATCAGACCAGTCGACGCTGCTCGCCCGATTTGACCAGAATCATGACGGCAAAATTGACGCCGCCGAGTGGGAGAATGCACGGCGCGCGGCAGCAGCCGAGAGCCAAGCACACACATTGAAGTCCGACATCGTGCGCACCAGCATCATTGGGGAACCGACCCACGGCGAGCCATTTCTGATCGCGCCCATGGACTCGAATCATCTGGTCAATCGCGAGAAACTTTTCGCCGCGATGTTCTTCGCGATTGGAATCGTTTGCGCCGGTTTATGCGCGTGGGCGATCGAACAGGCACGCGCCTTTCTGGCCTAGCGCCTGCGTCTAATTGATCTTCGCCACGCGTCCTTTGGTGGGAAATTTCTGAAACTGCAGCGCATCGTGTCCGGGCACCACACGATCGACCGAACCCGCCAGCTCGATCATGCGTTGCTGGGCCTTGATATTCGCCGCGTGGTCGGCATCGCTGAATGTGGCGCTCGCCTTGTGTTCGGTCAGATTGCGATAAAAATAAACATTGTCGGACGCCAGCACGTAGGGCAACTTGCCGTCGACCCGCAGATATTGCGACGCGAAGGTGTGCCGCGGCCCCACGAACACGCGGATCCCCGGAAGGATCTCCACATTGTCGCCATCCACCAGCCGCAGGCGTCCTTCGGTGTTCAAACGCACCAATTGTTGGACGTCGTCCGGATCGATGCCGCCGCTATGTCCGCCTGCCTGCCAGGCATCTCCCGTGTAATAGCGGAACTCTTCCTTCTGGATCCAGACGGTCGCCTTGGGGAATAGATCGATGCCTCCCATGTGATCCCAGTGAGCGTGGCTGATCACGATGTCGGTGACCTCGTCGGGCTTGACGCCCGCTTGCTGCACCGCCTCGTCGGGCCGCAGATAGTCGGTGACCTTCCATTGCTTGAACCAGCGCTCGCGGTGAAAGCCGCTGTCGAAAAGAATGTTGCGGCCCGCGCCTCGAATCAGCCACACGACAAAGTCGACATCGACCTTCTCGTCTTTAGGACCGCCCACGACCAAAGCGCCTACCGGGATGTCCGGAGACACACCGTAGCGAATCGCCTCGATCGAATACTCGACGGGAGCATTCGCTCCCATCAACGCCAAGGCAAAACCGGCCAGCAAGAGACGTTTCAGCATTGTTGCGCCTAGTTCGAGACGGGAGCGATCCAGCGCAGCGGCGCCGTGCCCAATTCTATTTATTTCCCTTTGCTAGATAGGCCTTGGTTTCATCGCCCACGATCGCGACCAGATTTCCCATGGTCAGATTGGCGTCGATAAGGTGCAATCCCCAGTCTTGCAACACCTGTCCATTCACGACGACATCGCCTGATATGTCATTGGCGCGCGCACCGCCTGCAGTGGGATGAACCGTGACGGCAAGATAGGAGCCATGCTCATCTGCCACGCATTCAGCGCTCAAGAGTCCAGGCACCTTGACGAACGCGGTGTCGATCGGCTTTGCAGGCGTAGTCCAGTCGAATGGCTCTCGCGGGCCGTCCGAACCGGTGGAGATGCGGCCCGCGGACAGGTATGCATTGAGCATTCCCGAGCCGCCGCCCAGCGCGGCGGGATTGGCGCACACTGCTTGCATGCCATCGGGCGCTTTGCCGAAGCGAGAGTTGGCCGGCGGTGGAACATCGACCCGGAAATCCGCAAATGCGATCACGCATCCGGTCTGGCTGTTGGATCGGCACACGGGAATGTGCTTGAACGCGCCGCCGACGTCGGCGCCCTTCGGCACCGGCAGGCTGGTTCCCATGAGAATGGCCGAGATTAGTTTGCCTTGCACGGGTTTGCCGTCGATTTCTTCTTTGATGAGGCGCGTCAGTACCCCGGAACCTTGGCTGTGACCAACCAGGACGACGCCGCGGCCGTGATTGTCGTGCGCCAGATAATAGTTCCAAGCCGCGAGCACATCGCCGTAGCCTAAGTCCCGATCGACGGGAATGGGCTTGCCTGCAATGATCGCGCGCAAGGCAGTGAGCGTCACTTGCCGATACATGGGCGCAAATAAGCGGCACTTCGCGGCGAAGCGCGCGAACTGCGCATTCACCACCGACTTTTCAGCGCCGGTTATATTTAAGTCGGAATTGCCACCGGGCTCGTTCGACACCGTGGGGTATACGTAAAAGCAATCGATCGGCGGATTCTTGGCAGGATGAAACACCTCGTGCGTCAGCGTGCCGTTGACGGCAACGATCGTCGCATCCTGCGGTGCAGAGCACGCGTCCTGCCGGCCCGGCATGCAGAGCCAGACAGCGGGATTGGCGTAGTCGGTGGCGGCGGGAGTGACCGCCGCGTCTTCGGCGCGTGCGGAATCGACGGCCAACCCCAGCGATAAAATGGACGTGATCGCGAGAATCGATCTGATCATGAAACTCCCCTCTGCCAGATTTTCCGCGGCATTATACCGCAGGAAAAAGCGTCTCCGGCGCTTAAGGCGGGGAGTAATTGCTCTACGGGAATAACGAAATCAAAGCGGGCACGTCTTCCAGCGCCTTCATCATGCCCCAAAGCATGGGAACGCTGACTGCGAGCCACACCAGCAGCAGCTTGAGGGATGAATCGCTTTTGGCGTTCTGCACTGCAGGCTGGTCGCTCAAAGATGCGCCTGCGGCGCCTTCCAAGGTGTTTTCCATGACGTCTCTCCGGTTAAGTGCGGCCCTACCGAGTACATCGAAAACCACCGACAAATCTGGACAGCGGCTAGCCAATCTTTTCCGGACGCGACTCCCCCAACAACAGCGTGCATGCCGCGATGAGCGGCGGAAGCACGAAACACCACGTCCCCTGCTTCGCGAAAATCAGCGCCGCGATCGCACACCCCGCGGCGAAGGCCGCTACGCCGGCGGACATTCGCGACAGACGCGCGCGGATCGCCTCGCGCGCGGCGCCCGACACTCCCCGCAGCAGATCCGCCAGATCGATCATAATTTGGATGGTATTGCCGGTCATGATGGTTGTCGGCGGTAAGGCGCCCATATGAATTCGGTGGATCGCATTTTGGATTGCCATTGCAGCGACCAGGACCATGCCCGTCGACAGCGCCGCCCACCCATCGCCGCTGTCAAACGGGCCGAATGCAATCGCCAGCGCCGCCCCGAGACTCAGCAGCACAACCTTGACGCCGATTATGGCGCGCAGCGCAGGCAATCCTTTTGCCATGAGTCCCACGCTGAGCAATCGAATCGCCATCACGACCACGCAGAACAAGGGCAGCGCCAATACCTTGGCGAGAACGCCGCTCGTTCCCAGCACCACGGCGGCGCCGAGCGTGACAAAGTTGCCGGTGACGTGCGTGGTAAACAATCCGTGCAGCGCGAGGTAGCCGGCGGCATCGACATATCCGCCATTCACGCTGAGAAGTACGGGCAAACTCGGTTTCATGGTGATCTCTTAAGATGCAGGTGGCGGGTTCGGTACTATATATTGGCACCGATGAACGGACCCGGACTGAAGGCTGGTTTCGCGTTGCTGCTCGTCGCGCTCGTTAGCTGCTCGCGCACCGCGCCCTTCGGCCTCGCGGCCCGGATCGCGACGCAGCCCTACCTGTCCATGCCGCCCCAGGCGAGCGGCGAGATCCCTGCCCTGCTGTCTCAGACTGGCGTCTTTAGCAATACGGCCCAGCGCATCACGAACCCAGGATTGATCCCGTACGATCTCAATGTGGCCTTTTGGTCCGATGGCGCTGATAAGTCGCGCTGGATCGCCGTTCCCGAGGGTCAGATCGCTTTTTCGCCTGCAGGAGAATGGCGCTTTCCACCGGGCACCGTGTTCGTGAAGAATTTTGACTTGGCCGTGGACGCCACCCATCCTGGCACCACGCGTCGGCTCGAAACGCGTCTACTGGTATGTGACTCGTCGGGCGGCGTCTATGGCGTGGTCTACAAATGGCGCCCTGATGGCAGCGATGCGGATTTGCTTAGCGCAAGCGCGACTGAGAATATTCAAGTCACGTCCGCCGCTGGCGAAGCCCATGAACAGACGTGGTACTACCCTAGCAGGCAGGATTGCCTGACCTGTCACACGGCGGGCGCGGGCGGCGTGCTCGGCGTGAAAACCCGGCAGTTGAATCGGTCCTTCACTTATCCTTCCGGCGTCGCCGATAACGAGCTGCGCACCTGGAATCATCTCGGATTATTTGCACCCGCATTCAAGGACGAAGAGGTGCTCGAGTTTGCCGCCCTCGCCGGCAGCGACGACAACGCGCGATCCCTGCAAGATCGCGCGCGCTCGTATCTCGATGCGAATTGCGCGCAATGTCACCGCCCCGGCGGAACCGTCGCTAATTTCGACGCGCGCTATGACACCCCGCTCGAGAAACAGTCGCTCATCGACGGACCGGTTTTGATCGATCAGGGCATCGATCGGCCGCGGGTGATTTCGCCGCATGATATATGGCGCTCAATTGCCTACATGCGCGTCGATACCGTTGGGGACATCAGGATGCCGCCGCTGGCGCGCGAAACGATCGATCAAAAAGGCGTGCAGCTGCTGGGTGAGTGGATCAACAGCATGCCAGGGCCCACAGTGCTCGCGCCGCCGGCGATATCTCCGCAAGGCGGAAAGTACGCGCGGCCTGTGGAGATTTCCTTGACGGCGAACGAGCTAGGCGCCGAGATACGCTACACCCTGGACGGCAGCGTGCCCGGGATGAGCGATATGCTGTACGAAAAGCCGCTCAAGTTGAGCAGTTCCACGGTAGTTCGCACGCGGGCATTCAAGCAGGGATTCACTCGCAGTATCACGGCACAACAGGTATTCATCATCGGGAAGCAATAGCGATGCCCCAGGGGCTTGTGCCGGCCTTGATCCGCGTCACTTCCTTATTGGTCATTAAGTCGACCACGGAAACATCGTTCGAAGAGCCATTCGCGGCAAACAGAAATTTGCCGTCGGGTGAAATGCCAATGCCCCAGGGCCGCGCGCCGACTTTGATAGTGTCCAGGAGCTCATAGCTGTGGCTGTCGAACACAGAAACGGTGCCGGCGCGGCCGTTGCTGACATAGAGCCGCTTTTCGTCCGCCGACAATTTGACTTTCATCGGCCGGGAGCCTAAGGGCAGCTTGATGGTCTTCAGCACACTGGCATTGACCGAATCGATGATGTTCAGCTCGCCGGCCGATTCCGATGGAATGAATCCGATGCCGCCCACGGAAAGAAATGCCACGCTGCGCGGCCGTCCATTCACCTTGAAGTGATGGAGCGCGGAATACGATTGTGCATCGACGACGTAAATATCGCCGCCGGCCTCGCACGTCACGTAAAACTGCTTGCCGTCGGGGGTCGTAGTCACTCCCTCCGGCTCCTGACCGACTGGAATGATATGTTGCAGTTTTCCCGAAGCGATATTGATCACACTCGCGGTTTTGGTGTCCTCGTTGGAGATATAAATCTGGCGCCCATCCTTGCTGAGCGCGAATTCCTCGGGGTCCGACCCGGCATTGAGCTTGGCTCTTAGCTTCTGCGCGCCGACGTCCAATACACCGATCCCGTCGGCGGACTTGTCGGCATTCTCATCGTCATCGTCTTTTTTCTTGTCGAAAATCGGATTGCCGTGCGCATCAATCTGCGGCGGCCCCTCAATCGGCGTGCCGCTCAAGGCGAAGTAGACGACCTTGCCGTCGGGACTTACGTGAATGCCGCGCGGCCGCTTGCCGACGGGAATGGTGGCCGCGACGCTAAAGTCACCGCCGTTGATGATCGTGACGTCTCCCGATCTTTCATTGGTCACGTATACCTGATAGGGGGTGGCGGCCTCGATTGCCGCGGGAAATCCGCCAGCGAGTACCGAACACAGCGCGGTGTTTCTGAGCCAGTGCTTCAATTGCAGTACGTGCTTCAACTGCAGCTCGCGACCGCGGTGGGTCTGAACCTGTGCGAGTTCTCGATCCAACATTCGTCGAAGATTGAGCAATAGCAGGCCTCGAACGTCACGCGATTCAAACCCGCCTCGGCGTCCATGTCCCAGACGGACGCGTTGCTGGCCGTGCGAGGCCAAAGCAGCACGGGTTGATCACTACCGGCCTTGATGTAGGACGGGGCCACTGCCAAATAGGTCATCGGGCCGAGGACTGCTGATGGGTCTCTCGTGTCAGCGGGCAGTCCTGCCAGGCGCAATAACGCTTCGCCAATATCCTTCACCGGCTTGTCATCGACCAGTATGGAAAAGCGCTCCACCCGCGCGGCACCGGCGCCCGGATTGCTGACGAGAACACTGAATGCTTGCCCGAGGGGACTGTCCGCGGCCGGATGGCCGTTAGTCGTCGTGAATTGAATAAAGGGGCGCGAGTTCGCCTCGACCAAGCGCTGCATGGTGCGGCCATGGTGTAGGGCGATGCCGAGCGAGCATAGCGAAACGAACAGGGCGCTAAATGCCACGGCAAGATCCGCCAGGCGATGGCCGGTTTTTCTGATCTCGGGAACCAGTTCGGTTTCGGGTATCACGAATTCATGGTGGCCGAGGAAGGATGAAACCGCAACCGCGCGTCCAAGCCGCCAATCTCGCGCATAATATGCTGCGTCGCAATATTTCTGGATGCAGGGCGTGCCGTAGGTCGCAAAAAGGCCAAGTAGTAGGGGTTTTCCTGAAAGGACCCCGGGATATTTTGTCAAGATTTGCTAATACGAGCCGAAATTTACAATAAGACCACGCGCAGGGACGCACTTCGGATGCGCGTGCCCTGTTCATTAGTAAAGTTATAACTATGGCGAATGCGGCATCAACACTTACAGGCAAACTGAAACAATCGGTTCTCGCTAAAGCCGCGTCCGCGCCGAAACCCGTTGCCCCATCTAAGCCTCCAGTATCCGAAGCTGCCGCGACCAGCACAGAGGAACACGCTTCGGCGCTCGCGTTTCTGGGAAATCTGGCAACCGAGGTCTCGAAGGGCACGGTCAATCTGCCGTGCTTTCCCGACGTTGTGATGCGGATTCGCAAGGCACTCGCGGCGCCCGAGGTTAGCCTGACCGAGGTCGTCAAGATTGTAGGTACGGAGCCGCGGCTGGCGGCGCGATTGCTGCAAGCCGCTAATTCCGCTGCATTCAATCCCGCGGGCAAACACCTAAGCGACCTGCGCGCGGCGATCACGCGGTTGGGTCATCGCCCTGTGCAAAGTGCTGCGATGTCCTTCGCCGTCAAACAACTGCGCTTAGCGCCTGCGCTGCGCACGATCTCCAAGCCGCTCAATGTTTTGTGGGAACAAAGTATTTCAGTCGCGGCGATCTGCCAGGTCGTCGCGCGCCGCACGCGCGTGAGTCCGGAGGAGGCATTCCTAACCGGCTTGCTACACGGCATCGGCCGTCTCTACATCATGGTTAGATCAGTCGGCAAGGCGGATGGGCTGTACCGGGATCCGCGCTTCGTCGATATGATCGCCAGCTGGCATCCAGCCATCGGCAAGGCGGTGCTGGAGAACTGGGGATTCGATGATCATATGTGCGAGGCGGTCGGCGATCAGGACGACCATGATCGCAGCGTCAAACATGAGCCCGACCTGACCGATATCATCGTCGTCGCCGTCGCCCTCGCCCGCGTCCTGCGCGAACCGGGCCCGCGATCGGTCGAAACGGACTGCATCAAATCATTTGCTCGCTTACGCTTGACTGCGCAAAATTGCGCCGAGATCCTCAGACACGCCGAGCACCAGTTAGGCTCGCTGCACGCCGCGCTCGGCTGCTGATGGCGTAGATGGTATCGCCAGTGTTGTTCGGGTTAGTCTGCGATATGCCTTACAAGATCTCATTGGCGTGACCAGCCGGCTGCGTCGGGCGCTAGAAAAAGCGAATCCGATATTGTTCACCGGCTTCGCCGGCTTGGCCGGTTTCGCGGCCTACTTTTCCATGTACGCCTTTCGCAAGCCGTTCTCAGTCGCCCTCTTCACGGAGGTTCCAGGATGGCACTTCGTGCTGGATTACAAGATCGCCCTGGTGTTGGCCCAGGTGCTGGGCTACGCCGTTTCAAAACTGATCGGCGTGAAGGTGATCGCGGAGATCACGCCAAACAAGCGCGCCGCTGCGATCCTCGTCCTCATTTTTCTCTCTTGGCTCGCGCTCATCCTGTTTGCGCTCGTCCCGGCGCCCTGGAATGTGTTAACGATGTTCCTGAACGGCCTGCCGCTGGGATTGATCTGGGGCCTGGTATTTGGATTCATGGAGGGCCGACGCACCTCAGAGGTGTTGGGCGCCATTTTGTGCGCAAGCTTTATCGTCTCTTCCGGCGCGGTAAAATCGGTCGGCAAACTGCTCATGGACGACTGGCAGGTCAGCCCCTTCTGGATGCCCGCCGCGGCTGGCGCATTATTTTTCCCACTATTGGGCCTCTCTGTCTGGGTGCTTTCGCAGTTGCCTCCGCCCAGCGCGCAAGATGAGGCTGCGCGAGTGCGGCGCGCACCCATGGACGGCGCCGCGCGTGCCCGCTTTCTACAGCGCTACGGCGCTGGTCTGGCACTGCTTGTGCTCTGTTATGTGTTGGTCACGGCAATCCGCGACTTCCGCGACAACTTCGCCGCGGAAATCTGGACCGCGTTAGGATTCGGCCACGCCGCCGCGGTGTTCACCGCCAGCGAAGTGCCGGTGGCTGTGCTGTCCCTGACGGTGCTGGCCGTCATCATCGTTGTACGCGACAACACCAAGGCGCTGCTGGTAATCCACGGGGTCGTCATTGCGGGTTTACTGCTGCTCGGCGTTTCGACGCTGGCCTTTCAAGCGGGCTTGCTCTCGCCGCTTGCGTGGATGATCTTGAGCGGCGCGGGACTGTACATGGCCTACGTTCCCTTCAATGCCATGTTGTTCGATCGCTTGATTGCCGCGAGCGACACGGTGGGGACGGCAGGGTTTCTAATTTATGTTGCCGATGCCTCCGGTTATTTGGGCAGCTGCGCGCTTCTGCTGTGGCGCAACTTCGGGCTGATGCAACTCAATTGGCTGCAGGTCTTTACGGCCGGCGCTTACGGCACCAGCGTCGCCGGCACGATGTTAATGGCCCTCTCTGCGCTGTACTTTGTGCGCAAGACAGCCGCGATCAAACCCTACGGTATCGAAGCAGCGCATCAGCGGCTCGCAGCGGTTAGCTTGGAAAAAGGTTCCTAACGCGCACGCTGCGCGAACAGCCGCTGAATTTCGCCGACGAAGCCGCGCCGGAAAACCAGCACGCATACCACGAAGATCGCCCCGATGATGACGGAAACCCAGGCGCCGACCAGATCGGAGAGATATTCCTGCAGCGTCACGACAACATCGGCGCCGATCACAGGTCCGAGAAAAGTTCCGCTGCCGCCGAGCAGGGTCATGAGAATGACTTCGCTAGAATTGGTTTGGCTGACGTCTGACAGCGTGACAAAGCCCAGCACCAGGGCCTTGAGGGAACCGGCCAAGCCTGAAAGGCTCGCCGACAACACAAAGGCCATGAGCTTGTAGCGATCGACTTTGTACCCTAAGGAGACGGCGCGCGGCTCATTGGCGCGGATTGCTTTCAGGACCTGGCCGAAAGGCGAATGCACGATGCGGCGAATGAGGACAAATACGGCCACGAACACCGCCAGCACGAAATAATACATGACACGATCATTGCCCAGGCTGACTAGTCCTGCGAGGCTGCCGCGCGGAATGCCTTGCAGACCGTTCTCGCCGCCCGTGAAGTCCGCCTGCAGACAAACGAAAAACACCAGCTGCGCCAGCGCCAAGGTGATCATCGCGAAATAAATTCCCTGGCGGCGCACCGCGATCGCGCCTATCACCAGGCCCAGCAGCAGCGCGACGGCGACGCCGCCGAGTATGCCCGCGATGGTCCCCCAACCCTGAACCGTCACCAACCATCCCGTCGCATACGCCGCTGAGCCAAAATAGGCCGCATGACCGAAGGACAACATCTTGGTAAAGCCCAACAGTAGATTGAAAGCGCAGGCGAATATGGCGAAGCACAGGAGCTTCATCAAAAACACCGGATACAACCCCACGAACGGCGCGATCAGCGCGAGAGCGGCCAGCACTACATAGACGGCTATCTGGGCGCGCATTTATTGCTCTTTGCCGAACAGGCCGGCGGGCCGCCAGATGAGCACCACGGCCATAATGACGAAGACCACGATATTCGAGGCCTCGGGATAAATAACTTTGGTCAGTCCTTCAATGAGCCCGAGAACCAGTCCACTGACAATCGCGCCAGGAATCGACCCCATGCCGCCAATGACGACGACGGCGAATACCACGATCACGAGCGACGATCCCATCAAGGGACTGACCTGAACGACGGGCGCGGCGAGCACGCCCGCCAGCGCAGCGAGCGCCACACCCGCGCCGTAGGTGCACATCACCAGCAGCGGCACGTTGATGCCAAAAGCCTGCACCAACTTGGCATTCTCGGTCGCGGCGCGCAGCCGCGAGCCTAAGCGCGTGCGTTCGATCAGGAACCAGGTGACTCCGCATACCGTCACCGAGGCCAGAATTACCCAGGCCCGATAAATGGGCAGCACCATGAAGCCGAGATTCAAGCCGCCTTGCAACAGCGATGGCACCGGATACGACTTGCCCGAAGCACCAAACAGGCTGCGCATGACCCCTTCGGCAATCAGGGCGATGCCGAAGGTCAACAGCAAGCCGTACACCGGCTCGACTTGGTACAAATGCCGCAGTAAAAGCCGCTCGATGACGATACCCAAAAGGCCCACCGCGAGCGGCGCGAGCAGCAGCGCCCACCAATAATTGACGCCGAAGGATGCCAGGCCGATATACGCCGCGAATGCGCCCAGCATATAAAAGGCGCCGTGAGCAAAATTGACGACGCCAAGCAGCCCGAAGATTACGGCCAGGCCTAAGCTTAAGAGCGCGTAGAAGGACCCGTTCACCAGCCCCAGCATCAGCTGGCCCAGGATCGCGGGCAGCGGCACACCGAAGACGGTGGTCACGGGTCAGGATTACTTCTTGACCATCGGGCAAGTCGGATCGGGCTGCGCGCCGTCAGCTTCCTCGCCTGTCATGACCTTGACGACCTTGTAGTAATCCCACGGATACTTCGATTCCGCGGGTGTCTTGACCTTCATCACGTACATGGTGTGGACCATCAGACCGTCAGCGCGAATGTAGCCGTCTTTGGCAAAGAAATCGTTGATCTTGGTCTTCTTGAGCTGCGCCATCACTTTGTCCGAATCGGTCGAGCCCACCGCCTTGACCGCGTTTAGGTACTGGATGGTGGCGGAATAGACTGCGGCCTGATCCATGGTCGGCATGCGGTTGACCTTGGCGAAGAAGCGTTTGCCGAAAGCGCGCGTCTGATCATTGATGTCCCAGTAGAATCCGGTGGTCAAGTACAAACCCTGCGCGGTTTGCAAGGTTGCGGCGTGAATGTCCGTGAGAAAGGCCAGCAGCGCGGCGGGCTTCATGGTTTTGGTAATGCCGAATTCGTTGGCAGCCTTGAGCGAGTTCGAAAAATCGGTGCCCGCGTTCGCGAGCCCCAGCACTTGGGCGCCCGAGGCTTGAGCCTGCAGCAGGAACGAGGAGTAATCGGTCGTGCCCAGTGGCGCACGCACGGCGCCCAAGACCTTGCCGCCATTGGCGAGTACGACTTTGGTCGCAGCGTCTTGTAACTGTGTGCCAAAGGCATAATCGGCCGTAATGAAGAACCACGTCTTGCCGCCCTCTTTGATGATGGCGCTTGCCGTGCCGTTACCGAGTGCGGTCGTATCGTAGGCATAGTGAATGGTGTACGGCGTGCAATCCGCTCCCGTCAGCGAGGCACCGCCCGCGCCGATGGCGATGAAGGGAATCTTTTTAGCCGCTGCAACCTTGGACATCGCGATGCTCACGCCGGTGTTCGATCCGCCGAGCACGAGGGTCAAGCCATTCTGGTCGGCCCATTCGCGGAACTTGGACGCGCCGATATCGGGCTTGTTCTGATGATCGACGCTCAGCACCGTGATTTTCTTGCCGAGCACCGTGCCGCCGAAGTCGGCGATCGCCATATTGATGACGTCGATGCCGGCCTGGCCCATGACGTCCGCATAGACGCCCGACATGTCGTCTATGTCGCCGATGACCACCTGATCTGCCGCGGCGCTGGCTTGTGAAGCGGCGTACAGGCCGAGCAGTGCGCCCAGCACCACGATTGTTGATTTGCGCGTCATCTCGTTATCCTTTTTTGAGTTTAATCAAACGCCTAAAAATTCTTGCAGCAATGCGGTTTGCGAGGCCAGCTCGGACTGGGCGAACTGTTTGACTATCTGGCCGCGCTCCATCACGTAGAACCGATCCGCCAGCGGCGCGGCAAAGCGGAAATTCTGCTCGACCAGCACCACCGTAATCCCCTTCGTTCTCAGGGTGCGGATCACCTCGCCGAGTTTCCGCACGATGACCGGCGCCAACCCCTCGGAGATCTCATCCAACAGCAGCAAGCGCGCGCCGGTCCTTAAGATTCGCGCCACCGCCAGCATCTGCTGCTCCCCGCCCGACAGCCGCGTGCCGGGACTGTTGGCGCGCTCGAGCAGATTGGGAAAAATAGCGTAAATTTCCTCGAGCTGCATCCCCTCCGCGCCTTTGAGCCGGGGCGGCAGCAGCAAATTCTCTTCCGTCGACAGCGCGGCGAAAATACCGCGCTCCTCCGGACAGTACCCTACGCCCATCCGGGCGATTTGGTGAGGCGCAAGCTCGACCGACTCGATGCCCTCGATTAGCACGGAACCCTTGCGGGCGGGAACCAATCCCATGATCGCGCGCAGCGTGGTCGTGCGGCCCGCGCCATTGCGGCCCAGCAGTGTGACGATCTCGCCTTCCTGAACCCTGAACTCGACGCCATGAAGGATGTGCGATTCGCCATACCATGCCTGAAGATCGGTGACCTTGAGCATCTCGCGGCTCACGGCGCTATTCCCGACAATTCATCGCTCGCTGAGCCCATATACGCTTCAATCACGAGAGGGTTTTGCGAAACTTCCGAATAGGGACCTGTGGCGATGACCCGGCCCCGCTGCAGCACCGAAATGGTATCGGCGATGGAGGCGACCACGCTCATGTTGTGCTCGACCATCAGCACCGTGCGATTGGCCGAAACTTGCTTGATCAAGCGAGTGACGTGCGAAACGTCCTCATGTCCCATACCTTGAGTGGGTTCATCCAGCAGCATCAATTCCGGTTCGAGCGCCAGGGTGGTCGCGAGCTCCAATGCGCGCTTGCGGCCATAGGGTAGGTCCGCGGCCAAGGTGCGGGCATGATTTTCCAAATGCACCTCCGCCAGCAGTTCCATTGCGCGCCGATCAAGATTGGCGAGGCTCCGCTCGGAGCGCCAGAAATAAAAGGAGGTTCCCAAACTGCGCTGCAGTGCCACGCGGACATTTTCAAGAACCGTGAGATGCGGGAACACTGCGCAGATTTGAAAGGAGCGCACGACTCCGCGGCGCGCGATATCGGCGGGCTGTTCGCGAGTGATGTTCTCGCCGCGATAGAAAATGCTGCCGGAGCTGGGCTGCAAGAACTTGGTGAGCAAATTGAAGAAGGTGGTCTTGCCCGCACCGTTCGGGCCGATCAGGGCGTGGATCTCGCCCTGTCTGACGCGCACCGAGACGCCATCGACCGCGACGAAGCCGTTGAAGTCCTTAACCAGACTGTGCGTCTCGAGGATTACCTCCCGTGCCAACGCCATCGCGCCCTGCCCCCGTTGTTATCTTAGACGGTAAACTGTTTTACGCCTTGGTGTCGAGAATTGGCCTCGATGAGCCCAGCATAGTGCGCAAAATCCGCTATTCGAAGCCCCGCGACCTTGCCTCGATCATCGAAGTGGCGCAGCTCAATGGCATCGCGGTGATAGGGTTCGAGGCGAAATGCGGCCATCTCTGCGCTCGACATCGGTCCGCCCTGCAGCGCCAACGTCCGCACGGAAGCCGGACTCAATTGGTGCAGGAAACTCGGATCCGTCGCGCAAAGATAGCGTTTCGCGGGTACGTGCAGGCGCACGGGCTCAGACACCTCGGGTCCGAATCGTTGCGCGAGCCAGCGGCTGCCGCTCACTTCATGCCGCGCATCGGTGTTCCAGAACGCGAAATCCTCGGGGGCCGAATCGATCAAGTGCCCAATGTCATGAAGCAACGCGGCGAGAACCAACGCATCGGAGGCTTTCGATTCCTGCGCAAAATAAGCGGCCTGCAGGCTGTGTTCCAGCGTGGTCACCACCTCCCCGAAATAGCCGGCGGCGCCGCGGCTGGAATAAATCGCCCACAACTGCTCGGTCAGGGTCATTGTCGCGACCGGTGAATATTGGTTTTCTCGCGGTACAAATTCATATTTATCAATACTTTAATAACAATATCTAATGTCACGTTGAGGCGCATATGCGCCCCGGCACGAGACTCTATCCCACGGCTGCGCCGTTTGACCACGCAGGCACGACAGGCGGCGCGGAAACCGTCATCATTCACGCTGCACAATTAAAAGGAATCGCTGCAAATAATGCCCAGTAAAATTCCCGACGGCGAGACGCGCGGGTGGATCGTTCCGATCGGCGGCGCCGAAAACAAGGAAAACGATCGCCAAATCCTCGAGCGCTTTGTGCGCGTTTCCGGCGGCTCGGAAGCCGATATCGTCATCATTCCCACCGCCAGCCGCATGCATGAAACCGGACCCCGCTACGAGCAGCTGTTCCGAGACTTGGGCGCGGCGGACGTCGCCGTGATGGACTTTGACACGCGGCGGGACTGCCAGGAACCCGGCCGCCTGCGCCGCCTCGAGCAGGCAAGCGGCATTTTCTTCACCGGCGGCAATCAGCTGCGCCTCACCACGCTGCTGGGTGGTACGCCGGTCGCGAAACTGATTCGCGTGCGTAACGCCCATGGCGTCACGGTCGGCGGCACCAGCGCAGGCGCGAGTATCTTGAGCGAACACATGATCGCCTTCGGCGATGAGGGGTCTGCCGTGATCTCCGGCAGCGTGCGGCTCGCGCCCGGTCTGGGATTGACCAACCGATTCATCATCGATCAGCATTTTCGGCAACGCGATCGCTTAGGGCGCCTCATCACCGCCCTGGCCTACAATCCGTTCGCCGTTGGCATCGGCCTCGATGAGGACACGGCGGCGTTCATCGGTCCTGATGAAACCGTCGAAGTTCAAGGCAGCGGCGGCGTCACCATTGTCGATGCCTCTGAAGTCAGCTTCTCCTCCATCGGCGAAGTTAGCGAGGGGCAGCCGGTGTGTGTGCTCGGACTGCGGCTGCATATTTTGGTGGCCGGCGCGACCTTCAACCTGCACACACGAGTGGCGTCGGCCGGCGGATTCGGGACCGCCAAAGAGTAAAAAACCTAAGGACAGCGAGCACTCATGCGAATTCTTGATCGTTCCGTCTATGTGGGTCCCTCGTTGTATGCACGCTTTCCCGTTATTCGCCTGGAACTCGACTTGGGGGCCTTGGAGGCTTGGCCCACCGGGCGCCTGGGTCCAGAATTTGTCGAGGCGCTTAGCAAAGCGCTGCCCGGCCTCGCTCAGCATGGCTGTTCCTATCGGGAGCCGGGTGGCTTTTTTCGGCGTATGCGCGAGGATGAGGGTACCTGGCTCGGGCATGTCCTCGAACACGTCGCCATCGAGCTGCAAAATATCGCCGGCGAGGAGGTCACCTTCGGCAAGACGCGAAGCGCAGGTCCTCCGGGCGTGTATACAGTGGTGTATGAATACGCGCAGCGCGACGAAGGGATCGCGGCCGGCGATCTTGGGCTTAGGCTGCTGTGTTCGCTGCTGCCCGTCGCCATCCGTCCCGAGGGCTCAGTCCCCGCTGATTGGAACTGGCAGGAAGCGCGCGATGAATTCATTCGCTTCGCGCAACGCCGGGCGCTGGGACCATCCACCTCCTCGCTGGTGCGCGCGGCCGAACATCGCGGCATTCCCTGGTTGCGGCTCAATGATCAGTCGCTGGTGCAACTCGGGCATGGGAAGTTTCAGCAGCGCATACAAGCCACGGTGACCAGCAGCACGTCGCACATCGCGGTCGAATTGGCGAGCGACAAGGAAGAGACCAACAAGATCCTGGCGACCCTGGGGCTGCCGGTGCCTAAACAGGAGCTGGCGCAAAGCGAAGGACAGGCGATCCGCGCCGCCAAGCGCATCGGATTCCCCGTCGTGACGAAACCCTACAACGGCAATCATGGCCGCGGCATTTCGATTCGGCTCACCAACGATCAGGAAGTAGCGCAGGGCTTCGCGCTGGCGCGCGAACACGCACGCTCGGTCATCGTCGAAACCTTTTTGGAGGGCGACGATCATCGGCTGTTGGTGGTGAACGGTAATCTCGTCGCCGCAACCCGGCGCACGCCCGGCCATGTCGTCGGCGACGCCAAGCACACCATTGCGCAGCTGGTCGAGATCGTCAATCAAGATCCACGCCGCGGGGTGGGCCACGAAAAAGTACTGACCCGGCTTGAGCTCGATGCGCAGGCGCATAAGATGCTCGAGGGCGTGGGTCTGAGCGCGGACTCGGTACCCGACATGGCGCAAGTGGTCCTGCTGCGCTCGACCGCCAATTTGTCCACGGGCGGTACCGCCACCGACGTGACCGATGTGATCCATCCCGACAACCGCGAGATGGCCGAGCGCGCGGTTCGGGCGATCGGTCTGGACGTGGGTGGGGTGGATTTTCTTTCCAAGGATATTACCGAGAGCTACCGAACCATCGGTGGCGGCATCTGCGAGGTCAACGCGGCGCCCGGATTTCGCATGCACGTCGCGCCGAGCGAAGGAACCGCTCGCGATGTGGCGGCCCCGGTCATCGACATGCTGTTTCCCGCCGGCTCATCAGTGCGCGTGCCCATCGCCGCGGTGACCGGTACCAATGGCAAGACCACAACGGCGCGCATGCTGGCGCATATCACCAAGATGGCAGGCTACACGCCGGGACTCACGACCACCGATGGCGTGTATATCGATGGCCAACGCACTGTGCCGGGCGACATGACGGGCCCGGTATCCGCACGCATGGTGCTGGCGGATCCGCAGATCGATATCGCGGTGCTCGAAACCGCGCGCGGCGGATTGCTGCGCGCCGGCATGGGTGTCAGCGAAGTGAATGTCGGGGCGGTGCTAAACGTCCAGGCTGATCACTTGGGACTGAAGGGCATCGATACGCTCGAGCAGCTGAGCGAATTGAAACGCATCGTCGTCGAGGTCGCTACCGATTGCGCCGTGCTCAATGCCGACGATCCGCTGGTACTCAAGATGGCAAGCCACACGGAAGCCAAGACCATTTGCTACGTGACCATGAATCCGCACCACGCGCTGGTGCGTGAGCACATTCGTGCCGGCGGCCGCGCCTGTGCTCTCGAGGCGGGCGTTAACGGCCAAATGATGACGCTGTACGATCGCGGCGGCCACATCCCGCTGCTGTGGACGCATTTGATTCCCGCGACGCTGGAAGGCCGTGCAACACACAATGTGCAGAACGCCATGTTCGCGGCCGCCATGTCATTCTCTTTGGGTATCAAGCTGGACGCCATCCGCCAGGGCCTCCGTACATTCGATTCAACCTTCTTCCAGACCCCGGGGCGCATGAACGTGTTCAACGAGCACCCGTTCAAAGTACTGTTCGACTACGGCCACAACGCGCACGCGGTCGGGATGATGGCCGACTTGGCATCGCGGCTGGACGTGACCGGACGGCGCATTGTGGTGCTGGCGGGACCGGGCGATCGGCGCGACGAGGATCTGGTGGCGATTGCCAATGCGGTTGCCGGCCGCTTCGATCACTACATCTGCCGCCGCGATGACAACCTGCGAAATCGCGCCGCGGACGAAGTGCCGCGCATTCAAGCTCAGGCGCTGCGAGCGGCCGGCGTTGCGGAAAGCGCGATCTCGATCATTCCAGACGAACAGGATGCCATCGACGCGGCGCTGCGCATGGGTGAATCGGGCGATCTGTTGCTAATTTTTGCCGACGCGCTGGTGCGCTCCTGGAAGCAGATCACGAAGTTCAAGCCCATTAGTACTGCCTCGGCCACGCCGGCGCCGCGTGCGCCGCGGCCGATGCTCGACACCGTCGCGGCGGACAAAATCGAGGCCGCGGCGGCGAGCCCGGAATTCAACATGCATGGCCTGATTCGCGACGAGCGCGGCGTGCGCTTGGCACCGGAGAGCGACGACTGAACGTTCGTTCCGAATTGCCGTTTGACGATTCCAGGCGCTTAACGGGCAGTAACCTATTCTTTGCATCAACGGGTGCCGTGCTCGATGTCGTGCGAGCTCCCCTCGATGAGGCGGATATCGGCGCCTGGCGCGCGCGGGTCGAGCGCGTCGGCGCAGAATTAGGTTGGGTGGAGCGGCGCTGCGTGGTGCGCCGGCACGCGCGCGGCGTACTGTTGGCGATCGCCTCCCCCTCTGATCAGTTGCTGCTCGCCACTGAGGTCAACGAGTGGGCGCTGTGCGCGGCTCTGGCGGAGCGGGATCCCAAACGCTGGGCGGGTCTTCAGCAGGCGCTGGTGGCGGCGGCAATGGACGACGCCAATCCGGCGGCGTCACTCGCCCCGGAGCTTTTGCCCGTCATCGAGGAGAGCGCGGCGCTGGCAAGATTCCGGCAGCTCTCAGCTGTTGAGGCATCGCCGAAGCTGCGCGCGCTGATCGAGGCCGCGCGCGACCGATCGCTGCCCCGCTTTGTCGACGACACTGACTTGATCTTAGGCGCCGGACACGGCAGCCGTACGTTTTCCCTGAACCGCTTGCCATCGACGACAGAGGTGCCTTGGGATGAGCTCTCGGACATTCCGACCGCGCTCGTGACGGGGAGCAATGGCAAAACCACAACGGTACGCTTAATTGCCGCCTGCGCGCGCGCCCATGGCTGGCGGCCAGGTTACAACTGCACCGACGGCGTGTTCATCGGTGATGAGGCATTGGCGAGCGGAGACTATTCCGGACCCGCCGGCGCGCGCTTGGTAATGCGCGACCGGCGTACCGAAGCCGCGATCCTAGAGGTTGCGCGCGGCGGGATTTTGCGGCGCGGCCTTGCCGTATGGCGCGCCGACGCGGCGGTGGTCACCAACATCAGCTCCGATCATTTCGGCGAGTACGGCATCGACGATCTGGCTGGACTCGCGGACGTCAAGCTCAGCGTTGCAGCGGCGCTCGGCGCACGCGGCCGCCTGGTGCTCAACGCCGACGATGCATTGCTGCGGATGAAGGCCAGTGAGCTCGCCCTGCGCTATGGCCTTGGTTCAACCCCTGCGTGGTTTGCCCGCGATTGGGATCAATCGTATCTGCGCCAGTATCGCGCACTCGGCGCCTCGAGCTGCGCTGTGCGGGATGGGCGGCTGTGGTTGAACGCCGCAGATCTTGAGCATGATCTTGGCCTGGTAACGGCGATGCCCCTCTCGATCGGCGGCATTGCCGCCTACAACGTGAGTAATCTCGCCGCGGCCGCGCTCGCGGCGGTCGCGCTGGGAATTCCGGCATCAACCATAGCGGCGGTGTTCGCGCGCTTCGGTGAGAAGATCGAAGATAATCCCGGCCGCATGATGCGCTTCGAATTCAAGGCGGCGCACGTTTTGATCGACTATGCGCACAACCCCGACGGATTGCGGGGATTTTTAGCCGTGGCCACGCAATTGCGCGGTAAAGGCCGCTTAGGACTGCTGCTCGGGCACGCCGGCAACCGCCAGGATGCCGACATAGCCGAATTGGCTCGGGTGGCGGCCGACTACAATCCTGATCTGGTCGTGGTCAAGGAAAACGAAACCCAGTTGCGTGGCCGCGCGCCGGGCGAAGTTCCGCGCATTATCCGCGACGAGCTGCTGCGTCGCGGGCTCCCAGAATCCAGGCTGACCGTGCGCGACAACGAACTTGACGCCGCCCGCTACGCTCTGGACTGGGCGCGACCGGGAGATGTCCTTGCCCTACCCCTGCACTCGCCGAATGCCCGTGCGGCCGTGATCTCGATCCTGCAGAGCTAGCGTGACTGCTAAACTATGCCGCACCAACCAAGGGGTATCGCACATGATTCGAAGGGCAGCGCCGATTGCGGCGTTTATTATTCTGGCAACAACGATCCCTGCGCTGGCGGCGCCCACCGCGGGCGAAACCGAGTCGAAACAGGCGGATCCGGTCAAAGTCCTCGTGGGGCGTCTGGATCTAGAAAAATATAAGGCGACCATCAAGGGGTTGACCAAATTCGGCGATCGACGCCAAGGAACGGATCGCAATCGCGCGGCCGTCGATTGGATCGAAGCGCAGCTCAAGAGTTATGGTTGCTCGAATATCTCGCGGCTCAAATACCAATACTCGCCCAGCGAAACCCCCCGTCCCAGTGGTCCGCAAGTTTCGCGTGATGCCGCGCCGGGCGGCGGCCACTTTCGCGGGCTGCGCGGCCCCACGGGCGTGAATACCGATCCGCAATTGCAGCCTGATGAGAAGCTGCGCGCGCTGAACACCCAGCCGACTGAGCCTGGCGAGCGCGAAGAGGTCTATTGCACCAAGGTCGGCTCGACGCACCCTGAGGAGATGTACATCGTCGGTGGCCACATGGATGGTCATGGATGGGGTGAAGCGGCGAACGATGATGGCTCGGGAACCGCGTTGGTGATGGAGTTGGCGCGCGTATTTTCTTCCCGCGACGTCAAGACCGAGCGCTCCATTCGCTTTGCCTTGTGGAATAACGAAGAAACCGGTCTCAATGGGGCCCGCGCCTACGTCGAGCAGCGAGCGGCCCTGCAAGGAAAACAGGAGCCCGTCGGGTCGGGGCGATACCCCGAACCTAAGTGGCTGGGGATGATTCAGCACGACATGATGCTGTTCGATCACGGCATGCCGCATGCCGACGGCACGGTATCGAAGCAGCAGCGGCCGGAAGCTGACGTGAACATCGAATTTCAGTCGCTTTCCAAAGCGGCCGATGAGGCGCAGAAGTTGGCCTGGGTGTTTTACGCCGCGAACGAAGCCTACGCGACCGACTACCCCGCGGCAGTGGGACCCCACATGACCAACACCGATAGCACGCCCTTTATGGATCTCGTGCCGGCACTCAGCTTGCGCGAAAACGAGCGCGGACGCGAAATCGGCGCCGGCTGGGATCCGCAATGGCATCAACCCACCGATATCTATGCCACCTACTCGGACGCCGACTTTCGCCTAGGGCTGAATGCTGCGCAAACCACCTTGGGAGCCATAGGCAGGTTGACCGGTGCGACTTTGACGCGCTGAGTG
>Ga0302324_100003939_pt1 | contig 33264 bp, 31 predicted proteins | sample Palsa_T0_1_FD_201949 | JGI IMG/M metagenome (GOLD analysis project Ga0302324, IMG submission 201949) | Peat permafrost microbial communities from Stordalen Mire near Abisko, Sweden - Palsa_T0_1 | ecosystem: Environmental > Terrestrial > Soil > Palsa > Peat permafrost | place: Sweden: Abisko...
AGCCAGCCGACAGGAAGGAGACCGCCGCTCACTAAATTCGAACACGAAGCGTCTCACCGGGCTTGACAGGCTCCGGCGATCTCCTCCACGCGGCGCACCAAAGCGAGGTTGCGCTGGAAGTTCTCGCCCTGAAACCGGGGGTGGTAGCGGCGGAAGTCGTCCTCGGGCAGGTCCTCGGGTGCCTGGAAGCGCCCGGAGAGAAAGCCGCGGCCGAGCGGACTGTAGGCGACGAAGCCGATGCCCAGCTCGCGCACCGTGGGGAGGATGGCCTCCTCGGGCTCGCGCGACCACAGCGAGTACTCGGTTTGCAGCGCCGAGATCGGGTGCACCGCGTGGGCGCGACGGATCGTGTCCGGGCCGGCCTCCGAGAGGCCCAGGTAACGGACCTTGCCCTCCCGCACGAGCTCGGCCATCGCCCCGACGGTCTCCTCGATCGGCACGGTTTTATCGACGCGGTGTTGGTAGTAGAGGTCGATGTGCTCCACCCCCAGGCGCGACAGCGATGCCTCGCAGGCGCTGCGCACGTACTCCGGTTTGCCGTTGACCCCCACCCGCGTGCCGTCCTCGCGGCGCTCGTTGCCGAACTTCGTCGCCAGCACCACGCGCTCGCGGCGGTCGGCGATCGCGCGGCCGACGAGTCGCTCGTTGGTGAACGGCCCGTACATGTCGGCCGTGTCGAGGAACGTCACGCCGAGCTCAAGCGCCCGCTGGATCGTGGCGATCGACTCCTGCTCGTCGGTGGGCCCGTAGAACTCGGACATTCCCATGCAACCCAGCCCCTCGGCCGAGACCCGCAGTCCCTGATTGCCAAGCGCGCGTGTCTCCATGTGATCGCTCCTCTCTCGATGACGGTGGAGTCCACGATATGACGCTCGCCCCGGCGATCGGTGCGCGTCGATCCCGATATAAGCTCTGTGCAGAGCGGTTCGATCGGATCCGGCAACGCACAAAACTCGAGCGAGGAGTCCAACAGTGCCCCAGGCCACCGGATACAGAGACGAAGGGATGTTCGGGTCGATCGAGACCGTGGGCTCGGCCGGCGTCTTTGGCCAGGTGATGGGCCTCGTGGCGGTTACCGTGGGCTTCTTCGCGCTCGGCTCCTACCTCGGGCGCGAATTCACCGAGGGCGCGGCGATCGTGTGCTTCATCGGTGGCTTCATCTGCATCATCGGCCTGAACTTCGCGCGCCGCTCGGAGGCACTGGCGATCACGCTGCTGTTTGCCGCGGGCGTGCTGCTCGGGCTCGGGATGGGCGGCGTGCTGGCTCGCTATGCCGAAGCGGAGCCCGACGCGGTGTGGCAGGCGGCGGCCGCCACCGGGCTGTTCGTCGGCGCACTGGGCACCACCGGCTATGCGATCCGCAAGGACCTCTCCGGGGGTTATCGGCTGCTGTTCTTCCTGCTGCTGGCGCTGATCGTGTTCGGGCTGGTGACGATCTTCGTCTCGATCCCCGGCGGCAACGTGATCTACTCGCTGGCCGGGCTCGCCATCTTCGGCGGCTACACGGTGCTCGACTTCAACCGCATGCGCCGTGCGGGCATGCAGGAAGCGGTGCCACTCGCGGCGGGGATCTTCCTCGACGTTCTCAACATCTTCCTGTTCTTCCTGCGGCTGTTCGGCGGCGGGCGCAACTGACCGCTCGGCAGCGGTGAGCCGATCGCTTGGATGCCAGCGCCGCATGCGGCGCTGGCCCGACGGGCGCATGCGCCCGTCGGCCGGGCAGTGCATGCACTGCCCGGAACCTAGTCGAAAGGAACCACATCGAACCTGGTCATGTCGGCTGCGACCCGATCCCACCCCCACACGGTTTCGCTAGGGTTCCCCTAAATGCCAGGAGCTACCACAATGTCAGCTGCTAGACAGACCCCAGCTGTCGCAGGTGCCGCGGGAGCCTCCATCCGGATCTTCCTTGTGGATGGGACATCGACCGGCTTGCGACTTGTCGAGAAGTCGAATTGGACAGGCCTGGGAATCGTCTGCCCGCGGAGCGAGTACGGCCAGGCCCGTCAGCGGTCAGAGTTCGACCGGCCGGGTGTATACGTCCTTATCGGTCCAGGAGTATCTGCGCTGCCGCAGGTCTACATTGGGGAGGGCGACGAACTGCGAAGCCGACTTGACAGCCACCAGCAGAGCAAGGACTTTTGGGCATGGTTTGTGGCCTTTACGAGCAAGGATGACAATCTCAACAAGGCACATGTGCGCCACCTCGAGTCGCGGTTGGTGGAACTCGCGACAACCGCCAAGCGATCAGAAATCAGCAACGGGAACATCCCTACGCATCCTGCGCTTTCTGAAGCTGATACCGCCGATGTCGAGAACTTTCTGAGGGAGATGCTCTTGATATTCCCCGTTCTCGAGGTTTCGGCATTTCAGATCTCGAGCATGAGGAGTTTCTCCCAGCCTGCGCACGTGTTTGGTGCTACCGAGCACGCAACCCTCTATCTGTCGGGGCCCGAGACCGCCGCGACTGGTGTTGATGCCCCAGAAGGCTTCATTGTCAACGCAAAATCTCATGGTCGGCTGAAAACCGTCCCATCGATGTTCCAGTGGCTACTCAATATCAGGAAGAGCCTAGAAGAACAGAGAATCTTGATCAATGACGGCAAGCATCTTATCCTAACTCAGGACTATGCGTTTGACTCACCGTCGAGTGCCGCGGGAGTCATGCTTGGCCGCTCCGCGAACGGCCGTACCGAGTGGAAGGACGCTCAGGGTCAAACTCTAAAGACGCTCCAAGCTCAGGCGGTAACAAAAAATCATGAGTAGCCCATCTGGGCATCGGGTCATAGTGCGTGACTGGACCGCGAGACAAGCATCACCTGCCACGCCGTGCTTTTCATGAGCAGCCAGGCAGACATGGCAAATACTTTGATGTTCGAGGACGTTTTCGATCCGGGCGTCTATCTTGAAGTAAGCGCTTTGATGGATGCGCTGTCTTGGCGTCAGAGGAGGATCTGTGCTTTGCGGCTTGGTCTCGACGGCGAGAGGCCTCACACTCTTGAAGAGGTGGCAGGCCAGTTTAATGTGACTCGTGAGCGGATACGTCAGATCATTGAGACGTCGGTGCTACGCCTTCGCTCAGTCTCACAAAATGGTCCGAGGCTGCTCGCCCTCGACCGAATTCTCGGGCAGGACCCCGCATATTGGCCAGTCCGCGCTTGGATCCAGACTGGACATCGCGAGCGCAATCTCCATCGACGAGCTGAGGCTCAGCTTCTCCTTGTGCTGGGGGGTCTGAGTTGGCGCATGGCTCGGCGGGTGATTGATAGCTACATACATGAGCAATGCAGAGAAGCGCTAGTCGAACGAGACGAGTATCGTTCTGAGGCAAGCAGGGTGAAGATGGCGACTCGGGCAACGGTACGAGTCGATCGCTTCGTCGCTCACGCACTTTGGCCATCGACCACAAAGCCGTTGCATGACTTGAGTGCCTTTTCGTGTCGGCGAGCCCTTCCGGTGAAACCCCGTGGCCAGGCTGGTTACTTTGATAGCTGCAAGCTCAAACGGCGTGTCCAGTACGAGTCTTTGCTCGAGCGTGAGGTCTTTGAGGACTTCGAGAGGGCGTCCACAATTATCTCCTATCAGGAGCAGCCGCTTCAGGTAGATGTAACTATTGACGGCGCCAGCTTTCGATATACGCCAGACGTGGTTGTGCATCTAAACGACGGTCGAGGCGTCGTAATCGAGCTGAAGCCGCCACACAAGCTTGGCCTCTTTGACGGATGGCTTCGCTGGGCTGCGCTAGCGCGTTGGTGTGGCGAGGCGGGCTTGGGGCTGCTGGTCGGTAGCCCTCGTTTCACCTTCATTGATCTTCTCCGAGCGCCCTGCAATCCTTGGCTCAGAACAGAGGTGCTGCGGGCGATCGACACTGGGCCGGTTTTATGGGCGGACTATCGGCAATTGGCCGTGGCGTGCAGTGCTCCAATGACAGAGCTCGCCCCAATAGCGGTATGTGAGGTACTCGACTGGCGACTTGTCCCATTCCGTGTCTGTTTCCCTGCGCCAGATCAAAGGCGAGAGGCATCTGCGTTGTGGAGGCTGGTTGCGAGATATTCCTTAGACGTACCGCAGCTTGTGGAGTGACGTGTATTCAAATGGTGACCGGTGGAGGCACGCCTATCGGTTCGGGCGGGCTGGTTGGCGAGGGGGGGCGGCATGACCGAATTAGCCGCACAGAAACTGTGTTGCCACCTGCGAGCGATAGCCTCACGCCGCCGGCTGGGGAGCGCTGAGAAACTCGCGCATGTGCGCGGCGAGCGCGGCGGGCTGGTCCTCCGGGATCAGCGTGTAGGAGTCGGCGATCTCCACGAGGCGGCTGTGGGGCAGCAGCTCGGCGAGGCGACGGCCGTGCTCGGGGGGCATCAGCTTGTCTTCGCTGGCCCACGCGATCAGCGCGGGCCGGTCGAACCTCGCCAGCGCGTCCATCGCCGCGAGCAGGTCGCGCCGGGCCTGGGAGGCGCTGCGCACGTACTTGCGCAGGTCGCGCCGCACCTCGCGCTGTGTGCGGATCGGGCCAAACCAGCGGTCCATCACCTCGCGCGGCACCGGGCGCTTGCTGAGCGAGCCGTAGGTCATCGGCAGCCGGCGCAGCCGGTCGAAGCGGAACGGCAGCAGCGCCGCGTCGAGCCCGCCGGGGATGCGCGCGAGGTGGGGCAGCAGCCGCGCGGCGCCTTTGGGCGGCACGTTGTCGAACGCCTCGCACGAGCACACGACCAGCCGCGCGATGCGCTCGTCGCGACTGCCGCCGAGGAGCAGCAGCGGCCCGCCCCAGTCGCTGATCGCCAGCGTCAGCTCGCGCAGGTCGAGCGCTTCGACGAACTCGCCGAGGATCTCCGCCATCCCGCTCATCGACAGGTCGGCGTCCGCGTGCATCGGCCGGCGATGTGCCCCGAACGGCAGCGTGGGCAGGATGCAGCGGTAGTCGCGGCGCAGGTCGCCCACCACGTGGCGCCACAGCGAGCCGTCCATGATCAGCCCGTGCACGAACACGATCGCGGGCCCATTGCCGCCGGTGTCCTCGTACTCGATCGTTCCCGCCGACAGCTCCACCTCGTGCATGGGCATCCCCGATTGCGGCTCCACGCCGGGCATGGACTTCTCCGGTCGCGGCTCCACGCCGGGCGCAGACATCTCCGATGGCTCCACTTCGGGCATACGCACCTCCAAGGGCACATTTGATAGATCGCTCTAGTAAGCGGGGAGCCTATCATCACGCTCACGACCAGCGAGCACCAACGAATCGAGGACCGCAGATGGCGAGCACCACCAAGGACCGCATCATCGACTCGAGCGCCGAGCTGTTTCGCCGCCAGGGCTACACAGGCACCGGCGTCAAGCAGATCGTGGCGGCGGCCAACGCGCCGTTCGGGTCGCTCTACCACTTCTTCCCGGGCGGCAAGGAGCAGCTCGGAGCGGAGGTGATCCGCTCCTCGGGCGCTCTCTACATCCAGCTGTTCGCGACGATCGCCATGCAGGCCCCCGACCTGATCGCCGCGGTGGGGGACTTCTTCAGCGGCGCCGCCGAGACGCTGCGCGAAACCGACTACGCCGACGCCTGCCCGATCGCCACGGTCGCCCTCGAGGTGGCAAGCACCAGCGAGCCGTTGCGCGAAGCCACGGCCGAGGTCTTCGACAGCTGGATCGCCGGCGCAACCGAGTACTTCGTAGCCTCCGGCATCCCGCGCGAGCGCTCGCGAGCGCTGGCCTTCACGATGCTCTCACTGCTGGAGGGAGCGTTTATCTTCTGCCGCGCGCTGCGCACCACCGAGCCGCTCGAGGTCGCCGGCGCGAGCGCGGTCGCCGCCGTGCGGGCGGCTCTCGCGACGTAGGTTGGCGCAGGTCTGCCGTTGCTCATGCCGGTCGTGTCACGTAGAGGGTCCTCTTGGGCGCTTGTACCCGGCGGGCGCGGGTGAGCGGCTGGGAGTCGCTACTCGTAGCCGGCTGCTCGTAGCGCCGCGAGCGTGACCATCAGGGTTCGAGGGGCCACGCTGAGGGCCTTGAAGCCAAACCTCTCGTAGAAGGTTGTGGCGCCTTGGTCGATAGCGTGAACGACCACGGCGCGTACGGCAACCTGTGCGGCAGCGCTGCTGACGCGCCGCAACGCATCATCGAGCAGGGCGGCGCCCAGTCCGTGGCCTTGGTGGCGCGTGTCGATGGCCAGGCGCGCGAGGATCGCGACGGGGATCGGGAAATGATGCGAGAGCCCTTTACGGGTCTCGGGTGTGGCGTCTTGGTGCTCGAGTTGGCCGGCGAGGAGCGTGTAGTAGCCGCAGACGGCATGAGCACCGGTCGTGGAGACGAACGTGCGGGCGGCGTCGCGACGCTCGTTCTGTCCGGCGTATCTCGTCAACCAGCGGTCGAGCAGCTCGTTGCCGCAGCTGAAGCCAGAGGTGTCGTGCCGGCGGGGGTCGTAGCGCTCGGTGCCGCTGAAGTCGATGCTCACGCCGGCCGATCGACGGTCTCGTCAGCCGTCGAACGGCGACGCAAGTCGCGTAGGCGGGCGACGGTTTCCTCGCCGACGGCCTCCAGCGCGTTCAGGAAGCGCGTAGCCTCGTCGTGGCTGAGCACGATCTGCTGTTGGTCGGTTAGGACTTCCTGTGCGCGTACGCGCGCTGCTCGGCGGAAGAAGTCGCTCAGCGTCTCCCCGACCGCTGTCGCTGCGGCGCCGTCGATCTGACGCTCCTCGTCGGTTAGGCGAAGCTCCAAGCGTTGGGTACGCATACCCGGCATCGTACGGACATCGTACGGGCTTGTCAAATCGACTCCTGGCTCTGCTACGTCAAAAGCCTTGCGTCCAGCGGATCCCGCGCCTTGCGCGGTCCGGAAGATAGGATCTTGCCCGATGGTGGACTCCGACGACGCCTACCTCGCTCGCGAGGCGAGGGCGCGCAAGAAGATCGACGAGCAGTTGGTCGCGGCGGGCTGGATCGTCCAAGGCAAGGACGGGATCGACGTCAACGCGGGGCCCGGCGTGTCCGTCAGGGAGTTCCCACTCGAGAAGCCGCACGGCCGGGTCGACTACCTGCTGTTTCTAGACGGCCAGCCGGCCGGGGTGATCGAGGCCAAGCCGGAGGGCACGACGCTGGTCGAGGTCGAGCACCAGAGCGGCAAGTACGTCGAGGGGCTCCCCGAGTGGATGTCAGCTCCCGTCTACCCGCTCCCGTTCATCTACGAGTCCACGGGCACCGAGACGCGCTTCACGAACGGCTACGACCCCGAGGCCGCAGCCGGGGCGTCTTCTCGTTTCATCGACCCGAGACGCTCGCGGAGTGGACGCGGCAGATCAACGAGAACCGGGATGTGCCGACCTTTCGTGCGCGGCTGAAGTCGATGCCGGAGCTCGACGCGACGCGGCTATGGGATGTTCAGGCGAGGGCGATCGCCAACCTGGAGGAGTCGTTGCGCGACGATCGCCCGCGCGCGTTGATTCAGATGGCGACGGGGTCGGGGAAGACGTTCACCGCGGCCAACGTCTGCTACCGGCTGATCCGCCACGCGGACGCAAAGCGGATCCTGTTCCTGGTCGATCGCTCGAGCCTGGGCGAACAGGCCAAGCTCGAGTTCGACAAGTTCGATGTCCCGGATACGCAGCGGAAGTTTCCGGCGGAATACAACGTCCAGCACCTGAAGAAGAACACGGTCGACCCCACCTCGCGCGTGTGCATCTCGACGATCCAGCGGGTCTTCTCGATCCTCCGCGGCGATGAGGAAATGGACGAGGAGACCGATGAGCATTCGGTGTATGAGCTGCCCGTGTCGCAGCCGTTGACCGTCGAGTACAACCCGGAGCTTCCACCGGACGCCTTCGATGTGATCATCATCGACGAGTGCCACCGCTCGATCTATGGGGTGTGGCGGCAGGTGCTCGAGTACTTCGACGCCCACCTGATCGGGCTGACGGCGACACCGACGAGGCAGACCTATGGCTTCTTCCGTCAAAACCTCGTGATGGAATACAGCCACGAGTCGGCGGTCGCGGATGGCGTGAATGTGGACTTCACCTTCTACATCATCAAGACCGCGATCACCGAGAGCGGATCGAAGATCGAGACGGGGGAGTTCGCCGGCTATCGCGACCGGATGAAGCGGACGACACGTTGGGAGGCGGTGGACGAACCGGTCGAATACACCGGCAGGCAGCTCGACCGCGCAGTGGTGGCGCCCCCATACTTCGAACAGATGGTGGGACGCGGCGTCCGCGTGATCGACGACACCGATTTCCAAGACGTCACCGACGACGCCCAGCACAAGGAACGCTTCTTCGTGGTCGACGCCGTCGGCGTCACCGAGACCGACCTGATGGAGACGCTCACCCCGCTCGAGCGCAAGCCGAGCACGAGCCTCAGGGATCTCATGAAGATGGTGGGCTTCGGCAACCGCGACCCCGAGGTCGCCTCGACGCTCGCCGGTCGTCTCGCGCGCCTGGACAAGCAGTTGCCCAGGGAGGATCGGGAGATGCTCGCGAAGCTCGCCGGCGGCGCCTACCTCGGGGGCATCGCCCACGGGATCGTCGACGCCCTCGACCCCGACCTGCAGCTCGAAGCCGTCAGGCGGGCGGGCGGGGACGCCGAGGACGAGGCGATGGTCTCCCAGACGGCGAGGGAGATGGTCGCTCAGGCGCTGAAGCCGCTGTCGTCGAATCCCGAACTGCGCAACGCGATCCTCGACGCGCGCAGGTCGTTCGAGCAGACGATCGACGAGGTCTCCAAGGACACGGTGCTGTTTGCCGGGCACTCCGAGGAGGGACGGGAAAAGGCGGCGGAGCTGGTCGGCTCGTTCAGGCAGTACATCGAGGAGCACAAGGACGACATCCGCGCCCTTCAGGTCCTCTACAGCCGCCCCTACAGCGAGCGGATCACGTTCGTGGAGATCAAGGACCTCGCGACGACGATCCAACGCCCGCCGCGCCAGTGGACACCTGAGCGGCTGTGGCACGCCTACGAGACGCTCGACCAGTCGAAGGTCCGCGGCTCCGGCGGCAGGATGCTGACCGATATCGTCTCGCTCGTGCGCTACACCCTCGACCAGGACGACGAGCTCGTGCCGTTCCGCGACCAGGTCGACGAGCGGTTTGCGGCCTGGTTGTTGACGCAGGAACAGCAGGGCGTCACCTTCACCGACGAGCAGCGTCAGTGGTTGGAGTGGATGAAGGAGAACATCGCCGCGGAGATGGGGATCACGGCGGCGTCGTTTGAATACACGCCTTTTGCCGAGCACGGGGGGATCGGCAAGGCCGTGCAGATCTTTGGCGAGCGGTTGACCCCGATCACGGATGGACTTACCGAGGCGTTGGCGGCGTGAGCGATCTGCCGCCAGGTTGGGTTGAGACTTCTTTGGAGTCATTGGTTACGTTTTCGATCGGAGGCATATGGGGTTCGTCACCCGATAACGCCGCACCCGATTTAATGACCGCTGCGGTGATACGTGGCGCTGACTATCGTCACTGGGCGACAAACAGGGCAGCTGGCGCCGCGATTAGAAGCGTGCCAATAAAAGCAGCCGAGACCAGACGTCTGAGCGTTGGTAATTTGGTGGTCGAGGTATCAGGGGGTGGCCCGACTCAGCCGGTTGGCCGGGTCGTACTCGTTGACAACGCTGCTCTTCAGAGCACCAACGAGTCGTTGGAGGACACGGACAACCTGCCGGCGCCCGAGGTGATCGCCGCGGAGATCGTCGAAGACCTCCAGGCCGCGCTCGACCAGTTCAGCGAGATAGCCTCGACGTTGCAAGGCTGAGCGGAGGGTCGATCCGCGAGCGAAACGGCTCGGGCGGCTGAAACAACCCCAGCCGTCCGTAGCGTGTTGGATCGCATGTATGCCAGCACGCAGAGAGGCTCCGAGCGCACACCGTTCCCAAGGCGTACCGGCCCACGGGCCGATCCTGGGGACGAGGCGGCGCGAGTCGCCACAGAGCCGGTGGTGCGCGCGGCGTCGTTGAAGGCCGCGATCACGCAGCTGCACGACCTGGCCGTGGCCAACGCCAGCCGATCCAGCCGCGAGGCGCTGGCGGCGAACCTCACGCTCTTGCGTGCCCACGGCGTCGAGGACGAGGTGCTCGATCTCGTCGTGGAGTTGGTGCTTGCACAGAACGTCGATGAGGAGATGACCGCGGCCCTCAACTACCTGGCTTCGGGCTTTCTGCTGGCGCTACTGACGCTCCAGAACGAGAGGGTCCTCGACCGGGCCTGACCCCACCTCCCCCAGCCACCCCCGCAGCGCCTCGTGCATCGCCTCCACGCCGACGATCGGCGCCGGTGGCTCGCTCCACTCGGTTGGCACGACGGCGAACGGCCGGGTCTGCGGGCCGCCGAGGCCGCCGTGGGAGCCCATGAACTCCTCGAATGGGGCGACCTCGTCGGTGCTCGGGTCGTACATGCAGTTGACGAGGATGTCGGGGCAGTGGGGGAAGGCGTCGTGGCGGCGCAGATGGTCGGCCGCAGTGGCGCCGAAGTGGGCGAGGGGGTCCTCGCCCTCGATCGTGTCGTCGCTCAGGCGCCGCTGTCCGGCGGCGCCGATCGCCAGTGCGCCGTGCTCCTGGGAGCGCACCATCACGAAGCCGATCCCGGGGTGGGCCGTCAGGGTGTCGAGCAGCCGCGGATGTGACTCGGCGATCTGCTCGATCGTGAGCCTCTCGGCGCTGTGCGGCAGGTAGACGAGCGCGAGGCCGCCGGAAACCATCACCACAGCCCCCTCCTCTTCCTCCTCCTTTCCCTTTTTTTCATCGTCCGCTCGGCGAGCACCGCGCTGGGCGAGCGCCTCCCGATTCGGTCCCAGTGCGACGGTACCCTCCACCGATCGGGCGCTGGTCGCGCGCGCGAGCAACCGTCCCCCCACGCTTGGCTCCTGACTTGCATCGGCCAGCACGGCGCCCACGTCGCCCCACGCCTCGTCGACCGCGGCCGGCGCGTACACCTCGCCCTGCTCGAGCGCCCCGCGCACCACCTCTTCGAGCGTCTCGCCGTAGCGTTGGCGGAACGGCCGGCCCTGCGTCTGGCCGTGATCGGAGAGCACCACGAGGTGGTAGGGGCGCGGCGACTGCGCCGTCGCGCGCTCCAGGCGGGCCAGCTGGTGATCGTGGCGCCTCAACACCGCCAGCGCGTCGGGCGCGCGAATGCCCGAGTGGTGCGCCACCTCGTCGTAGCCCACGAAGGTGGCATAGCTCACGGGCACGCCCTCGACGATGTCGGCCATCAGCAGTGCCGTTACCACGTCGCGCATCACCACGGCGATCGTCGCCCGGATCAGCGGGTACATGCCTTTGCGGTCGACGTGCTCTTCGCCGCCACGACGCTGGCGGTGGGCCGCGCGGCGCTCGTAGGCGATGTCGGCGAGCGACAGCGCGATCGTGCGCAGGAACCCGTACGGATCGGAGAAGTAGGCGAACAGGTCTCCCGCCTTCGAGCGGCTGCGGTCGCGGATCACGCTCATCGTCGCCGTGCAGCGCGGCGCGTCGCCGGAGAACATGTTGCCCCGGCTCGTCCCCCCTGTCGCCAGCAACCCCTGGCCGGTCGATCTGCGGCGCTCGATCTCGGCCGCGTCGGCGGGGTGGTTGGAGACCATCGTGCGTCCCGACTCCTTCTCATACCAGCGGAACGCGGGCATGTCCCAGTTGCTGCCCAGCAGCAGCCCCGCTTGGCTGGCGCCCGTCTGCGAGGAGAGATCGCACTCCCAGCCCAGCATCCGGTGGCTGCCGTCCTCCAGCCAGCGCGCGATCGTCGGTGCGTGCCCATCCCGGAGCGCATCGCGCAACACCCCCTCTCCCAGTCCGTCGATCTCGAACAGGATCACCCCCGGGACGTCGGTGTCGGCGTGGCGGCGCGCGCGCCGCACCCGGCGCCGCACCACGCTCAGGTGGCGGGCGTCCCCGTCGACGTCGAGCAGCGGTGCCACCAGCATCGAGACGAGCGCCAGGCCGAACGCGATCGCCAAGTCGGCCCAGAACGACGGCGCCTTGCCGTCCACCGCGTAGAACGCGAGCGCCACCATGCCGGCGCTGAGCGCAAGCGAGCCAAGTCCGAACGTGACGATCGTGAGCGGCAGCGCAATGCGGGTGATGAGCGGCCACAGGAGGGCGTTGATGATCGCCATCGCCGCGGCCACCAGCACGGCGGCGGCCAGGGAGAGCGATTCGTGGCCTGGCAGCAGCGCCGTCAGCACAAGCAACGTCAGCGCCTGCACCCCGAGCATGATCAGGGTCCTGATCCCAAATCCCAACAACCGCCGCACGCGGCTCGAACGTCGTTGGATTGCGCGCTCGTCGATCGCTGTGTTCATCCTCGTTGCTACCGTCTCGTGATGGTCGATGGCGCGGTCGCTGCCCGTCGCACGGGCAGGACGGCAGACCGTATCGTTTTCCTCGGCCACGCGACCGTTCTGATCGAAGTGGACGGCGTGCGCCTGCTCACCGACCCGCTGCTGCGCGGCCGCGTTGCCCACCTGCGCCGCCAGGTCGCACCGGTGCAGACGAACCAGTTCGCCGACGTGGATGCGGTGTTGATCTCACACCTCCACCACGATCACCTCGATCTCGCCTCGTTGCGGCTCCTCGGTGGGGATACCCCTCTGATCGTGCCGGCCGGCGCCGGCGCGTGGCTGCGGCGTAAGGGATTCGGGGTGGTGACCGAGCTGGAGGTCGGCGGGGTTGCGCAGGTTGGGATGGTGACGGAGCGAGGGGTTGGCGATGTGGCGCAGGTTGAGATGGTGAAGGAGCCGGCTGCCGGCGAAGTTGCCAAGGCCGGGACGCTCACGGTGACCGCAGTGCAGGCCCGCCACGATGGGTGCCGCCTCGGGGGCCCCCACGCCGCGACGCTGGGCTACCTTGTGAGCGGCGGGCGCACCGTGTACTTCGCCGGAGACACCGAGCTGTTCGCGGAGATGTCCCACCTGCCGCAGCCACTCGATGTCGCCCTGCTGCCGGTCGCCGGGTGGGGTCCGACGCTGGGGGCCGGTCATATGGGTCCGCTCGACGCGGCGCGAGCGGCCGGCTTGATCGAGCCGCGTATCGCCATTCCAGTCCACTGGGGGACGCTCTCGCCACTCGGCTTCGGCCATCGCGACCGCGCGCGGCTCGGCGAGCCGCCGCGCCTGTTTGCCGAGCACGTGGCAAGCATTGCGCCGGGTGTCGAGGTGCGAATCCTCGCTCCTGGCGGGGAGACGGATCTCTAGGACTGCGCCTCATGGCGGAGGGACTCTCGGCAAGTGAATCTCTAGGATGTCCGCCTCATGGCGGAGGGGCTCTCGGCAAGCGAGGTGGGCAAGGAGATCGGCGAGCACAAGCACGCGGCGGCCGAGGAGCCGCCGAAGGACGGCCGCGACCGGCTGCTGTCGATCACCGAGGCGATCCTGCTCTCGCTGGTGGCCGTGCTCGCCGCGTACTCGGGCTACGCCGCCGCCAAGTGGGGAACCTACTCGTCGGTGTCGCTGGCGAAAGCGTCGGCGGCGCGCACCAAGGCCAACCGCGCCGACCTCGAAGCGCTGCAGATCCGCACGCTTGACTCGGTGTCGTTCAACGCTTGGTTCAGCGCCTTCACCGCAGGTAACGCAAATGCGGAACGCCTCGCGGAGAGGCGCCTGCGCCCGGGCTACCGCCCCGCCTTCTACGCGTGGCTGGCGACCGATCCGGCGCACAACCCGAAGGCGCCGCCGGGCCCCTCATACATGCCGCAGTACGTGATTCCCCAGGAACACGCCGCCAACGCCGACGATGCCGAGGCGGACGCCAACTTCGCGAAGGGCACCGAAGCGGGGGCGACCGGCGACAAGTACGTGCGCGACACGGTGTTCCTCGCCACGGTGCTGTTCCTGGTCGGGATCAGCGGCCACTTCCCGCTGCGCCAGGCGCGCTACGGCCTGATCGCGATCGGTGCGTTGATCCTCGTGTTCGCGGTGATCCAACTGCTCGGCCTGCCCGCCCCGCCGTGAGGCCGCCGAGCCAAGTGCCCGCGGCGGCGGCCAACCGATCGTACGGCCCAAGAAGCTCGTTGGTAGCCGGATGAGCCCCCGACCAAGCGACCCGTAAGATCAAAGCGCGTGGCTACTCAGCAGGCATCCGCTTCCGTGCGCGAACGGATCCACCCGATGCGCATCCTGGTCGGCGCGCTGGTAATCGTCGTGATCGGCGCCGCCGCGACGCTTGCGGGCTGGGACATCACCGGCTGGCTCAAACACATCTGGAACGTCGTCACGAGCATCCCGATCGGCTATGTGATCGCGGCGATCGCACTCCTCACGCTGCAGACGACCGCGACCGCGTACGCGTGGTATTCGATCCTCCGCTACGGCTATCCCGACTCAGAGGTCCGCTGGATCCAGGTCCTCGCCTGCTACGCGGCGGCCGTCGCGCTGAACTCCGTCCTGCCGGCCAACCTCGGCACGCTGGTGATGCTGTTGATGTTCACGACGATCATCGCCGCCGCCACGTTCGCCGGCGTGCTCGCCGGGATGGCGGTCGAGAAGATCTTCTTCACCCTGATCGGCGCCTTCTGTTACATCTATCTCTTCCTGACGGTCGGTGGGTCGTTCTCGCTGCAGCTGGGATTCGTGAGCGAACACCCATGGGCCACCGCGATCTTCCTCGTCGGTCTCGCCGTGCTCCTGTTCCTCGTGGCTCGGGTGCTGCGTCAGCGAGTCAAGCGGTGGTGGAAGCAGGCGAAGGTGGGTGCGCAGATCCTCGTCCACCGCCGCGCCTTCCTCGGGCGCGTCGTGCTTCCGGAGGCGATCAGCTGGGTGGCGATGCTGGGGGTGATCGCGGTGTTCCTGTCCGCCTACCACATCCCCGTCAGCTTTCACATCCTGATGCGTGTGGTGGCCGGGAACTCGATCGCCAACGTCAGCTCGGTGACTCCAGGCGGTGCGGGGGTTGTGCAGGGCTTCAACGTGCTCTCGCTGAAGGGCATCACCAGCACATCCAATGCCACCGCCTACTCCGTGTCCCAGCAGCTCGTGACCACCGCCTGGGGCATCATCTTTGCGATCGCGCTCCTCGTCCGGGCCTTTGGCTGGTCCGACGGCAAGACGCTCGTCGCGCAGTCCTATACCGAGGCGCGCGAGAAGAAGGCCGAGCGCTCGGCTGCCCGCAAGGCCAAGGGCAAGGCCGGGACCGCCGGAGGCTCGGTGTGATCTCGATGGTGGAGCACAGAGCGCTCACCGCTGCTGCCGCCACCATCACCGGAGCGCGAACATGACAGCTGCCTCCACGCCCGGCGGAGGATCGCGGAACCTGATTCTGGCGGCGATGATCTTCGCCGTGGCGATGACCTTCATCGACCAGACGATCGTGTCGATCGCGGCGCCGGAAATCCAGAAGGAGCTCGGCCTCAGCAGCACCGGCGTGCAGTGGGCGATCAACGCCTACCTGCTGTCGCTGGCGGCGCTCTTCGCCTTTGGCGGCCGGCTTGCCGACACCGTGGGCCACCGCAGAATGGTGACGCTCGGCGTGATCCTGTTTGCAGCCTCCTCGGCGCTTTGCGGGCTCACCCCCAAAGGGAGCCTGGCGGAGGCGTGGATCGTCACCTTCCGGGTGCTCCAGGGGGCGGGCGGGGCGATCATGTTCCCGGCCGCGCTGGCGATCGTTGTGCAGACCTTCGCCCTGCGCGAACGCGGTCGCGCCCTCGCGCTGTTCTTCGGGATCGCCGGCGCCCTTACCGCGATCGGCCCGATCCTCGGCGGCTATCTCACGCAGTGGACGTGGCGGGCGATCTTCTGGGTCAACATCCCCGTCGCGGTCATCGCGCTGATCCTGATCGCCATCTCCCGGCCGAGCACCGTGCACCGGCCGGCGCGCATGGACTACCGCGGCCTGGCTTTGATCGCCTCCGGCGTCGCCCTGAGCGTGTTTGGCTTCCAGCAGTCCTCGATCTGGGGCTGGAGCAGCCCCGGCACCTGGGCGTGCATCGTCGCCGGCGCGGCGCTCCTGGTCGTCTTCTACTTCGTCGAGCTACGCACCCCCTCGCCGCTGATCGCCGTGCGCATCTTCCGCATCCGTCCATTCCTGGTCGAGAACATCGTGCTGCTCACCTCCAACCTCGTGTTCATCCCGGTGTTCTTCTTCGCCAGCGAGTACGCCCAGATCGGGCTGGGGAAGTCGCCTTCTCAGGCCGGCGTCATCCTGCTGTACTTCTTCCTCGGCTTCGTCCTCGCCGCGCAGGTCGGCGGGCGACTGCTCGACCGCGTGGGGGCCAAGCGCCCGGTGGTGCTCGGCTGCGCGCTGGGCGCGGTGGGGTTCTGGCTGTGGGCGGGGAAGGTGACGGGGCTCGACTTCGACGCGCAGCAGTGGTACATCGCCCTGACGGGAGCCGGGATGGGCTTCATGCTCGGCCCGGCCAGCACCGACGCCGTCAGTCGCGCCTCCCGGCTCTCCTACGGAGAGGCGACCGGGATCACCCAGACGGTGCGCAACTACGCCGCCAGCCTCGGGCTGGCGATCCTCGGCACGATCCTGGTCGCGCAGATGCGCTCCCGGGTCGCCACCTCGCTGATCGGGAAGGGCGTCTCCACCGCACGGGCGCACGCCGAGGCGGCCAGCCTCTCCCAGTCGCGCGGCGGCGGTGGGAGCATCGCGTCGATCCCTCACTTCATACGCCTCGACTTCGCCTACGCCACCCGCTCTGTGCTGTACGTGATGGCGGCCATCATGGCGGTGGCAGCGATCGCCGCGTTCGTGGGTCTGCGAGCGGGGCTGCAGGAGGAAGCGGACGCTGCCCCCGAGATGGACCCCGCGGAGGCGGCGCCGGCGTGATCGGGCGGCCTGTGGCTGTCGGCCACGGGCGAGCGAGCAGCCGCGATCCCTCCACCTCGAGGGTGCCGCTCAGTAATACAACTTGCCGTCGGTCTGCACCGTCAGCGCATACGTCTTGCGGTCGATCTCTCCCGAGAGGGTGCCGGTGCCGTGCGCGTGCGCGTAGCGGCCCGAGCCGCCGGTCACCTTGAGCGAGCCCCCGAAGCTCGAGTAGACGCTGGTCGAGTGAAGCGCCCCTCCGCCGCTGCCGCTGATCGAGCCGCCACCGTTGGCGTAGATCGTGAACTTCGCGGTGATCGTGGCCCCGATGTCGAAGCTCACCTTCACCTTCCCCGGGATCGTCCCCGACACCTTCCCTTCCTCGAGCAGTTCGGCGCCCGAGTCGCCCACCGAGTGCAGGTGTCCTTCGTCCTTCACGCTCAGCACGTGCGCCGCGTTCGCCGTGGGGGGCATGCGCGTGGCGGCGGCGGCGCCCGCGAAGCCCAGGAGACCCACGGCCAGCAGCGCGAGGCCGAGCGCCTGCTTGGCGCCCCGTCGCTGCGGCAGGTCGCCGCGGTCAGGTTGGTGCTTCATAGGGCCTCGCATTCCTCCAACGCTCCTCCATCGCCTTCGCTCGGTGGCGACCGGCGGTCTCGCTTTGTGCGTCTTCCTTACGGACGGCACGAGCTTGAAACACGATACTCCGGCCGGTGATTCTGTAGCGTAAAGTCTACATGCGCTCGGTGCCGCAGCGGAACCCTTCCATTGTGCTCGTCAGCCAGCCGCTATGAGGTCCGCTTGACGCGCATCGATGACCGGGTCGCTTCCCAAGCCGGCGATGTCGTCGGCGAAGCCCAATACGAGATGGGTCTCGAGCGCATCCGCGAGCCTTCGCAGTGTTTGGACCGTGGTTGCGTGCTGACCGCTCTCGATGCGCGAGATCGCAGAGTGGCTGGTCCCCATCCGCTGGGCCAGCTCTGCCTGGCTGAGCCCGAGTTGTCCCCGGCGGCGAATGACGATCCGCGCCAGCGCCTCGTAGGGAGCCAGTCTTGCGAGTTCGGCACGGTACGCCGGGTTGCGAGCGCGGCGACGCATCGACTCCCTATGGGAAGTCCCGACCGGAGAGATTGCCTGTGCCTGTCGCTCCATCTGGGGTCCACCTGCTTGAGCTAGATACGCTTCCAGCGTAGTTTACCAAGATCGATAAGCAAGCGTTGTCTCATGGGGCGTCGCCGCCTGCCGCACGAGGAGGCCGGCGGGGCTTGGAGTCCATGCGCGCCCTGAAGTCCTCCCATCGTGCCCGCGCGACCTCGATGTCCGCCTGCGAGATCTTTCCGCTGTTCTTGCGCAGCATGTGTAGCAGGATGAACAGGTTCCTGGATCGCTGGTAGAGCACGCGGTAGAGCACCGGACCGTAGTGGCAACGCAGCTCCCGCAATTCCCCGATGATTTGGGAAGTCGCCGGAAACGCCAGTGGCGGCTCGCTCGGATGCAGACCGTTGAGACGATCGATCGCAAGGTCCACCACCACCTGATGCCTGAGCGGCAGCTCATCGATGAACTCCTCGACAGGCTGGCGCCCTCGGCCGTCACGGTAGTAGATGGCTCGGGTGTGCGGCATCGGCTTAGTTGATCAGCCCATCGTTGATCGAACGGTCGGCTGTGGCTTCTGCAGTTGGCTCGGGTGGCATGCTCCTGGCGCTGATCGCGCTGAGTCGGCTTGAAATGCTTCGGCGACGAGCCGCGCGTCCTCCTCACGTGGCGCGTAGTGCAGGTAGCGCATCGTCGTCTGGATGTCGGCGTGGCCCATCCACTCCTGCACCCGCCGGATGTCCGCCTTGGCGATCATCCGCGTGCCGAACGTGTGGCGCTTATGCGGAATTCCGCATAAGCGCCATTACGCGGACGGCGGGGTTATGCGCCCTGCCGGGCTGTTTGGGCTGGTTGGGGCGCTGCCGGTGGTGATCTTGTCCGCATAACGGCGGGTCGGTGTTAGCGCCCGAGAGAGTCGAGCCAGCTGATTAGGGATGGGTCTGAGGTCCAGTCCGGCATAGCGTTGGGGGTGAGTGGCTCGTATGCGTTCTCGATCGCTTTGCGTTTTGTTTCGGCGTCTGCGCGGGCGTAGATCTCGGTGGTGGACACGTCGGCGTGGCCGAGCATGTCGCGGATGTAGATCAGGTTGACGCCGGCCTGGATCAGGTGCATCGCTCTGGTGCGCCGGAGCGTGTGGGGTGTGACCGTCAGTCCGGGAGCCCAGGCGGGGTCGCGCGCTCGGGCGGCGCGGACGTGGCGGGCCAGGAGCTTGGCGATCCCGGATCTGGTCAGTCTGGAGTGGTGGGGCCCGTGGAACAGTGGGTCCGCGTCGGCGCCGAGGCCGGGGTGCGGGTCGAGGTGTTTCAGGTAGTCGGCGAGGAGTCGGGCGGTTGGTTCCATGACGGGCACGTACCGGATCTTGGATCCCTTGCCGTGGATCGTCACGGTCATTGGGTTGGCGGTGCGGATGTCTGCGATGTCGAGGTCGCAGAGCTCTTGAACGCGGGCGGCTGTGTCGTAGGCCAGGGTGAGCAGGACGGTGTCCCTGACGGCACGGCCGCTGGCGGTGCCAGGCTCGGCGAGGAGTGCTTTGACCTCGTCTGCTGTCAGGTGCCCGAGCTGCGGGCCTGGGGTGTTCTTCTGCCGGATCGCGAGGACTTGGGTGACCTGCTCGAGGTGGTCAGGCTGCTCGATGGCGGTGTAGCGGCAGAACGACTTGATCACAGCGAGGCGCTGGTTGCGGGTTGCTGTCGAGCAGCCCCGCTCGGCCTCCAGCCAGTCCAGGAACCGCAGCACTCGTGGCCGGTCGATGTCGGCCAAGCGCAGCTTCTCCGGCGGTATCCGCTCCGCGTCTTTGAACCAGGTGAGCAGCAGTTTGATCGCGTCCCGGTAGGAGGCGATGGTCCTCGGCGAGGCTGCGCGCTCCCCGGCCAGATGGTCGATGAAGAACCTGGTCAGCCAGCGTCCCGCGAGGTCTTCTGGGCGTGTGCGCTGCGAGGTCATGACTGGACCTCCAGCGCCGCGGGGATCACGTAGCCGAACCGGAGTTGCGCTTTGGCGATCACGTCGGGGTAGGCGTCCGCGGTCAGCCTCAGGTAGTACTGGGTGCCGCGAAGGTCGGCGTGGCCCATGTAGCAGGCCAGGTAAGGCAGCATCACGGCAAGGTCCTGGCCGGTCGCGGCCCAGCGTCTCAAGTTCGCGACCGCGAACCCGTGGCGCAGCGAGTGAGGGTGCGGGCCGCCGGTGAAGTGCGGGATGCCGGCGTCGGCCAGGTAGCCACGGAACCGCATGTATACGGTCGCCTGGTTGATCGGCCTGCCCGCCGCGCGACTGTAGAACACGTAGTCACTGCTCTCGGGCGATGGGTGCGCCGCCGCCACATACCCGTCCAGGGTTGCGGCGAGCCGGCGGGTGATCGGGACTGTCCTGCTCTCGCCGTTCTTCGTGTCACGGATCCGTAGCGTGCCGGCACGCGTGTCCACGTCCGCCAACCGCAAGTTCAGCGCCTCGGAGATCCTCAGCCCAGTGCCGCACAACACTCGGAACAACACCGGGTCGACCAGCGCCTTGTTCGAATAGGAGGACATGCCCTGGCAGTCGATCGCGGCGAACAGACGGCCGAGCTCCTCGTCGCTGAACACATACGGCGGCTGATTACGGACACGGACCCGGGCCATCGCGGCCGGGGTGTGAGCATCCCAGCCGGCGGCGTGGGCATGCTCGGCCAACTGGCGTAGCGCCAGCGTGTTGCGCCGCACCGTGGACGCTCGCAGGTGACGGCCGTAGAGAAACCCGTCGAGGGCTTCTTTGGTGATCGACCCGTCCGGGTGGCCCTCCCGCTGGCAGTGCTCCGCGAACTGGCGCAGAACCCGTTCTTGGACTTTGAACCTGTATCCGCCGGCGTGACGCAAAGCGACCAGGTCGGCGACCAGGCCCGGCAGCGTGCTCTCATGCATCACGCTCACGCGCCCTGGCGTGTTGAGATGACGTCCTCAACGTCCAACGCGCAACAGCGCAGTCGGTCGATGTCGAACCGCAGGTAGTACGCCTGGGTCGTGTCGCATGAGGCGTGTCCCAGCACGGCTGAGACGACCGGTATCGGCGTGTCGTTGCCGATCATCGCGACAGCCAGCGCGCCGCGCAGCGAATGCATCCCGCACACCTCGCCCGGCGCGAACGTGATCCGCGCGCGGGCAGCATGCCGCGACAGCCGTGAGGCGACCGACGAGGCGCTCCCGAACGCGTCGAACGGGTGACGGTGCTTGACGAACACCTTCGGACAGGCGGTCTCCGGGCGGCCGTGCCCGACATAGTCGATGATCGCCCAGCCAACGTCGTCCAGCAGCGGCAGGCTCAACGGCAGGCGCGTCTTGTGCTGGACGATCGTGATCGTCTTCGCCCGCCAGTCCAGATCGCTCAGCTCGAGCTGGCGCAGATCGGAGATCCGCAGGCCGAGCCGGGCAGTCGCCAAGATCATCGCGTAGTCACGTTTGCCGGCCGCGGACTGACGGTCGATCACGTCCAGCACCCGCCGGATCTCCTCCACCGCCCACAGGTGCGGCTCGGACTCGTGACGGACATGCCGGTGCGGTGGCAGCCGGCCCGCCAGACTCTCCGGCGTCCGGCCCGTGGTCGCCAGAAACGCCAGAAAGTCCGCCACACACGATCTCATCGCCGCGACCGTCTTTCGCCGCAGCCGTCGCTGGCGCACGAAGAAGCCCGAGATATCCCGGACGCTGAGCGCAGCCAGATCATCCACGCCCACCTCCTCCAGATAGCCCAGAAACCGGCTGGTCGCCCTGTCCTTCGCGACCACGGTCGCCTCAGCGTTGCCGCGCGCACGGCAGCAGGCAAGGTAGTCATCTCGGAGCCCACGGAACGTGGCGGGACAGCCGTCCTTGACGGGGATCACCGACCGATCGACCTCGACCGCCCGGCCGGCCAACACGTCCGCGAGCAGCACCACCGGCCGGCGGACCGCCTTCACATCCCTGTCGTTGACCGACTCTCGCAACGACCCCAACCTGACCCCGGTCTGCTTCTCGACGAAGTCGATGCACACCCGCTCACTCACCGCGCTCAGACCACGACCGTCCAAAAAGGCGACGAACCGTTCCAGCACGACCTGGTGGCATCGGACCGTTCGCTCCGTCCTCCCAGCCTCCCGCAACACCGCCAACACACGGCCGACGGCATCGTGCACATCTGCCTCTCCCATAAGAACCACTCCTCTGCTCAGTAGTGCAATGAACCGAGAGCGGCTCTTCGCCGATCCCGGCAGCACCAAGCAAAGCTGCAAGCCAGCCCACGACGCCCCCTGATCGCCTGGCTCGACTCGCTCGGACGCTAACCCCAACCCGCCCGGCGTTATGCGGACAAGATCACCACCGGCAGCGCCCCAACCAGCCCAAACAGCCCGGCAGGGCGCATAACCCCGCCGTCCGCGTAATGGCGCAGATCATGAAATCGCAATGGCGGCCAGCCTTCTTGGTCGAGCCCAGCCGAGCGAGCAGCGCGTTGGAGCACCCGCCGAACGACATTGCGGTGTCCGTAGGGAGTGCCACAGGCGGTGGCAAAGACCCAGTCGGTGTCCGCCGCGAAGGGCGTCGCCTGCTTGTGCGCAGCGAGCAGATGCGCCAGCTGGGCAACGAGGGGAATCTTGCGCACCGAGGCGCGGTCTTGGTCGGTACGCGGCTGGCAGGCATCTCGCGACGGGCGCGTGAGAGCTGCAGCCGCACGTGGATCACTCCGCGTACAAAGTCGATGTCATTCCAGGTGAGGCCGAGCATCTCTGAGATCCGCAGGCCGCTGAAGAGAGCCGTGGCGACCATCAGGCGCCCGGGTGGCGGGCAGGCCGCCAGGAGCCGTTCGATCTCGGCGCGGCCCAGGACGCGTTGGCGGCGACGCACAGCCCGCGGGCGCTCCTCGGGCTCGAGCTGATCGATCGGGTCGAGGGTGATCCAGCCGTGGCGCCGGGCGTAGCGGATGATGCTGTGCAGGGTTGCCAGGCGCCGGCTGAGGTCTTGGGCGAGCAACCCTTGCGGCGAAGCTCGAGCAGCAGCTCGGCGATCGTATCGACGGTGATCGACGCGATGCGACGGGAGGCGAGCGCCGGCAGCAGGTGACTGTCGAGCTGGTAGCGGTGGCCTCCAGGGTGCGCGGGTGGCGTTCTGCGGCGGCGACCTTCGCCTCGAAGCGCTCGAGCCAGCAGGCGGCGACGGTATCGAAGCGAAGGCGCGGCGAGACGGGCTCGAGGCCGCGCTGCGCCGCGGCGATCAGTGCGACACGTTCGCGGCGCGCGAGGTCGAGGTCAAAGCCGACGGTGCGAAACCGCAGCCTGCCGGCGTGCCGGCAGCAGACCGCGTACTTCCCGTTGGCCTGCCTGTAGATGCCGCGCTCCACGCGGACACGACGGCGGGTGCCGCTCTCAGATCCCATGTCTTCCTCCTCAATCGCATGGGACCTCCGCACGCTAGCCGACCGGAACGGCATCTGGCCCGGGCGGTGGGCAGGTTGACCGGAAGTTGACCAGCGTGCCGCGGGCTACAAGGCCGTCCCGGCTGAGAGCGTCGAAACCGATCGATTTGCAGCCGGTTTGCGAATGGAGCTAGGGGGACTCGAACCCCCGACCTCTTGGGTGCGATCCAAGCGCTCTCCCAACTGAGCTATAGCCCCGCACACGGCCGCACACGGCGGGTGGCCGTGGGGCAAGTGTAGGGCGTCGCAAAAAAAGACGCCGGGAGGATCGCTAAAGTACGGCTGCGCAATGGGGTTGCTAGATGATGCCATCCGCGAGCACCTCGAGCTTCGGCGCCGGCACGGCGCCGATCCGGGCGAGGTGATGAGCAAAGAACACGAGGCTCTTGGTCCCGCGGCGGCGCCTGCGGCAAATGAGGCGCCCGCGGACGCGGGGGATGACACTCTCTTCACGGCGGGGCTCTCGCCAGCGGCAGAGCCGTCGACGGGTCGCGGAGACGTGACCGCCGAAGACCGCCGGCCGGAGCCGCGGGCGGGTGGCCGGATCTCGGCGGATGAGGCGTATCTCAGCGAAGAGACGGTCGAGCTGGACATGCGGGCGGTGCTGGGCGAGGACGCGAGCGCGGGAATCGCGCATGCAGCGCGTGGCGGCATGCGGTCGATGACGAGCGCCACCCCGGTGCGAGCGCTGCACTGAGCAAATACACTCTGGCGGATCCTCCTGCAGGAGGCTCAGGGGATCGCCGGCTCAGCCCTCGGAGGTTTTGCGCGCGGAAGCCTTCGGTTTGACCGCTTTGGCGCGTTTGCTCGCAGCGGGTTTGGCGCGTGTGGGTTTCTTCTTCTTCTCGCTCCCAGCGAGGGTGGCGCTGGCGGCTTTCACACGCGCGGCGGCCGACTCGACAGCCTTCTGCTCGGCGCCCCCCGCCCCCTCAGATTGAGGCTCCACGACTCCTACCGCTGCGACTCCCACCTCCGCGACACCCACCGGCTCCCCGGCAACACCCTCCGCGACGCTGACGGCCTGCGCGATGCTCTCCGCCTCGCTGGACACGGGAATCGGCACCCCGGCCGTGCCGGGCCGTGGCTGCGGGGCGGATCCACCCGTGGCCTTGGGGCCCCTGCGCTTGCGCTTGTTGTTGCGCGCGCGGCGCTTGGGGAAGTTGCGTAGCAACTCACGGGCGAGCGCGGGGGGCTTGCGCGCCATCCGCGTGCGCGCGCCGCGCAGCGCCTCTTCGGCCTCGGGGGTGTGCGCGAAGGCGGCCGCCAAAAGCGCTGCGGCGAGGCGGCGGTCCTGCTTGCGCGAGGCGTGGATCAACCGTCGTGCGTTGCGCGCGTGGGCGCCGCCGGAGGAGTTGACGAGCAATCCAAGCAATCGCTTGGTCTCCGGCCAGCGTTGTACCGCGTACTCCTCGTGCAGCTCGCGCGTGTACTCCGCCAACCGCCATATCCACGCGCTGGCCTGGTCGCGGCGGCCGATGCGCCGCTCCACGAGGGCGCGCAGCATGATCTTCGAGGCCTCGCGGCGCTCATCGCGCGGCCATGCGCCGATCACGTCGATCGCGGTGTCGAACGCGTCGGGGTCGCGGCCCGCGGCGATGTCGGCCAGCGCGCGCAGCCGCAGCTGCGGGCTGAGGTTGCGCTGCACGGCGGTGATGAGGAATCTGCTCTTCAGCTCCCCGCCGCGGTCGAAGTGCAGCATCGCCCGCGCTCTGCGCCAGCCGGCGGCGGTGACGCGCGCACCGGCGAGCGCCGCCCACACGTGCTGCTCGCCGTAGTCGAGGTTCTCCACGGCGATCCGCCACAGCTCGCGCTCGAACACCGCGAAGCGCCGCTCCTCCTCCGCGCACACCGGCAATACCCTCCGCTCCACGCGCATCCGCCGCCCGCGCCCGCGACGCACTGGGCCGACGACGATCGCTCCGCCGCGGTAGACGTCGCGGTCGAGCAGCGAGTGCAGCGTCACCACCGGGTCGTCGTGCTTGGTCGCCGGATGCACGAAGTCGACGACCAGCCCGGCCTCCTTGCCAGGGTTGCGGCGCGTGACGCGCCCGACGCGCTGCTGGTAGATGCGCTTGGAGGCCGTCGGCGCGAGGTGCACGCAGACGGTGGCGCGCGGGCTGTTCCACCCCTCCGCCAACAGCTGCGCGTTGATCAGCACGTCTATCTCGCCCCGCTCGTAGCGCGCGAGGATGCTCGCCAGTTCGCGCTTGGGGGTCTCGCCCGACACCGCCTGCGTTTTGATCCCTTCGGCGCGGAATGCCTCGGCGAGGTTGTAGGCGTGGCGGACGCCCGCCGCGTACACCACCCCGGGGACTCCGTTGAAGCGGGTGCGGTAGAGGTTGGCCATCGCCAGGTTGAAGGGCTGCTGGTCGAGCAGCTGCGCGAGCTCCTCCTGATCGAACTCGATATCCACCTCACCCCGTCTCAAAGGCACCTTGGCGATCGTGCGCACGCCCACACCCGGCGGGATGCGCACGCAGCGCAGGGGAGAGATCACACCCCGGCGCGCGGCCTGGGCGAGGTCGAAGCGCGAGGTTTGCGTGGGGAAGAGGTCGGTGACGTGGCGCGCGATCAGAGCCCCGGTGGCGGTCATGCCGATGAAGATCGGGCCGGTCCACGCGCGAATCGCGCCGGAGGTCTTCTCGCCCAGCGCCGTGTGGGCCTCGTCGCAGATCACGATCGTGTAGGCGCTCGAGATCTTTCCGGCGTTGCGCACGAACCACTGGTAGGTCTCGACCGACACGGGGCCCTGCGTGGAGTCCTCGCCCATGTACAGCGGGCGGGAGATGCGCCGCGAGTAGCCGCGGTCGCGCAGCTCGCCGAGGAACTGGTCGACGAGGTTGCGCCGGTGGGTGAGGATCAGGATGCCGCCGGTCTGCGAGGCCTCGACGAAGCCGAGCGCCGCCACGGTCTTTCCGGCGCCGGTGGCATGCTCGAACCAGAAGCGCTTCGCCGCGTTGGGGTCCTCGGGCTGATCGGCGAGCACCTCCTCCTCGTCCTCGTCCACCCAGTCCAGCGGCTCCTCGTCGCTCTCCTCGGCCTCCTCGGCGTCGCTCTCGGGGAGCGGCTCCAGCTCGTCCTCGAGGTCGCCCAGCTCCTCCTCTTCGTCGTTCTCCTCCTCATCCTCTGCGGCCTCGATGCTCTCCTCGTCCTCGTCCTCGTCATCCTCCGCAGCCCCGGCTCCCTCGCGGGTCTCCCCCGCGTCCGTGAGCCCGACCGCCTCGTCCTCGTCGGCCGCGATCCGGTCCTCGTCATCCTCCCCCTCCTCCTCCCACTTCTGCCCATCTTCGCTCGCGGCCGGCCGCGCCGAGCGGGGGGGAGCGCCATCGGAGGAGCGCTTGCCGTTGCCGAGGATTGCCGCTGACGCCAGCAGCTCCGGCGAGGCAGCGGCCGCCGCGCGGCCGTTGCCACTGCCGTTGCCGTTGCCGTTGGAGCGTTCTGCCTCCGCCAGCAGTGCGGTGAGGGTGCCCGAGAGCGCATCCACCTGGTGGGCGGAGAGCACGGTGCCGTCGCGCAGCCGTGGCTCATCGTCTGAGAGCACCCGTTCGAGGCCCAGCAGCAGTGAGAACTCCCGCCGCCACGCCGTCGAGGGGTAGCGAGCTCGCTCTCCCTCGAGCTCTGCCAGCGCGGCGTCGAGCGCTCGACGGCGGGCGCTGCCGGCGGCGAGCGCGACGGCTGCATCCTCCCCCTCGTGCAGGAAGCGCTCGCGCACGAACTCCTCCGCCCGCGCGATGTCGGCGGAGCTTGGGATGGACGCGACCGCAAGGGCCACTGGTGTGGACTCGACCATAAGAGGCAATGGGCTTCGAGATGGAGCCGCCGCAGAATGAGCACTCGGCGTGGCTCGGAGCGCCGGCCCTGCCGGCAGACCCCCGGATACCCAGAGCAACTTGGCTCTGGGTACACCCAAAGATACAGCACTCCGCGGCCGGATTGAAGGGGGGCTCGATTGGGCGCCCTTCAATCCGCGACACCGACGGTGTGCGCCGCGGGCCGGCACATCGAATGGGACGCGTGCAGGCGCCGATCTGGCATCCTCAGCGCGATGTCTCCGAAGCATCTCATTGCACTCGCCGGCGGGCTGGCGTTCGCGACGGTGCTGGTGGTCGGTCTCGTGCAGTTGGCGAGCAGCAAGTCCCCTTCGGAGACCCCGCCGTCGCAGCGGCTGACCCCCACGCAGATGCAGGCGCGCCTGGTGGGATCGCCGGTGCCGCTGGCCGCATTGCACGCGCAGGCCGACGAGCTGCTGGGGGGCGGCGCGAGCGCGCTGCGGGAGCGCCTGGCGGCGCTGAAGGGGTGGCCGGTGGTGCTCGACAAGTGGGCCTCGTGGTGCGAACAGTGCAAGGCCGAGTTCGGCGTCTTCCAGCGCGCCGCCACCAACCTCGGGCGTGAGGTCGCGTTCGTCGGGATCGACACGGGCGACACCTCCCGTGGCAAGCCGCTGGAATTCCTCCGCTCCTTCCCGGTGAGCTACCCCAGCTTCTTCGACCCCACCGAGCAGATTGGCGTGGAAGTTTCGGACTCCACGCTGGTGCCCGCCACGATCTTCTACAACCGTCGCGGCGAACGCAACTACATCCGCCAGGGCGCGTACCCGAGCGTGGTCGCGCTCGAACGCGACGTCCAGCGCTACGCCATGGTGGGGTGAGCGGCGTTGGTTGGTCGTGGACCGCAACGAATTCGCAGAAGGAGCCACTGATGCCCGAGATCCGTGTGGACCCGCTCACCGGGTACAAGACGATCGTGGCGGGAGAGCGCTCGCGGCGCCCGGGCGGCGAGCCGCGCTGCACGCCCCCCGATCCGATCGACGTCGAGCAGGACCCGTTTGCGGAGGGTCACGAGGACCGCACCCCCCCGGAGCTGTACGCGGTGCGGCCTGACGGGGGGCCGCCCAACTCGCCGGGTTGGATGGTGCGAGTGGTGCCCAACCTCTATCCGGCGCTCACCCCCGAGAGCCCCGCCTCCAAGCGGGACCCCCGCCCCGACCTGTTCACCGCGACGCCCGCCAACGGCGCCCACGAGGTGATCGTCAATGCGCCCCAATCGGTGCACTCGCTGGCGGAGCTGCCCGTGGAGCAGGTGCTCGGCGCCGTGGAGGTGTGGCGCGAGCGGATGCGCGCCCACGCGGAGTGCGCCTGCGTGCAGCTGATCGTCAACGAGCGGCGCGAGGCGGGGGCGTCGCTGCCGCACACGCACGCGCAGCTGTATGCGCTGGACTTCGTGCCGGCCGACGTGGCGCGCGAGCGCGAGCGCGCGGGGGCGTACGCGACTCGCATGATGGGCAGCGAACTGCTGGGGGACCTCGTCGCCGAGGAGGTGCGCCGCGGCGAGCGGGTGGTGGCGATCGACGAGGAGGCGGTGCTGATGGCACCGTACGCCTCGCGGGTGCCCTACCACCTGACCCTCGCCCCGCGTCGCCCGCGCGCGCGGTTTGAGCTGGAAGAGGGGGCGGGGTCCGGTGGCGCGGCGCTGCTGCACGACGGGCTGCGCCGCCTCGCGCGCCACCTGGGGACGAGCCCGCCGCTGAACCTGTGGGTGCGCACTGCGCCGCGCGGGGCGGAGCGCTTCTGCTGGCGGATCGACGTCTTCCCCCGTCTCACCCACCTCGCGGGCCTCGAGCTCTCCACCGGGGTCAGCCTCAACATCGTCTCGCCCGAGGATGCCGCAGCGCACCTGCGCGAAGCGTGAGCGGCACAGCGCACCCGCGCGAAGCGTGAGCGGCATGTTCCTTTGAAGGCTGACATGCGCGCGGGCGGGCGCACGCGCGCGTAGGGTGGCCAAAAAGTTCGCACACCACCACCACCTCGCGGACGCGCTGGCCGGCCGATAGGCTGCCCACGATGCCGCCCGTCGAGCGACTCGTGCCCCGCTTCGCGGCGGAGCCTCCCCAGGAGGGGCTGCCGTACGGCCGCTGGGCGGAGCGCCTGCAGCGGGAGCTGCTGGGGGCGTCGCTGGACTTGACCGAAGCACCCGAGGACCTCGGCGAGCCGGGGGAGATCCTGTGGTACCCCGATCGCGCCTGGCATGGGCGCACGTACGTGCCCGCCACGGCCACCACCTCCGGGGGGTATGAGCTGTATGGGTACGTGCGCTACGTGCCCGCGAGCGAGGAGGGCGGCGAGCCGAGCGACTTCACCGCGCAGATGGACTTCACCGACCAGACCGCCGAGAGCAACCCGCAGTGGAGCCTCGACCTGTGCGATGAGGTGATCGGCGCCTGGCGCGGGCAGGGCGGCGAAGTAGCGGCGATGACGCTCGTGTGGGGCCGCCCGCTGGTGGCGGGGGGTGCGATCGTCACGGCGGAGCTGGCCGACCTCGCGGTGGACCAGTGCGAGCTGGCCGACAACCGCTTCACGCTGATCGCCCCCGACGACTACCGCCACGATCTGCTGGAGATCAAGCTGTGGAGCCACAAGGGCAAGCAGCTCGCGGGCGAGTCGCTGTACGAGGGGGATGAGGGGGAGGATTAGGGGGGCAGTGGTCGCAGTGACGGCCCGACAAGGGGGGCAGTGACATAGCTACCGCCGCCCGTCAGCGCCAATTCGTGGGTCACAACTGCCACCGCTTCAGATTGGGGGGCAGCGGTCGATTGAACGGGCATGTCGCGACCGCGCGCGCGTGTCAGCCTGACCACGCAGGTTGCGCTGCTGAGCCTGATCCCGATCGTCGCGCTTGGATTTGTGCTTGCACGGGTGCTGCAGGAGCAGATCGTGCAGCGCACGCTCGCCGACGCCGACCAGTCGGCGCAGCTGGTGGCAAGGCTGGGGGTCCAACCGTGGCTCACCCCCCGCGACCTGCACGAAGGGCTCAGTGCGCGGAGCATCCACACGCTGGATCATCAGCTGCGCACGCGGTCGGTGAGCGACCTCGCGCGGATCAAGATCTGGAGCGCGGCGGGCCGGATCGTGTACTCCGACGATCACGCCCTGATCGGGCGCAGCCTCGGTGCGGATGACGATGACCTGCATGACGCCCTCGCCGGGCACCCCGATCCGGCAGAGCTGGTCACACCCGCCCCGCACAGTGAGACCGCCACCGAGGTTGGGCTGGGGCGGCTGGTGGAGGTGTATGTACCGCTGCGCTTCGCCCACTCCGGCCCTCCTGCGGGGGCGTTTGAGATCTACCTGAGCTACGGGCCGATCGCCGCCACGGTCGGCCACGACGAGCGCACGATCGCGCTGGTGGTGTTCCTCGGCTTAGCGCTGCTGTGGGCGATCCTCTTCCGGATCGTGGCCAGCGCCTCGGGGCGGCTGCGCCGCCAGGCGCGGGAGAACGATCGCCTCGCGCGCTACGACCCACTCACCGGGCTGCCCAACCGCACGCTGTTTCGCGAGCGCGTCGCGCAGGCGCTCAGCGCGCTGGCCGAAACGGGGACCGATGGCGCGTGTCCCCCGGCTTCGGTCGCCGCCGGCGCGAGCGCGGGGAAGCTCGCGGTGATGCTGCTCGACCTCGACGCGTTCAAGCAGATCAACGACACGCTCGGCCACGGCGCCGGCGATGCCGTGCTGCGCGAGGTGGCAGCACGTCTACGAGCGCAGTTACACCTTGGTGTGCTGCTGGCCCGGCTGGGCAGCGACGAGTACGCGATCCTCACCCCGCGGATCGACGAGGGGGCCCCGGAGGGGCTTGAGATCGCGGCGGCGGCGCAATCGGCGCTGCAGGCCCCGGTGACGGTCGACGGGGTGGCGCTGAACGTCGAGGCAAGCATCGGGATCGCGCTGGCGCCCGATCACGCCAAAACGGCCGACGAGCTGCTGCAGCGAGCCGATGTGGCGCTTGATCGTGCGCGCGTGCGGCGCGGGCGCGTGGAGGTGTACTCGCCCGAGCGTGACCACTCCGGCGCGGAGCGGCTCGCGTTGCTGGGCGAGGTGCGCCCTGCTCTGGAGCGGGGCGAGTTCACGCTTTTCTACCAGCCGCAGATCGCGCTGCGCACGGGACGCGTCACCGGCGTGGAGGCGCTGCTGCGCTGGCGCCACCCGCAGCAGGGCATGATCCCCCCGCTGCAGTTCATCTCGCTGATCGAGCAGACCGCGCTGGTCGGCCCGCTGACGCTGTATGTGATCGACCTCGCCCTGCGCCAGTCCACGAGCTGGCGGCAGGCGGGGTTGCAGCTGGGGATGTCGGTGAACCTCTCCGCGCGCAACCTCCACGACCCCGAGCTGCCCGCGCAGATCGAGTCGGCGCTCGCACGCCACGCGGTTCCGGCGGCAGCGCTCACGCTGGAGGTGACCGAGAGCGCGGCGATGGCCGACCCCGCAACGGCGGTGGGGGTACTCGAGGCGCTGTGTGCGCTGGGGGTGGGGGTGTCGATCGACGACTTCGGCAGTGGCAACGCCTCGATCGCCTACCTGGCGAAGCTGCCGGTGGGGGAGTTGAAGATCGACCGCTCGTTTGTCACCCCGATGTGCGAGAGCGCACGCGAGGAGGCGATCGTGCGCACCACGATCGACCTCGCCCGCCACCTCGGGTTGCACGTGGTGGCGGAGGGAATCGAGACCCCCGACGTGTGCGAGCGACTTGCCGAGATGGGTTGTGACACCGGCCAGGGCTACCTGATCTCGCGCCCTGCCCCGGCGGAGGAGCTCACACCATGGCTTGTGGGGCGCATCGGCGAGGACTCGCTCGCGGTGTCCCCCAGCGTACCCTGACGCTCGATGCGAGCGCTCATCCAAAGAGTCACCCGCGCTGCGGTGAGCGTGGATGGCTGCGAGGTGGCGCGGATCGGCCCGGGGCTGCTGGTGCTGCTGGGGGTCGCCCACGACGATCGGCCCGCCACCGCCGAGCGGCTGGCGGCGAAGGTGCGTGCGCTGCGCGTCTTCGCCGACGGCGAAGGGCGCATGAACGAGCCGCTTGGTGAGCGTGAGATCCTCTGCATTAGTCAGTTCACGCTGTACGGCGATGCGCGCAAAGGCAACCGCCCGAGCTTCACCGCCGCCGCCGCGCCGGCGCACGCCGAGCCGCTGTACGAGCGCTTCTGTGATGCCGCCGACGCGCAGCGGGGGGTGTTCGGCGCGCACATGATGGTGGAGCTGGTCAACGACGGTCCGGTGACGCTGCTGCTGGAGGGGTGACGGGCAGCCGTCGCGGCCGGCGCTGTTGAGGTACCGCGAGACTTTTGAGGAGCTCCCAGAATGAGTTGTCCTCAAACGCGTCGGCGAGGATCAACAGCGTGAGCAGGCCCGGCTCGCATTCGCCGCGCTCGATGATCCCGATCGCGTTGCGGTGCAAACGGACTTTGTCCGTGTGAGCAAAGGCTTCCTGCGAGCCGCGCTCGGCACGCAGCCTGGCAGTCTTCGTGCCGAAGTCGCGCAGAATCGCGGCACGCTCCTCTGTGTAGGTCGCCATTCATAGCAACCTAGAGTGTGCCAGACAGTTGTCTACACCCTGTTATATGCCGTTTTGTGCCCGCTGTGTGCCGCTTTGTGCCCTTTTTGCCACAGCTAAGTGTCCGCCGGACAATTGTCTGCTCATGCGCTATGCTGCCGTTCCGGTACAGAACTATGTGTTAAGCGATATGGGCGGCCCAGGTTTCATGGACGCCCCAGGTTTCCGTATCTGCCATCGGGCAGCCGACCAACGCTCAGCACTGCCCGTCGAACGAAGGAGCGACAGTGATACGACCGCGAGCGACCGACCCTCAAACCACCTACCCGCAACGCCCCGGGCGGGTCGCCTGATGCCACGGATCAGCGCGTTCTACGGGATCGTCGTGACGATGTACGGCAGCGACCACGCGCCGCCTCACTTCCACGCCCGCTACGGGGAGCACGAGGCTCAGATCGCGATCGACACCGGCGCCCCGCTGGCCGGTGAGCTCCCGATCCGAGTCCTGCGGCTGATTCGAGGGTGGGTCGAGCTACATCGGGTCGAGCTGCGGGACGACTGGGAGCGCGCCCAGGCCCGCGAGCCACTCGCTAGGAGCGCGGGTCAGTAACCGGGGGGCGTGCCGTCCGCTGGGTTTAAGAAGATCTGCGTGTCCACGATGCGGAGGTTGTGATGTCGGTGGTGGTGCAGGAGCGGCTGGTGGAGGTAGAGGCCTCG
>Ga0302324_100003940_pt1 | contig 33261 bp, 21 predicted proteins | sample Palsa_T0_1_FD_201949 | JGI IMG/M metagenome (GOLD analysis project Ga0302324, IMG submission 201949) | Peat permafrost microbial communities from Stordalen Mire near Abisko, Sweden - Palsa_T0_1 | ecosystem: Environmental > Terrestrial > Soil > Palsa > Peat permafrost | place: Sweden: Abisko...
CCCGTTCGTGTTTGCGTACAGCGCCTCGTACCCCGAGGCGGCGTTGTAATTGCCGGTGGTGTTGGCATTGAGCGCCGCATATCCGGAGGCTGTGTTGTCATTGCCGGTCGTGTTGGAATTGAGCGCCGAAACACCGGAGGCGGTGTTGTAGCTGCCGGTCGTATTATCAAGGAGTGCGTAGACGCCTGAGGTCGTGTTGTAGTCGCCGGTCGTGTTGTAGTAGAGCGCCTGGTACCCCGCGGCGGTATTCGCGTTGCCCGTTGTGTTGGAAACGAGCGCGTAGGCCCCAGAAGCAGTGTTGTAGTTGCCGGCCGTGTCGGAATTGAGCGCGTAGTACCCTGACGCGACATTGCTGGTGCCGGTCGTATACGAATAGAGCGCAGAGTTGCCAATACCTGTATTGTTGTTGCCAGTGGCGCCGGATTGGCCGTTGAGCGCCTCGTATCCGAACCCGGTGTTTGAGTTGCCGGTCGCGTTCCAATAAAGAGCCTGGTAGCCGAACGCGGTGTTTTCAACGCCAACCGTGTTGGAATAAAGCACTTCATATCCGGATGCGGTGTTCCATGATCCGCTCGTGTTGTTGTAGAGCGCCCGATACCCGGAGGCGGTGTTTTGGCTGCCGGTCGTGTTGCCAGTGAGCGCTTGGGCCCCGGAGGCCGTGTTGTTGCCGCCAGTCGTGTTGAATTCGAGCGCGTATGCCCCGGAGGCGGTGTTGTAAGAGCCCGTCGTGTTGTACGAAAGCGCCTCGAAGCCGGAGGCGGTGTTGAGGAGGCCGCCGTTCGTGGCGGCTGGTCCGCCAAGCGCGCCGACCCCCATTCCCGTGTTTCCGTCTCCGTCGCTCGTGTCGTTCGAAGACGGCACTTGAGCGTAAGACGCGCCTGCAAGCGCGAGCGCACAGAGCGTGAGTAACATAGACCGATAGATAGTTTTCATGGCGTATCGCACCCATAGGTGTTCGTTTTAACTTAAAGCGTTCTCGCCGTTCTTTGGCGGCAAGTTCCCTGTCTCACCGTAAACCGGTAGTCAATGCGGCAGCTATCGCGCCCAATTGACTATTCTTGTACGCCGTTGGGAGCCCGAGTCAACTGGACGTTCCCGGGCTCATCGCGAGTGGCGCGCGCAGGATTAGGACGCGGGGCTTTTGCCCAATTCAAATCATTGAAGGTTCGGCAGTAAGCCAAGCCCTTATCGTGGGGCTCGGCCGGAAAAACGCAGTGGTTGGTGCTATACACACTGCCTAATATATCCTCTTAATGCAGCGCGCCGGAGTAGTACAAGGTCAGCTGCTTGTTTTTGATTTGCTGGTAATGGTCACGGGTTTCTTGCGTTCCCCTAATGTCTGACTCGCTCGAATTGTCCGCAGCTGCAAAGGTGGCCGATTAGCACAGTGAATGTGCTCCTATTTCCGTTTTGGTTTAGCGCGTTTGGCAACTAATGCGCTCATCCAAGAGCCTGTCTTAGCTGGCCGGAAGCGCGTGACCTATATCGCTTCGTCGCGCGGCAAGATCGACGGTCGCGCGCGCTGCGCCCTAAGATCGAGACTCGTGCTCATTGGCGCGGTCACTGAATTCTCTTAGCGCTGCGCGACACATTCATCTTTGGCCTGCAGTTTCAACAGTGCCGCGTGCACCGCGATCATCTGCTGCTCAAGGAGGCGGATTTTCGCCGTCTGCTGCTGCACCGCAGGGTCATGGCACGGGGCTCACTCTCGCGCCGCTCGCGGCCTCGCGCATTTGAAGCGCGTCTCACTCACCAGCCCGGAAGCGAATGATCTGTATCATGGTCACCATGCTCAGCGCGCTATGCGCAAAGAGCGTGGATGGCGAGCGCCGCGCGCAGCGGTGCTTCTCGTATCAGAGAAGTGGCTCGTGGCGGAAGGACAGATAGGAAATCTCGCTGCGGCCCTCTTGCAGCTCAAGTGCCTTAATAACTATTAGCCAGCGTCGCGCGTGGTTCGCGGCAGCAGTTGCCTCTGCGATCCCGGTCTTGCTGCGGAGAACTATCGCTTTTTCCGCCCACGCGAAGGCGTGTTGATGCGCTTCCAAGTAAAGTTCGTCTGGGCGTCGGAGGTTCTTAGGCATATAGGATCACCGCAGTTTCTAGTGATATTAGCTGCGGTCCATCGCAATATTGATCCACGCATGGCATCAACCGTCATGCTGAGTTACGTGTGCGAGATTTCATACTGAGAACTTTCGAAAATCCGTTCGGTGGCGCACATAAGGTCACCAAATCGGCCCAACATATTTATCTTTTTCCTGTTTGTGCCGCGCTGCAACATCGAGACACGGTTTCACCCGTGTCCGTTTGCAGGCAGCGGCGCTATTGATTGCAGTTCGTGAGCAGCACGCCTCAAGATCGCGGCCCGACGCTCACTGCCGCGTCGGAAGAGCACGGCGCGCAACGCGGTGGAGCGGGTACTGATCCTTCAACGCTGCGCGACCCACTGGTCCTGGTTCTGGAGCTTCCGTAGTGCGAGCTGAGTTGCTTGGTTGAGAGCCTTCAACTCTGCGACCTGTTGTTGCACACGCAGTAAATCTGCTTTAGCAGCGAGCTGCTGCTGCTTGAGGTCACTGATTTCGGCAGCCTGCGCAGCGATCTTTTGCTCATCCTGTTGCGCTTGATTCACGAGCATCGGCGCAAGCTCGTCATAGCGCACGCCGTCGATTCGACCCTTCCCGTCCCGAATCACCAACTCCGGGTATACCTTCGCCACTTCTTCGGCGATGAGCCCGTACTGGCGCGTACCTGTCGTATCGCTTTTGAGCCTGAAACTCACCGGACGTAGCTGGCCGAGCTTCGCCGTGTCCAAACCCATCGGGGCAATGGCGGTCTTGTAACGCTCCGAGGACACCGTCACGCCAAGCTGTCCAGTGGAGGAAACGACGACCGCACTGCCCGTGACCGAGGTGCCGTAGATTCCAGCGATGTAGGTTGCGGTCTGAGTTGATGTCGTGCCGATGCGGATCGTGCCACTCTCCGCGGTTACGCCTAGATTGCCAATATCTATGTTGTTGCTCCCCGTCGTCAGGTTGTAGCCCGCCTTATAGCCTTCGGCAATATTGCTGGACCCCGTCGTGTTGGAATAAAGCGCATCCGTACCGGAGGCGCTGTTGTAGTTGCCTGTCTTGTTCCCATATAGCGCCTGCACGCCTGAGGCGTTGTTCTGGGAGCCGCTCGAGTTGTTATGCAGCGCGTAGTAGCCGGAGGCAACGTTGTAGTTGCCACCGGTATTGGAGTAGAGCGCCTCGTATCCGGATGCCGTGTTGTAGGCGCCAGCCGTATTGCGATAGAGCGCATAGTACCCAGAGGCGGTGTTGTTATTTCCGGTCGTATTAGAGTAGAGCGCCCAGTACCCGGAGGCGGTGTTGTCATTACCGGTGGAGTTGAAAAAGAGGGCGCTGTCCCCGGAGGCGGTGTTGTCGTTGCCGGTAGAGTTTGTATAAAGCGCCTCGAAGCCGAAGGCCGTGTTGTTGGCACCGCTCGTGTTATTAAAGAGCGCTTCTGAGCCGGAAACCGTGTTGTATCCGCCGGTCGTGTTGTTGTCCATCGCCAAGTATCCTGAGACCGTATTGTATACGCCGGTAGTATTGGAAAAGAGCGCCAAGTACCCAGAGGCAGTGTTGGCGGCGCCTGTCGTGCTGGAATAAAGCGCTTGGTATCCGACGGCAGTATTAAAGTCAGCGGATGTGCTGGAAAAGAGCGCGGCGTTCCCGAAGGCGCTGTTGAAGCTGCCGGACAGGTTAGACAACAGCGCATCGTTTCCGGACGCGGTGTTGTTGCCGCCGGTCGTATTGGAAGAGAGCGCCGCGTAGCCAGAAGCTGTGTTATTGGCGCCGCCGTTCGAGGCAGCTGGTCCGCCGAGGGCGCTGGTTCCCATTCCCGTGTTGTGGTTGTTGTCGCTTGTGTCGTTCGAAGACGGCACTTGAGCGAAACCCGATCCTGTAACCGCGAGCACCCCAAAAGCGAGTAGAAAAGTCTGATAGGCAGTTTTCATGGCGTTTTTGATCCCGAAGGTTGTTTTTAATTCAACTTGCGTTTCTCTGGCGGCAAGTTCTCGCGCTTACCGTTGGCCGATAGCAGCGATCGCGCCGCCCAATTGATCTATCCTTGTACGCCGTTGCGAGCCCGAGTCAACTGCGCGCTCCCGGTTCGTCATTGGTGCCGCGCTGCGGGATCAAGGCGCGGGGCTCATTGGCGCGCGGCTAGCTCATTGGCCCTCAAGCGCATGGCCTATACGGTGGCATAGTGATTCAGCGCGCTACGCGAAAAGATGGCGGATCGCGAGCGCCACATTGGCTGTGCCCCCAGTGCGTTTGCCTGAACTTTCGTGAGGAGCAACCGGAATCGACCGCGATCGCCCGAAACTCGATCAAATCAACATCGGCAGCACGAACCGCGACGCATCGATCACCTATTATCGCCGGCTCGGTGTCGAGATATCCGAGGACGGCGTTTGGCGCACGCCAAGCGGAATTCACCACGTCAATGCCAGTAGCTATGCGGCGGACTCGACGATCCAACTTGATATGGACGGCATCGACTTTGCCCGACTCTGGAACAGAGGTTGGTACGCGATCAAGGAACTTCGAGGCCGGGTTGTTGGGTTCACGCTTTCATCGCGCACCGCCGTCGATGCCGTTTACGCCGACTTCACCGGCGCTGGATTTTCCGGATTGCAAGCCAAGTATGACGCCTTTTGGGGATCGAGATCTGCGGTCATTGAAGATCCCGATGGCATCGCCGTAGGTCTAATGACTCCAGTTCCCAGAAACACCGGTCGGCTCCGCCAGAGGTCTAATCGACCACAGCGTCAATCGCGGGGCGACTACTGCGCGGTCACCCCTCTGCCCAGGTCGTCGGAGTGTCCGGCTTCGAGGCGGGACCACTGGGCGATGGGTCGCCCATTGAAGCGGGTATTTTGCTTGCCGATAAGCCGTTGTGGCCAGCCGGTCGGCGAGTCCTTCCACTTCTCCTGGCGCCCGTAGACGGTCAAATCGAGCAACCGATAGCTGTTATCCATCGCCTCGACGCCGCGCCTCGTCGTCCAGTAAGTCTCGAAGACATTGGATCCTTGTCGCAGATAGCAAACGATGTGCATCATGCCCACGCGGCGTCCAACCAGGAGGGTATCGAGCGACTCCCGAGGCGCCGAGTACCAAGGCATCTCCCAGCCCATGAAATCTCGGTACCGCGCGCTCTCTTCGTACGGGCCTTGGCAGAACACGGCGTAGGTGACGTCGCGAGCATGAATATAGGAGAGCTCGCGGACCTGAGATGTAACCCAGGTGCATCCCTCGCACTGCTCCGGCGCAGGCTTGCCGGCATTCCACATGAAGTAGTAGGCGATGAGCATCCGGCGTCCCCCAAATGCGTCCAATAGTGTCACTGTGCCTTGCTTGCCCATGAGCGGTGTGGCGCCATTGGCCTCGACCATGGGCAGCCGTCGGCGGGCGGCCGCGATTGCGTCACCCTCGTGTGTGTGCGCCTTTTCCCGGGCCCATAGGGCATCCAGTTCGGCCTGAAAAATGACCCGGTCAACGACCGGGGGCAGCGCCGGAGTGCCTGGGCCGCCGGCTGTCGATAACCTCACATTCTTAGCCGCTTCTTTCGCCTTCATGATGGGTCTCTCCTTTGGCTTTCTACCCAACGTCATGACTTCACGAAGTCGGCAGCAAGCATCATGAACATGAACCGCCGGCGGCGGACAGAGTTCCCCGAGTCTTTGGCTGCGTAGTCGGCCAACAGCTCTGCCAGGACCTTGTCATTGGCCTGGATTTTGCTCTCCAGGTGGGCGTTTGAACCGCAATAACGATAGCTGATCTTGCGTGGAGGTGATGCGTTCGTCGGTGCCAATACGCCCTTGCGGGCCCTAGTCAACTGCACGTTCCAAGCCCACCATGCGCCGGCGCAATTGAATCACCAACGAACTAAGCCCCACGGTGGATAAGCTTTGGAGCACAATCCGTCGGGCCATGGGTTGATAATAGCGGGCAATCGATTGATCCGGCCTTTGACTGGAGTTCTCTCCTGGCCGGGATTCGAGCGCGTCAGCCTCTACGTAAGGAAAATATGTGAACAGCAAACCACCACGATTCGACCAGACTTTCATCACACGCAAACGCGAGCAATTGACGAAATTGCGTGCGCAGCTGCTGAATTCGACGCAAGCCGCACAGGCGGAAGAAAGGATTATTAATTCCGAGTCGGCGGGGCATGCGCGCGAGTATGAAGACGACGCGCAGAGGCTCACGAATCTGGAACTGGATGGCGCGTTGGTGGGCCGTGACGTCCTACGCCTGGCGCGTGTTGAGCGTGCGCTACGGAAGATCGAGGACGGCACCTACGGCTTTTCGGACGAGAGCGGCATTTCCATACCAATAGAAAGGCTCGAAGCAATGCCCGAAGCGATCAATACGCTTTCGGAGCAGGAAGCACGCGATACAGCTGAGGAATCGCGGACCAAGAGAACATAGGCTTCACGCGCGACCTCGTCGCAGCGAACCTCCACGGACGTGCGTTGCCGTCGCTATATTTGAAAGACGGTCACGGGCCTACTATTGGGCGTGAGCGGTCACATTGACAGCCGCCGGGCTGAACGATTCCCGCCGGTCAGACGATCCTGCAAGGAATCATGGCATCCTCGTCGAATGTGTACACCGCGCAAAGGCGGTGATAGCCATCGGCGATAATTAGCTTGCCATGATCTCGGTCCCTACACAGCAACAGAGGAGATAGTGATTCGCCATTGATGATTTGAGTTCGAACCTCTTGCACGTGACTATTGCTGACCCCAAGCAGCGACAACGCGGATGCTCTGAAAATATCCTTCGCCGCAAACTCCGTGGCCTTGGTTCGTTTCAATTTGTCAGTCAGATTCTTTGCCGCCCGTGGCTCAAAAATCAGGCTGAGAAATGACTGAGCTGCCGGATAGTCATGCTTCTGTGGTTTACGGAGCCATTTTATCTTTGTTTTCTTCATAGTCGTTCTGCCAGAAGTCGATTTCAGTATCCGCGGCGCCCCGCCGGGGCAGGCCCTACATGTAGCATCTTTTGGGTGGTCTCATTCTACGATCTACGAAGCGCCCTCCTCTGGAGGAAGGCCGTAACCGCAAAGCCGCGGGCGGCGGCTCTAAGGCGCGGCTTCTTGCCTGTTGATCGCTGGATCGCCGTCCGTGAGCGCCGCGCCCTGATTCGAGGCGCGGCGCTCATTGGCGCGTTTTTCCGAATTTTCTTAGCGTTGGACCACCAACGGATCTTTCGCCTGGAGCTTCTGTAGTGCCGCAGACATCACAGCCATTTGTTGCTTGAGGCGGTTCAATTCTGCCACTTGCTGCTTAAGATCGCCGATCTCCGCATTCTGGGCTGCATTCTTGCTCTGCTCCCTCTGAACTTCGTTCAAAAGCATTGGCGCAAGCTCGTCATAGCGCACCCCGTCGATTCTGCCCGTTTGATCTCGGATCACGAGCTCCGGATAAACCTTTGCAACTTCCTCGGCGATGAGACCGTACTGCAGATCGCCCTTAGGATCGGTCTTAAGATGAAACGTCACCGGCCGCAGCTGCGCTAACTTCGCGGAGTTGACGCCCATCGGTGCGATGCCCGTCTTGAAACGCTCCGAGGATACGACCACGCCAAGCTGCCCCGTCGAAGAGACTACAACGGTGCTGCCCGTCACTGAGACGCCGTAGATGCCAGCCACATAGGCCGCGGTCTGCGTCCCATCGATGCCAATCCGAGTGACTCCAGACTCGCCCGCAATGCCGCGATTACTGATATCGATATTGTTGCTACCGGTCGTCAGGTTGGAACCCGCGAAGTATCCGAGTGCCGCATTGTAGCTCCCATCCGTGTTGCCATAGAGCGCGCCATAGCCGACGGCACTGTTCTGACTGCCGGTAGTGTTCGAATACAGCGCCTCGACACCCATCCCGTTGTTATAGCTGCCGGTCGTGTTCGCGTGCAGCGTCGAGTAGCCTGAAGCATTATTTTGCGTGCCAGTGGTATTGTTGTACAAGGTGTCGTAGCCGACCGCGGTGTTGTAGTCCCCGCTCCTATTCAGGTATAGGGCCCGGTAACCTTCGGCACTGTTGCCTTTGCCGGTGATATTCGAATAAAGCACATCGAACCCGGTGGCGGTGTTGTAACTGCCAGTGGTGTTGAAACCGAGCGCGTTGTAGCCCGACACGGTGTTCTCGGTTCCACTCGTGTTGCTGGAAGCCGCGAACGCGCCGATGGCGGTGTTGAAAGAGCCGGAGTTGGGAAGCAACACCTGATACCCGTACCCAGTATTGCCTTCGCCACTGGCAGTGGCGGCCGGCCCGTCGAGTGCGTTGAAACCACCTCCAGTGTTGGCGTTGCCGTCGCTCGTGTCGTTCCCGGATGGCACCTGGGCATAAGCAGCTCCCGAGAGTGCGAGCGCGCCGATCAATCCCAAACAAGTCTGATAATGAATTTTCATGGATTCTTGTCCTTGTACGTTGTTATTGATTCACCATACTTGACATAACTGAGAGCAAGTGCGCAGGGCTGTAATTTGATCCGCTGTCGCAACTGTTTCGTCAAATGAATGGGTTCTTTTACGCCTTTGCGAGCCCGCGTCAACCGCGCATCCTGGCGATTCTTCTTAGTGGGGACGAATCCACACCTGCACGAGCCAGACATTCATTGGGGTCTCGATGACCGAACACCTTTCCGTGACCCGTTTGCGCTGCTCTGCAACACCGTCGGGCGAGTCGTGGGATCCTGGCTTTGACATCAAGGAAAGCTTATCCCGTTCGGCGTTGCAGTCCGGCGAACGCACCGCGTGGAGGCGCTGGGCATCGGATTCCTCTTGGCTCCTCGCCTTCGGGTTCGAATTGCAATTGGCGTCGATGATCTGTTGGAGCCTGCCGATTTCCGCGGGCCTGTCCGCGTCAGTTATGTAGTGTTGGCCGTCACTTGTGAGCTTGTACACCGGCGATCGCGTCTTCAGGGTATCGAGCTGCTCGAGGGCCTCTGTGCATGCGGACAACCCGGGCTCATCGGAAACCGTCACGGCCGGGAATAGAACCAAGCCGACGAGCGCAAACGAAAGTCTGCTCATGATGTGCGTCCACCCCTGTAACGGCCATACCTGCAGGTCATGACTACAATACGCCCGGCGTGGATCTGTCGTCGAGGATCTGAGGTCTCCGCTCTTTTCGGCAGAAAACGTCGCCCGCTATTCAGGCAAGCGCGTGCCCAAACTGCGCCAGATACCATTCCTGGAACGTTACGACGCGTCGTTCCTGCTCCGAATAGCGACCGGGCTCATAGCGCTTCGACAGAATGCCGGCCTGATTGTTCTCGGTGATCCTCTTGTCCTGTTTCGTCGTTTCATCCCAGCCCCAGATCATTCTTTTGACATCGACGTCCGTTGCCTTGCCGTCGACGAGCCAATAGAGGTCCACATCGGTGTGCATGGTGCTGCGCGGCGTGAAGAGAAACAACACGGCGAAATCATTGGTTGCGACCACCTGTGTGAAAGGACTGAACGACAAATACATGCGGCCCTGGTCGAATCCTTGACGCTTACCCATCAGTGAGGCGGCGACGCGGCCGTCCTGTGTTTCTGTTTCATACCCCTCCCGGATGGTCCGCTGCAGCAGCAGGCGCAAGTGCGAAGACTCCGGGCCGTCATCGACAGTGCCGATCGGGCGTCCAAGAGCCGCCGCACGTTCCTCCCATGCTTTCACCGTAGGCAGATATTTCTCTACCGCATCGGCGGGTCCAGAGCTCGGGCCTGCACCGAAGGCGACGAGCGCCTCCGGCGGATGCATCGAGCAGAACTCCGGATGCGCCGACGCACAGTGATAGCACTCGACGAAATTCTCGACAATCAACTTCCAATTCGCCGTCGTGGGGTAGGACTGTGCGTGGGCGATTTTCGCGTCGGCGAAGCCATGGAAGTCGAGGTAGGGCGCAAGGTCAGCGAACGAGGCGTCGAAGTCGACCGGCTCTTGGTCGGACAGATTGATGAAAATGAAGCCGTAAAACACCCTGACATGACAGCGATGCAAGCCATGATCCTTCTTTGAGAAATCCGCAGGCATCAGGCGAGCGGCGATCAAGGCACCGTCCAGTGCGTAGGTCCACGCGTGATAGCCGCACGTCAAGCGCGCGACTCTGCCGCTCGGCTCGGCGCAGACCAACGAGCCGCGGTGCCTACACACGTTGTAGAACGCGTTGATGGTCGATTCATCGCTGCGCACGATGATGATGGACTCATGACCGACCTTGAACAGAAAGTAGTCGCCTTTCTTGCGCACGCGATCAACATGGCCGGCGACGAGCCATTTGCGGCCGATGACTTGTTCCATGTCCGCGGCGAAGACTGCATCGTCGCAATAAAACGCGCGATCCAGGCTATAGCCGCGCCTCGTGTGCGCGACCAACGGCGCGATTGAGGAGTTGTGCATTGTGTTTTGCTCCGATTTTTTCGAAATCGCAGTGCTCATCGTTTGATGCACTCGTTTCGCGGGTCGTACATGGGTCGAAGCGACGCAGTCGCAGGGTAACGGATGCCGGCGATCTCAACGTCGTAGTCGTCGGCACCGATGGCATCAGTGCTGCCCCGCGGCATGCTGACGTAGCCGAGCCCGACCGCGGCGCCCAGCGTGTGGCCGTACATCGCAGAGCGGATGAACCCGACGATCGACTCGCCCCGCCAGATCGGCTCATTGTGGTAGAGCAAGGGCTCGGGGGATTTGAGCTTGAATTGTACGAGGCGTTTGCGTAATCCCGATTGCTGTTGCTGCAGGAGCGCCTCGCGCCCGATGAATCCTTCCGGCTTATCGAACTTTACCGCAAAGCCGAGGCCGGCCTCCAGAGGCGTGTCCTCGTCGGTGATATCGTGCCCCCAATGCCGATACGCCTTCTCGATCCGCAGTGAATTCAATGCGTGATAGCCGGCATGGACCAAGCCGTAGTTGACGCCCGCGCTGACCAGAGTGTCATAGACGTCGAGCATGAATTCAGTGGGGACGTAGAGCTCCCAGCCCAATTCGCCGACGTAGGTAATCCGCGAGGCGCGCACCAGAGCGTAGCCCAATTCAATGATGCGGCTGGTGGCGAAGGGAAAAGCACGATCCGAAACATCGTTCGGCGTGAGCGACTGCAGTAGATCTCGCGCCCGGGGGCCCATCAGCGACATGACGCCCATCCCGGAAGTTACATTGGTGAGGATGCAGTGCGCCCCCGGGCCGATATGGCGCTGCAGCCAGTTGAAATCCTTGCTCTCGGTTTCGGCGCCCGTAACGATCATATAGGCCGTATCACTGAGTCGCGTCACGGTGACATCGGCTTCGATGCCACCTCGCTCGTTCAACCACTGTGTGTAGAGTATTCTGCCAGGCGCAACCGCCACATCGTTGGCGCAGATTCGATTGAGGACCCGACTCGCCGCGTCGCCTTCGAGGCGAAATTTTGCGAATGAGGATTGGTCGAACAAGCCGACTGTCGAGCGCACCGCCCGATGTTCGCGAGCGCTGCATTCGAACCAGTTCTGGCGACCGTAGCTGTACTCGTATTTGGGGTCCATGCCCAGCGGCGCGAACCAATTGGCGCGCTCCCAACCGAAGGCTTCGCCGAAGCACGCCCCGATGCTCGCCAAGCGGTCATGCAGCGCCGATTTGCGAACGCCCCGCGCCGACTCGTACTGGCGGAACGGCCAATGCGTGGCGTACAGCAGACCCAGACTCTCCGTGACGCGCGCCTGCAGGTATTTGCGATTGACCTGGAAGGGCATATTGCGCCGCACGTCGACCTCCCACAGATCGACTGGCGGGTGCCCGTCGCGAATCCATTCGGAGATGACTTTGCCGACGCCGCCCGCCGACTGCAGGCCGATGGAATTGAGTCCCGCCGCCACAAAGCAGTTCGCAAGTTCCGCCGACTCGCCGAGCTGGTAGCGCACGTCCGGGGTAAAGCTTTCCGGCCCGCAAAAGAATTTTTGAATACCGGCTTTTTCCAGAGCCGGCACTCGATGCATGGCATCCAGGAGCACGGGCTCAAAGTGCCCGAAATCGCCGGCAATCTCGCCGAAAGAAAAATCGTCGGGAATCCCGCCGGCGCCCCACGGTCGTGCGTGCGGCTCGAAGGCGCCGACGAGTAATCTGCCGGCGTCGTACTTGAAATAACTGCAATGATCATAGTCTCGCAGCACCGGCAAGTCGGCACTCAAGCCCGGGACATCCTGAAACAGCACGTAATAGTGCTCGCAGGCGTGCAGCGGCACGGTCACGCCGCTGCTCGCGGCGAGATCCCGTGTCCACATCCCCCCGCACAGGACAACGTAATCTGCAGTGATTGGCCCCCGGGCCGTCTGAACACCGCTCGCCCGGCGCCCGTCATGGAGGATCGAGGTCACCTTGGTCTCTTGAAAGATCTGCGCGCCGCGGCTGCGCGCGCCCTTGGCGAGCGCCTGCGTGATATCGACCGCGTTGGCAAAGCCGTCGCTCGGGATGTAAATGCCGCCGATGACGTCATCCACATTGGCGAGCGGATAGCGCGATTGGATTTCGCTGGGTCCGACCACATGGACCGTGAGGCCGAAGACCTTGGCCATCGAGGCGTTGCGCTGCAACTCCTCCATTCGGCCGTGAGTGGTCGCGAGCGACAAAGAGCCACACTGGCGATAGCCGGTGGCCTGGCCGGTCTCGGCCTCAAGTCCGCGATACAGCTCACTCGTGTAGCGCGCCAGCTGCGTCATATTGATACTCTGGCGCAGCTGGCCGACGAGCCCCGCGGCATGCCAGGTCGTGCCGCTTGTCAGCTGTTTGCGCTCGAGCAGAACAATGTCGCTCCAGCCGAGCTTGCTCAGGTGGTAGGCGACGGAGCAGCCGATGACACCCCCGCCCACGATGACGACCCTCGCACGCGCGGGCAGATCGGCGACCATCAACTAAACCCTCATCCGCAAATTGTCCGCATCGTATGCCGCCCGCGCGAGCACAGTGGCCCGGCGGCGTGCGCCTTGGACGAGCACCTCGAAATGACTGCCGGGCACAGCGAATTGCGGCTCGACACAGGCGAATAGGAGACTCTTCTTGACCCGATGCCCATAGGCACCGGATGTCGTGACGCCGATGCAGCGATCCCCGTCGAGCACCGGCTCGCCGCCACGCGCGTCGCTATCGGTGGCCGCGAGTTCCGCGTAGGCGATCTTGAATGGGCGCGGCGCTTGCGAGAGCAGCGCCGCCTTGCCGACAAATTCCTCCTTTTTGAAATTGACGAAGCGCGACATATCCGCTTCGAGCATATTGAGTTCATTGGTCAGTTCGGCCGACCACGCCTTGTACGCTTTCTCGATCCGCATGCTGTTGAGTGCGTACAGTCCGTAGTTGGCAATACCGAACCCCTGCCCTTGCATCCAAATGGCATCGTACAACGCCGCCAGCGATGCCATCGGCGCATGTAACTCCCAGCCGAGCTCGCCGACGTAGCTCACCCGCAACGCGCGCAGCGGATGTCCCGCGACGCTGATCTCGCGGGCAGCGAGCCAGCGGAACTGTTCATTGCTCAGATCTGCATCAGTCAGGAGGCTCAGCAGCTCCCGGGAGCGCGGTCCGCTCAACACCAGCACACCACGATCTTCGGTAACATTTTCGATGCGCACCGTTTCGCTCGGCTGCACACTTTGCGTCAGAAGATCCGCGTCGCGCAGCTCGGCGGCGGTGGCCGACAGAGCGTAAAAGCGATCGTCTGCCAGGCGGCTGACGGTCATCTCACCGAGAATGCGTGCGCCCGCCGACAGTAAATGCACCAGCGCGATGCCGCCCACCTTGCGCGGGATCTGGTTGGCGCAGATGCGATTCAGGAAAGTCTCGGCGTGGGGACCGCTGATGTCGTATTTGGCGAAACCCGTCAGATCGAGGATTCCCACGCGCTCATGCACGGCGGCAACCTCATCGCGCACGACGTCAAAAATATTGTTGCGCGCATACGAGTAGTCCTCAATGCGGCCATCAAGTGAGAACCACTTGGGACGCTCCCAGCCGAACGTTTCGGTGTATACGCAGCCCTGCGCCGCGAGCCTGTCGTAAAGGGGGCCCTTTTTCTGCGGCCGCCCGGCCATTTCTTCATCGCCGGGTTTGCGCGTTGTGAACGTCAGCCGATAGTCCTGGAATACCTTGTCGCGCACATACGTCTGGCTTGCAAACTTGCCGAAACGCCGCGGATCGAATTCCGCCATGTTGATTTCGGCGTCACCGTGCAACATCCACTGCGCGAGGAACTTGCCGCAGCCGCCGCCCTGCGCAATTCCGAATGAGGTGCCGCAGCACATCCAGAAATTTCTCAAGCCCGCAGCGGGGCCGAGTAGCGGAGCTCCGTCGGCGGTGTGCGGAATCGCGCCGTTGATCACGCGCCGAATGCCCACCTCACCAAAGACAGGCATGCGCTCGAGAGCTCGTTCGAGCCAGGGCGCGATGCGCTCCAGGTCGTCCGGAAAGAGCTCATTCGAAGCCTCCCATTCGGGGAAGCCGCGCGGCGCCCAGGCTTCGTGCAACCCCGCGCCCTCATAGACGCCGATCAGTCCGGACTTTTGTTCTTGCCGGAAATAGCCGGACATGTAGGGATCGCGCATGACCGGAATCTCTTCACTGCGCTCGAGGAACGCTGGAATGGGATGCGTCACGACATAGTGATGCTGCATGTTCGTGATCGGCGCATCAGCCCCCACCATTCTCGCAACCTCGCGCGCGTAACAGCCGGCGGCGTTGACGACCATCTCTGCGATGATCGTGCCGTTTTCGGTGATGACCTCCCATTCACCGCCACGACGTTGGCGAATACCGACGACGCGGTTGTGGCGCTGCACGGTCGCGCCCAGGTCGCGTGCGCCCTTCGCGAGCGCGTTACACAGACCAGACGGATCGCCATGTCCGTCATCGGTGGTCCATGCGGCGGCAATCACGTTGTCGGTTGTAAGAAAGGGATTCAGGCGTCTGATGACGTCCGGGCCGACGATCTCCATGCCGAAGCCGATGCTCTTCGAATAGCCATAGACGTACTTGAGCCACGCCAGCTCATGCTCGTTGGTCGCGAGGCGCAGCCCGCCACACGGGTGCCAGCTCACGTACTGTCCGGTCAGCGCCTCCAGCCGCGGGTACAGCTGATTGCTGTAGGCATGAATTTTCGCAAGATTGTAGCTTCCCGTGATGTTCGGGCATTGCCCGGCGGCATGCCACGTGGAACCTGACGTCAGTTCGCTTTTCTCGACCAGAATGGCATCGGTACAACCCTCTAGGCCCAAGTGGTACAACAGGCTTGCGCCCATCATGCCGCCGCCAATGACGACAATGCGTGCGTGGGTGTTCATGCAGACTGATTGAATCGATGAGAAAGCTCGGTTGTCGCCCGACCCAGCGGTAGCCACAACCCAAGCGCATTAAACGACATCACCCACCATAAATTGATCCCTCGCGGGCGCGCAACCCCGTGTTTAGAGAAGTCCGCCCGAAGGTGGGGCCTCCCAGGCTTGCCGTGACCCGGCGTGGGCAATCTTACCTTGAGCGCCATCAGCTATCTGCTTTGCGCGCTCGAAGCGCAGCCGGGTTCTTGCAATGTTTGAGCGAGTGGGCCGCGCCTCTGAAGAGAGTGGATCGTTATGGCACAATGATGCACATGAGCGAAGATCTCTGGCCGGCACTGCCGTACGACGCCTGGAAGGACGCCTACGCCACGCTGCACATGTGGACGCAGATCGTAGGTAAAGTGGCACTGGCGCTGGCCCCGCCCGTCAATCATTGCTGGGCGATTGCTTTGCATGTCACCGCGCGCGGTCTTGCGACTCGGCCCTTGTCCCGCAACGGCCGGTTTTTCACTCTGGAATTCGACTTCATATCCCATCGCCTGCTGATCCGCACCTCCGACGGGGTCGAGCGAACGATGCGGCTCGAGCCGCGCAGCGTTGCGGATTTTTACCGTGAGCTCATGGCGCTCCTTAATGACATGGCGCTCGGCGTGAAAATCTGGTCAATGCCAGTTGAGATTGCGGCGCCGATTCGCTTCGAAGACGATACGGTGCACGCATCGTACGATCCGGTATTTGCGAACCGCTTTTGGCGCATCCTCGCTCGCTTGAACGAGCTCTTCACCGAAGAGCGCTGCGGGTTTGTCGGCAAGTGCAGTCCCACGCATTTTTTCTGGGGCAGCTTCGACCTTGCCGTGACCCGCTTTTCTGGCAGGCTCGCGCCCCCGCCGTCGGGTCCTGAGTTTGTTCGCGATGCCTATTCGCACGAAGTCATCAGCCACGGATTCTGGCCGGGCAGCGGCGCGCTTCTCGAACCGGCTCTGTACGCCTATGCGGTGCCGGACCCGCCTGGATTCAAAGATGCGAAGGTGCGACCCGAGGCTGCGTTCTTTCATCGGGAGCTCGGCGAGTTCATCTTGCCCTATGAAGCGGTGCGCAATGCGGCGTCGCCTGAGGCCGCGGTCCGTGCGTTTGTCGAATCCACTTATGACGAGGGCGCTAACCTTGCGAAGTGGGATCGCGCCGCGCTTGAACGCCGCGCTTGAGCGCCGCGTGATCATCGCGGCGTAAGGCGGGTCAGGTTCGCGATCGGCTCTGGACGCGCAGCGCCGTTTTCGCGTTGTCTTGGCGTCGTAGCCGCGCGCGTTAACCACGCCGACAATGCGGCAGCCAGCGCATCGGCGCGACTTGAGCTCAAGCAGCGTTCTCCACGGTATGATGGATGATCCGCGTCGCGGCAACGAGCGTGGCGCCGCTCGGCCGGAGCGCGCGAGTCGCCGCATAACTGCGGCCATCGGTGAACGCCGCCAAGTTTTTTGACCGGGGAAATCCTCATGCCAGACGCGCGCGCAGACGAGCCCAGTGCACAACGCCGAGACGAGATCGCCGCCGCCCGCGCGTTCGTGAAAGACCAAGGCATCGATTACGTCAAAGTCGGCGTGTTCGATACCGATGGGATCCTGCGCGGCAAGTACCTCGCCCGCGACAAGTTTTTATCCGTCTTGGACAAAGGCCTCGGATTCTGCGACGTCGTCCTGGGCTGGGACTCGAACGATCAGTTGTACGACAATGTGAAGTTCACCGGATGGCACACGGCCTATCCGGATGCCATGGTCCGGGTGCTGCCTGCGACCCGGCGCGACATTCCCTTCGAGCCGAAAACTGCGCTGTTCCTCGCCGAGTTCATGGGCAGCGCTGAAGCGGTATGCCCGCGCGGCACGCTGCGGCGCGTGCTGGAACGCGCGGCGCAGATGGGCTACGGGGTGAGCGCAGCCGCCGAATTCGAATTCTTCATGTTCGCGGAAACTCCGGAGTCGGTGCGCGAGAAAGGCTACCGGCACCTGAAGAACATGACACCGGGCTCCTTTGGCTACTCGGTACTACGAAACTCGGTGCACGCGGACATCTACCACAAGTTGCTTGAACTCGGCGATGCGATGCGCTTTCCCATCGAAGGCCTGCACACGGAGACCGGCCCCGGCGTGCTCGAAGCCCCGCTCATCTATTGCGAGGCCCTCGAGGCGGCCGACCGTGCGGCGCTCTTCAAGACCTTTGCCAAAGTACTCGCGCAACGCAACGGGCTCATGGCGACATTCATGGCCAAATGGTCGAACAGCGTTCCGGGTCAGAGCGGCCACCTGCACATCTCGCTTCATAAGACGAGCGGCGAGCACGTCTTTCACGATCCGTCGAAGCCGCACGACATGTCGGACACGATGCGCTGGTTCGTCGGCGGCCAGCAGGCGCTGATGCCCGAGCTACTGGCGATGATCGCCTGCACGGTGAACAGCTACTCGCGGCTGGTACCAGGATTCTGGGCGCCAACCTCCGCGACCTGGGGCGTCGAGAACCGCACGACGGCGCTGCGAGTGATCCGTGGTGGCCCCTCAAGTCAGCGCGTCGAGTACCGAATCGCCGCTGCCGATATCAATCCCTACATCGCGCTCGCTGCCGCGATCGGTTCGGGACTCTGGGGAATCGAACACCGCATCGAGCCGCCGCCGCCCATCGTGGGCAACTCCTACGACCGCGAGCATCCCGCCCAACATCAGCTTCCCGCTACGCTCTATGAAGCGGCCGAGCGTCTGGCCGCCTCCAAAGCCGCCCGCGCGCTCTTTGGCGATGCGTTTGTTGAGCACTACGCGGCGACGCGCCAGTGGGAGGAACGGGAATTCCGCAAAGCCGTCACCGATTGGGAACTGGCCCGCTACTTCGAGATCATCTGAAACCAACGCATGAGCAACACCTTAAGAACGGTAAGCCCCGTCGACGGGCGGATCTATGTCGAACGGCCCCTTGAGGCGGCTGCGGGCATCGAGCGAGCGCTCGAATCAGCCGTGCGCGCGCAGATGGCATGGGCCGCACTGCCGCTTGCCAGCCGCTGCAAGATGCTCTCGCGGGCGGTCGATGCCTTTGTCGCCAAGGGCGCCGAAATCGCCACCGAAATCACATGGCAGATGGGACGCCCGATTCGGCATGCCCCCGGGGAGATTCGCGGCTTCGAAGAGCGCGCGCGCTACATGCTCTCGGTCGCCGCCACGGCGCTTGCGCCCGTGGATCCGGGCGAAAAAATTGGCTTCAAGCGCCAGATCAAGCGTGTGCCGCTCGGCGTCGTGGCCGTGGTTGCACCCTGGAACTATCCGTACCTGACAGCCGTCAACGCGGTACTGCCGGCCTTGATTGCCGGAAACGCCGTGGTCTTGAAGCATTCACACCAGACGCCGCTCTGCGCCGAGCGCTTCCTCGAGGCGTTCACCGCTGCGGAAGTTCCGGCCGGCGTTTTTCAGTACCTGCATCTCTCGCACGAGGCCACCGCGGGGCTGATGGCGGATTCGCGCGTCGCCAGCGTCTGCTTCACGGGCTCGGTCGCGGGCGGCAGAGCCGTGGTCGGCGCAACTTCGGCAGGTTTTGCAACCGCTGGCCTCGAGCTCGGCGGCAAGGACCCCGCCTACGTGCGAGCCGATGCCAGCATGGCGCACGCGATCGAAACGCTGACCGACGGCGCATTCTTCAACGCCGGCCAATCCTGCTGCGGCATCAAGCGCATCTATGTCGCAGCTCCCCGCTACGATGAATTTGTATCAGGAGTCGTCGCGCTCACGAAGCAGTACCGGCTGGGGTCACCACTCGATCCGGAAACGACACTCGGGCCGCTGGTGCGTACGGCCGCGGCCGATGCAGCTCGTGCTCAGGTGCGCGATGCGCTCGCCCGCGGCGCAGGACAGTTGATTGACGAGACGCTCTTTGCAGCATCGACTCCCGGAACCCCGTATCTTGCGCCGCAGGTGCTGGTCGGCGTCGACCATTCGATGCCCATCATGCGTGAGGAAACCTTCGGCCCGGTGGTGGGCATCATGAAGGTTGGCTCGGACGAGGAAGCCGTGCGGCTCATGAACGACAGTGAGTTCGGGTTGACGGCTGCCATATTCTCGGCAGATGCGGCGCGCGCCGAGGCGCTCGGCGACGCGCTCGAGACCGGCACGGTTTTTCTGAACCGCTGCGACTACCTCGACCCTGCCCTCGCCTGGACGGGTGTCAAAAATTCCGGGCGCGGTTGTACGTTGTCACGCCTGGGCTTCGAGCAGCTGACACGGCCGAAGTCCTATCACTTCAGGGTAACCACATGAGTGCAGTGCTGCGTGGCGACTGGAATTACCCGACGACGATCTGGGCAGGGCCGGGCCGGATAGCCGAACTGCCCGCGGCGTGCGCGCGCGCCGGCATCTCGCGGCCGCTGGTCGTGACCGACGAGGGCTTGATCGGGGCTCCAATGATCAAGAGCGCGCTCGCCGCGCTCAAGGATGCGACGCTCTTCGGCGCCGTGAGGGGCAACCCCAACAGTGATCACGTCGCGGCAGGCCTTGCAGCTTATCGCAAGGGACGTCACGACGGCGTCGTCGCCTTCGGCGGCGGCTCCGCGCTCGACGCCGGCAAAGTTGTCGCCTTCATGTCCGGACAGACGCGGCCCCTCTGGGACTTCGAGGACGTCGGGGACTGGTGGACCCGGGCGGATCCGGCCGGGATCGCAGCGGTGGTCGCGGTACCGACCACCGCTGGCACCGGCTCGGAAGTAGGACGGGCGGGCGTCATTCTCAACGAGGAGACTCACCAGAAGAAGATCATCTTCCATCCGCTGATGATGCCGCGCGTCGTGATAGCCGATCCCGAGTTGAGTGTCGGGCTGCCGCGGAGCGTGACCGCTGCAACCGGCATGGACGCGTTCGTGCATTGCTTTGAAGCGTATTGTGCTCCGGGATTCCATCCGCTCGCCGACGGCATTGCTCTTGAGGGCATGCGCATCATTCACCGCTTCCTGCCGCGCGCCTGCGCCGACGGCAAGGACATCGAGGCGCGCAGCATGATGCTGGCCGCTGCATCAATGGGCGCCACCGCCTTTCAAAAGGGCTTGGGGGGCGTGCACGCCATCGCTCACCCGGTGGGCTCCTGGTTCAACACCCATCACGGTCTCACCAACGCGGTGGTGCTCCCGTACGTCATGACGTTCAACCGCAGTGCGATCTCCGACAAGGCGGACGTCATCGCGCGCGTGCTCAACCTGCCCGAGCGCGGCTTCGATGGTTTTCTCAGCTGGGTTCTGGATCTGCGGCGCGAGCTTGGGATCCCACACTCGCTTGCCGAGATCGGGGTCAGCGCCGACAAGGGCGAGATTATTGGCCGCGAGGCGGCCATCGATCCGTCGGCTGGCGGCAACCCTATTGCGCTCGATGCCGCGATCCTCGAACGCATCTTCCGGGCCGCAGTGGACGGAACGCTCGCGGCTGCGGGCGGCGGCGCGTGACGGGACCGCGCGTCCTCGTCATCGACGGCAACGTGGCGGAGATCCGCGCGCGTCAGGCCGCCGCGCTCGGCTACGACTCCGGAACAGGCTACGCGCGGGTGCTGCGGCACATCGACCGCTCGCTACACATCGACATCCTGCTCGCCGCCGATGCGGAGCCTGTGTTTCCGGCCGGCGTCGGCCTTGCCGACTATGACGGCGTCACCATGACCGGCTCGGCACTCAACATCTATAACGGTGGCGCGCCGGTGACGCGCCAGATTGAACTTGCCAAGGCGGTGTTTGCAGCCGGCGTGCCGTTCTTCGGCAGCTGCTGGGGACTGCAGGTGGCGGTGGCGGCGGCAGGCGGTGAGGTTCGCGCCAATCCGCGCGGACGAGAATTTGGTTTTGCGCGCCGCATCCTCCTGACCGAGGCGGGCGTGGCGCATCCGCTCTTTGCCGGCAAGCCCGCAACCTTCGAGGCGCCGACGGTGCATCGCGATGAGATCGCCTCGCTGCCGCCGAGCGCCATCACCCTTGCCACCAACGACATGGGTCTGCAGGCGGCCGCCTTCACGCATGGGCGCGGCGTCTTCTGGGGCGTGCAATATCACCCCGAGTACGACTACCTCGATATTGCCGCCGCGGCCGAACGCTACGGCATGACGCTGGTGCGCGAGGGCATGTTCAAAGATGAATCGACACTCGCCGTGTTCACTGCCGAACTGCGCGCCCTGCAGGCGACACCGTCCGCGACGGCGCTGCTGTGGAAGCACGCATTAGGGCCAGCCATGCAGGACGAGGGGCTGCGGCTCCTTGAGATCAGGAATTGGCTGCAGGCCCAGGTGCAACCGCGGGCGATGCGGCATGTCTGAAGGCGAGCTCGGTCTCAAAAAAACACTGAGCGGACTGCACCTGTGGGGCATTGCAGTCGGACTCGTCATCTCCGGAGAGTACTTCGGCTGGAGTTACGGCTGGGCGCAGGCCGGGACGTTGGGCTTTCTGGTCACGACCGTTTTCATCGCGGTCATGTACACCACTTTCATTTTCAGCTTCACGGAGCTCACGACGGCCATTCCGCATGCAGGGGGCCCGTTCGCCTACAGCTATCGCGCCTTCGGGCCGTTCGGCGGCTATGTTGCAGGGTTCTCAACGCTGGTCGAGTTCGTCTTTGCTCCGCCGGCGATCGCTCTGGCGATCGGCGCCTACCTCAATGTGCAGTTCCCAGCGCTCGATGCCCGCACCGCCGCGGTCGGCGCCTATGGGGTATTCATGGCGCTCAATATCGCCGGCGTCACCATTGCGGCGACCTTTGAGCTCGTCGTTACGGTGCTGGCGATCGCGGAGCTCCTGATATTCATGGGTGTCGTGTCGGGCGGTTGTTCCTGGTCGCACTTCACCGCCGCCGGCTGGGCCGGCGCGGAGCATCCGTCACTCGCCATGCTCGGCGGGCTCTTCGCCGCGATTCCGTTTGCGATCTGGTTTTTCCTCGCCATCGAAGGCGCCGCGATGGCTGCCGAGGAGGCCAAGGACCCGAAACGCACGATTCCGCGCGCCTACATCTTCGGAATCCTGACGTTGGTGGCGCTCGCCTTTGGCACCATGATCTTCGCCGGCGCCGTGGGCAATTGGCCGCGCCTTGCGAACATCAACGATCCGTTGCCGCAGGCGATGAAGATCGTCGTGGGCGCCAAGAGCGGTTGGTTGCACCTCCTCGTGTGGATCGGCCTCCTGGGTCTCATCGCCTCGTTCCACGGCATCATCATGGGCTACTCGCGACAGATATTCGCGCTGGCGCGAGCGGGACTCCTGCCGCGATTGCTCGCCACGGTCCATCCGCGCTGGCGCACTCCGCACCTGGCGATACTCGCCGGCGGCGCGGTCGGCATCGCGGCCATCTACTCCGACCAGCTCGTGACCATCGCCGGACAACCGCTGACCGCGAGCATCGTGACGATGTCGGCACTGGGCGCCATCGTCATGTACATCATGAGTCTCTTGAGCCTGATGCGGCTGCGGCGGTGCGAGCCGCTGCTTGAGAGACCGTTCCGCGCCCCGCTCTATCCGTTCTTTCCGCTCACTGCGTTGAGTATTGCTGTTGTCTCATTGGTCGCCATCGTCTATTACAACCCTTTCGTCGCGGGCCTGTTCGCGCTCCTCGGAGTTGCCGGCGCTGCGGTCACCCGGCCGCGGGCGGGACAACGCACTCGAGCTCAATCGGATCCCATGCTCCATCGCCCCGAGATCAGCTGATACCGTCGCTGCCGGGTGCAAAGAGCAGCACCGCGATCGTTGCTCGACGCCGGTGACTGAAGAGGCTTTTGCCGCCGTTTTTCAGAGGTTTAAGGATCTACACGAAATGACGCTGCGGCCACCATTTGGTAACTCCGTCACAACCCGGCTGCACCACGGGCTCGGGGCGGCCGAATGGCGACGCCGTGCGTGGTACTCGCGCCCCTGCCGAGGTATGACTGCGGGACTGTTTCTTGCCGAGGCCGGACCAATTATCTCCTGACATGGGCAGCACAGTCTTTCTTGATCTGATGGGCGGCGTCGCGCTGCTCCTGTGGGGCCTGCACATGGTCCACAGCGGAGTTGTGCGTGCCTTCGGCGCCGAACTGCGTCGCATGTTGGGCGTGGCGTTGCGCAACCGGTTCCGCGCCTTCCTTGCGGGTGCTCTCGTCACGGCCCTGCTCCAGAGCAGCACGGCCACCGGCTTGATGACGGCATCCTTCGTTACCGGCGGCACCGTTGATCTCATGCCCGCGCTGTCGGTCATGCTCGGCGCAAATGTCGGGACCACGCTCGTCGTTCAGGCCCTGTCGTTCAACATCGCCGTCGTGGCCCCGATACTGTTGTGCGTGGGCGTGGTTGCATTCAAGCGCAGCAGCCGCACGCGCACGCGCGATCTCGGACGCGTCTTTATCGGCGTAGGTCTCATGCTCCTCGCATTGCACATCCTGCTCGGAACCCTGGGTTCGGCGGAAAATGCACCTGCCGCCCGCGCGTTTCTGAGCGCCATCACCGGCCAGCCTGTGCTCTGCTTGGTGGTCGCCGCAGCTTTGACCTGGGCTGCCCACTCGAGCGTCGCCGTGGTGCTCCTCGTCATGTCGCTCGCGACGGCACACTTCGTAAGCCCAGCGGCCGCGCTTGCGCTGGTACTCGGCGCCAATCTAGGCAGCGCCGTCAATCCGCTCATCGAGGCGAGCCAGCCCGGCAACCCCGCGAGCCGCCGCCTGCCCATCGGCAATCTGATTACGCGCGTGACTGGGTGTCTCGTGGTGCTGCCGTTTCTCAACGTCATCACTGACTTATTGCTGCGGCTCGAACCCAATACCGCGCGGCTCGCCGCGGACTTCCACACCGCCTTCAACGTCGTTCTGGCCCTCGCATTCATCCTGCCGCTGCCCGGCCTTGCGGCGCTTCTTACGCGCTGGCTGCCGGAACGGCCGAAGTCTGCCGACCCGGCCACACCTTTATATCTGGACAGCACGGGGACCGGGACGCCGTCGGTCGGCCTCGTGTGCGCCGCCCGGGAAGTTCTGCGCATGGGCGATCTGATCGAAACGATGCTGCGCCAGACGATGACCGCGCTCCTCTCCGGCGATCGCAAGCTCGTGGCGGAGATCAGCCGCATGGATGACGCCGTCGACAGCTTGAACGAAGCCGTCAAGCTCTACGTCACCCGGATCACGCGCGATAGCCTCGATGACCGCGACGGCCATCGCGCCATGGAAATCGTGTCCTTCTCCATCAACCTCGAACACGTCGGCGACATCATTGACAAGAATCTCATGGATCTTGCCGCCAAGAAGATCCGCCGTGGCATTACCTTCTCCAAGGACGGCGAAGCGGAGCTCGTGGCGTTCCATCATCAAGTCGTCGACAGTTTGAAGCTCGCCGTTGGCATCTTCATGTCGGGCGACATCAATGTCGCCCGCCAGCTCGTGGCGGCAAAGGCGCAGCTGCGCTCGACGGAATTCGCCGCGGCGGAACGCTATTTGACGCGCCTGCGCGACTGCACGCCCGAGACGATTGAGTCCATCTCTCTCGACCTGGATATCCTGCGGGATCTGAAGAGAATCCACTCGCACCTATGTTCTGCCGCGTACCCGGTTTTGGAGCGCGCCGGAGCTTTGCAGCCGAGCCGCCTGCGCGACTTTGCATTGGGTGAGCCGCAGGTTAGCGCCAAGCGAGCTCTGCGCAAGCGGCGGACCAAGCATGTGGAGCCTGCGCAGGACCCTGCGCCCGAGGGTCCTTCGAGCACCGGCACAGGCTGAGATCGCCTGCGCTGAAAGGCAGATAGGCGAAGGAGCGTAAACGCCGCCGCCTCAAGCAAGCGGCGGATGGGTCATCTGCCCTTCACCAAATCCCAGGTCGACTCGCAGGCGCCGTCCGTGATTTAACTACGCGTGACGTCAGTACTCCCCGAGCGCATCGCGCAGTATCGCGCTCATCTGGTCGATCTCTGCGCGGCTGGCGACGAAGGCGGGTGCAATGATCGCGACGTCGCCCGTCGTCTTAACGTGCAGCCCGCGATCAAAGAGCTTGGCCTGCAGTTCCGCGCCGCGCAGGCCGGGCGCCTTGCCGGGTTTGACTTCGACGCCGGCGAGCATGCCCAGACCCCGCACGTCAGATACGACCGGCAGATCCTGTAGGGCAAACATCGCATCCTGGAAGTAACCCGACAATTCGCGCCCCTTCTCGAACAGGCGCTCGGTCTCGTAGATTTTCAGCGTCGCAAGGCCGGCGGCGCAGGCGGCCGGGTGCGCCGAATAGGTATAGCCATGGAAGAATTCCGGCGCACCGTCTGGCGCCGCATCCACAATCGTACGGTAGATGCTCTCGCGTACCGCAACCGCTCCCATCGGCTGTGCGCCATTGGTGAGGGCTTTGGCCATGGTGATGACATCCGGGGTCACGCCGAATGAGGTCGCCGCGAAGGGCTCACCGGTGCGACCGAATCCGCAGATTACTTCATCAAATACCAGCAGGATGCCGTAGCGATCGCAGATCGCGCGGATGCGCTCGAGATAGCCGCGCGGCGGAACGAGCACGCCGGTCGAACCTGCAATCGGCTCGACAAATACCGCGGCAATGCGCTTTTCGCCGACGAGTTGCACGAATCGCAGCAGGTCATCGGCGAGCTCCGCGCCGCTTGCCCCCATGCCGCGGGTGAAGCGATTCTCGGGCAGCAGCGTATGGCGCAGGTGCAGTACGCCCGGCATCAGTGCACCGAAGGCTTCGCGGTTGCGGACGATGCCGCTCAACGCCGTGCCGCCGATATTCACGCCGTGATAGGCTCGTTCACGCGACACCAAATAGGTCCGCTGCGCCTCTTTGCGCGCGATGTGATAGGCGAAGGCGATCTTGATGGCGGTGTCGACCGCCTCGGAGCCGGAGTTGCAGAAGAAGATGTGATTGAGATCCTTCGGCGTGAGCTCCGCGAGCCCGTTCGCGAGCGCAAATGCGCCCGGATGGCCGCGCATGAAGGACGGCGTGAAATCGAGCGTCTGCAGCTGTTCGGCGACCGCAGCTGCGATTTCGGGACGGCAATGGCCGGCCGCGCTGCAGAAGAGGCCGGAGCTTGCGTCGAGGATTTTCTGGCCCGTCTCATTCCAGTAATACATGCCGCTTGCGCGCACGAACAGGCGCGGCTCGCGCTTGAACTCGCGGTTGTTGGTGAAGGGCAGCCAGTGCTGTTCGAGTGATTCGAGCGTCAGTTGCATGTCGATCTCCGTGTGCTTCGCGGTTCGTCTCACTCGAGCAGCGCAAGCTGCGCCGCCGCGAGCCACTCAGCCGAAGGTGGCACCAATATCCGCCGCCGCGGCCTGCAGGCGCGGCACGAACTCGATGGCGCGCATCAGCGGCAGGCGCGCGGTGGCGCCCTGCACCGCAAGCGCTGCAATGACCTCTGCCTGCGCGTTGCGCACCGGGACTGCGACGCAGGCCACACCGAGCACATATTCCTCGTTGTCGACGGCATAGCCTGAACTTACGATGCGGTCGAACTCCGAGGCGAGCACTTGGCGGTCGGTGATCGTGCGCTCGGTGAAGCGTTTGAGCGCCATCAGTTGCAGAAGGCGCTGACGTTCGGCGACCGGGCGGTGAGCCAGGAGTAACTTGCCGCTCGCGCAGCAATGCGGGGGAAGTGCGAAGCCGCCCACCGGGATCTGCAGGCGCAGCGGCCATTCCACCTCTATCCGATCGAGATAGATGAGCGCGCCCCTTTGCAGGACCGCGAGGTTGCAGCTCTCGTCGATCTCGCTCACCACGCGGCGCAGCACGATGCGCCGCTGCGTTGCGGCACCATCGTTGCGCAGCACATCGAGCCCGAATTGGGAGAGGCGCTCGCCGATGACGTAGGCGCGCCCGCCAGGCTCCCGGGCGAGAAAGCCAGCCTCCTCGAAGAGTGCAAGCGTACGATGCAGCGTCGGCTTCGGCAGCTCCGTCGCCTGCATGAGCTCGGAAAGCGTCACCGCCCGGCCCGCTCGCACCAGGACTTCGAGCACGCCGAATGCCTTCAGCGTGGAGGACGTTTCGCCCGCGATCTCCCCGGGTTCTGCGACGAAAGATAGCGCGCGGCTATTCATAAGCATTGAACTCCGTTTCCGATAAACGGTATGAAATACAAGCTAAAACAGAACGCAGGATTGCCATGGGGTGGCATCGCGGTTATTTTAGCCCAATAAGAAGATGTATTGTCTCATTTAACGAGATTTTTCTGGAAGGGAAATCCGTGAAGCAGTCGCAGAAGATGGGGCCATCAGAGGCGCTGGTTGAAACCCTCGCCGCCAATGGCGTGACGCACGTGTTTGGGATTGTCGGCTCGGCATTCATGGATGCCCTCGACATCTTTCCGGCGGCCGGCATTAAGTTTGTGCCGGTCGCACACGAACAAGGTGCCATCCATATGGCCGACGGCTTTGCGCGGGCGTCCGGTCGGCATGGCGTCTGTATTGCCCAGAACGGGCCCGGGGTGACGAACTTCGTGACCGGAGTGGCGGCGGCTTACTGGGCGCATTCGCCGGTGGTCTTCATTACGCCCGAGACAGGTTCGATGTCGCTGGGCCTGGGCGGGTTTCAGGAGACCGAGCAGCTGCCCATCTTCTCGAAGATCACCAAATACCAGGGCCACGTCAATAATCCGAAGCGCATGGCCGAAATCGCCGCGCGTTGCTTTGACCGCGCCATGCTCGAGATGGGCCCGACGCAGCTCAACATCCCGCGTGATTATTTCTACGGCGAGATCGACGCTGTGATCTCCCCGCCGCTGCGAATCGGCCATGGGCCCGGGGATTCTGCGGCGCTCGATGCCGCCGCCGACCTTCTCGCCGCCGCACAATCGCCCGTGATTCTGTGCGGTGGCGGCGTGATCATGGCGGGCGCCACGGCCGCGGCGGTGGCGCTTGCGGAAATGCTCGGCGCACCGGTGTGCAACAGTTACCTGCACAACGACTCCTTCCCCACCTCCCATACCCTTGCGGTCGGCCCGCTCGGCTACCAGGGTTCGAAGGCGGCCATGAAGCTCATCGCCCAGGCGGATGTCGTGCTCGCGCTCGGCACGCGCCTCGGGCCCTTTGGCACTCTGGCGCAGCATGGGCTCGACTACTGGCCGAAAGAGGCGAGGATCGTGCAGATCGATTCCGACGCGCGGATGCTCGGGCTCGTGAAGCCGATCTCGGTCGGCATTCATGCCGATGCAGGGGCGGCGGCCGCCGCCTTGATCGAGCGCCTCAAAAGCCGCACTTTGGCGTCCGCGGCCAACCGCGCCGAGCGCTCGGCACGCATTGCCGCGGAGAAGAAGGCCTGGGAGAGCGAGCTCGACGGTTGGACTCACGAGCGCGACCCCTACTCGCTCGAGGTGGCGCGCAACTCCTCGCACATGCATCCGCGTGAGCTGCTGCGAGCGCTTGAGAAGGCGCTGCCGCCGCACAGCATGGTCTCCACCGACATCGGCAACATCTGCTCCATCGCAAATTCCTATCTGCGTTTCGATGCGCCGCGCTCGATGTTCGCCGCCATGAGTTTCGGTAATTGCGGCTACGCATTTCCGGTCATCTGCGGGGCGAAGATCGCAGCGCCCGACAGGCCCGCTTTTGCCTATGTCGGCGATGGCGCCTGGGGCATCAGCTTCAATGAGTTACTCACCTGCGCGCGCGAGAAGATCGGCGTCACCGTCGTGGTGTTCAACAATGCGCAGTGGGGCGCCGAGAAGAAAAACCACGTCGACTTCTATTCGCGGCGCTATCAGGGAGTCAATCTCGAGAACCCGAGCTGGGCGGCGGTGGCGCGCGCCTTTGGCTGCGAGGGCGTGACGGTGGATCGGCTTGCCGACGTGGGCCCTGCCCTGCGCGCGGCGGCCCTGGCGCAGAGCGCGCACAGAACGACGGTACTTGAGATGATGGTGACACAGGAACTCGGCGATCCGTTCCGGCGCGATGCGCTCACCAAGCCGGTGCGGTTCCTAGAGAAGTACAAGAATTTCGCTTGATGCCGGGTGATGGAGTGATGAACTGGCTCTCGCATCGATTCGGCAGCATGGTCGGTGCGCGACACCTGTGCGCGCGCCACCCCAAGTTCCGCCACTGATGGAGGCGCCGGGCGAGCTGCGCCGCACACTGCAGCGGCGTCACATGCAGATGATCGCGCTCGGCGGCGTGATCGGCGCGGGTCTCTTCGTCGGCAGCGGAGTGGTCGTCAGCGCCGCAGGTCCAGCGGCCGTACTCTCATTTGCGATCACGGGTATGCTCGTGGTTCTCGTCATGCGCATGCTCGGCGAGATGGCGGTCGCCTACCCGGCCGTCGGCGGCTTCTACGAGTACAGCCATCTGGCGCTCGGGGAGCTTGCGGCCTTTCTCACCGGGTGGATGTACTGGTACTTTTGGGTGATCGTGGTAGCGCTCGAAGCCGTCGCCGGCGCCAAACTCCTCGGCCAGTGGTGGCCGCAGGTACCCCCGTGGCAGTTCACGCTCGGCCTCGTGGCGCTCTTCACGGTCGTCAATCTGCTGTCGGTGCGCTCCTACGGCGAGGCGGAGTTCTGGTTCGCATCCATCAAAGTCGTCGCCATCGTCTTATTCCTGTGCGCCGGCGCCATCTTTGTCTTCGGCTACTGGCCGGGTATGACGGGCGGCGCGCAGCACCTCACCATGCATGGTGGCTTCATGCCCAATGGCATCGTGCCTGTATTGACTGGCGCCGTGGCGGCCACGGGCTTTTATTTCGGGACTGAAATCGTGACACTCGCCGCGGCGGAGTCCGCCGAGCCCGAGAAGGCCGTGGCCCACGCCATGCAGTCGGTGATCTGGCGTGTCCTGACCTTCTATGTGGGCTCGATATTTCTGGTCGTCGCCATTTTGCCGTGGAATGACGTCGCGCGGATCGAGCACCCGTACGTGAGCGTGCTTGAGGTGCTGCGCGTGCCTGCTGCCGCGACGGTGATGAGCATTGTCATTCTCACCGCCGTGCTGTCGGCTTTGAACTCGGGCCTGTTTGCCTCCTCTCGCATGCTGATGGCACTCGCCCGTCGCGGTGACGCGCCGCGTGTGTTTGCCGGGCTCGACGCGCGCGGCGTACCGGTTGTCGCGATCCTGGCCGGGACCGCCTTCGGCTATGCGGCAGTGGTGATGAGCTATGTATCACCCGGCAAGGTGTTTGCCTTTCTGGTCAACTCCTACGGTACCGTCGCGATCTTCGTCTACGTGCTGATCGCGATCTCCGAGCTCAAGCTGCGTCGACGCCTGGAGCGCGAAATGCCAGAGCGGCTGCGCATGCGCATGTGGGCATTCCCGCACCTCACGCGCTTCGCTATTGTCGCGATGCTCGGCATCGTGGCCGCCATGGCCTTCATCCCCGAGCAGCGCGCGCCGCTCGTGTTTGGCATCGTGAGCGTGATCGTGCTGCTTGCAGCCTTCGCGCTTCGACGGATTATGGCCTCGCGCTCGCCTGCACCGTGAATACCCCCATGCCATTTGCAGAATCCGTCTGCGTCGTCGCCATTGTCGCGGCGGCGCTCGATCGCTACCGAGCGGGTCGATGCGCCTGCTAGTCTTCAACGCCGGCAGCTCATCGCTCAAATTTGACCTCATGGATGTGTCTGCGAGCGCCGAGACGCGCCCGATTAAGGCCGGATCCTTCGTGGCTGCCGCCGATGGCTCCGGAAGCTTTGAGCTACACACCAACGCGCCCGTGAAGCCGCCGTCCGCACCCATCCGCACACTGGCAGAAGCTGCCGGCTTCGTGCTCGATTGGCTGTCAAATGCCGCGGAACCGGGGCGTGATCTCCTCGCAGGCGTCGAGGCCAGCGTGCATCGGATCGTGCACGGCGGCAGTGTGTTTCGTGCGACGACGCGCCTTGGCGCATCGGAGCTTGCATCGCTCGCCGAGCTTTCAGTGCTCGCACCGCTGCACAACCCGCCGGCACTGTCCGTCATCGACGCGGTGCGCACCCGACTCGGCGCGAAAGTGCCGCTGATCGGCGTATTTGATACCGCCTACTACGCGGATCTGCCTGCGGTGGCGTATAGCTACGCATTGCCCGCGCGCTGGCGCGAGGAATTCGGGGTGCGCCGGTATGGCTTCCACGGCATTGCGCATCGCAACCTGTGCCAGGTCGCGCGCGCGCGCCTTAATGGACTACCCGAAACGGCCCGCATCGTCAGCCTGCAACTCGGGCACGGTTGCTCGGTGACGGCCACACTCGGCAGCCGCCCCGTTGCAACGAGCATGGGCTTCACGCCGCTCGAGGGACTCGTCATGGGCACGCGCTCGGGGGACATTGATCCAGGCGCGCTTCTGTATGTCATGGAGCGCAAGGGCATGTCCGCAGCGCAAGTCAGCCGTGATCTGAATGAAGCAAGCGGCCTACTGGGCCTTGCCGGAACCGCGGACATGCAGGAGCTCCTCGCGCTTGAGCAAAGGGCCGATCCGGGTGCCGTGCTTGCAGTGGAGCTCTTCTGCCGGCGCGCACGCCACTATCTCGCCGCTTATCTGGCGGATTTGGGCGGCGCGGATGTCATCGTGTTCGGCGGTGGCATCGGTGAGAACAGTCCCACCATCCGCCGCCGCATCTTGGATGGCCTTGAGTGGGCTGGCATTCAGGTGGACGCTGAGGCCAACGCGGCCGCCGTCGGTGTTGCAGCAGATATTGCCTCGGCCACGAGCCGCGTTGCGATCCAGGTCATTCCGGTCGACGAGGCGAGCGTCATTGCGAGCGAAGGGGCTGCGCTCCTGGGCGCTGAGCATGAGCGACACTAGGCCCGGGCGGCGCGTCAGGCGGCCTATACCGATGCCCAGTTAAAGGAACCCGGCTAATCGTATGAAGACAATTACCGAAGTCGCCCGCTCGGTCGACGTCGTTCTGGAAACTGAGGTTCTCGTCGTCGGCAGCGGCCCCGGCGGCCTCGCGGCGGCGCTCGCGGCCGCGCGCGCCGGCGCGCGCACGGCCCTGATCGATCGCAACGGCTGCTTCGGCGGCAACATCACGCAGGTTGGCGTCGAAGGCTTCGCCTGGTACCGCCACGAGCAGACCGTGGACTGTGAAGGGATCGGCATCGAGTTCGAAACGCGTGCAAAGGCCATGGGCGCGGCGATGCCGGAACCGCAGTCCTTAAGTCATGCGCTCGATGCCGAGATGTTCAAATGGGTTGCCGACGTTCTCGTCGAGGAGGCAGGCATCAAACCGCTGCTGCATCGTCTGGGCGTCGCGCCGATCCTGGAGGGTGGCGCGATCTGCGGCGTGATCACCGAGAGCAAGGCCGGGCGCGAGGCCATCCTCGCCCGGGGAGTCATCGATGCGACGGGAGACGCGGACATCGCAACCCGCGCGGGTGCGCCCGTGCACAAGACACCGAAGGAGAAGATGCTGGGGGTGTCGGTGATGTTCTCCATGTGCGGCGTCAACAAGCGCCGTTTCATCGACGCGGTCAAAGCCGATCCACAGACCTACGCCGACTGGTCCGGCAATCAGGAATGGGATTACGAAACGACAGGCAAGGAAGACAAGATGTTTTCCCCTTTCCTGCGCAAGCCCTTCAAGAAAGCGCTCGACGCCGGCATCATCCCGGCGTCCTTGCATACCATCGCCGGCACCTGGGGCAGCGTCACCGATCAGGGTGATTTGACCTATCTCAACCTCGTCCACATTCCGCAGATCGACGGCACCGACCCCAATGACCTCACGATCGGTGAGATCCGTGGCCGCCGCGAAGCCATCTACGCGGTGGAGGCGCTGCGCAAATTCATGCCGGGCTGCGAGGAGGCAAAGCTGCGCAATTTCGGCATGACGCTCGGCGTTCGCGATACGCGCAAGATCGATGCCCTGTACAACCTCACCGGGACCGACGTGCGTGAACAGGCGCGCTTCGATGATGCAATCGGCATCTTCCCGGAATTTATTGACGGCTACGGCATCCTCATCCTGCCGACCACCGGCCGCTACTGGCAGGTACCCTATCGCGCGCTCGTGCCCCGGGGGTGTCGGCAACCTTCTG
>Ga0302324_100003941_pt1 | contig 33256 bp, 21 predicted proteins | sample Palsa_T0_1_FD_201949 | JGI IMG/M metagenome (GOLD analysis project Ga0302324, IMG submission 201949) | Peat permafrost microbial communities from Stordalen Mire near Abisko, Sweden - Palsa_T0_1 | ecosystem: Environmental > Terrestrial > Soil > Palsa > Peat permafrost | place: Sweden: Abisko...
ATGCGCTGCTGGCTTGGAAGGTATCGGGGTCGCTTCAAGAATGGGATCGTTACGTACGATAGCGGCAGCGCACCATCAAAGAAATCAGGCGGTTGCCACGCCGTTCACCATGCACATGGAATGAAGAAATGTTGTTGCCTGCGATAGGAGCGAAATCAATCTCTTGCCGGTCATTGGCGTGCGTGCTGATCCGAATCTTGAAGCCATCCCCAATTGCTTCTCTGTGCTTGGCGTACGTGTTGCGCGAGCTTCGGTCACTGTAGTTTCGTGAGGTTGCCTGCCGCCGATGCAATGGCGCTCAATCAAGGAGTTGCGGGTTCGTTTACCGCTTTGCCGCAGAGAAACCGGGACTTTCTGCACAAAAGGTACGCGACCCCCAAAGCGGCTCAACAGGGATATTGCCCGAAACAGCTATACTTGAAACACCACGACTGCCCAGCGCAAAACTCCATCGGCGACTAATAGAGTTGTGGCACTTCGCCACATGTCAGATAACATATTAGACTTTCAACAGCAGTTAATCGATGACTACCAGGGCGCGCTAATCCGACTGGCGACTCTGCGGGCAAACAAACAGCAGTACCTGTTGTTTGCCTGGGTAGAGCTCTACCCGTTCGACATGAACGTCCCAGATGGCTGGAACTCGGGCGAAGAATGGCCTGTGCCGGGGAGTGGAGGTTGGACTTGTGCATTCAGCGCGGCCAAGGTGACTGTGGCGAAGGCGCTGGAGTGGTACGAAGGCGCGGGAAGTGGAAGCGTCATTGTTCCAAGGACGACCGGACGTATCATCTCCATACAAGCCACTGGCTTAGGGCCGGAGCCCGCGTACGGCGGATTTTGTGCCGGCTTCGACGCGCCCTTCGCGTTACGGTGGCACGATGGCCCCCGCGTTCATCGCTACGTTGCTCTTTCCGCCAACGCTGAACCGGTTCGACGACTTGGTTTGAATCACGCAGTTCGTGAATGGCTGAAAGGCCATCTGGGGTTTGATCCATACGAACTCGATGAGTGGCTGGGGGGATTGGCGCTCCTCGCGCCAGATCCGCTCTGTTCAGCAGTGAGCGTGTTTGCCACGGCGCGAGCCGACGACGGGCGTGAAACGCTAATGGTTCATGTCGTCCCAAGGCGTAGTGCGGAGCACGGCATCGCCGATGTGTCTGACCTTTCGATTCATGTCGCGGAGCGGCGGGTCGATGGATGGAGTAGCGTTCGTACGGTCTCGCTTAGTTCCGGTACCTCCGCGAAGCTTGCGAATCCCCAATGGTGCTACGAGATCGGCTATGCCCTGGTCTGCCCAAAAAGGGGTTTACTGCGGTTCTTCGAGCCCGGTCTGTGGATGGAGCAGGTCGGCATCGGAATTCACGTGTCTAACGCGACGCTTATGGTCGAGGTACCTGCCGGCGGGCGTAGGAAGCCGGCCATGACCGTACCGGTCATGCGCTTTCACAAGGGAATACAGGTTTCAGTTGGGAGCGCGCTCGACGATGCTGTGCGCAAGCGGCTCATCGCGGCGCGCGAACGCCGCAAAATGCGCGAGAAGCGCTCCAAAGCCCCGCAACGGCTTTTTGGGCGTCTGGGATCGGAAACGAGCGAGGATGAAATCCAAAAGAGGCGGCAGGAGGCCGAGGACTTTGTGGCTGGCTTGGTCAGTCGAGCGCAGCGGCGGGTGTTATTTGTGGATCATTATTTTGGGGTGAGAGAGACGCGTCTTTTCGCACTACGCGTATCAAACAGCCACGTTACGGTGCGCATTCTAACCGGCCAACGCGGATTGTTGGCGCCAGGTGAGTCCCGCCACGAGCGCTCACTTCTCGCGGCCGACTTGGCGCATTTGGCGAATATGGCGAAGCAAAAACCGGTTGTCGTGCCGATCGTCCGCGTGATGTCGGGCGGGAAGACGCCGGATATTCACGATCGATACTTGGTGGTGGATGATGAGGTGTGGCACTGCGGGCCAAGCTTCAATGAACTTGGTGATCGGCTGGGGGTGATGGTTCGCCTGCCCGATCCTATAACGATCCGCCGGGCAATCAATGAGGTTTGGAGCCGATCGACGCTGCTTAAAAATGTCTCGTCCAGACCGCGGAAGTCGATGTCGGAGCGGCTTTCGGCGATCTTGGCAAAGGTGCGTGCCTGGGGCGCTCGGTCATGAGACCCAGGAACGAGATTCGTGAAGCGGCCCTCAATGAGGCTCGCCAGGCGCTCGCCCAAACAGCCGCGAAAGGCTCGATTCTTGCGGCATTCGTAGAATGGTGGGGTCGCCCTAGTCATGACGAGAGCGAAAAGTCGGAGAGCGGCACGGTGCGCCCACCGACAGCGCGTTTGGCGGAGCGGCTTCGCGCGCTCGGTCGGGACGACTTGGCGGCGTTCGCCCTCGGACCCTGGCCGAAACCAGGGCCAATTGACCCGAACGCTTACCAGTTTGCAATCTTACTCGGCGAATCGTTTGCGGAGGCCTTTGTTAAGGTGCTACTTGCAGGAACATGGCGAGCGACAAACTTTTTCTATGGGCTGAACCAGTTTGGAGCCTGGGATGCCTACGACCTAACACTTCGAGGCGTGCTCCAGACTAACATTTCAGCCCGCGAGGCGGCGTTTGAGCGGCTGCGCCAATCTGTCGAGCGCGCGAAGCGCGATCCAACCCACAGCATCCCTCATGACGATCGGATGAGCGCGCAGGTGAACGAAAGGATCAGGCGGTATCGAGCGCTGCCTGATATCGACGAGGCGTGGCACCAATCGTCCGATATCCCCATCTGGCCCGACTATTCGTTTCTGTGGGACGTGCTTCTCGATGTCCGGCCGGAGGAAACGTTGGCACTTATGGGGCAAATACCGCATCCGCTCTTGATTCGAAGTTCCATTGGGAACGAGCGGCTGGCAGAGCGCCCCGATGAAATCGCGCGTCTCATTTCGGCTGCACCACTAGCATTCACTGATTCCTCCTTTCAGGCGAGCGGTGCCGTGGCGGTGTTGTTACTTGAACTTGCCTGGACTGCCATCGAAAGGACCGCACATAACGCCGACGGATCAGTGCTGCTCGTTGAGATAGGCAGGCCAGAGTTGCTGACGCCTGCGGCAGAGCGATGTCACGCCGTCACCGAGAAGATCCTTGATGCTCTTTTCTCGCGACCTGACGCGGTGCCGCTGGCATGGGCTTGGCTCGAAAGAATGGTGTCGGACTCGAGATTGCAGCGTGTGCCCGCGAATGCCACGGGCGAAAGGTTGAATCTCCCGGCGCTGTCGATCGTCAACCTCGCAAAACGCCTTCGCCTACGGGAGGACTATCAGGCTTGGATTAATGAGCGCCCCGCACGCCGGCGGATCTACCGACTCTGTGCCGTCGTCGCGGTCGCAACGTTTGAGCAAGCGTCGGACCCGAATCGAACGGCTTCCATATTGGAATCGGCGCTCACCGACGGAGACCTTGACTATGCCCAAATCGGCACTGCGATGGGAGACCTCGGAGATGTCGTTGCCATGATTGGCGGCCAGGCGATAAGTACTTTTCAGAATCCGGCGGCTTGGTTTGCAGGTATCTGGCAGAAGCTTCGACGGACTCGCGAGCGAAACTGGCGGGTTGGGGACAGATCGAGGGAGCGAAACACTACAGGAGAATTGTGCGCCCTATGGGGTCTCGCGGCATTGGAGTCTCAAGCGTCGCCGCAGCGACAGATACTCTGGGCAAGCGTTGAGAAGGCGGTTCGAGATGCGTGGCAGACCGATACCTACGCTTACGCGCCCAACTGGTCGACCGCGCTCCTCCGACTCTTCAAATTCTTCGAACCCAACACGGGTGATGGCGTCGCAACGGCAGAGCAGCAGCTCTCCCGGGCGCTTCTTCCATACATCGCGGCTGATCTTGGATTTGTAAGCCTCATCCTTGAGCTCAATGAGGGCGGATGGTCGCTCGATGCGCTACGCAGCGCCGTGGCTTTGGCTGGATTCGATTTAAAAACCCTTGTGACCGAACTTCTCGACATGAAGGAGCGCGTCTTTAAGTTGCCCCAGGCCAAGAATGATGGTCGGATACCGAAGATTCGCAAGTTGGCAGAGGCCCTCCGCACATTCAAATGCATCTATTGTCTTGAAGAGCGCGGTCGAGGGTCATACACCAAAGTCGAACATGTGCTACCGCAATCCTTCGGGACCTTCGAACCGCAGAATTTCATTTTGCGGAACGTCGTTTGCGATGAATGCAACCAGTACTTTGGTAGCAATCTGGAAATTCATCTGGGGCGTGACACGTATGAGGGGCAACTGAGATTCACGCACGGTGTGAAGGATGCGAGCGAATTCCAATCGGCCGGGCAACAAACTCGCATCGTCTTGAAATTGGCTGAGGGTCCCTTTGCGGGGTGTTTTGTGAAACGACGATTTGCGCCGAGGAAGGGTGAAATCGAGGTTACGCCGCTGCCGCAAGTCGGATTTCTCTTGGCCCCCACTGACCACTACGAGTACTTTCTCCTGGCGGACATACCCTCGCTCGCGGAGCTACAGGTAAAAGGATTCAACGGGGATCGCCCTCGTTCCATACGCGGCGTTGCGGTAGATCCGGAGGTGCTTACGCAGTTCCTCGAGGAGCGGGGTATACCATTTCGTTTCGCTGGAGTTGATGACTCGCCATCCGATCGCCCGGAGACGATCCTGTGTCAGTTCGAGGGGACGATTGATCAGGTGATTCGTCGAGCCATCGCCAAGATTGCCTTTAACTACCTGGCACACTGGCAAGGCCCTGAGTTCCTGCACCGCCCGGAGTTCGACATGGCTCGGCGCTATATTCGTTATGGTACGTTGCCAGACTACAAGATGATGCGGGTTGATGAGGAGGCGATTCTTGAGGGAGAGCCCCTTGAAGGGCCGCGCGTCCTGGGTCACATCATCACGGCGGGATGGACAGATGTGCGCTCAGTCTTGGCCCAGGTTGCTTTGTTTAACTGGTTGAGCTATCGAATCAGTTTGACCAAGGAGTTCCCACATCCCAGGCCAGAGATTCAGCGCGGACATATCTTCGACGTCACGAACCGAAAAATCCACGAACTTGGTTCAAGACCGATGCCAACTCAAGGGGCTTGACTCAGAATGCCGCTTTAGGGGCGGCCCTCTCTGGCGTCAATTACTTCGTAAACACTTCCTATCTTTCCGGCGGGGACTCTGAGGGAAACCAAATGAACGTCAGTGCAAGGTGTTCCGATTGCAAGACCGCCCTTCCCGACGATTGGGCGCGCGATCCCATTGACCATGCGTGTCCAACCTGCGGTTCCGTCAGGATGGACGTTCGAATGACATGTGCTGACGAAGTCGGTACGGAAGTGCATGGAAACATGAGAGCAAAGGTCAAAGATCCGAACCTCTCCTCGAGGCAAAACCCGCGCGTAGATGTCTTCGCTGGAGAGGATCTGCGAAAATCGGGTGGAATATGGATGAAGAAAGAGCGGATTATTGACAGAGATAATGACCGCTACAAAGAGACGGTGGTCGATCCGGGGACCGGAGAAGTTGTCCACCAGAATGAGGAGCCACTCTCTGAACATTACGGCCACGGCTCCGATAAAGCGAAGAAGCCAGGTGCTGTCTAAACATTCTATTGATAAAAATCTGTTCGGATTATTCGAAAGGTAAAACTGCCACCGCGAGTCGCAATATTCGCGCCCTGCGATCCAAGTAGATCCGACTGGGCGAGTGTTTGCCCGGATTATCAAAAATACGGCGTCACGATGGAGTTCTGTCGAAGGGTGGACGCCGTCGACCCATCGTCCATGTGGTACCCGACCCGAGAAGAATTGGTCGGTGCCCATATTATCTCGGCCCCGTGGGCGGTTACCGACCACGCCCAAATCAGCGAGAGTTATCCACAGGAAAGCGTTACTTTCGGTCCAAATCCGTAAACACCCCTGAAATTGCGGCAACGGCCGCTCGCGCAAGTCTATGAACTCGCGGCACTGAATTATTACAACCGCTACTTCTGGTAGGAAAGGTACGCGCACCCCGATCGACCAGCCGGCGTCGATGCAGCCGAGCATGGCCAGGATGAATTCGCGCTTGAGATCGATGCCAGGCGGCAGCTCGTGCATGTTCTTGACGACGTACCAGCGCCGCTCGGTCGTGGTTTCGAGGGGATCGTAGACATGACGGCGAGCCATGCGCGAGACGGTAGCGGGCGGCCGGCGCCGGCGTCCATCCGGTAGTCCGCAGCGCAGCAAGCTGTATAGGTGCGGAGAAGCTGATCGCTGTCATACTGACGGTGGCAGACCTGGTCGAGCTTGGAGTTCCATGGGAGACAGCCCCGACATCGACGCTCAAGGGCGGATACTTCCCGCTGTGGCTGTGCCAATGGTGGCGTTGCCGGAAGAGGAACGCCTCGACCCAATGGCTAAGTGGCGTGACCTCGTTGGAGGCTTCATCCTCGCGTTCGGGGATATCGAGCTCACGTCCGTTCTGCTATGGCGCGAGCATGTCCGAAGGACTCCGGTCCCGCATCGATTCAAGGAACGCACCGGCATTGTCCTTGCCGCACTCAGGAGGTTGAGTGATCCGCCCATTGCGATCATCAATGCATTTGAGAGTGCGATGCGACTTGCCGACAAGCGCAACACCGTCGCCCACCATCCGCTGCAGGTCCAGGTCTTCGAGCACAGCAAGACCGGAGAGGTTGTGTTCGAGCAGGCGATTTCATCGGCAACGCGGGATGACTACATCGACGATTTGGAATTGACGGAGTTGCGCGCGGAGGCTGAGGACATCGCAGCCAGGTTATATATGGCACTCGGCTTCACAGATCCGCGGGAGAGAGGCCCAGTCCCGGTTCGTTGATTGGATCAGCCGCCGCCAGCCGCTGCCCGCATCGCTGCCCGAGAGTCGACGATGCGCAGTAGGTGAGAGGCCAGCATCACTATTTCCTGCGCCTCCGCCGCCTCGCCAATCTGAACAGTGCGGTGTGAGTGCGGATTTTTGTATGAGCCCATGGCGCCGGCAAACAGCGCCTGCAAAGCCTCTCGCTCGGCAGGCAACTCTCGCATATCGGTCAAGGGGCCATTTTCTGTGCGGAAGGCCTCCCGCATCATTGGAACTCCAAGCTTCGAATTATCGAACCCGCAGGCCTCTCGCACAGCTTCCTCGAGAGTCCGGAATGAGAACTGCACGGCGGCGTCGAAATCGTTGCGCATGAGGTCGACCCATGCTCGATCGGCAATGCGCGGGTGCAGTAGTTCCCTCGGAAAAGCCGCGGCCTTCCTGAACGCTTGGAACTGCTGCTCAGTGCGAATGCGGCGCCCGCGGCGGCCCAGAAGTCTCCAGCCCTGGATGCCGTTTTGCCCTACAGCGGGCACGAGAAACAGCTGATTCTCGAGCCACATCCAAGCTTCCATGACCGCAATCTCGACCTCGTTCTGCCGTTGCCCATAGAAGGGAAGCAACTGGCCGAGAGGCCCTCTGGTGCGGAGCGGTTCGAATACAGCATCGAGGCGCGTTACGTCGTTCCGCAAGCCATCCATGGCGGCCTGCAGCACATAGAACGCGAGCTCCTCCGGAGGCAACTCCAGGAGGATTTCTGCGTCCGGGATCAATTGCGAAAGAGCTGGCACGTTGCGGCTCCAGTGCGAAGAGGGGAGTATTATCCCGCGCCTTCTGGCCGGGAGGTACGATGGCTGACGCGACGATGAGGGGTCCTCTCGTTTTCCTTGCACTAACATACGGTAGCGATCCGGTGTTTTCCTCGAGCCCCAGCGATCCAGGCTGTCTATCCTGCTGATCTGCGATGATTTTGTGATCGACGAAAAGCATGCAAAATTCTCGAGCAAAACAGCGTAACCACGGTAGTACGCTGACGCGTAAATCACCTCGTTTTCTGCGGGAAATGTGCGTGTTGGGAAGGCATCTGAATTGCTCGCCAAATCAGAGGCATATCAGCGCGGCACGCTAGTTTTCTAGGTGTTTCCTACCGTCTGTTTCGGCACGGAAAATGAGACAACCCCATTAGTGGACGTCGTGCAGGCGGCAGTGCGTTCAAGTCATGGCGGATGAAGTTGAGAAGACTCGACTTGCCCGACCCCCACGGACCGTGGACCGCGAGCACTAGACCATTGGGGGAGGGCGTTCCCGTCGCGGAGCGCGCAATGCTCGCGGCAAAGGGCGCATAGCCATAGGCGTCTTGCGACGGCAGTTTGACTGGCGTGTCGCTTCCAAGGCTCGGAGACTCGGTTGCGCTCATTGTGTCGGCGAATAACGCGCGTCGGCTATGGTGCCGCTCAGACCTGTGTCATCGCATTGCCCAAAGACTGACACAACAGAGCGGACTCAACCAGGGACGTTGCTCGGCATTCTAGTCCGTTCGCGTTTCATTAGCTTGCGTCACCTTTTAGATAGCGCTTTCGTCCTTCGGCAAGCTCACTCCAAACCCCCAGAACCAGCAGCGTATGCAAAACTCTGCTTGCCAAGCCAAGATGCATGCGATCGGCACGCAGCAGCCCGTGCGCTAGCTCGTTGCGAAGATTGTAGCCACGCGGATCCGCGTAGAGGGTGAGAAAATAGAGGGTGATGTCAGGGCCCAAGGCTTCCGTGATGTCAGTGGAATAGAGTATGTCTCCCATGTTGACAGCGACCCCTACGCCCGCAATCTTTTGATGCGCCTTTGTTACCGGCTTTCCGAGCTTTCCAACGATACTGCGCAGACCCGCCTCCACCTGCGGGACCAAAACATGCACGGCTTTGACGAAATCCTGCTCAAACCATGCATTGATTCCTTCGATGAGCAGCGTTAGGTCGTCGTATAGCCCAGTGCGGGCCGCCCAACTAGCCAAGTGTTGGGGGGTGAGGTTGTGGACTTCAATCGCACGCGAGAGAGCGTTTATGAGCCAGACATCACTCAAGCCCATTCGCTGAGCTGCGTTTTGAATCAGACGCCCGAAGGGATCTTGCGTCACGGAGCCAACGGTTGCTGCGACATGTCGATCGGCCATGATTGTCTGGGTGATCGTTGCCATGAGCGGAGCTTGAGCCACCAGTTCTGACACCGCTTTCTCAACAGCGATGCGTCTGTCAACAAACTCCGAGGCGATCAGCGCCAGGGTCGTGCCCGCATCTTTGGTCACCACCTGCGCCAAGAACTGCTCCATGTCCTCTCGGGTTATGGTGCGCTCAAACGCTATGGGCTTTAGCTCTTCGCGGGAGCGTGCGATCTTCTCTTCCATGAGAACACGCACTCGACGGCTATCATCCGCACGTCCAGCGCTCCGGTAGGCATTCACGGCAGTCTGAAGAGCTCCGGATGCCACCATCGCGTCCCCGAGAGATGCGAAATGCTCAAAACTTGTGCCGATGGCGAGGTTTAAGCGCTTGATGTCATCGATTCTACCCAGCTTGTTGTAGTGCTTAATAAGCCGCTCGGCAGCGTCCTTGGTGCTGTGCGGATTGAAAAGCTTTGGATCCGAGATAGTTGTGCTCTGAGCGACAATCGCTTCAAGGTCTGCGACTAGCCCGTCTCGTTCGGCATCCGTGAGCTCGCACCGTTTATCCGCGATTAGACGATCAAACGCTATCCACCATAGCCCTTTATTCTCGCCCATCACTTGAGCGTGAGCCGCCAGAAGGGCCGCTCGGGCTCTTGTCACTTGCGGACTATCGCGTAGTGTGACCGAAAGATCGAGCGCTCGCAAAGCGGCCCCGAACCGATCATGTATGTCAGCAACGAGACGACGATCGAGGGATGCGAGGTAGGCGTCGATTGCCATGCGCGCCATCGCCGGATCTGGATTCGTATTGGCCACGGCGCGGGATAGATCCCAGGCAAGATCCGCGTAGCGTGCCTTGAGCACCGGATGGTGGAGGCTTTCGGCCCGGCTCATCCAGTGCGCGATCACCTCCGCGGGGGTACCGGCGATGTCGGGAGAGTAATAGGGGGAACCGTTTGTCTTTTCCGCCGTCATTACTGGCCCGTAGTACGTGCCCCAAGGACTTAGCTGTTCTCGTGAGGGCATCAGCGCGAACGCCAGCACTTCACTCCATGCACCCAGGTTTTCCTCAGGGGACGGCTTTTCGAGCTTCGCCCGAGCTTCCGCGAGCCCCTGCTTTACTGCATCGACGGAAAGAGCCGCATCTCCTGCATCAAAGCCGCGGATCACGGCTTCTAGAAAAGAGGGAACGGCAACGGTTGTGGTCATGACAAGTGCAACAGCGTGTGGTGGAGCTCTCTCGTGTCATGTAGGTATAGCCGGGCCCGGATCAGACGGGCGGCACTAATCATTGATGATCGCGGCGTTTTTCATGGTAATCGCCGAGGTAAAGCGAGTGTATCGATTAAAAAATACGAGTTGGCAGTCTTGCTTGAGGGTAGCCAAATGAGCATCGATCTGCCCGTAGAACTCCTGGGCGTACTCCCCCAGCGCGTCATCGAAGTTAACAACCAGGAATAAGATGCGCTGGGCCTGCTCGCCCGCTCTGTACGCGTTTACTTGATGTGTCGCGCCTGCGATGGTCGCGGATAGTTTTGCCAAAAACTGCTCGGACAAGCGGTTTGAGCTGTAGACGCCCTTACCCTCGACTCGCGCCTGAATCTCGTCATCGGACTCTGAAATGGTCTTGGTCTCGCACAGTACTAAGCCGCCGTCGGTAGATGCCTCAAGATCTGGCGTCTGCTCCGCAGTCTCTGGGACAAAGTGTATGTCGCGACAGCCGAGTTGCTGAGCCAGATAGCGATACGCGCTGGCCTCGTTCATGGCTTCGATCAGCTGTTGCCAGCCGCGGCCTTCTTTGTCGAGACCGATTAAATGGGGACGAAGTTTCCCTTTGAGGGCCTCCCACGCGGCACCGTCCAGGGCCTGAAGATCCTGTTCACGGGAGGACCAGGCACGCGCTCGCCCAGGGTTCTTAATCGACTGGGCGAACTCTCGATGAAAATACGCTGTGTAGCTGCCAGGATCAGCAGTCAATGCCCGCAGTTCGTGAAGACGCGGGTAGTCTCTGGCAAAGGCATCTTCGTTATCGGCGCACATGGTTCAGACTCGGCTCGGGTCAGGCTATCTTAGCCACAACGATACTGCGGTTAGGATTTCGGTCGCCGCAGATTCGCCAGCCTTCGCCCGGTCGAGAGTTTGGGCCTTTTTTGCGGAGGGGGCCCGAAGAGGCTTTTCCGGGGAGGACCTGGGCCGGCGAGCTTCCCCCGGAAGGAGGTCTTGGAGCTCTTCCGGGCGAAGGCTTTGGAGCCGGCACTTATCACTGTGCCCGCTCCACGGCCGGCGGTGGCGCCACTTGTTTCGCGGGCTCACTGGAAATTGCGGGATACTCGTTCAGCAGAACAACGCGTGCGGGGCTATAGCCTCGGGCAATAGCGAGCAAGATGAGGCCGCACACGAATAACCACTTGTGGGCGAGAAGCTTCAGGATACCGGATCGACTGAGCTGGTCATCTTCCTGCTCTAGGCGATGGATGCGGACTTTGCACTTCGCGGTCTCGGTAATAATTTCGTCGCGTGTGAGATACTGTATCTCTGGATCCGGGATAGCTGTGACTTGAAACTGTGATGCTCGAACGAGCTGCTTGTACCGGTGCCTTACTGCCCTCAATTTGCCGTGTGTCGTATACATAACGGGCACCCACTGGAGTCTCGAGAGGCCAGCGACGCCGGACACGATGAGGGCAAGCCACCCGAGAAGTTCAAGTGCGTCGGCAATTCGGCTGCTTCCGAACTTTGCGGTTTGGACGGCAAGACCGAGCAAAGTGAAAGTGAGTCCCTGCAGGTACATATCGAGCTTGGCTTGAAGCTCTCGCCCATGCTGAACTTCGTCTTCGCCGGGGCCGTCGCTCATGTCGCGGGATTCCGAGTAACGAAGCCGCTGTCGGCCTCATACTCATCCTCTGGGTACAGTGACCGGTACGTCATTTTTATGCGGATTCTGTCGCGCAGCGCGAACGCCTGCTCGCGCGCAAAAGTTGGGATAGCAATCTTGATTGTGATATGTTCCTCATCAACGCCCATCCATGTATTGGGAGCAACTTCATGAATGTTTTGCAGGCTCGTAGGGGGTAGCCCTACGGTTGCGAGCAGCGCATAAATGACTTTGCTGGGATCAGGATCGTCTCCCGGACGAACCGGCCTTCCGTCAACAATAAACGTTTGCTCAACTATTGCTGCCGGACCCTTGCCTACGTTCTTTAGAACAAGTTGGAGCGACCCCGCCTCACCGCGAGTCAAGAATTCGAGTGCCGGCCGCACCGAAACGCGGTCGTGCCGCTGTGCCCGCGCTTCGGCTTCTCGTGATAAACGATAGGTACGCCAAATTAGCCAGAGCTGAACACCAAGAACAATTACCGTGAGCACGCCGTCAGGCGTCATACGGGACAGCCAGCAGACAAACTCGTGCCACATCGGAATGCAGTCGCGCGATAGTTCAATGCAAAGGCCGCACTACCCCGACGACCTTCCACAGTTCGTGGCCGTCAGCGCTCATGCCATTCGGCGCCAGCTCATTGGGCGCGCCGCACTCAAGGTGTCGCACGACGAGCTTACCGCCGGCTACCTGCTCAACGCGACCGCCCACGAAGGTGAAGAATTCGCCGCAGCGCGCGCACCGCAGGGTTTGCCCCCGGATGGGGGGCCTGTCATTCGGCTGGTTGTTCATTGCGGCAAGCGTGATCCGACTAATGCCGGTGCGTCAAGCCGCGCCCGCAAGCTTGCAAGCTTGCACGCCTCGCTGCGGTCGCACCAGTTGATCAGCGTCATGTTGCAGTGCTGCGCGGCGGAATATAATGCTGGGATGGGCCACACCGTCGAACCTGATCGACTGTTCCAATTCCTTCGTGAGGCCGTGGAAGGGCTGGACGAGTGCGTGACTGCGCTGTCAAGCAGCATCCCAGCGCCGGTGGTCGTACCAGCCGGCGATTCTTTTAATTTCAGGCACCTAGAGCGCGGGCCACCACTGATGGCTCATCTCAAGCTGGTCAAGATCGCCAGCCACCACAATGCAGCGCTCGTTCTGATCGAACACGGCTACGTCCATGAGGTCTACGCGCTGTGCCGCATGATCGACGAGGCCAACGAGGACATCTTCTTCTTGGTAACACCCCTCGGTGAAGATGGCAACGAGAGTGCCCTTCAGCGAAAGGCAGTCGAGGAATTTTTCCAAGAGGAATTCTCCCGCGCCGAGCCGGACATCGTGAAGGCGCACCAGTCGCGTGACCGGGTGCCGCGCGCCAAGGTTCGAGCTGGTATCAGTCGCGTCGGTGGCGCATTTGACGGGAGAAACCCCAGTCGCGAGGTGGACGTTACTCGCGTGCTATCGAGCACATTTTCCGGCTACGTGCACGGGGCCTATACGCACCTGATGGAGCTTTTCGGCGGCCCGCTGCGTCGGTTCCATACTCGCGGCATGTTGGGTACGCCAAGAATGCAGGAGTGCCTCCGCAATCACGTCAGCTACGTCTGTCGATCATTAATGGCGACAGAAGCAGTGGCCTTTGGCTTTGGGCGCAATGATGTCCTGCAGGCCGTGCTCGGGCTGAATATTGAACTGGCGAAGCGAACCAAGTGCATAGCAGCCGAGGGTATCGTCAGTATGGAGCGCCGCCGAGCGCAGGCAGCGAGCGGGCGCGAGCAGCCGCGTCAGGCGGAGCTTTAGACCCGGCGCTTCTCGGTCGGTATTGGCCGCCTCGAACAATTGCATGAACTTCGTCGCGCTGGCATCGACCCTGGGTGCGGCGTGCCAGCGCGCCGGCAGCGATCGCACGGCGAGGGGCCGGCAAGCTCGACAGCGGCGTCGCCGGGCTCGCGCATGCTGGGCAGCATAGGCCAGCAGGTGGGCAGCGAACAGCGGGGCTAGGCTGCGCTCAAGCGCAGCTTAGAAGCTCGGGCGCAGTGGATCGGTATGGGTTTGGCGAAAAGGCTTCATTTGCCGCCGTTTCCGGCACGAACCAGCACCTCGACAGGGAAGGGCAGCACAGCCCGTAGCGCGCCCTCGATTTGAACCTGCCGCCCTTCCCATAACTCTCGGCCGCCGATGGAGCTCCGTCTATAGTAGAAACCAGTAGGCTTTGTCCTGGAGAGGACCTTGCCGACCGGCACCGCAGGTCGACTCAACATAAATCATTCGCATAATATTGATCATGTCCAAATGTTCCACAGACGGCGTGTGACGTATTGAAGCGATCTCGTCAAGGACGCGCAAGAGCGTTCCGCGACTCGGAGCTTCATGATGTTTATGTGACCGTATTAGGTGCTTATCCTGTAATAACTTACAGCAGTGCGCGACCTACTCGGACGGGCTCCTAGGCATTTGCCGGCTCGCGCGTCGGAGGGGGCGGCGGCACGAGATGGGGCGAGACACAACGTGGCGGCTAACCGAATCAGTCGCTCCCTACGCCTGATAGACCGTGTTTCCCCCGGTCACTGTCCGCACGATCTTGATATCCTTGATTTTGTCGGTCGCCACCGTGTGCGGATCCTCAGACAGCACGACGTAGTCGGCGAGCTTCCCCACCGCGATTGATCCTTTGCTGTGCTCCTCATGGGAGGCATAAGCGCCGTTCAGAGTGTTGATCTGGAGAGCTTCCGCGACCGTCACACGCTGCTCGGGTCCCCATGTCTCACCGTTCCATCCGGTCCGCGTTACCATGCCCTGCATTCCCATCAACGGAGCGAAGGGGCCCGGCGGAAAATCCGAACCGGCCGCGGCCACGATGCCGGCGTCGATGAAGGAGCGGTACGCCATGCAACGCTTCATCAGCTCAGCGCCATAGAAGTGGAATTTGTCGCTGTTGTAATAGGCGTAGGTCATGAAAGGCGCCGGCACAGCTCCGAGGGCTTTGATCCGCTCGACTAGGGAATCGTTGATCAAAGTGCAGTGAGTAATCTGCGGGCGTGTATCGGCAATCGGGAGATTCCGCTGTGCGCGCTCGAGAGCCGTCAGTACTGCGTCAATCGCGACGTCCCCGTTCGCGTGGCAATTTACCTGGATTCCTGCGCGCTGGATGCGCAGCACCCAGGTATCGAGCGCATCCTGCGTCTCCGTGATGTTACCCTTGTACCCGGAGGTCATTCCCGGATACGGGATGCTCAACGCCATGGTTCGCTCCGAGAACGAGCCGTCCACGACATGCTCCACCGTACCTCCGATTCTGAGCCACTCGTCTCCCAGGCCGGTTCGAACACCTGATTCGATCATGTCGTCGAGCTGACGACCGCTCACCGCGAAAAAGACGCGGTGCAACAGCTCACCCTGCGCGCGGATGGCTTCGATGCTACGCAGGGCGTCGGGACCCTCGAAGTGTTCGTGGTGCACGCTGGTCAGACCGTACCGGACAAACTGCTTCGAAATGTAGGCCATAGCGACGCGCCCCCGTTGCAGCTTTTCCTCCGCCTTTAACTGCCGCCGCTGGCCAACCTTTTCGAAGACGACCCGTGCCCGGTCCGTCACTCGGCCATTGAGATTGCCCGCCGCATCTCGGTCGAAGGTGCCGCCAGGCGGGTTCGGCGTCGATGGTGTGATTCCTGCCATCTGCAACGCCTTGCTGTTGTAGTAGGTAGTATGCCCTCCACGATGCTGCACAGCTACAGGATGGTCACCTGACACCTTGTCCAGATCATGAACATCGAGCTCGCGCTGGTCCTTGACCTTGGTGTCGTCGAAAAAGAACCCTTCCACCCAGTACCCAGGCGGCGTCTGGTGCGCCTTCGCGCTCAGCTTCTCGATGATGCTGGCGATGGTGACGAATTCGACTTCGAACGGGTTTCCAACGCAGACCTCATACAACAGCAAGTCGCCAACCGCGTGATTGTGGCAGTCGATAAAGCCCGGGACGATAGTCATTTGCTGCGCATCGAACGTCTGAGTGTGCTTGCCGATGAGCTTGCGAATCTCCTCACTGCTTCCCACAGCGATGAATCGTCCTGCCTTCACAGCGAATGCCTCAGCGCGCGTCACACCCGGCTCAACGGTGTACACCTTGGCGTTAAATACTACGGCGTCTGCGTCCCCCGATCCCAGCATATCAGCCGCCCAAAGACGACGTGCGCTCAGTGCGGCCGCGAGACCTGCACTGGCTATTGCGAAAACCTCTCGTCTCGTAATCGGGCGGCGTTTCATGGTGAGCTCCGCAGCTTTGTTGGACTCAAGGTAAGATCCTCCGGATCGGACTTTCGCGCCTGATGCTTTGCATTTACGGCGACAATCCTATGCTGCCGAATCCGCTGAGTGTCCGCGTCGCTGGCGGCAAGTGTCGATCCGGCTGGCGCTTAGTGCGATGCCGAGCGGCCGACAGGGTGGAATTTTGTATTGCAAGCACCCATACCCACTCGGTCGAATTACTCCTCATCGACTAGTCGCCGTCGGCTCCGTAGGAATTCGGCCACGCCGAGCTTGCGAGCACAAACATCGGTCCCACCTTCACTAGATCGTGCATACGCATAGACTTGCTCTCCGTCCCTCTCAGGCGAGGCTCGCTTTTCCCAATCCACGTTAAGTGGACACGATCGCGACGGTATTGTGGACTCAACAATAGGCGAGAGAGCGCGCCTAGTATCACCTTACCCGTCGAGCCGCAAACGACATCGATGTGTCAATGAGAGTTAAGGGCCTGCAGCGCTCGGTCTTACGCGGTCATATGAACCGCGCGACTAAGCCCGCACCTAAAACTTTGTCCTCAACTGAAGGCCTACGGTAATCGGCTGCTCAACAACAACAGTCGGCTCCGTATATTCTTTGCCATTGATCGCCTGCGATGTGTAATACCCACCATTGATATAGTCGCCTAAACTTGGCTTGCCGTTCAATAAGTTCTTGGCAAACACCGAGATCTCAGTTCTTTCGTTGGTCCCAACTCGGATTCCAATCCTGGCATTTAAGATTCCGTAACCGGATAGATCAATCGGGTTGTTCGCGGACCACAGGACTGATTCCTTCGCACCAGTGTAGCTGTAGCTGCTATTAACAAACCCGTGATGCGTCATGATCGGAAAGGTGTAGTTCACGCCGATCGAACCTGTCCATTCTGGTGTGTCGAGAAGTTCTGTGCCAATTGGCGCCGCTCCGACAAGGGATGCGGGTCCAGAATTCGTGATGTAACTATGGGCCACACCGGCAGCGAGATGCACGTCGAAAGGAACGTCACGAATCGGCTTGCCAGTGAGTTCGAATTCGCCACCGAGGATTCGAGCCGCTCCGACATTGACCTCCTCACTAATCTCGCAGATCGGGATTTCAACGTCTTGCTGCTTATTGGTCCACTCGATGTCGAACGCATCGGTACTCAACACCAACCGCCGGTCCATAAATGCGGCTTTGTACCCGAGTTCCCAGCTTACCAGTTTGTCCGACTGCAGCGGCTTCGTAAACTCGGAAGGATACGTTTCACCCGCCAGCGCCAACTCCGTCACGCAGTACGAATAGACTTGGGGAGCCGGTCCGCCCAAGCGGAACCCTTGCGATCTCGCGGCATAGATCTCCTGATTCTCTGTGGGCTTGTACGAAATTGCGACTTTTGGGATCAGGCCACTGCCCGAGGAGACTTGAGCTGCCTCATTACAGTAGCCTCCCGCGGCAGTATACGGGGGGACGCTGGTTCCGCCGAGAGGTACGCACTGCGACGGCGTGTTGTTGTCAAGCCCGGATCCCTGCCACTCGTGGTCATCGCTGTAATCCCAGTGGTAGCGCAGACCAACTGTCAAGGTCAGCGGTTTTATCGGGGAATAGTACAATTCGCCGAAAATCGCCTTTTCAGAGCTCTCGGTGGAATTACCGCTAATCCATTCCATATCGGTAGGCCATATCCCCTGAGCCTCGATGCCCGGGTCTACCTCGGGGATGCACTGATTGGTGTTGCCACCGTTGCCGCTGGGTGCGCCAAGGCATTCGTTGGTGTGCGCAAACGAGCCAAATAGCCCGATTACGCCGCTCAGCCCTTTAATACCGGGGACCCTGTCGAAGGCGAACCGTGCCTCCTCGTTCCACGTTTCGCTGCCATTTATTCCGGTCCAGGTGTACGCGTTCAGATCTGATGTATTCGGGTTCCAGCCATAGTACCCGTGTATGTACTCAAACATTGGCAGGGTTCCGTCATCGCTTAGATTCGTCCAATAGAAGATATGACTGGTAGCGGACGTGATCGAGAAGCCATCGCCCTGGTACTTCAAAGTTTCATACCACATCTGAAGGATGGTCTGATCAAACTGAGGGGTATAGAGCGGCTCCACTGTCGTATAGCTCACCGGTTTATAACCGTCCGATATTGACGCCAGTGCATTGTTTGGGCCGTTCGGCAGCGTCATATTTTGATAAATGACACCCGTAGTGCTTTCGATCGAATCAGTGATGGCGATCCGAAGTGATGCGGAAATGCCAAGACTATCCATGTCGCCCTTATCTACGCGGACGCGGGGAAGATCCGGACCAGTTTCATTCACCATGAAGCCCGGGGCGGACCAGCCTTTCGCTGGGACAAAGCCCACATAAGCCGGATCATCGATCAGCGCAGGGTCAGCATCCTTAGTGTAGCCGCCGTCGTGCTGGTATACAGCCGAAACGCGTGCAGCAACTCGATCTGGAATCAACACAAAATTTCCCGACGCACTACCACCGTAGTCTGGAGAATCTGCCGTGGCGGTCTCGGCACCCTGCACCATCAGCTCACCCGAGTTATCCCCCGTGAGTGCCGGCTGCCGAGTGACATACTTAATGTTGCCTCCCATCGAAGCCTCGCCATAAAGAGTGCCTTGGGGGCCCTTCAATACCTCAATACTCGCCAGGTCAAACAATCTCGGATCCAAACCTTCGGGCGCCGGTGCGTCATCGATGTAACTAGCCGTTACGTTATTGCCTGAGACGCCTCGAATCACGACATTGGTGATCGTTCCAAAGGGGCTCATTTCGAAGGACAGATTCGGCACCGTAATTGCGAAGTCCGCGGCGGTTTGGATATTGAACTCTTGGAGCGTCGCAACCGGGATCTCTGAAACAGCGATCGGTACGTCCAAAGTCGATTCCTGCACCTTTTGGGCAGTTACAGTGATTTCCGCAAGCTGTGATTGCTCTGAACGATTAGTAGTCGCGGACTCTTGAGCGACGGCTACAGTCGGAACGCACGTCGAGATAAGGGCGAGCCCGGCACACACAACCACGCACAGTCGTTTTAGATCGATAATCGCCGCCGGGCCAGTCGGTGCCACACTCCCGAGCCTAGTGATGGACTTTCGAATGACCTTGACGGTCTCGCTCATGAGCGTGTTTCCTCGTGCACCGCCAAATATGCGTTCCATCGTGATGTCTCCCGATCAGCGATTTTGTCTGCGGCCCTTCTTCGAGTCGTATCCAGGACCTCGATGCTTCGCCGCGTCAGCGGCGTTCTAGCTCCCTTTCTTGCAAAGGGTCATTTCGTTGACGTCCCGTTTTTCGGGATTAAGACCATAAAATGAGTCTCTCAGCAATTTACAAATGTGTCAATAAGTTTTGCCGGACGCACGAGCAACGCGAAGATTTGTTCCGTCTTGTGGCACGAGCTCGGAGTGGTGCCCGCTTGCAGTGCAGGGAGCGCGCGCGTCGCAAAAGGCGCCGAACGCGTACGAGACTCGCGGAAGATGAGATCTAAAGAACGTCTACGTGGTCAGGGCCGCTGTCTTCCCTGCTCTTCGCTGCTTAGTTCTACGCAGATCGAGCACTCGCGAGGCGGAAGAAATATTGTCGTCTACCGTCGGCTAGCAATCCACCGGTCCTGCCAATCGAAGACCCGCATCGCCATGGGTACGAACCATGGAGTGCCATCGTAAAATGGCATCGTCCTGAAGCGCATTTCGGCGAAAATACTTGTCTCCGTTTCCTGGCCGAGTATCCCGCGAGCGATCTTCATGCCGAAGTAGCTTCCCATCGGTACCCCAGCAAAATTGTAACCCATACCGTACCAGAGGCCGTCGTCGGATCCCATGTGCGGCATCATATCGAACGTCGCTGCACATTTGCCTGACCATATGGCGCTTAACCGCGCCTCGCGTAGCTGAGGAAACACGCGAATCAAAATACTGTGCATGCGTTCCGCGATCGCTTCGGTGTCCCGCAATGCGGCTCCTGCGGACCCACCGAATAGAAGCCGCGGCTCATCCGGTGCGAGCCGAAAAAAATCCGTATTAATATTGCTATCTATGGCCGTACGTCTGTTAGGAAGGAGTTCTGCTAGCAAGTCCGCCGCTAGCACTTCAGTCGCCGCCATGTACCCGGTAAACGGTATCAATCGGCGCGCACACCACCGCATGTGACGGGGCGTGTATCCGTTGGTCGTAATCACGACAGTCGCAGCATCGACGGGGCCGGCAGATGTCATGACGCGGAAACGCGCGGGGCCGCCCCTTTTTATCGACAAGACGTTGGTCCTTGTTGACACTGCCACACCCGCTGCAAGTGCAATGTTCAAAAGGCCCTTGTGATACAGACCAGGATGAAGTGAGGCATGGTCCGGTACGACTATCCCGCCAAAGTAGACACCTGTCCCCATTTCCTCCTTAACATCCTCGGCCGGCACGATCCTATAGTCGAAACCTAGCGCATCCTTCATGCCTCTATGGTCGGCCACAAGTCGGGCCAGGTGGGGGGCTGATGTCGCCGCGATAAATCGCCCGACACGGTTGGCGTAGCACTCGATCCGCTCAGCGGAGATAAACTCCAGTGTTGTTTCGAGCGCTGCGTTCAATTCTCCGTATACTCTGCGGGCAAAGTTGGTTCCGTGTGTGCGTTCGAGCACGGAGTAGGATTTCTTAAGCGATCGTCCAAGATAGCCGGCATTACGCCTTGAGGCTCCGAAGCCCGCATCCTCGACATCGAATATCACCACCTTCATACCTGCCCGTGCGAGATCAATTGCGGCCCGTAGACCGGTGAGACCGGCACCCACAATAACGACGTCGTAGGTCCGATCAACTGCCACGACGGATAGAACGTCCGGGCGAGCGACGTTCCACCAATATGGTTCCTCTCTAAAATCTGAGGCCAGCAACGAGGAAGGTCTCAACATAGATTTCTTTTGGTCTAACTTATCCACAGCGCCGTGCGCCATTCACTGGGTCAGCCGCTTAAGTGCACGCTCGATGGCCGCGACGATGACGTCGCAGTCGTCGACGGTCATCGGGGTGGAAAGCGCCATTAATCCATTCTTCGCAGTTAAGAGCCCCTCATTCAGAAGTGCCGTTGTGAAGGCGTCAAGCATGCGCGCCGATTGCACGCTCGGTATCGCGCTGCGGTAGTCATGCAGCGGAGTATCTGTAAAGTGAATCTTGATGAGAGAACCCAGTCCCGTCGTCTGACCAGGAATCCCAGTTCGGTCGAACGCTTCGTCAATTCCAGTTCGAACTCGTTGCCCGAGATTTTCTAGATGTTGAAATGCCGATGGATCAAGCAAGGTCATCGCGGCAACACCGCAGACCATGGACATGGGATTTGCCGAGAATGTGCCTCCTTGGGGGAGGGCGGCCTTCCCGTTGGACGGATCAAAGACGGCCATAATGTCCCGTCGGCCGCCCACGGCTCCGACAGGGAAACCTCCCCCGATTATCTTTCCGAGCACGGTCAGATCGGCGTCGATTGCCCAAAGCCGCTGACAACCGTTGAATCCGAGACGAAAACTGATGACTTCGTCGAAAATGAGTAACGCGCCAATTTCCAACGTCACTTCACGTAGCGCCTGAAGGTAGCCACGGTCAGCGGGCACCAGCCCGGCTCGATTCGGCATAGGATCAACCAGAACGCCAGCCAATTCGCGTGCGTGTGCTCGCAGGATTCGGACTGTTGTATCAATATCATTAAACGGGATTACCACAACATCGTTGGTGACCCCCGTGGGCGTGCCCTTAGCGTACGGGATTGATTTGGGCTCATTTCCGCTCCATGTGTCGGGCGGTGAATCGAGGCTCACCTCAGCGTAGTCATAGGTTCCATGGTAAGCCCCTTCGCACTTTGCGATTTTTGATCGACTTGTATAAGCACGTGCAGCTTTGAGCGCCGACATTACGGCTTCCGTTCCGGAATTCACGAATCGACAATGGTCAACCGAAGTCACTCGATCCACTAATAACTCTGCTAACTCGATTTCTGATTGAGTTGGCAAGCCGAATGAAGTGCCAAGTTTCAGTTGTTCCTGGGCGGCACGTATGACGCTCGGGTGCGCGTACCCGTGAATCGCGGCGGTGAAGTTATTGATACAATCTATGCGCTCTGTACCATCGACATCCCAAACCCGACACCCCAAGCCGCGGGCGGCATAGATTGGGTATGGCTTCATATAGACGGTGGTTCGTGTGTTTCCGCCTGGAAGCGACTGTTTTGCACGCTCACTTAGCGCAAATGATCGTGATTTGAAGTCAGGGAATTGCAAATTCAGCCCTCTGTTTACTTCAGACTCTCGCGCGCGATGCACGAATGTTCAGACGACGATAGTGCGACTCTGCTCGCGAGTGAACAGCGGAAGAAAATAGGGGCCCAGCCCACCTTTATGACTGACTCCAGAGCCTTTCCAGCCGCAAAAGCTCTGTACGCCAGGCCACGCACCTGTCGTCGCGCCACAGGCGCGATTTTCATAAATCACTCCCGCCTCTACTTTGTTCGTGAAGTATTCCAACTCATCTACATTTTTTGTGTATATGCCGGCCGCAAGACCGTATTTCACGGCGTTCCCTTCGTCCAATGCCGCCGATAGCGTCGGTACAGCGCGGATCGCGAGAAAGGGCATAAATAGTTCATCGCGCGACAGCGGCCCAGGTTCATACAGCTCTACGACTGTCGGTTCTAGGAAAAAGCCTCGGGCGAGAGCATCCGCCGTGATCTGCCTGCCTCCCATAATGACTCGACCGACTCGAGGCACCTCGTCTACAGCCGCTTTGAAACGATCCACGGTTTCTTGTGTCTGAACTGGACCGAGAAAAGTGTCCGCCGCGCGAGGGTCGCCCAGCTTCAAGGTCGCCGAGAAAGCGCAAAGCTTGGCAACGAATATATCGCGCACGGCTTGTTCGACATACACCGTAGAGCAGGCGCTGCACTTTTGGCCCTGAAGCCCAAAAGCTGAGCGCGCTATCCCCTGTGCAGCTATGTCGAGATCCGCCTGGGCGGTGACATAGGCAGGATTCTTCCCACCCATTTCGGCAATTATTGGCTTGGCGTATTCCCCACCCAGAGCAGCGCGCGCAAGGGCCATTCCCACAGCATGTGAGCCGGTAAAAGCGATTCCGGAAATCAATGGGTGGTTTGCCAGCGCGTGGCCGACTTCCGCGTCACCTAGGACAAGATTGATCACGCCAGGGGGAATACCGGAGTCCAGCGCCGCCTCCACGATCATTCGACCGGAGAGACCGCAACCGGGGGCCGGTTTGAAAACTACCGTGTTGCCCGTTATCAGGGCTCCGGTGATCATGTTGACGGATAGGGCCACCGGGAAATTGAACGGTGCAATTACCGCAAATACGCCGAATGGCCGCAATATGCTTTCCGTGGTCTCTCGGTCGCGCACCCTGCTGAGCGGATAGAGGTATCCATCATTTCTCTGCACCTCGGACGCGTAATAATCTGAAAGATCAACCGCCTCCTCGGCCTCTCCAATCGCTTCAAGCCGCGATTTTCCAACTTCAAATAAGCTAGCCATTGCGAGCCGAAAGCGCCTCTGCGCCAATGTGCGCGAGAACGCCCTAACGACCGAGACACGCTCTCGCGTCGAGGTCGCTGCCCACGCCATGGACATCCCGGCAGCGGTTCTAATCGCCTCATCCAATACCTCAGACGTCGCTGACGTAAATGAGCCCAGCAATAGATCGCGATCGATAGGGCTCGGAGCATCCCGCCGAACTCCGACTAGAACATTCCGCTTGGCGCCGACGATTGCGCCCCACGTGCCTCCCAGATCATCCCGCTCGAAACGGGGGAGCCTCTCATCGAACTCGGCGTGCACCGCGCCAAAATCAACGTCAACATTGGAATAAGTGACGCGCGGCAGATCGGTCAACGGAACTCTCCGGCTCGGGTAATTGAGCTAGCTCTTGCAGTCAAGCAGCCAATACATTCGGTGTCAGTACATTGGGTCGGGCTCGGCGATGTTAGCAAATCCCGGAAAACAGTCCAACACTCAGAATTCGGACCTAGCGGGGCATTGTGCCGTTTGCGCGCCCGAAAGCGTTGCAGCCGTTTTCGATATGTGTATTGACAAAAGGCTGTTTACTTGCCAAGGTGAGATTCATAAACCGGCGCTAGTGCTGAAAAGCGGTAAAACACAAAGCGTGTCGCCTTCAGCGGATAGCGATAGCTCCGAGAAACGAGCCGGCGGCGCGGAAACTACCGACCAGTTCAGTCGGTCGTTAAAAACTCGACATATAACGATGATCTCGATTGGCGGGATCATCGGAGCAGGCTTGTTCGTCGGAAGCAGCACTGTTATCGCCGCGGTCGGCCCAGCGGTCGTGCTCAGTTACGCGACGGCCGGTGCGATTGTGTTCCTAGTCATGCGGATGCTGGGCGAACTGGCAGTGAGCCGGCCGGGCGTGCCTACTTTCACTGAGTACACTCGGCAAATCCTCGGCGATTGTGCTGCGTTTGTCTCTGGCTGGCTTTACGCCTACTTTTGGATAATCGTCGTCGCGGTAGAGACGATAGCCGGGGCACTAATAATTCAGCAATGGTTGCCACTACCGGCTTGGGCGATTGGCCTAGTACTTCTTTCCGCGCTTACCATGACCAATCTATTCTCAGTGCGAATCTATGGCGAGTTTGAGTTCTGGTTCGCTTCGATAAAAGTTGCAGCGATCATAGCCTTTCTTATCGCCGGTGCTGGCTACTTACTCCGTATTACCTCGAATGCCGGTCTCTATGGAGCAGTCTCTTTGCTTCATAACGAGGGCGGCTTCGCACCGAATGGTGTCTTCGGAATTCTGGCCGGAATACCCGCCGTAATTTTTTCAATCTGCGGCGCCGAAATTGCCGCAATTGCCGCCGCGGAATCCACCGAGCCGGCGCGCAACGTGGCGCGCATCGCACGAACGATTATTCTGCGCATACTCTTTTTTTACATCGGCTCGATTCTGTTGATAGTGGCGATTGTGCCTTGGAACAGCGTCATACCTGGAATATCTCCATTTGTGACGGCACTCAATCACATCAACGTACCCTTCGCCGCTCAGGCGATGACTATCATCATCCTAACAGCGGTGCTCTCCTGCCTGAACTCTGGATTGTACGTGGCATCCCGCGTTCTTCACGGCCTGGCCACAAGAGGAGACGCTCCGGCTCTGTTCCTGCATCTCAACGCAATGAAATCACCGGTGGCAGGGGTGATTATATGTGCCGTCGCGGCATTCGCCTGCACTGTGATCTCGATGGGGTCATCTCAGGCGGTGTTTAATTTTCTTCTAAACGCGTCTGGGGCTCTGATGCTCATCGTCTATATGCTAATAGCAGCAGCGCAAATTCGTAACCGGTTTGCAATGGATCGCGCGCATGTCGGGCAGATTCCGGTCCGCATGTGGTTCTTCCCATGGGCCAGCTTTGCAACGGTCGCGGCCATGCTCACAATCGTGCTGGCAATGCCGTTCATCAAGGGGATGGATGATCAGTTTTTTGCCAGCATTACAGCGACCGGTTTCGCCATCGCGGTGTATTGGGTCCGTCGTCGGGTTCGAGGGCCCCGCGGCGTCAAAGGCGATGTGCCGTAGCGGGCTTCACATCAAAGCTTAGCGTCTCGATTTCCCAGCGATCGAGATGCGCGGCACGTTAGCGCGGCTGACCATCCGGTTCTGGAGCCGCGCGAAGAACTGGGCATACTGAATCCGTCCTTGGCGCTCGCATCTGGCGCTTGACGTTCGGTCCCGGCGTAGTCCTGTCCTGCAGGCGCAGCAAATATCGTGATCTGCTGCGGCTTTGGAAGAAGCGGCGGCTCAGCAGGTAGAAGCGGCTACGGGCCATATTGTCGTCGAACTACCGGCGAATTGTGTAGCATGGGGTTAATCGCATTGACGACCGGCCGCGGGTGCGCCCGCACATTGGTGGCAGGAGCGATTCCTCCCTTGGGGCCGGCAGGGAGGCAGTTGGCACCACCGCCGCGACGCCTGAGCGTGCTATCAATTGGCCGTCTCGCCCACCAAGTCCGACTGGACTGGATGCGATTTGTCGGGCTGTGAGAAGATCTGCAACACAGAACATGCCTTAAAATACCCGCTGTGCAAGGATTAGTTCGTGGCACGCAATATAAAAAATAATCCATCTGGGCCGCTCGAGAGGTACGTCCGTATTCTGGAAGTCCTCACGGCTTTCCCTGACGGGCTCACTACCAATGAGGTCGCAAAGATACTGAGTCTTCCAAAGACAACCGTTAGCCGGCTACTGCAAGGTCTCGCCGCCTCTGACCTGGTGATTGCGAGCCAGCGGCGCGGAGGCAGCTATCTCATTGGAAGTAGGCTAAGCCGGGTTCTGCACTCAGAAACGCGCTGGATAGAAATTGCGACACAGCGGAAATTAAAGGAGCTTGCGGATTCGCTCGGTGAGACTTGTTTCATTTCTCGTCGGTTCAACGGGACAATACAGTCCGTGGCGATGGAATCACCGGATGCGAGCGTCGGCATCTACGTTACGCCCGGTCACGATCTGCCGTGGCACGCAAGCGCTTCTGGAAAATTATTGACGGCGCTCGCCAAAGAGAAACTAGGCAACGAGAAGCTGACACGTTATACATCAAATACAATTGTCAATTATTCCGTGTTGGGCAATGAGATAAAGAACATTCGCAAATCAAGATTTGCAATCGAGAAGGGGGAGCACATTTCTGGCCTCGCCACCATCGCAGTTCCGATTGATAGCAACAATGAACCGGACATTTACTATGGAATCGGACTGACTGGACCAGAAGCGCGCGTTATGGGCAAGCTTGAAACGCATCTGCGCGTGCTTCGCGTTGCCGCGGAGCAATTCTCTGCAATTCTGACGATCCGACGACGAGGAAATGACGACCGCAAGTAGGGCATTCTCAAAAGAATAGATGTCGGCGGCCGCGTCCGTGAGGGGTACTAAAGTTCGCAACGGTCATCGACAGTCCCTTCGAATTCGAGTTTGTGCTCATCGACATGACGTCGATAAGCTCTGCAAGGATCTCCTCATGACGGGCAGCGATAGTGTTTAAGGGGTCAGACAGCCGACCGACCTCTACGCAAGTCCCCTTTAGGTGCCGTTTCGCATGATTCGCCTTTCGAGAGCGCAAGACAAGGTTCTGTCAGGCATGCTGCATGGCGCAGAATCAGAACCTGGGGCGCGATCTGTCTTCGGAACATTTGACATTCCTTGCAGCGTCTAGAAACGCTGAACGCACGTGCCGTCTGTGTGCGCCTTCGCGATGACATTCATGATTACGGATTTCGATGGCGAACGCTCGTAATCACCGCCGTGATAGGGATGGCTGCGCAGCGAGGAGGCAAAGTTGACGTCCCCGGGCGCTGCCTAACGGAGTCCCGTCCCAGTAGATGCTGTTGACACCTTTGCACCTTGCTGCGAAACTCAGTTAATGGGCTTAGAACCGAAAAGCGGGTGATAGCTGAAGGAGCCCTACCCGATACGTGGGAGCACGACGCTTCGGCCACGCGAAACATTCAGGCGCTAAGTTCAGTTGCGCCGATGTTGCGGCTCTGCTGCCAGGAGACTGCAAGTGATGCGGCTTTGCAAATTAGTGTTCGCGATGACGTGTTTGAGCTCGATCATTGGCGCCGCAGCACTAGCGGAGACCGCCCATTCCCCGGATACATGTAAAACCGACGCAAACTTTCGCGCCCAGGATTTTACTGTGGGTAACTGGGACGTGTATCGGGCAAATACGAAGACAGCGGAAGTCAAGATGGAGCTGATTCTTAACAATTGTGCCATTCGTCAGACTTGGACGGTCCCAGCCGGAAAGACGACGGGCAACGTGAACGGGCTATTCAGCTATTCGCCGATACAGAAGGGCTGGCTTTATGCTTTCACCACCGACTACGCCAACAATAACTATTTTATCGGGCAGCTCGTTAGCCCGGGGCAAATGCGCTATGAAACGAAGGTCATGCTTCCCGATGGGAACGTTCGGTTGCGTCGCTGGACACTTTCGCTGCAAGGTGATGGAAGCGTGATCGAAAAATCAGTCGGCAGCACAGACGACGGCAAAACGTGGTCCGACGAGTATGAATTGGTATGGAGGAGAAGGACGCGCTAAAGCTGGCGCCCGGAGAGGGCCTCACTAATGCTTCATTTATAGTGGCGCCACGCTTTAGATCGCAGCTATGATTGCCGCTTTACCGCGGTTAACAAATTCGTTTCGGCTGATGCCGGCGCTCATTGCATTTCCCCACTGCGATGGAGCCCGATAATCACCTGACATCACGAACGCTCTAAGTCACCCTTTGTGTCCGAGGTAGAAGTATGCGTAATCGGATTAGCTCATTTCAGGCCGTGGCAACCATCGTGATGGCTGTGGGTGGCTGGTCCGTCGGGTACGCCGGAGAGACTTCTGCCCAAAGCACGGCTGAATGGTCGTACTTGGGCGGCAATCCGGAGCAATGGGGTTATAGCACTGCGACACAGATCAACGCATCGACCGTCGCGTCCATGGGGCTTCTTTGGTATTCCGATCTCCCTCTTGCGGACGGCCTTGTGGGCAATCCGCAGGTCCGCGGTGGTATCGTTTATCAAAGCGCGCCTAAAGGGGTCGTCGTCGCGAACGATGTCGCGACCGGCAAAGTTCTCTGGACATTCGAGCCCACGCTCGAACTTTCCAAGGCGAGTCTGACGGCGCTCTATGGTGTAAACAAGAATCGTGGCTTGGCTCTTGATGAAAAACACGTCTACGCCACTTCCGGGGACTGTCACGTTTTTGCACTTGATCGGCTAACTGGTAAGCAGATCTGGAACTCGCTGTCCTGTGATCCTGCGCGAGATTACGGGATCGTTGGGGCACCACGCATAGGAGCAGGGGAAGTCTTCGTAGGCAATAACAATCACGAGCTCGGCACGGAGCGAGGATTCGAGGACGCGTTTGACGCAGCTACTGGCAATCACCTGTGGCGCTTCTACACAGTACCGGGAGACCCTTCGCAACCGTTTGAGAGCAAAGCCATGGAAATGGCATCCAAGACGTGGGGGCCGAACTGGTGGAAATATACTCGCGGCGGCGCAACTCCTTGGGACAGCGCCATATATGATCCAAAAACAGGCCTGCTCATCTTTGGCGCCGGCGATCCAAACTTGGGAAGCCGGGTTGAAGCAGGATGGATGCGACCGGAGGGCAGCGACGCGGATAGCGATACGCGAAAGACGGCTCCTCTTGCTCAAGATGAAGGGAGGGCCGCAGCACTTGCCGAAGGCGACTGGCTGTTCACCGCTTCAATCATCGCCGTCAATGCGAAGACGGGTGAGTATGCCTGGCACTTTCAGCTGGTGCCGCACGATAGATATGGAAACGACGTCGCCTCGGGCTTCATTATTGCCGATCTTCCGATCAAAGGGAGAACTCGGCACGTCCTTATGCAAGCTGCAAAGAATGGCCACTTCTACGTGCTCGATGCACAGAGCGGAAAATGTATCTCGGCAAATAATTATGTACCAGTCACGACTTATTATCCCATCGACCAGAAGACCTGCAAGCTAACGCCAAGAGAAGAGGCCAAGAGCTGGCTACATCCGAACAATGGGTTCATGAAGCAGCCCGGGGGCTACGGGGCGCACTCATGGCAACAAGCAGCCTATAACCCGATTACACATCTGGTCTATATTCCTGCTTTTATCTCCGATAGCGCCGGTAGTAATAAGGTCCAAAAATTTCGAACCCGAGGCATGCTGATTGCGTGGGATCCCATCGCACAGAAGGAGCGGTGGCGCGTAGACTATCCGATCATGATGAGTGGGGGGGTCCTAACCACGGCTGGAGATCTTGTCCTGCAAGGGACACCCGATGGAAAATTCCTGGCCTATGCCGCAGATTCGGGTAAGCAGTTGTGGTCTTACGATACCAAGAGCGTAATCCTTGGCCAACCCACCACCGTGATGTCCAATGGCAAGCAAATCATCTTGGTGCCGGCGGGTGATGGCGGCGCCGCGGTCGTCGCCACAGCGAATCCAAACTATGCTTCGACAACGAAAACGCAAGCTCCGTCGCGGCTACTCGCCTTCGGCCTAGGTGGCACGGCGACGCTGCCGGATACCCCGCCAAAGGTGCTCCTTGCACCGGCTCGTCCGCCACAGCCCGAAGAGCTGGCTGCCCAGGGTGCAACAATATACGCCTCCAACAGCTGCTCGTTGTGTCATGGGCCTGGGGCGATCAATGGAGGCGGCCATATTCCGGATTTGCGCAATATCAGGGAGGGAACCCTTGAACTTATGCCGCTAATCCTGAAGGAAGGCGCACTGCGCCAGGGCGGCATGCCGCAGTTCAAGTTTTTTACAGATGCGGATGTCAAAGCGTTGCAGGCGTATATCATCAATCAGGCATGGGCGGGTTACAACGCCCAGCAAGCTGGGACGGTCATGACAGACACGGAGACAGAGTAATCGGCATCGATCCAGCCGTGTCTACGAGGAGTCAAGTACATTTCATTTGGGCTTGGGAAGTTACTCTCTGTTTACCGCTGTCTTCCGAAAAACGAGTCGGCGTCGGCGCACAGGGGTGAGACGCTCTGCATACATGAGCGATGATGAATCATGAGAGCATTGACTGCCACAACGATCGCAGCCCTGAGCCTTTGCTTGGTAAACGCGGCGCATCCAAAGTCTGAGCTTCAGGCGCTTCCCGCCACCACTCGAGAATTGGTCTTAGAGAGGACGGAGAGCGGCTATCGATGGAATCTAATAACAACGACGTTGCCCCTTATTGGTGAGCACCAGGTTCTAGTGCGAGTTCGCGCGGTCTCGCTCAACCACGGCGAATTAGACATGCTCCAGCCCGACCCGGCCCACGAACACGCCGGACTAATCGTCGGCTCAGATGCGGCCGGCGACGTCGTCGCGGTCGGAAACAGCGTGCATGGGATCCACAAGGGTGAGCGTGTCACGAGTCTTTATTTCCAAGACTGGACCGACGGACCGTTTACTCAGGCGATCGTCGCTGGCCAACACGGCTGGACATCCGACGGCGTGTTTGGCGACTACATTGCACTGGATGACACCAGTGTTGCGCCCATTCCTATTGGGCTTACCTACGAGGAAGCGGCGACGCTTCCAACTGCCGGTCTCACGGCGTGGACCGCGGTTACTGAGAGTCGTCAAATTAGCCGCGGCGACGTGGTATTAATACAGGGCACTGGTGGCGTCTCCGTATTTTCCATGCAGTTTGCGATAGTCATGGGGGCGCGGGTTATTGTCACCAGCAGCTCGGATCAAAAGCTGCAGCGCGCGCTTGCACTCGGTGCGCACGATGGCATCAATTATCGCACCACTCCCGCATGGGATGGCCGTGTGCTTGAGCTCACAGGCTCTCACGGCGCGGATCTTGTCGTCGATGTCGGTGGGAAGGACACACTGGCGCTATCGGTCAAGAGCCTCGCTGATTCAGGTGTCCTGTCTGTTGTTGGGGGATTATCGGGATACGACGGCACGATATCTGCCATGGGCTTGCTTTTAAAAAGGGCACGTGTCCAGAGCATATTTGTTGGTTCACGTGCCGACTACCTGCGCATGAGTGCCTTCATTACCGCACACCACATTCACCCAGTAGTCGATCGCGTGTTTCCGCTTGAGCAGTACCAAGAGGCATTGCAGTACCTCAAGAGCGGCGGCTTCGTCGGTAAGATCGTAATCCGATGGCAGTAGGGAACAACGCCCACCAAACCGCTGGCGGCGGTACAGCAAAACAGCTTAAGAATCGAGCATCACCCGACATCAACAAATGCACTGCTTTTTCTGCCCGACTTAGAAATAAATCTGCCGCGAGCGACCGCACTTATGGAAAACCCATGCATCATCACCGTCGCCATCACTGGGTCTGTCCCGCGTAAGGAAGATAATCCCGCCGTGCCGATAGCGGTCAACGAGCAAATTGACTCAACCCAGGAGGCCTTTGAAGCCGGTGCGACGCTGGTCCACATCCACACCCGGCGTGATGATCAATCACCGGTGATCGATGTTGAACGCTTCGGCGAAGTGCAGGATGGAGTACGCAAGCATTGTCCAGGGATGATCGTACAGTTCTCCACTGGTGGGCGATCTGGCAAGGGGAGCGAGCGCGGCTCGATGCTCCATCTGCGTCCGGACATGGCATCGTTAGCGACTGGCTCGTGCAATTTTCCCACGACCATTTACGAGAACTCCCCGGCACTGATAGACGAGCTGGCGCAGATAATGCTGAACTATGATGTGAAGCCGGAGATTGAGGTATTTGACTTGGCAATGCTCTATAACGCCGCGGGTCTGGTAAAGCGCGGATTGGTTCGCTCACCACCGCATGTGCAGTTTGTCTTTGGGGTCAAAAATGCACTGCCTGCAGAGCGCGATATTTTGGAATTTGAAGTGCGCAAACTCAAGGAACTATTGCCGGACGCGACATGGGTCGCAGCGGGAATTGGACGCGCTCAGATTCAGGTCAATCGCTGGTCGTTGGAACTCGGTGGCCACATGCGCACCGGTTTGGAGGATAACGTACGGTTGGACGCAGAGCACCTGGCACCGTCGAATGCTGCGCTTGTCCGCCGGTGCGTAGAGTTATGTGCCCAGTGTGGGCGAGGAGTAGCTACGCCCACCGAGGCGCGCCAAGTATTAGGATTGGCCTCGCCCAAAATGGCGGCGTGAACGGCAGTTAGCTTTTTTTGTCGCGCTGCCCTGAATTTTGCTCGCCTACGGTGAGTTGAACGCCGCGCTTCGGGCCAGCCACCCAAGTCAGGATCATCGGCTGATCGAGTTCGACGGCCTATTTAATTTTTATGGTAATCCGTCACCGCAGCATTTCAGACCGACGCAAAGCAGTGGACGGTCGGGCACTGAATCTCCACGCCACGCCGAGCCCGGCATGAAAGACTTCGCCAGGTGCTCGTGATCCTTTTAGCGCGAGCGGACCGTGCTGACACCATACTGGTGGACCGCTAGGCCGGCGATGAGCGGATTTCTGCGGGTCATCCGAATTCTCCAAACGGATGTAGCTGACCTTCAGACTCCGAGCCGGCAACGCGAGATCTTATTATTTAACATAAGAATGATTCGGCGAAGTTGTCAAATTGATTCATAACGAAGACACGGCCTCGGGATACTCAAGTGGCCGACTTCACGCCCATTAAGCTTCAGTTCTTCCTTCAGCCAAGGGTCGCCAGCAACC
>Ga0302324_100003942_pt1 | contig 33248 bp, 35 predicted proteins | sample Palsa_T0_1_FD_201949 | JGI IMG/M metagenome (GOLD analysis project Ga0302324, IMG submission 201949) | Peat permafrost microbial communities from Stordalen Mire near Abisko, Sweden - Palsa_T0_1 | ecosystem: Environmental > Terrestrial > Soil > Palsa > Peat permafrost | place: Sweden: Abisko...
CGCGTCTTTTGGCCTTGGCCTGCGTTGCTCGCTCGGGCAAGACGGCAAGGGTATTGCCGCTTCGCTCGCGCCTTGGCCAAGGCCAAAATCCGCTGCAACACGACCCTTCCCTACTTTCTTCACAGTCTCTAATGTATCCCTCCCAAATGATCCGGCTGCTGAGCACAGACTTCGACGGGACGCTGGTCGACCATTTTGCAAAACCTCCCGTCGTTCCCGGGCTTTTCGAGCTCTTGAGAGATTTGCAAAGCCACGGGGCCGTCTGGGCGGTCAACACCGGCCGCACGTTATCCCACATCGTCGAAGGTCTCCAGGAATTCGGATTTCCCATCCAGCCCGATTTCGTTTTGACCACGGAGCGGGAAGTTTTCCGGCGCAAGGCCGGCGGCGGTTGGGAGGATTTCGGCGACTGGAACCGGCGCTGTTTCGATGCGCACGAAGAGCTTTTCGCCGTCGCCCAACCCCTCTTGGAAGAGATCGTGGCGTACGTGGAATCGGAAACGGCGGCGCGGATTATTTTCGAGGGTTCGCGCCCGATCGGCCTTGTCGGCACCTCGGATGAGGAGATGGCCCGCATCCTCGCCTTCATCGACCGCGCGCGCGGCCGGCTTTCCGCGTTCAGCTATCAGCAAAACACGGTTTACCTGCGGTTTTGCCATTCGGATTATTCGAAGGGCGCCGCGCTCGGTGAACTCGGCCGGCTGACGGGAATTTCACGCGGCGAAATCTGCGCCGTCGGCGATCATTACAACGATATTCCCATGCTCGACGGCCGCTACGCGCGCTGGACCGGCTGTCCCTCCAATGCCGCGGAAGCGGTGAAGGAAATCGTGCGCAAATCCGGCGGCCATGTGGCCGGCGGCGCTTGCAGCCAGGGGGTCGTCGAGATCATCGAACGCTTCCGCAACGGGGCGTTCCCTCAATAAAAATCAACGGGACTGCTGCTGATGCTGACCGGCGCCTGGCGCCAGCCGGCCGTGTCGAAGAAGATCGGCGCATGATCGAATTTTACGAAGACCTGCCGCATCGGTGAATCGACGGGGAGGTTGATCACGATCTTATCCGCCAGGGCTTGAACAGCGGCAGTTGCAACGGGTTGCCGGGTTATTGTGTCGGTTACAGGGACACTCCTGGAAACGGGCGGCGCCGGGAACTGGAGGCGGATTGCACCCCCTCCCTGGCTTTGCATGGCGACATCGATCATCGCGCCATTCATGCCTCCGGTGATTGGAAGGCACAGAGTCATATGGAGGGTGCCCGGCAGCAGTTGGACCTCGCAGATGGGGTGCCGCGGCGCGAGTTCTCGTGGAAGCGGCTGGGGTTCGAAGGTTTCCACGTCCCTCGCGTAGGCGGTCCAGCGTTTGCGTCCCAAAGCCATCTGCGTCGCGTGACAGAGGATTGCCTCGAGCTGGATCTGTTTCTCCCGCGGGGTCAGCGCCAATTCCACGCGCTCCGGCTCGTACGGGTTTCCATTGGTGTGCACGAGATAATCCAGTTCGAGGGGCAGCGGCACATTCAAACCGCGATATTCCAGGTGGGTGATGACCCAGGCGGTGCTGTGATCGGGGTGAAGGTCGTCGGGCGAGGGGAGAACGAGGATCGTCGGCCGCCACGCGACAATCGAGGAATCGACCGCCGTGCGAAAGGCCTGGCTGTTCCTCATGAGGAGCAGGGTCGTGCCGCAGTCCGGAAATCCCAGGAAGAGAGCGGCCTTTGCCGGCACGCCAAGAGTATCCAGGGCATGGAGTGCTTCCTTCTGCCTGCGCGCGCCCCAGCGGGCCTTGTCGGAGGCGCCGATGTAGAACCGGTGTTCGATGAAACCCTGCGCCCAGGCGTTGTTCTCGCCATTCGTGAGGAAGACGACACGGATTTTCGAGTGAGCCGCGACCGCGCGCTGGAGCAGGCCGCCCGCTCCGAGAGATTCGTCATCGGGATGGGGGGCGACGACCAGGACGCGGTCTTGCGCGGTCATTTCTCGGAGAACGGCGGTGTGTTCCGCGGGAACATCCGTCGCGGCTGCCGCCGGGAATCGGGGAAGGAAAGCGAGAAAAAGGACGAAAGCGGCGGCCTTCATGGCTCCGTGGCCGCCCCGTGCCGCGCCTCGATCCGGTCAATCGCCCATGCCGCATGCTCGGCAATGAGCGGTTCCGGGTCGGCCGCGGCTTTTCTCAACGCGCCCAGGTCGCGCGGCATGCCCACGTTGCCGAGCGCGACGCAGACGTTTCGCAGGAAGCCGCGGCGTTTGATCCGTTTGATGGGCGATTTGCGGAAGAGCGTCCTAAACTGCTCGTCGGTCAGCGCGAGATATTCGACGAGCGTCATCCCCGTCGTGGCGGGCCGGGCGGAAAAGGCCGCTTCGCGCGAGACTTCGGCGAAGCGATTCCACGGGCAGGCCGCCAGGCAGTCGTCGCAGCCAAAGACGCGGTCGCCGATGAGCGGCCGCAGTTCGACCGGGATGCTCCCTTTGAGCTCGATGGTCAGGTAGGAAATGCACCGGCGCGCGTCCAGTTCCCTGGGAGCGACGATGGCGCCCGTGGGGCAAGCCGTGATGCACCGTGTGCAGCTCCCGCAACGGTCCGGTTGGGGCGCGTCTTCGTCGAGTTCGAGTGTGGTGAGAATTTCGGCGAGGAAAAACCATGTCCCCATTTCGGGATTGACGAGCATGGTGCTTTTCCCATGCCAGCCGGCGCCGGCCCGCGCCGCGAAATCGCGTTCGAGCATCGGGCCGGTATCGACGTAACATCTCTGAATGCCGCCGCGTTCCTTGAGAAGGGCGTCCATCTTCCGCAGCCGTTCCGCAATGAGTTCGTGATAGTCCTCGCCCCACGCATAACGGGCGACGCGCGGCCCGGCCGGTTCGCCGCCCTGCCAGTAATTCATCGCCAGGACGATGATCGATCGCGCGCCCGGAAGAACTTTTTGGGGATCGGTGCGGCGTTCCCTGTTCGCGCCCAACCAGGCCATCTCGCCCGCGCGCCCCTCGTCGAGCCATTGCTCGAACTCCGCGGCATGAGGCGGCGCGGCGCACTTCGTCACCCTGCAAACGCCGAACCCCAGGGCCTTCGCGTGAGCGGCAAGGGACTCTTTCAGTTCACCGGCGGCGGTCATTGCAAATGCAGCCGCGCCGCCTCGATGACCGCCCCGGCGATTTCGTCATGCGAAAGGCGCGAGGTGTCGATGGTGAAATGGGCGGCCTTCCCATAGATGGGTATCCTCCGTTCCAGGAGGCGGCTGATGGTTTGCTTCGGATTGTCGTTCTGAAGAAGCGGGCGCCTGTCATTCCGCGAGACGCGCTCAAAGATCACCTCTTCGCTCGCGGTAAACCATACGACGAAGCCGAGCGCGCGCAACAGGGCGGTGTTCGCGGGGCGGTCCACGATTCCTCCGCCCGTGGCGATGACATGCCCGCCGGCGTCCCGGAGCGATTCCAGAGCCGCCGCTTCGGTCTCGCGAAAAAACTCCTCTCCCTTCTTTTGGAAAATCTCAGGAATCGAGCAGCCCGCTTCCTGGACGATGAGCCGGTCGGTATCCACGAAACGATAGTCGAGCCGCTCGGCGATGCGGCGTCCGATCGAGGATTTGCCCGTGCCCATGAAGCCGATGAGAACGATGTTCCCGCTCCCGGCTTTTTTCACGGTTTCCTGCTGACTCGCACCACTTGCCTGGCCTTCGCCCCCTTCTCGTCGTGATAGAGTTCGTATTCCACTTCTTCGCCCTCGTCGAGGGTTTTAAAATTGCTCTCCTGGATCACGGAAAAATGCACGAAAATATCGCCTTTCACCTCGGGATCGAGGATAAAGCCAAAGCCCTTCTTCGCATCAAACCATTTTACCCGTCCTCTCGCCATAATAGACCGTCGATTGTTTCGCAAACAGGCGGGAGGGTCGTCTGCTCGGACGGATACTAATGATTTGCCGCGCGCGGGTCAACAGGATAAACGAGAGGTACCGAATGTTTGCGCTTTGGAGACTGTGAAAAAAGTAGGAAAGGGTCGTGCGCGAGCAGAAAAGGCCATATGGTGGTGGCGTGACCAAGAGCCGAGCGGAGCGAGACAGCCTGCCGAAGGCAGCCCGAGCGCCGCTCGTGGCCGTGGTGATGGGCAGCAAGTCCGATTGGGAAACGATGCGCCATAGCGTCGAGATGCTCGATCAACTCGGCATAGCGAGCGAACACCGCGTCGTCTCCGCGCACCGGACGCCGGATCTGATGGCGGAATTCGCCAGGGGGGCCGCTGGAAAAGGCGTCAAGGTCATCATCGCCGGCGCGGGCGGCGCGGCCCATTTGCCGGGCATGGTCGCCGCCCACACCTGGCTGCCGGTGCTCGGCGTGCCCGTCGAGAGCAAGGCGCTCAACGGGCTCGACTCGCTCCTCTCCATCGCGCAGATGCCGGGCGGCGTCCCCGTCGGAACGCTCGCCATCGGTCCCGCGGGAGCCAAAAACGCCGCGCTGCTGGCGGCGGGCATCCTCGCCCTCGAAAGCGAAGCCATTCGCTCCGCCCTGCTGGCTTTCCGCGAGCGCCAGACATCCGAAGCGACCACCCTCCCATGAAAAGGAGAGTTCATCCTCCCGGGAGCGTCATCGGCATCATGGGCGGCGGCCAATTGGGCCGGATGTTTGCCATCGTCGCGCGGCGGATGGGCTACCGGGTCCATTCCTTCAGCCCCGACGAGGGGAGCCCGGCCGGGCAATTCGCGGATGTCGAGGTTGCCGCGCCGTACGAAGACGAAGCCGCCGTGACCGGGTTTGCAAAAGGCATCGACGTGCTGACTTTCGAGTTCGAGAACATTCCCGCCCGGACTATCGAATGGTGCGCCCCCTTTTGCGACGTGCGGCCCTCGGGGGCTATCCTTCACCTCGCGCAGGACCGCGTGCGGGAAAAGGAATTCCTTTCCAGCGCCGGCCTTCCGCTCCCCGCGTTCATGCCGGTCCACAGCGCGGACGGCCTCACGGAAGCAGTCCGAAAAATCGGCGCGCCCGCCGTTTTGAAATCCACTTCATTCGGATACGACGGCAAGGGGCAGCACGCCATTTTTCACGGCGATGACCCCGCGCGGATTTGGAGCGCCTGGTCCGGCGAACACGCCGTCCTCGAGAAATTCGTGCCTTTCACAAAGGAACTTTCCATGATCGTCGCGCGCGGCGTGGAAGGCGAACTGGCGACCTATCCCCTCTGCGAAAACATCCATCGCAATCATGTCCTGGACGTCACGCTTATTCCGGCCGGCGTCGATGAATCCGTCCGGCGCTCCGCCCGGGAACTGGCGGTCACGGTGGCCGAGAAACTCGAGCTCGTCGGTCTGCTTGCGGTCGAAATGTTTCTTTTGGAAAAGGGCGCGCTTCTCATCAATGAACTCGCCCCCCGCCCGCATAACTCCGGCCACTTCAGCTTTGACGCTTGTGTGACAAGCCAGTTCGAGCAGCAGCTCCGGGCCGTCTGCGGTCTGGGTCTCGGCGCGACCGATCTCCTGCGTCCGGCTGCCATGGCGAACCTTTTCGGCGACCTCTGGGAAGGCGGCCGCGAACCCAACTGGGCCGGCGCCCTCGCCTTTCCAATGGTGAAACTGCACCTTTACGGGAAATCGATCCCGCGCAAAGGCCGCAAGATGGGCCACCTTCTAGCCTTCGGAGAGACTGTGCGGGAGGCCGAACAAACCGTCCGCCAGGCGCGCGCGCGGCTCCAGGCGCACGGGGCGCCCGTGCCGGGGAAAAGCGCCGCCGCATCCCATGCGCCGAGTCCCACCTTTCGGCCCCGGTAGGTTCGCGGCCTGGATTTGCCGCAAGAATTCAGATGATTGAGCGCTACTCCGCTTTTCCCGGAGGCGGCGCGGGTTTCTTCGGGGCGGGTGTCGTGAGATCCAGCAGCATCTTCACGGCGAAATGATGCTCCGCATACAGCCGGTTCCCGTGATCTTGCACCCATTTAAAGTTTTCCATTGCCTCACTCTCATGCCCGTCGGCAAGCAGAGCCATGCCAATGTATGACCGCACCTCCGTCCTCTTGCCATCGTCAACCGCCAGGCCCAGCAAATCTTCGGGGGATAGAGAATGCCGGAGATATTTCAAAATTGGATACGGCCACACAGAGGCGTCCAAGGTGTCCGCCCATTTGTTAAGGAATGCGTTGGCTTCGGCGTCCTTGTGGCTGCCGCGCAATCCGAAATAGCCGCCGATCACCGCATAAACAGGCGTGGGGCCTGAATGTTCGCGCTCCAGGACGCATGTGGCGTATTCCAATGCAAGCTCGCCCTTGCCCAGGTAAAGGCCGCCCCACATTCGCCCAAAAGCGAACGAGGAGGCGGAGTCGATCCGCGGGTCGAGACCGAGCGCCGCGGAAAAGTCGTCCATCGCGCGGCAGGTTTCGCCGCTTGTATACAAGGCGATTCCACGAAAGGCGTCCGCCACGGCGCTTTTCGCGTCAAGCTTGATCGCCTCGCTATAGTCATCGATCGCATTCCCAAGCACCCCTTTTCGATACCACGCTTCACCGCGCCCGATATAGGGCTGCGCAAACCGGCCTTCCAGGAGAATCGCGGCGTCATAGTCCGCTATGGCGCCATCAAAATCCCCGAGCAGGCACTTGGCCCAGCCGCGGTGATAGTAGGCGCCCGCCGCGTCTGGAACGATCTCGATCCACTTCGTCAGGTCACCGATTTCCGCGGCTTTATCCCCCTTTTCATACCATATGTGGGCGCGGCCTTCGTAGGCATCCGCGTCGCGTGGATCCGTCGCGATCGCTTCATTATAGTCGGCAATCGCCCCATCCATGTCTCCGTCCAACATCCTTTGGTAACCTCGATTGACGTAGATGTAAGGGGCGGGAGCGAGCGAGATCGCCTTGCTGTAATCCTCGATCGCGCCCTGGCCATCCTTCTTTTTGTGCCGCAACAGCCCCCGTTCGTTATAGGCTTTTGCGTTGCCAGGGTCGATATCGATCGCCGTGTCACAATCGTGCATCGCCCCTTCACCATCTCCCGCCCCATCACGCGCGATAGCCCGTTCCAGATAGGCTCTGGCAAACAGGGGGTCCCCTTCAATCGCCTTGTTGTAATCGGCCATCGCGCCTGTCTTGTCCCCTTTTTTCTGGCGCAGAATCCCTCGATTCAAAAAAGCTTTCGCGTAACGCGGGCTAACCCGGATTGCCGCGTCGTAGTTTCCCATCGCCGCGTCGGCCCACCCCTTGCGTTCCGCGATGAGCCCGAGCGTGTTGTAGGCGGCGCCGTATTGGGAATTCAATCCGATCGCTTTGTCCGAGTCACTGATTGCCCCCTCCATGTCACCCTTTCTGTAAAGCGCGTAACCTCGATCCGCATAATAGAGCGCGTCGTTTGGATTGAGCGCAATGGCCTCGGTATCGTCCGCGATCGCGGCGCCAAGGTCATTCTTCTCCTGGAATATCCAGCCGCGCACATAATAGGCGAACGCGTAGCGCGGAAGGATGGCGATCGCGCGATTGCACAATTCGAGCGCCTCATCCCTCTCGCCCTTTCGTCCCGAGACTCGCGCCAGGTTGCAGAGCGCCACGGCATCCCGCGGATCAATCTCGATTGCCGCGCGGCAATCCGCGGCAGCTCCATCAAGATCATTGTTTTCCAATCGCGCATAAGCCCTGAAGTCGTAGCCGGTGGCGGACTGCCCCGCGCGTTCGATCGCCGCCGTAAAATCAGCGATCGCTCCCGCCAAATCTCCTTTTCGTTCTCGCGCCTCGCCCCGGCCCGCCCAGGTTTCCGCGCTCAGGGGGTTGATTGCGGCTGCGTCCGAGTAGTCATCGATCGCCCCGTCCAAATCCCCGGACTGGAGCCGCAACTTCGCCCTGCCAAGAAAGGCCCTCGCGGAACGTGGAGCGGCCGCGATGGCATCCGAGTAGTCCTGCATCGCTCCTTCCCGGTCTCCTCGCGCCGCCCTTTCCTCCGCGCGATACACAGGGTCTATCCTCCTAAGGGACAGAAACAAGTCCCTCGCCGCCCGCGCCACCGTTTCGAAGGCGCGTCGTCCCAGTTGGATTTGGTCCGGGGTAAAATCCGGCGATTGCTCCCCGGCAACCTCGCCGGAGGCGGAGCACAAGGAAATCAAAACGATGAACAGCGCCACTCTCCGCATCATCCTGGTTTAGCTGAAAACCTCTTCAAGGCAAGGGCATCTCGGGTCGACTTCGCAGGCTTGATGCTTTCGCGAAGCTCGCGTGTGCCTGTTCGGCCAGGAATCCTTTCCTCACTTCCGGTTTGACAGCGGGCCGGGCGGGGGGTATCGACATCCTTCCACCCCACTTTTTTTATGGCGAACTCCGAAGTCATCCTTATCGAAAATATCCCGGGTCTCGGCGCCGAGGCCGACGTCGTGAAGGTGAAAAAGGGTTATGCCCGCAATTACCTCATTCCCTTTGGCAAAGCTCTTGAGAAGACCCCCTCGGCGCTTCGGAGCCTGAACCACTTGAAGGCGAAGCGCGCGGAACGCGAGGCGGGCGAATTGAACAAGGCGGAGGAGCTTGGCCGGAAGATCGGCAAGCTCAAGATCACGATGCTCCTGGAGACGGGCGAGACCGGCAAAGCTTTCGGTTCCATCACCGTGAAGGACATCGCCGAACGCATTCAGGCGGAATTGGGCGGCATGGAATTCGAGCGCGGCCAGATCGTCCTCGAACGCCCGATCAAGGAAACCGGGGCGCATGAGATCCCGATCAAGTTGCACCACGACGTGACGGCGAAACTCAACATCACCGTGAAATCGAAGTCCGAGCCGGAAGCAGAACCGGCGAAGGAAGCCGCGGCTGAGCCTGGCGAGCAGACATTCAAGTCCAAGCCAAAGGCCCGGCACGCCAAATAACGTGAGAGAATTCTAAATGCCAGAGGGTTCCAGCATCGCTGAGAAGCCCGCCAAAAAATCCGGGGAAAAGCCGGCCGGAAACCTTCGAGGAAACGTCACTTATCTACCAGATGTTCACAGGTTACTCCCACAAAGTCCGGACGCCGAACAGGGAGTCCTGAGTTCGATCCTCCTCTCGCCCAAGGAAGTGATGGGTGAGTGCGTCGAAAGGAACGTCGATCCGGCCCATTTCCACATCCCTGCGCACGCGACCATTTTCACGGTCCTGCGCGAACTCTGGGATGGCCACAAGCCGGTCGATTTCGTCACCCTCACGCAAGTATTGAGGGATCGCAACCTGCTCGACCAGGTGGGCGGGGCGGTATTCGTCACGAACTTATTCACATTCGTTCCGACGGCGGCGAACGCGGCCTATTACATCGACATCGTCCAGGAGAAATACACCCTGCGGCGGATCATCACCACCTGCACGGAGTATGCCGCCCGTTCCTATGACGAGCAGGAAGACGTGCCGTGCCTCCTGGACGAGGTGGAACAGCACATTTTCGAGATCGCCAAGGACCGTTTTCGCTCGAGCGTGCCCGAGATGAAGGAGCAGGTCATGGACGCGCTCGAATCGATCGAGAAGCTTTACGAACGGCGTGGAGGCATCACCGGGCTTCCCACCGGATTTTCCAAGCTCGACCAGATGACCGACGGCCTCCACGAGTCGGAGATGATCGTCATCGCCGCGCGGCCAAGCATGGGCAAAACCGCGCTCGCCCTCAACATCGTCGAGCACGTCGCGCTCGTCGCCAAGCAGCCGGTCGCCGTCTTCAGCCTGGAGATGAGCAGCCAGCAACTCGTCCAGCGCCTCCTCTGCTCGAGGGCGAAGGTCAATCTTCAGCGCGTGCGGGACGGGTTCCTCGCCGAACGCGATTTTCCGAACCTGACGACCGCCGCCTCGAAGCTCGCCGAAAGCCGTATTTTCATCGACGACACTTCGGCCCTCAGCATCCTCGAACTGCGGGCGAAAGCCCGCCGCTTCAAATCCCAACACGATGTAAAACTGATCGTCGTGGATTATATCCAGCTCCTGCGCTCCACGTCGCGCCGGGCGCAGGACAACCGGCAGTTGGAAATTGCGGAAATTTCGGCGGGCATCAAGGGCCTCGCCAAGGAACTGCGCATCCCCATCCTCGTCCTCGCGCAGCTTAACCGCCAGCCCGAGGCGCGCGCCGGCGGCAAACCGCGCCTGAGCGATCTGCGTGAATCCGGATCGATCGAACAGGACGCCGACCTTGTGGCGCTGCTGGTCCGCGCCGAACTTTACGAGGAGGACGAAGAAGCGCGGCAGGAAAAGGCGGGCGAGGCCGAACTGATCATCGCCAAGCAGCGCAACGGCCCCATCGGCGAGGTGCCTCTTACGTTCCTGAAGGAATTCACGCGCTTCGAGGATCGCGCCCGGCCCGCGCCGGAAGAGCGCGGATAACTGTAGAGGCGGCTGTCTCAGCCGTCTTCACTTTTTCCAGTGCCAGCGTTCGCCGTTTTCCTCGCCGCGTGCACACTACACGCCAATCCATTGAATACCCCGCCCTTCACCCCGGTTCGACCGGTCATCCTGGTTCACGGTTTGGCCGACACGTCCGCCAAGCTGCGAAAGATGGCCGATTATCTCCGGAGCCTGGGCTGGACGGTTTATAGTCCAACATTGACACCCAGCAACGGCGCGGTGGGTCTCGATCAACTCGCCAAACAACTGGAGGGTTATATCGCCGAACATTGCGGAAAGAGCCAGCCCATCGACCTGGTGGGCTACAGCATGGGAGGGATCATCTCCCGCTACTATGTCCAGCGACTCGGCGGCTCGCGCCGCGTCCGGCATCTCGTGACGATCTCCTCTCCGCATCACGGCACGTGGATGGGTTACATGCTGGGAAACCCCGGCGCCCGTCAAATGCGGCCAAACAGCGACTTCTTGAACGACCTCAATCGCAACACCGACGCGCTGAAACAGATACGGTTCACTTCGATCTGGACTCCACTCGACCTGATGATCATCCCGGCAAACAGCTCTCATATGGACTTCGGAGAAGAAGACATCATTTGGATGCCGGCGCATCCGCTCATGGTCTGGACTCCCGTCTCCTGGAGAGCCGTGGCCGCGGCCTTGCGGGAGTAGCCGGCTCTTGATTTACCTGCCATGATAGGGTCGCCATACCATCGTCGTCATGCGGGCGCTATTATGCGCTGAATTTACGGAACGCTGGCTACGTTCCCGGAGAGCCCGCCTCCGGTTTGATCTTCAACCCTTCCCCTGCCGCCGCTTGCCGCTGCCGTTCATCGAAACTGTAAAGCACCTTCGCCCCAAGCAACAACGCGGCGGCAACATGCAATAAATCCAAACTCCGCGTCGCCAGCCTCGGCGTGTAGCGGTCGCTCAACTCGCGCGCCTTGCCGTGCAACTCCTCCGCTGGAATCGCCATTTGCGTGAAGACGCCCGTTTCAATGTGCGCCTGGAAACGGCGCCATGAGGCATCGCGTTCGGCCTCGCTGATACGCCCGCGCGCGATAGCCAGATTCAACGTGTTCCGAAACTCCAGGATCGCCAGCGGAATGAGTGGAAGCGGCTCTGTCAGCCCGGCCAACGCGGTTTCAGCCCGCCTCGTTGTCGCTTCCTCCAGGTAAAGCGAGCCCAGAAAACCCGTATCCGCGTAACCCCTCATCGTTCGCCCCGGTCGTGGATGAAAGCCGAATCCTCCGGCGTCAGCATCCGGCTTTTCAAATCCTCGCCAAAAATCTCGCGCCGCATCGCCTCGAAATCCGGCATCTTGAACTTGCGCGGTTTTGGCTTTGGCGCGGGCACGATCCGCGCCACCACCCGCCCGCGTTTGGTCAACTCCACCTGCTCGCCTTCCTGAATCCATTTGAACACACGCGGAAAACGGTTTCTCAAATCAGCCACGGTCGCGGTTTTCATCGTGAGACAAGGTTGTCTCATTTCTCCCGCAAGGTCAAGCGCCTTGTGCCAAACTCGCAAGCGCGCCGGAACGCGATTCATGGCCGCGGCCTTGAGGCAGTAGTCGGCTCTTGACTCTCGTCCCCCGATAGCCTACGCAGAGATTCGTGCCCGGCCGTGTCCTCGATTGCCCCCAGTGCGGAGCGCCCGTCACTTTCCTCTCCTCCGTGACCGTGTTTGCCGTGTGCGAACATTGCCGCGCGATGGTCGTGATGCGCGATGCGAAGGTGGACACGATGGGTTCCATGGCGGAACTCCCGCCGGATCTCAGCCCGTTCCAGATCGGCGCCAAGGGGCAATGGGAGGGAAAAGGATTCGAGATCGTCGGGCGCGTCCGGGTCGAATGGCAGGAGGGAAGCTGGAACGAATGGTGCATCCTTTACGATGGCGTTACCGTCGGCTGGCTGGCGGAGGCACAGGGTTTGCTCATGGTCAGTTTTGCGACGCAGCCGGACACGGAACTCTCTTCGCACGAGTCCGATTATCAGGCCGGGACGTCGCTGAAGATTCTCGGCAAGAACTGGACGGTCGGCGATGTGAAGCAGACGAGTTGCAGGGCCAGCGAGGGCGAACTCCCATTTATCGCGCCCCCGAACAGCATCCGGATAAGCGCCGATTTGATGAGCCGCCACGGCGAATTTGCCAATATCGAATTCACCGAACAAGGGACTATCCTTTATGTCGGAAAATACGCCCGTTTCGAGGATTTCCGGTTCGAAAACCTGCGTCCCGTTCCCGGCTGGAACGCCGAAGTGGCGGAGGAAAAAAATAAGACCAACGCGCTGGCGTGTCCCGCGTGCGGCGCGCCAGTCATTTTGCGCGCGGTCGGGCAAAGCATGGCGGCCGTTTGCGGCAGTTGCGGAGCGGTCATCGACACGGCGACGCCGGAATGGACGGTCATTCAAAAGGCCGGGAAGGCCCGGCACGAGATTCCCACTCTCCTGCCGATCGGCCAGCGCGGAAAGCTCTTCGATCTTGACCTTGAAGTCATCGGTGTCATGACGCGGCGCGATGAGGATTCCTCCTGGACCGAATACCTGCTCTTCAACCCGTGGAGCGGGTTCCGGTGGCTCGTGTTTTACGACGGGCATTGGAGTCTTGCGCACCTTTTCCCATCCGTTCCCGACACCACCGAGCGCACCGCCACCGCCGAAGGCCGGCGCTACCGGCTCTACGCAAAGGGGAGCGCCACGGTCAAGGACGTGCTGGGCGAATTCTATTGGAAGGTGCAACGCGGCGAAAAGGCGGATTATATGGACTACATCGCGCCCCCGCACATCCTTTCCAAGGAGAGTTACCCCGGGCTGAACGAGTTCACGTGGTCGGCGGGCAAATACGTCGAGCCGGCGTTGATCGCGGAAGGCTTCGGCATCAAGGAACTGCCCGCGCCGGATGGCATTTACCTGAACCAGCCGAACCCGCACTCGAAGATATGGGCGGAGTTGAAGGGGATATTTTTTCTGGCGCTGTGCGCTCTCATTTTTTTTGAGATAGGCTTCTCTCTTATACAGAAGACGCTGCCGGTTTACTCGGGCGGATACACCTTCGACCGCGCGGCGGAGTCCGCGCCAACCGTTCCTCCCGCCGCCCAGGGGTGGGGCGCTCCAAACCCAAAGACGATCATCACCCCGCCCTTCGAGATCGATCACCCGCAACGCGTCACCGTCCGCGGCATGGCCGGCGTGGACAATAACTGGCTGGATCTCGATCTCCAATTGGTCAACGCCAAAACAAACATCTCCATCCCGGCGACCCTGGAAATCAGTTACTATTACGGCTATGACGATGGTAATTGGAGCGAGGGAAGCGGCGAAGCCAGCGTTGATTTTCCGCACGTCGTTCCCGGCCAATATGTCCTCACCATCGAGCCGAGCGCGGACCGGTCGATCCAGAAAATGCCGTTTGCCGTTTACATCAGCCGTGGCGGAGTATTTCAGTCGAATTTTCTGCTTTGCCTTGGCCTCATCCTTCTTTATCCGCTATTCCTTTTGGGCCGGGGATTGTCTTTCGAACAAAAGCGATGGAGCGATAGCGCCTACGTTCCCAGCTAGCACGCATGTTTAAACACCCCATCTATCTTTCGATCTGCACCCTAGCCGCGCTTTACTTCATCGTCGCCGATGCCGAAGGCTGGAGCTTCTGGAACACCGTCGCCATTCGCATGCCGTCCGCCTGGGGTGGAGGCGGCGGCAACTACGCTGCTTTCCACCACAAATAATAACAACAACATCCCACTATGAACCTGCAAGTCCTTGGCAATTCCGTCCTTTACGCCGCCGTCGGCGTCATCCTCTTCGTCCTGGTCTTCTTCATCGTTGACCTTCTTACCCCGTATCATCTTTGGAAAGAACTGGTCGAAAAACAGAATGTCGCGCTCGCCATTGTGGTCGGCCTCGCGGCGCTCGGGATATGCATCATCGTCGCCGCGGCCATTCATTGAAGCGCCCGCTCCAGGCCGGGCTTCCATCATGAGCAACCGCGGAGTCCGCCTGCTGCTGCTCGCGTCGGTCTTCACCATTGCGACGTGCGGCCTCATTTATGAATTGATCGCCGGCACGGTCGCCAGCTATCTCCTCGGCGATTCCGTCACCCAGTTTTCGACGGTCATCGGCGTTTATCTTTTCGCCATGGGCGTCGGCTCGTGGCTCTCCCGGTACGTGGACAAAAACCTGGTGGGCACATTCATCCAGGTCGAATTTCTCATCGCGCTTTTTGGCGGCTCGGCGGCGGCCTGCCTGTTCGCGGTCTTCCCGCACATCAATTCGTTTCGTGTTCCTCTCTACGGCATCGTGCTCGTGATCGGGACGCTCGTGGGCCTCGAAATCCCGCTGCTTCTGCGGCTTCTCAGCGCCCAGCTCCATCTCAAGGATCTCATTTCGAAAGTCTTCACCTTCGACTACATCGGCGCGCTGCTGGCTTCCCTCCTTTTTCCTTTGTTCCTGGTCCCTTACTGCGGCATCGCGCAGACCGGTTTCATCTTTGGAATCCTGAACGGGGCCGTCGGGATGGTCGCGCTCTGGGCGCTTTGGGATCAGGTGCCCGGCGCGCGCCTGCTCCGCTTTTCCGGCGGCGTGGTGCTTGCGGTCCTCGCAACCGGCTTCGTCTATTCCGAACGGATTATCTCCTGGTCCGAGGCGGAGGCTTACGGCGAGGACATCATTTACACGAAATCGACTCCGTATCAGCGGATAACCCTCACGCGCCATGGCGACGATCTGCGCCTCTACCTCAACGGCAACCTGCAATTCAGCTCGAGGGATGAATACCGCTACCACGAGTCGCTCATTCACCCGGGCCTGGCCCGGTTGCGACAGGCGCGCCGCATCCTCGTCCTGGGCGGGGGCGACGGGCTGGCCGTGCGCGAGATTCTGCGCTATCCGCGGATCCAGAGCGTGACTCTCGTCGATCTCGACCCGGCGATGACGCGCCTTTTTTCCACGCAGGAACTGCTTACCCGCCTTAATGAAGGCGCGTTCTCCTCCCCCAAGGTGCGCGTCATCAATTCGGACGCCTTTGCCTGGCTGAAGCAGAACCGGGAAAAATTCGACTTCATCGCGGTCGATTTTCCCGATCCTTCCAATTTCTCGATCGGGAAGCTGTACACCACCGCCTTCTACCAGCGGGCGCAGGCCGCGCTGGCCGCGGATGGCGCAATGGTCATCCAATGCACCTCCCCGTTCGTGGCCCGGAAATCGTTTTGGTGCGTCGATGAAACCCTGCGCGCCTCCGGCCTCGTCACCGCTCCCTACCACGTCTATGTCCCCTCCTTTGGCGAGTGGGGCTTCATCCTCGCATCGCACCGCGCCCTCGAGGGCGAACCGGAATTTCCCGCCGGCCTGCGATTTCTTGACGCCGGCAATTTCGGAGAAATGTTCGATTTCCCTCCCGACATGGTCAAAGTGCCGGTGGAAGTGAACCGGCTCAATAACCAGGCCCTCGTCCGTTACTTCGACGAGGAATGGGGGCGCTACCTGCACCAGTGAAAACGACGCGCCGCCAGTTCATCGCCACCGCCGGGGGAGGCGCTTTGGCTCTCCTCTCGGGGTGCGGCAAATCGACCGCATTTCCCGGCCGCATCGTCGGCGCGTCGGCCGCCGCCGGACATCGCCTGCGGGACGGTGTTTTCCCCAAAGCCCGCGAAACGGTGGAAACCCGAGTCGTCGTTATCGGAGGCGGCATTGCCGGATTGGCCGCGGCCCGCCGGCTCGACAGCCGGGGAGTGCGCGACCTGCTGCTCATCGAGCTCGAGCAGGAACCCGGCGGGAATGCCGCTTCCGGGCGAAACGCGGTCTCGGCCTATCCTTGGGGCGCGCACTACGTTCCGTTGCCGAACGACGAATCCGCCGAGGTGCTCACGCTTTTTGAAGAACTCGGCATCGTCCGCGGACGCGACGTAAAAGGCGCGCCGATCTACGATGAAGAAACGCTTTGCTCCGACCCGATGGAACGGCTGCTGGATTGCGGCAGATGGCAGGACGGTTTCCTCCCTGACCTTGGAGTAACCGACGCCGAACGGCGTCAGTACGATGCGTTCTTTGCCCGCATGGAGGTTTTTCGCATGATGCGGGGCCGCGAGGGGCGGCACGCCTTCGCCATTCCGCTCGATTACAGTTCGCAAATTCCGGAATTGCTCGCGCTGGATAAAATCACCATGGCCGCCTGGATGAAGGCCCAGGGCTGGGATGCCGCGCCGCTGCTCTGGTATGTCGATTACTGTTGCCGCGACGATTACGGAGCAGGCATGGAACATGTCTCCGCGTGGGCGGGCGTGCATTACTTCGCCTCGCGCCGGGGACGCGCAGCCAACGCCGAGCGCGATTCCGTGGTCACCTGGCCGGAAGGCAACGGCTGGCTCGCCCACAAGCTGGCGGCTCCGTTTGCGGGCCGGACCCGTTGCGGCTGCATCGTGTGGAACGTCGAGTCCGCCGGGAAAGAGACGGTTGTCGATTACTTCGATCTCGCCCGCGGTCGCAGCGTCCGCATCCGCGCCCAAGGCGTCGTGTGCGCCGCTCCCCGGTTCGTCGCCCAGCGTTTCGTGCGCGGCCTGGCGCCCGCGGCCGGTCTCGAGTATTCCCCGTGGATGGTCGCAAACGTCACAGTCGATCGACTCCCCGAAGGAAACGGCGTCCCCCTCGCCTGGGACAACGTCTCGCGCCGGAGCCCCTCCCTTGGCTACGTGGTGGCGACACACCAGAATTTGAATCCCGTCCAGCGCGAGACCGTATTAACCCATTACTGGCCGCTCGACGGCGGCGCCCCGGCGGACGAGCGCCGCCGCGCCCTTGCCCGCACTCACGGCGACTGGTGCGGCCAGGTCGCCGCCGACCTCGATGCGACCCACCCCGGCATTGCCTCCCATATCCGCCAGATCGATATCTGGCTATGGGGGCACGGCATGATCCGCCCGGTCCCGGGATTCCTCTGGGGAGGTACCCGCCGCCGGATGCAGCAGCCGCACGGCATGGTCGTTTTCGCCCACTCCGACATGAGCGGCATTTCCATTTTCGAAGAAGCCTATATCCGCGGCGTGCATGCCGCGGACGCGCTCATCTCCATGCTTTCATGAAATGACTCCACTTGCCCGCCATACCCTGCTCGAACTCCACGGCTGCGAGGCGTCTTTGTTGAACGAGCCCGAATCCCTGAAAGACATTCTCCTCGAAGCGGTGCGCCGGGGGCATGGCACCATCGTCACCCAGGTTTTCCACACGTTCAGCCCGCACGGCGTCAGCGGCGTGGTGGTCATCGCCGAATCGCACGTCGCCATTCACACCTGGCCCGAGCACGGCTACGCGGCGGTGGATATCTTCTCCTGCGGCGCAAAGCTCGACCACGCGCTAACGGGCGACTGGATAGCCGCCGGCCTCAAAGCGAAAGAAATCGAGCGCAGGGAATTTTCGCGGGGAACGTGGCCCACCTTTCCCGCGTAAGCCATCGGAGCGAACCGCATGCCGGCAGTGCAGTCCTAAATGGTGTAGAGGTGGCTGTCTGAGCCGTCCTGTCTTGTTTTTTCGCTTGAATCGGCATCCCTCTTAAAATATAACCACCTTATGAACGTTCTCGAGGCAACTCCCAAAAAATCGACCTTCATCACGGAAGCCGCCGCCAAGTTCGAGCGCGACGGCTACTGCATCGTGCAGCCGATCCTGCCCAAGGATTTGATCGACCGGACCGTTTCCCGCATGGACGCGGTCATGCGCGGCGAATACGAAACAGGCGAAGCGCCGCTCGATTCCTGGTGGAGCCCGAGCGATCCGCCAACCAAGCTGCGCAAGATCGACCAGCCCCACGTGTCCGACCGGACGATTTTTGAAGCCGTCACCCATCCCGAACTCGGGCGAGTCGTCGCCGCCATGACCGGGGCAAAACTGGTGCAGGCCTGGGCGGTGCAACTCCTTTTCAAGCCGCCGAGCGGCGATGTCCTAGGGGCGGTCGGCTGGCACCAGGATTATTACTACTGGAAATCGTGGTGGACGCCGGAAAGCAACGTCTTCACCGCGTGGCTGGCCTTGAGCGACGTGCGCGAGGAGTGCGGGCCGATGCATTTCGCCGCCGGCTCCTACCGGTGGGGTCTGCGCGAGGAGAGCGACTTCTGGGCCGGGTACGACGAGACGAAGATCAAACTGCCGCCGGGCGAAAAATGGCGGGACGAATCGGGCGCCATGCCCGCGGGCGCCTTCAGCCTTCACCATCGGCTGACCTTCCACGGCAGCCGTCCGAACGTCTCAAAGATTCCGCGCTATAGTTTCGCGATCCATCTGCGCACGGAGAAGTCCACCGCGACGCCCAACCAGGGGCTCAATCCCACGGACAAGCACAATTACGATTACGTAAGTCATCTCGACGATCCGGTGAAATGTCCGGTCATCTACCGGGCCTGAATCCCGCCTGCGGCTTGATCTTCAACCCTTCCCCTGTTGCCGCTTCATTGCAATCGTTCGCGCCAGTAACCTGGTTTGCGACTACCGTGCGCAACGGCAATGATAAGAACGAAGTCGCTCTCAACCGTGTTGAGAACGCCGTAGGGAAATATGTGGGCGAGACACCGCCGCACATCCTGCTCGATAAATCGCCAACGATCGGGCGCCTCGAGTATCTGCTCGATGGCGCCTTCGATCTCGCGCGAGAATGCCGCGCCAAGCCCGGGACGCCGCTCCTCGTAAAACGCCGCTGCCTCGCGGTACTCGAGACGGGCTTCCGGGTGGAACGCGACCTTCACCGGCCGACGATGCGGCGAACCTCGGCAAGGACCTCGTCGCCTGGAATCGGTTGCACGCGGCCGGAGCGAACCTCATCGCGACGACGGATCGCCTCCGCGGCCCAGAGCCGCTGAATCTCGTCGGTCTCCGCGAGGTCAAGGCTCTCGACGATCCTCTCCGCAAGCAGAGCTCTCGATGCGGACGGAAGCTGCATCGCTTCATCAGCCAGCTGGTCTAGTGTAAGGGGCATCAAGAAATGATAGGCGCTCGACACCAAAAGCTCAAGCCCACAAAACGACGGGATTTTGGCGCCTGACGAGAACGAGAACCGCCTCTGCACTCAATCGGATTCTTCAGATGTTAAGAAGCTCAACGAGAAAAATGAGCCTCTTCAATGCCCTTGGAGTCCCTTTTCTTCCATGCTGTCAGGCGCTCAGGAAGTCGCCTGTTGCGCCGCGCGAGCTTCCTCAGCCACAAACAGCAGCTTCCGTTTGGGAAACTCTTTTTTTGCAAACGCGTAGAAGTGGTCGCGCGCGTGCTTGTTTACCTTCTGCGCATTACAAAGGGCCTTAAACGCTGCCTCGTTCGCCTGCCTCATATTCGTCATTATGCGAAGATCACCCGATGCGCGGACTTGGCCTGTCGATGAGTCAAATTCTTTGATCTCCGTCCTCGGATCATCGAAGAACTTATCGAGGAGCTTGTTCCTAAACTCGATCAGATCGACAGCAAACCGAAAGCTCTCTTGAGCCACTTCTAAATCGAGCAGCAGATGAGGATCTGACGATGCTGCAAGAAATGTTAGCTTTCGAAAATCAACCAATTGCTCTGAGAACCTCAAAAGCATGTGCTTGAGGTTATCAAATGGATTTTTGTCCCTCGCTACCTCGACCTACTTGTGAATACTCAGCATCGAGTTGGCCTGGCTCAACAGCGCAGCCTGCGTTGAAAGGATCACTTCATATTGCTTCTCCTTTTCCTCAGACTTGCGGCGCAGAGCTTCCAGAAGAAAGGCGGCCAGGGCGCCGAAAAACGCACCGGCAAGGGATGAAATGAATTCCATAGGCATTTAATATCCGATCAGATTCTAAGCACAGGCGATCTCGGGTCAACTCTACGCACTGTACGCATTCCGTTTGCTCCAATGATTTATGCTCCCGGAGAACCCGCCTCCCCTTTTGCGATGAATCGCGTTCCGGCGCGCTTGCCGGCCGCGATGGCACGGATCTGGCCGGCGCGCCGCCCATTCCCGATTACCGTGGGAATCCCCGCATCCACCGCGAGCTTCACGGCTTGCAGTTTTGACACCATTCCGCCCACGGAAAACCTCCCCTTTCCCCCATGGGCGAATCCCTCGACGCTCTCGATATCGGAGACCAGCGGAATCGCTTTTCCGGTGTCGTCCATGAGCCCGTCAACGCTCGTCAGGATGATGAGCAGATCGGCCCGGGCCAGCATGGCCACTTCGGCGGAAAGCCGGTCGTTGTCTCCAAATTTCAATTCCTCGACGGCGACCGAATCGTTTTCATTGATGATCGGAATGACCCCGCGGCGTTGCAGGAGCCGGTCGAGAGTGTTCCTGGCGTTGCGATGGCGCATCCGGCTGTCGAGATCGCCGTGCGTGAGGAGGAGTTGGGCCACGTTCAGTCCGTGCGCCGCGAACATCGTCTCATAAAGCCGCATCAACTTGGATTGGCCCACCGCGGCGCACGCCTGGACCGTTGGCAGATCGACTGGACGCGCCTTCAGTCCCATCGCGGCCAGGCCCGCTCCGACCGCGCCGCTGGAGACGACCAGGCATTCGTTGCCCGCGAGGACGAGTTCCGCCACTTCGGATGTCAGGCGCTTGAACTGGTGGAGGTCGAGCGAGTCCCCCTTGGGGCGCGTCAGGATTCCCGTGCCAAATTTCACTACGATGCGTCTGGCTGGCTTCATCCTTCTTCCTTCATTCATCCTTCTTACTTCTTACTTCTTACGTCATCCTTCTCTTCAACCACCATGTTTTCAAATATTTCTCCCCGGTAAAATCGGGCGGCATCGGCGCGGGGGCGGCGCTCCATGCCGAGCCATCCCGCATTCCGCGCAGGATGATCTTGAGAAACTGCGCGCTGTTCAGGCTTCGCTGGTTCGTCGAACAAAGGATCGTTCCGGATTCGCTCAAGACACTCTCACTCAAGCCTGCCAGATCGCTCATCCTCGATTCAACGCTGAAGACCTCTCCGGCGGCGTTTCGCGAAAAGGTGGGCGGATCGAGAATGATCAAATCGAAAAACCGCCCCTTTTTTCTGAACCGTTTCATCCATTCGAACATGTCGCCGTAAAGAAACTCATGCCGGGCGGGATCGATGCCGTTCGAGCGATAGTTCCGTTTTCCCCAATCCAGATACTTTTTCGAAAGATCGACGTTGAGGGTGCGCGCTCCGCCCGCCGCGGCGCTCACGCCGAATGCGCAGGTGTACGCAAAGCAATTGAGGACGCTCCCCTGGAATTCCCGGACTCGGGAACGGTTGAGCCGCTGATCGAGGAACAATCCTTGTGAATACCCGGCCTGGAAATCGATCCAATATTGAAGCCCCCATTCGCGGACGATGAACGGCGCGGCGAGTTTCTCCCCTGCAATCCAGCGCGGCGGCTTCTTGTCTCCGAGCTTCTTCCAGTAGATCGCCTTCGGCCCGGACGCGGGCGGCCACCGAGCCGCGCTCAGCCAATCCGGAAAATCCTCCTCCCGCGTTTGGACCAGCCAATGGCCGGCGAAGTCGTCTATTTCAACGTCACCGCACCCGTCCCCCGGCCCATCGACCAAGCGCACGGCGTCGGTTCCTTCGAGACGGATCGGGTTGCGAGCGGCGGCGGCACGGGTGAAGTTATCAAACATGGATTGCAATCGAGGTTCGGAATCCTAAAATCCAACCACCGATGAGTGAACTAAAATCCCTCCTCAATCCCGCCGTCGAGTCCGGCAAACTCCTCGAACAAAGCGCGCGGAACATCCATCAACTGCTCGCGCAGGGGGACGCGCCGCTCTATCGCCAGAGCGTTTACGAACTGATTACCGGCCAGCAATGGGAGGAACTGAACGACCGGTTTTTTCGGACGCTTGCCTTCGGCACGGGCGGTTTGCGCGGCCGCACCATCGGGAAAGTGGTGACGAAGGCTGAACTCGGCGTGCCGCGGGCGCTCGGGCGTCCCCAGCATCCCTGCGTCGGGACCAACGCGATGAATTTCTACAATGTAAGCCGCGCCACGCAGGGGCTGGCCGCTTACTTGAAGGCGTGGTTCGCCAGGGAAAAGCTCGAGGGCAAACCGAAAATCTCCATCGCGCACGATACCCGCCACTTTTCCCGCGAGTTCGCCGAGTTCGCGGCCCGCGTCGGGACGGAAAATGGATGCGATGTCTGCCTCTTCAGCGCGCCGCGCTCGACCCCCGAGCTTTCCTTCGCGGTCCGCTTTACCGGGTCGCACGCCGGGATCGTGATCACGGCCAGCCATAACCCTCCCCACGACAACGGTTACAAGGTCTATTTCGCCGATGGCGCGCAGGTGGTGGAACCGCACGCGAGCGGGATCATCGATAAGGTGAATGCGGTCGCCTCAGATGTGTATACACCGCTCCCCCCCTCGAAACAGGGGCGGCTCGAAGCGCTCGGCGAAGAGATCGACGAGGCCTATATGACCCGCCTGGAGACGCTCGTGCTGGATCGCGAACTGGTGAGCCGGCAGCGCGATCTCCGGATCGTTTACACGCCGATCCACGGGACGGGGGGAGAAATCATCCGGCCCATGCTGCGCCGGTTAGGCTTCAATTTCCTGACGGTGGCCGAACAGGAGACGCACGACGGGCGTTTCCCGACGGTGAAATCGCCCAACCCGGAGAATGCCGAGGCGCTCTCCCTCGCCATAAAACTCGCGGAGAAAGAGAAGGCCGATCTCGTCATCGCGACAGACCCCGATTGCGACCGGATGGGCGTCGCGGCGCGGAACGCCGCCGGCGGCATCGACCTTTTCACTGGAAACCAGATCGGGTCGCTGATGGCCTACTACCGGGCCAAAACGCTGGTCGAGCAGGGCATCCTGACGAAGGAGAACATCGGACGCGCCGTCATCATCAAAACGTTTGTCACGACCGATCTTCAGAAGGCGATCGCGGCCAGGCTCGGACTGCGATGCGTCGAGACCCTGACCGGATTCAAATATATCGGAGAAAAGCTCGGCAAATACGAATCGGCCCTGCCCGCCTCCGTGCAGGCAGTCTATGGAAAACTTTCGGAAGCCGAAACCCGCCAGGCGCGGCTGGCGGACTCCAGTTACTACGTTTTCGGCGGCGAGGAAAGCTACGGCTACAGCGGGGCCGACTTCATCCGGGACAAGGATGGCAATGGCGCGACCGTCATGTTCGCGGAAGTGGCGGCTTACGCAAAATCGCGGGGATTGACACTCGACGGCTTGCTGGATGAAATTTATTCGGAGTTCGGATTCTACCTTGAAAAAAATGCGTCGATGACTTTTGAAGGCGCCGAAGGAGCGGCCAGGATAAAGAAGCTCGTGGAAACCTATGCGTCAAAACCGCCCTCGGACGCCGATGGCGTCGCGGTCCGGGCGGCGAAAAATTTTGCGGCCGAGACTTTCCACGACATCGAGGGCGACAAGATTCCCTTCGAGAAAATGCTTATGATCGAACTTGCGGATGGACGCCGGGTCGCCGTGCGCCCCTCCGGGACGGAGCCGAAGATCAAGTTTTACATGTTCGCGCACCGCGAGCCGCGGGAGCGTTTCTCCAAGGAGGAGCTGAAGGCGATAAAGGACGACGTCGGCGTCTCGCTCGAACACCTCTGGAAATGGGTTCAGAAGGACGCGGAAGCGCGTCTCGCGACATAATCCCCCATGCGTGAAATAAGTCTCGAGGGCGGCGAAATTTCGGTCTTGAAAGCGATCGGGTTCGGAGGAACCAACGTGACGGGCGAGGTGCTCGTCGAAAGGTTGCCGGCGTTGGAGGTCGCGGAACTGATCGACACCTTGCAGGGCCTGATGATGTTCGGTTACGTGACCGCGGACCGGCAAAGTTTTCGCGAGATCGAAGACTTGAATCGCACCACCTTCCACATCAATTCCGGCTACACCAAGGAACTGCGCGCGGCCGTCGACCCAAGCAGGAAACGCTCGGAAACCCGCCGCCGGCGCCGGTAATGATTCGGGAGGATTGAAAATCATCGTCCGGCTTTGGCCGTGGTTCGCGGCCCTTCTCACCGGCTGGCTGCTCACGCTCTGTTTTCCCCCGTGGGACCAGGAATGGCTCTGCTGGGTCGCGCTGATACCGCTGGTCTCGGCAGTCTGGTTCTCGGGCGGCGGCGGCAAGCGCCCGTGGTTGAGGAACGCCGCCCTCGGCTACTGCGCCGGGCTGGTTTTCTTTTGGACGGTTTTCTCGTGGTTGATCACCGTGACGGGCGGGGGCTGGTTCATCCTGGCTTTCTACCTTGCTCTCTACTTCGCTTTCTGGGCCTGGTTTGTCGGAGCCGTGGCTGGCGCTTCGCCGGATATGCTCCGCTCGCGGCATAACCTCTGGCTCGCCTTCGCCTGCGCCGCGGCATGGACGGCGCAGGAATGGGCGCGTGGCGTGGTCTTCAGCGGCTTCGGCTGGAATAACCTCGGCGTCGCGCTTTACCGGAACCTGGCTTTGATTCAGATCGCCGACATCACCGGCGTCTGGGGACTGACCTTTCTCGCCGCCTTTTGCAACATCATCGCGGTGGTCACCATCCGCCGCTTCATCCTGGAGATTCGCATCGCAAAGCTGCGCCCCCATTGGGATTTCTCCACGGCCATGCTCCTGGTGGTGCTCGTCTTTCTTTACGGAATCCATTCCCTGCAAAACAAAACGACCGGACTCCCGCTACGCGTCGCGGCCATCCAGGCCAATATTCCCGAGACGGAAAAGTTCGACGATCAGTTCGAGCAAACGATTTTCGACCGCTACACGGCGTTGACGAAATTCGCGCTCGCCGGGAAGCCGCGGCTTCTCATCTGGCCGGAGTCCGCGACGCCGCGCGGGATGTTTTCAGACCAGGTCAACTTCGACTTTGTCAACGGGATCGCCGCGCTGGGCGATTTCAATTTCCTGCTCGGCAGCGTCGATTATGAATCCGACGCGGATTACAACGACGCCTTCCTGTTGACGAACCACGCGCGCGATGTCCAAAAGTATAGAAAAATCCATCTCGTTCCTTTCGGCGAATATATTCCGCTGCGGCATTCCTTTCCGCTCTTTGCGATGATCGCCGGCACGCAAGTCCCCGGAGATTTCCGGCCCGGCCACAACTACGCCGTTCTTCAAACGGCGAACCCCGCCGTGAAGCTGGCCGCGCTGATCTGTTTCGAGGATACCATCGGCGACCTTACTCGCCGTTTCGTTCTGAAAGGCGCCCAGCTCCTGGTGAACGTGACCAACGACGGATGGTTCCTCAAGTCCGCGGGCTCGGACCAGCATTTGGCGAACGCGGTCCTTCGCACCGTCGAGACCCGCCGGCCCCTGGTGCGGTGCGCCAATACCGGCGTAACCTGTTTCATCGATACGCTGGGCAGGACGACCCAGTCGCTCCGGACGCCGAACGGCGGGCATTTCATCGAAGGCATCCTGGCGGGGGTTGTCCAGGTGCCGCAGGACGGGCATCTGACATTCTATGTGAGACATGGCGACCTGGTTGCCTATGGGTCGCTCGCGTTCGTTCTTCTGTTTATCGGGACGCGGATTTGGCGAAGAAATCTCCGTGGGCAGCCCAAACCGCTAACGCCTGTGTCGGACGCCTGAACGGTTCGTGTTTCGCGCGTTGGCGGCGGGCTCCGCGGCCAGTTGAAAGTCTATCTGCTGCTTGTAGGCATCCACGCGCGCCACGATGACCTCGAGAGTGTCCCCTATCTTGAATTGCCTTTTCGTACGCTGGCCGGTGAAGCGCAGGCGCACCGCGTCGAAGACATAGAAATCGTCCACCAGCGCGGAAACGTGGATGAGGCCGGTGAGGAGAAAATCGGGCAATTCGATGAGCAGGCCGTAGCTGCGCACGTCGAGGACCGAGGCCCGGAAAACATCGGGTTTCTTTTGCCGGAGCTGGTTTTGGAAATACTCGATCTTCTTCATCTTGACCGATTCCTTTTCAGCGTCCGCCGCGGTTCTTTCCGTGAGAGAAATGTGCTCGGCCGTCGCGGGCAGCGTGGTGAAGCCGGCCTGCGGGCGCACGTCGCGGAAACCGTTCGCGCGGGGCGGGACGATGCCCGAGAGCGCCCTGTGGACGACGAGATCGGCATAGCGGCGGATCGGGCTGGTGAAATGCGCGTAGTTCGTCTTCGCCAGGCCGTAATGTCCGCGCGGCTGTATCTCGTAAGTGGCGCGTTTGAGGCTCCTGAGAAATGCGATCTTCAGCGCGTATTCCTCCGGCTTGCCCCGGATCATTTGCAGGAAGCGTTGCACCTCCTGGCGGTTGGTGAGGTCGCCAACTTTGTAATCGTAGCTGCCGGCGAACTGGCGGAACTCCGCGAGTTTTGCCGGGTCGGGATCGTCGTGGACGCGGTAGATGGCCGGCACGAGGCGGTTCTTGAGCTCGCGCGCCGCCACTTCGTTCGCGGCCAGCATCAGTTCCTCGATGAGCTGGTGCGAGATGTCGTTCTCTATCTTTTCCATGCGGACCGGCCTCCCTTCTTCATCCAGCCATACCTTGATTTCTGGAAAATCGAGGTCCAGCGAGCCGGCTTCGAACCGTTTCCGGCGCAACAGGGAGGCCAGTTCCCAGGCCGTGTGCAGCCGTTCGGCCACGGGCGATTCGGGCGGTCTTTTCAGGAGCGAAAACGCTTCCTTGTAAGTCAGCCGCGCCGCGCTGCGGATGACCGTGAACGCGAATCGCGCGGACTTGATCCTGCCGGCCTTCGTGAATTCGATGAAGACGGATTGCGTCAGCCGCTCGACACCCGGCTTGAGGCTGCAAATGCCGTTGCTCAATGTTTCCGGGAGCATCGGAATGACCCGATCCACCAGGTAAACGCTGTTGCCGCGAGACCATGCCTCGCGATCCAGGTGGCTTCCCGGCCTGACGTAGTGCGACACATCGGCGATATGTATCCCGGCCAGCCAGCCCCCCGCGGTTCGTTCCACGAAGATCGCATCGTCGAAATCCCTGGCGTCGTCGGGATCGACCGTGATGATCATCTGTTCCCGCAAATCCTCGCGCAGGGCGATCTCGGCCCCGTCGATCGATTCCCTGATCCGCTCGGACTCCTTCAAGACCGCCGGGGGAAATTCTCTCGGCAACCCGTGTTTGCGGATGATCGAGAGCATGTCCACGCCGGGGCTCGAAGCCGGCCCGAGCACCTCGATGATCTGCCCCTCGGGATTCACGTGGCGCGATTCCCACGGGTCGAGCTTCACCACCACCTTGTCTCCCAAATCCGGGGGGCGCGGAGCGAATTGCCCGGGCTGGACGTAAATGTTGTGAACCAGGCGGGGGCTGTCCGGGATGACGTAGAAAAACTTGTTCGACTTCTGAAGCGTGCCGACCACCGTCTCGTTCGCCCGCTTCAGGATTCGGATGACGCGGCCCTCGATTTCGGTCCGCGAGCCGGAAGCAGGCCGGCGCTGTTGCTGGACGCCCTCATGGACGATCCGCGCCACGACGCGGTCTCCGTTCATCGCCGTCCAGGTATTTTCCGCGGAGATGAAGGTATCCGCCTGGCCGGGACGCTCACTGATCAAGTGGCCGCTGCCGCGCTGGTGCACCTGGAGGATGCCGGTCACCAGGTCGGCCTTCTCGGGCAGGACGTAGCAATCCTTGCGAATCCGCGCTATGAGCCCCTGCTGCTCCATTTCGCCCAGAACCGCGCGCATTTCGGATCGGCGCTCGTTGGGAAAATCGAGCTTCCTGGAAATCTCGACCTTATCGAGCGGCCGATATTTGGGGGAGCGCAGCAGTTGGAGGATGCGCGACTGGAGATTTTCTTGCATCGCCGGTTTCATTGCGGGAACCGTGGCGGCGCTTCACGGCCAATGCAAGCCAAAGGAGTCCCCATCACCGGCGCGAAATGCGGAAACAAGACTACGCGGAGTAGCCGCCGCCGATATACTGTTCCAGTTGCTCGATGGTGGCGTTCTGCGCGGAGATGACCCAATTGACGAGATCCCCTATCGAAATAATTCCCACCATTTCCCCGTCCTCGATGACCGGAAGGTGGCGGATATGTTTTTCCGTCATTATCCGCATGCAATCCTCCGCTGTATCGCACGGGTGCGCGACGGCGACCTGCTCCGACATGATCTCCCTTACCGGCGTTTTCTTGGAAGATTTTCCCTTCAAGATAATTTTGCGGGTGTAATCCCGCTCCGAAACAATCCCGATGAGCCGGTTCCCCTCGACGACAGGCAGTGCCCCGACATTTTTCTCGGACATGAATTTGATCGCATCGAACACCAAGGTGTCACCGGTCACGGACCAGACCTGAGGACCCTTTTCATTAAGGATCGTGCTGAGAACGCCGCCGATTTTCATGCCGTCCGGGGGGACGCTTTTATAATAGCTAAAATTCGTGGCTCGTCAAGGGAGATTGACATCGACGGACGCGATGGCAGCCTTTGCGGCGGAGTCATGGACGACCCTGTTCTTATTCCCGATGAAGCCGAAGAGGGACATTCCCCCTGGAAAGACGCCTGCCGCAGGCTCGGCTCGAACAAGCTGGCGATGGCGGGCCTGGCCATTCTCTCGCTCCTCTCGGTCGCGTGCGTCATCGGGCCGTTTTTCAGCCCTTACGGCTATCAGGACCAGGATCTGACTCTTGTCGCCACGGGGCCGAGTTCGCATCACTGGCTCGGCACCGACAACCTCGGGCGCGACCTGCTCACGCGCATCTTCGACGGCGGGCGCGTCTCGATCCTGGTGGGCCTCACGGCGACTGCCGTCTCGCTTGTCATCGGGGTGCTTTACGGCGCTGTCTCGGGATTCTTCGGCGGCAAGCTCGACTCCCTCATGATGCGAATCGTCGATATCATGTATGCGTTGCCCTTCACGATATTCGTCATCCTGCTCATGGTCTTTTTCGGCAAAAAATTCATCCTCCTCTTCGTCGCCATCGGCGCCGTCGAATGGCTCACCATGGCCCGGATCATCCGCGGCCAGGTCCAGTCTCTCAAACACCAGGAATTCATCGAGGCGGCTGAAGCCCTCGGCCTTTCCCACTGGAGGATCATCTGGCGTCACATGCTTCCCAACGTTCTTGGTGTCATCCTCGTCTATGCCACATTGACCGTCCCCGAAGTCATGCTGCTCGAGGCATTCCTGAGCTTCCTCGGCCTCGGCGTTCAACCTCCCATGAGTTCCTGGGGCGTCCTCATCAGCGACGGCGCAACCCGGATGGAGGAAAGCCCGTGGATGTTGATCGCCCCGGCGTTCGCGTTGGCCCTGACCCTCTTTTCGCTCAATTTCTTCGGCGACGGCCTCCGCGACGCCCTCGACCCGCGCGGATCCAAGCATTGAATTTTGAACGCAATCGAAAATCAAAAGATGGGAAACTCCCTTCTAACGGTCAGCGATCTGCGGACTTCCTTTCCCGCGCGCGGCGGGGTCGTGCGCGCCGTCGATGGCGTTTCCTTCAGCCTCGAAAAAGGAGAGACGCTCGGGATCGTGGGCGAATCCGGCTCCGGCAAGTCGGCGGCTTGCTACTCCCTCATGCGGCTGATTCCCGAACCGGGGAAGATCGAAGGAAAAGCCTTGTTCCACGGCATCGATCTCCTGCGCTGCACGCCCCGCGAAATCGCCCGGATTCGCGGCAAACGCATTTCAATGATCTTCCAGGATCCGATGACCTCGTTAAATCCCTACATGAGAGTCGAGGATCAATTGATCGAGCCGCTCCAGATCCACGAGAAACTGGGCCGCAAGGAATCCGTATTCCGCGCGCTCCGGGCGCTGGAGGACGCCGGCATCCAGGACGCCGCCCGGCGCATGCGCGGCTATCCGCACGAATTTTCCGGCGGCATGCGCCAGCGGGTGATGATCGCGATGGCATTGATAACCAAGCCCGAATTGCTCATCGCCGACGAGCCGACAACCGCGCTCGACGTAACCGTCCAGGCGCAAATCCTCGAGTTGATCAAGAAAATGCAGCAGGACATCGGGATGGCCGTGATCTTCGTCACCCACGACCTCGGCATCGTCTCCGGCTTCTGCGACCGGGTGCTCGTCATGTACGCCGGGCGCATCGTCGAGACAGCCTCGACGCGCGACATCTTCTACGACACGAAACACCCCTACGCAAAAGCCCTGCAAAAAGCCGCCCCCGCCTTGCAGCCAAAAGGGACCGATCTCTACACCATCCGGGGCGCCCCCCCCGACCCCTCCAAGCTGGCGCCCGGCTGCCCCTTCGCCCCCCGCTGCGACTACGCGCTGGAATACTGCGCAACCGATTCAATCCGCCTCGAAGAAGTCTCCCCCGCGCACGGCTCCGCCTGCCTGCGCGTGCAGAGAGAGGGGCTTTGCCTTTGACACTCTCACTTTGCGCCTTGGCGTCTTTGCGTGAGATCCCCTGATCGGAACCCGGCGCGGCAGTTTGAATGCCTCACGCAAAGACGCCAAGATCGCAAAGTGAAGACTAAGCCCTCTTGAACTGGCTTTTAGCGCGCCATCTCCGCGGCTTCGTGGCGGCGGAGGCCGGCCAAAAGAATGCGCAGGAACTGGGCGTCGGAGAAATCCCCGTTCTCGCCCTGGCGGACGACGATGAGGTCCAGCGAGGGGATGATGTAGAGGCGCTGGAACGCGGAACCAAGCGAAACGATCATGTCGGAAGGAGCATCCCGGCAGATGCAGGCGTCCGCCCAGTCTTGAACCTGCCAGCGGAAATCGAGCATTTTCTCGACGTCGACCTCGCGCGCTCCGGCCCGGCCCGCTTCGCGATTGAGCCAGAACTCGAGGCCGAATGCAGGGTTGGCCTCGGAGCCGTGGAAGCAGTTATCGAGTATGCCGGGATCGACAAGCTGCCGCGAACCGTAGAAGCCCCGGTGGAGAACGAGTTTTCCAAAACGCGCCCATTGGCGCGCGGTCAGTTCGAACCCGGTGGCCATGAGCGGATTACCCGCCTGGTCCATCAAATGTCTTACCGAACCCAGCCCGAGAGGACGCAATACTTTGCGCTCTAGGTAATGATACGGCGTCTCCCGCAAAGGGCGAAGCCGGCGGCGCAGCACTTCGCAGAAAATTTGCAGGTGGCTCGGCCCGTAGATGAAAGCCTCTCCGGGAGAAGCGACCGAGGGCAGGGCGATGGCATAGGCGTCGCGGTCGGGAATGGATTCGCCGTGAAGCTCGACCGCCGCCGGGATGCCGTCGGTAAAGTTCAGCAACTGCCGGATCGTGATTCGCGCCTTGCGCGGGTCATTGCGCCATTCGGGGATGCTCTCCGCCACGCGCCCGTCCAGATCCAGCAGGCCGTCCTGGACGGCGGCCATCGCCGCAACGCCCCAGAAGCTCTTCGTCCCGCTATAAATCCGGTAATCGTCGCCGGAAGATTTTCCGCGCGGATATTTCTCGAAGAGGGTCCTGCCGTGCTGGATGACGAGCAGGGAGAGCCCGCGCCGGTCTTCGGAATAGCCGGCGGCATCCTGAAAATACCTGGCCGGGGCGGCGATCGCCTCCGGAACCAGCGCCAATAAAAAGGCGCACAAAATCCAAACGGTAGTCTTCACGCTGTATGGTTGGCCTTTCGCGAGTTTTCGACAACTCGGGGCGAATTGCAACGGCCTTGAATTTCGGCGGTTTTTCCGTACAATCCGTTTTTCTATCGACATCGCCTTTCAGGTTCATGGTTTTCGCGGCGCGGGGGAGAGAGTTTGAGAATCCTTCACGTCATCCACTCCGCCAATCCGGCCGGCGGCGGTCCCATCGAAGGCGTCAAGCAGTTGGCCGGAGTGAACGTCGGAAGCGGCCACCACGTTGAAGTCGTGACAATGGACTCACCGGATGCGCCGTGGATCAAGAGCTTTCCGGTGCCGATTCACGCGACCGGGCCTTCCTACCTCGACTACGGTTATACTCCGAGACTTGCCCCCTGGATCGCGGCCCACAGGCGGGATTTCGATATCGTCGTCGTCAACGGTCTTTGGCAATACGGCGGGTATTGCGCATGGAAAATCCTCCGCAACACCAGCACGCCGTATTGTGTCTTCCCGCATGGGATGCTCGATCCCTGGTTCAAGAAAAGGTATCCGCTCAAACACATCAAAAAGTGGCTTTACTGGCCTTGGGGGGAATACCAGGTGCTGCGCGACGCGCTCGTGGTTTTCTTTACGTGTGAAGAAGAGCGAAGACTGGCCCGGCGCTCCTTTTGGCTCTACAAATGCGACGAGATCGTCTTGAACTACGGCACCCGCGGCGCGGAGGGGGACGCCGCCAGCCAGCGCGAGATTTTCCTGAACGCTTTTCCCCAGCTTCGGGGCAAGCGCCTCCTGCTTTTCCTGGGACGTTTTCATTTGAAAAAGGGGATCGACCTCCTTTTCAAGGCATTCCCCCAGTTCATTAAGGAGAACCCTGATCCCGCCAAAGAGGATTTTCGCCTCGTGATGGCGGGCCCGGAAGATCCGGCCAACCAATATCTCGCGGACGCGAAAAGACTCTGCGACAGGCTTGGGATAAGCGACAAGGTGGTCTGGACCGGAATGTTGAGCGGTGATTTGAAATGGGGAGCTTTTCATAATTCGGACGCTTTTATCCTGCCTTCACACCAGGAAAACTTCGGCATCGCCGTCGCGGAGGCGCTTAGCTGCTCATTGACGGTTCTGATTACGAACAAGGTCAATATCTGGCGCGAGATTGTCCTTCATCGCGCCGGCCTGGTGGAAACCGACGATCTAAACGGCGTACGGCTTCTGCTCGACGGCTGGTGGAGCATGGGCGAAGAAGAGCGCAAGGAGATGCGTCAGCGCGCCCGGGCATGTTTCCAAGCGCGCTTCGAGGTCGGCGCCGCGGGCAACACGTTTATCTCCGCCTTGCGGATGCTCGGCATGCCCGCATGAAGCAAGACGAAAAGTGAGGCGCGAAGGGGTTCATTCCGAAATGCGCGCGGTCATGCCAAGGCACCGGGTAACGAGCGTCGTCCAGCCATTCTGGTGGCTTGCGCCCAAGCCGCGCCCGTTATCGCCATGAAAATATTCGTTGAAGAGGAGGAGGTCGCGCCAATGGGGATCTTTTGCGTAGCGCGTATCCTCCCCGTTG
>Ga0302324_100003945_pt1 | contig 33225 bp, 36 predicted proteins | sample Palsa_T0_1_FD_201949 | JGI IMG/M metagenome (GOLD analysis project Ga0302324, IMG submission 201949) | Peat permafrost microbial communities from Stordalen Mire near Abisko, Sweden - Palsa_T0_1 | ecosystem: Environmental > Terrestrial > Soil > Palsa > Peat permafrost | place: Sweden: Abisko...
AAGAACAGATTACAAGTTAGCTGAAGGGAGCGGAGGGTGGTGAAGGTGGAAGTGGTTGATTGGGATGAGAAATAATTTGAGCTCGGTTGGTTACTGAAAAAGGTGGCTTCAGTTGGGCGGCCAGCGCTGAGCGCCGTGGATGACGTTGACAATTTCGACCGCGTCCGCTTGCTCCAGCAAGCGGTAGACGATGATGAAGGGCAACGGCGGCAGCGGTAGTTCGCGCGTCCCTTCCACGCGGCCGCGCGATCGTAAATCGTCTGGGCCACGCGCTGCGCGGCTCGGGGATTATCGGTCCGGATGTAATTGGGGACTTGTTCGGGCGCCGATTTGCTCATGAGTCAGGAACTCCCCGCGATCGAGTTGCTTAAGACCGCCGGTCACCTTCTGCCGGAACCATACGTCGTGGTCCATATAGTGCTCCACGAGCTGCTGCACGTATTCGTCGGCGCCGCTCGCAATATCGGCGGCAACACGGTCCAGCTTGGCTTGCAGTTCCGGGGTGAAGTGCACTTCCATGCCCTCAGGGTAGCACCACGTCCGATATACTGGCTCAGAAATGAAGATTCCAACTTTTAACGAATTGCCGGTCCGAAAAGACTTGCCGGCGGATTGCTCGTGGGGAGTTTTTGGCGAGGATGACAAGCTGGGCTGCCTCAACTTTCTGACGGCCGAGAGAGTGGTGGAGGCGGCGGGGCTGGTAAAGTCCGGCAAGGTGTTTCGACTGGACGCGCGCCTGGGATTCGCCACGCCAACACTGTTCGGGCGCGCGGGGGCCGAGCACACTATCATTGCCCTGGCGCCCATGGCGAACGACGATCTGGTGCATTTCAACACGCAGGAAAGCAGCCAGTGGGACGGCTTTGGGCATGTGGGCCACATCCGGCACGAGCGTTTTTACGGCGACGTGACGCTTGAAGAAGTGAGGGGCGGGAACGCCAAGCTCGGCATTCATCATTGGGCGGACAAGTTCGTGGGGCGCGGATTGCTGATCGACGCGTTCGGGTTTCGCAAGGCGAAGGGGCGCGCGGTGAATCCGCTGGATCGGGATGTTTTTACGTTGGACGAACTGAAAGCGGCGATCGAGCATCAAGGCAGCGCACTGAAGCCCGGCACGATCCTGCTGGTTCGCACGGGTTGGATGGAGTCCTATGAGATGCTGAACGCCGAGCAGAAAACCGCGACCGCGCCCATGGAGAAGATACGGTCGGCCGGCATCGAGGCTAGCCGCGAAATGGTGGCGTGGCTGTGGAACAATCAGGTGGCGGCGATTGGAACGGATTGCCCGGCTGTCGAAGCGCTTCCCTCCGACTTCGGCGATGAAAGCATATTGCATTATCGCGCGCTGCCGCTGTTGGGACTGCCGCTGGGTGAGCTGTTCGTGCTGGCGCCCCTGGCCGAAGAGTGCGCGCGGGATGGGCGTTATGAATTCATGGTGGTATCGGCGCCGCTGAATGTGGAAGGCGGCATCGCATCGCCGCCGAACGCGGTGGCGATTAAGTAGCACGGGGCCACTCCTTACGGTCATGGTTCAGATGGCTTCGAGCTCTTCTTCGAGCAGCTGCTTTTGATACAGGTCCGCGTAGTAGCCGCCGCTCTGAATCAGCTGGGCGTGAGCGCCTTGCTCGGCAACTTCGCCGCGCTCGATGACGAAAATTTGGCTGGCGTTCTGGACAGTGGAGACGCGGTGGGAGATAAGAATGGTGGTGCGGCCGCGCATCACGGCGGCGAGACCGGTCAGGATGCGCTCCTCGGTGAGGGTGTCGACGCTGGAGAGAGCGTCGTCGAGAATCAGGATCTTGGGGTTGCGCAGGATGGCCCGCGCGATAGCGGCGCGCTGCTTTTGACCACCCGATAGCGTGATGCCGCGCTCTCCGATAATCGTGCCGTATCCGTCCGGGAAGCCGGCGATATCGGGCGCGAGTCCGGCAAGCTCCGCGGCGCGCGCGATTTCGTCCGGCGTGGCGCGCTCGACACCCCAAGCGATATTTTCGGCGAGCGTGGCGCTGAACAGGAACGTTTCCTGGGGCACGAATCCAATTTGCCGGCGCAACCACTCAGGATCGAGATCGCGCAGGTCGACGCCGTCGAGAAAGACCGCGCCGCCGGTTGGATCCAGCAAGCGCGGGATCAGACTCACCAGCGTGCTCTTGCCGCTGCCGGTATGACCGACGATCGCGACCGTCGCGCCGGCGGGAATTTCCAAGGTAATGCTTTTCAACGCGTACCCTGCAGGGTATTTCATCTCGACTCGTTCAAAACGGAGAGCGCCGACAACGGAATACGAGGGAGACGAGGAATACAGGGAATTGCGGCGCGTGATGCCGGGCTTTTCGTGCATCAGCTCCATGATCCGGGTCCAGGAAGCGGTGCCGCGCTGCATCAGGTTCACCACCCAGCCGAGCGCGATCATGGGCCAGATCAGCACACCCATATAGGTGTTGAACAGCACGAAACTTCCGAGCGAAATCCGGCGCGAGAGCAACTGATAGCCGCCGCCCAATAGCACGATCAGGAAACCGAACCCGATGAGCGCCTGGAGCAGCGGCATAAAAAGCGCGGAGAGCTTGGCGAGGCGGATGTTTTGCGAGACGTAGTCCTGGTTGAGCAGCTCGAACTTGCGGATCTCGGCATTCTCCTGGGCGTAGGCGCGGATGACGCGCACGCCGGAGAAATTTTCCTGAACCCGGCTGCTGATGTCGGAGAACATCTTCTGGATGATTTCGAAGCGGTCGTGGATGCGGCGGCCGAACAGGATCACCGCAACGCTGACCAGCGGCGCCGGAATCAGGCAGAACAGCGTCAGCCGCCAGTCCACCGTGAGCATGACGCCGACCAGGAAGACCGCGGTGAAGAATGTCTCGGTGAAGTACATGATGCCCGGGCCCAGCATGTTGCGGACGGCGTTCAGGTCGTTGGTGGCGCGCGCCATGATGTCGCCGGTGCGGTATTTCGCGTAGAAGTCCTGCGAGAGAGTCACGATGTGGGAGAACAGGTGGTTGCGCAGATCGTACTCGATGTCGCGGGAAATTCCGATGAGGATGACGCGCATCCAATACTGAAAAATTCCCTTGACGAGGGAGAGCAACACGATCAGGGCGGCGAATTCAAAGACCAGGGAAAGGCGAAAGCCCTTCATCAGCGAATCGATGCCGGCGCGAAGGGCCAGCGGCAGCGCAGCCTTCATGAAGTCGGTGATCAACAGCGATCCCATGCCGAGCGCCAGGCCGCGGCGGTACTTCCACAGATAGGGCCACACCGATTTCAACATCGCTTTGGTATGCATCGCGAATTACATTCCAAGCCAGGCCGCCACTGTCTTCATCCATTCCACCAGAAAAATCTTGCGAGCTTCGCGATCCTTCCACCAGCCTTGGGCCGAGAAGTACTCGTCGGGCGCCGCCACCATGTGGATTTCGAGGCCGGGCGCTTTGGCGCGATAAATATTACCGGCCCGCCGCGTGTGATAGTTGCTGGTGACGATGTCTATGCGGCGCGCGTTCCATTTGCCCAGGGCGGCGAGCACGTCATCGGCCTCCGCTTTGGTGGAGCGGGCGTCGTTGGGCAAGGCCACGAAGTAGGATTCGGGATAGCCGTGATGAACGGCGAACTGAATCGCCAAGTCGGACTCATAAAATCCATAAGCGCCAGACGGCCCGCTGACGAGAGCTTTGGGAGCAAAGCCGCGCCGGACCAAATCGCCGGCAGTGAGAATTCGATGGCCGTAGAAGTCGCCCGCCAGGACGACGATCATGTCGGCGTGGACTGGCGGTTCGGCGCGCACCAGATACCCGCCCAGGGCAGCCAGCCAAAAGCGATTGGTGACGGCGATCAGCAGGAGGAGAACGACAACGACGGCCAGCCATCGCCAAGCGCGGCCGCGGGGCGCGCGCGAGCTACTTGTCTTCAGAGGAGGTCTTCTGATCCAGGTGGCCCACCGACTTCAGCCTCTGGAACATGCGCTCCACTTCGGCTTCATCGTCGGGGAGCAATAGCGGGTATCGAGGCGGCTCCAACTTTCTCTTGGCGATGGCGCTCACGGCGGCTTCGCCCCAGAACTGCCGGTACGGTACACCATCGATCAAAGCTTCGCGGGAATGGCGGCGGAGGCTGCGCAGCAAGCCGCTGGAAGAATTCGGATCGCCGGGATAGACCACCAGGATTCGCGTTTTGTCGGCCAGCGTCAGGCGAACCATCAACGGAATGTTGGCGCTTCGATCGAGCCTGCGAATGTGACGCCAGGGGATGGCGCGATTTCCGATCTTCACGTGGCCTTCGTAGATTTCGACGGCCGGGCGGGAGGCCAAATAGAGCCACAGGATGGCGCTGGCCAGAAATAGCCCGGTGGCGATCCAACAGACCGGCCAACTCAGCGCAAACCAGAAAGAAAGGCCGGTGCAGGCCAATGCCGCCAAGCCCGCCCAGAAGCAATGGCTGGGCACTCGATAACGGGTGATTGGCGCTGGCACTCTTTCAGACTACTCCGGCGGGCAGCGCACGTCAATGAGCCGTTTCTCTTAACATTCCCATGCCTCGCCAGATGTAATTCAGTCCGCTGACGATCGTTGCGGCCAGCATCAAGGAGAGCGCCAGCGTGACGGGAGCGGGGATGCCGGCGCGCGCGCCCATCACTACCAGGGCCGCGGCAATTTGAAGCAAGGTGCTGATCTTTCCCCAGACGGACGGCGGGAATTTGCGCAACGAAGTGAACAGCAGGCCGTAGCCGGCCATCGCGAGAATCAGGACATCACGTCCGAACACGACGGCCACCATCCACCACGGCATGGCCCCGGCGAAGCCGAGCGAAACATAAACCACGCTGAGCAGAATCTTGTCGGCGATCGGATCGAAGTAGGCGCCGGCGCGAGTCGAGATTTTGAAACGCCGCGCGAGGAATCCGTCGATCACATCCGTGAAGCCGGCGGCGAACAGTAGGATAATCGCGCGGCCATCGCGGCCGTGCAGGATGTCGGAGGCCACGAAGGGAGCGAGAACCAGGCGGGCGAGGGTGAACAGGTTCGGGAGAGTGAACAAGAATCAGGATACAAAGTGGAATGGATAAATGTAATACCCTGGTATACGCGGCTTGAAGCCGCGTGCACCTCGCATGGAAGCATCCAAAATGAAAATTCTCGCAATTGCTCTCTTGGTCACCGCGGCGCTCCGCGGCCAAGGTCAGGAGCCGGTGAACGTGACGCCCGGCACGCCCGCCGTGAAAGCTCCCGCCGAGCCGCCGCAGGTAGCGGCTGCCACTCCGCCTCCGCCGGTCGCGCCCGACACGGTGGTGGCTGAAGTGGACGGAAGGAAAATCACGGCCGCGGAGATGGATAAGATCATCGCCAGTTTTCCGGCCACTAATCAGCAGGCCATTCGCGCCCGCCCCCAGCTTCTGAGTCAGGTGTTCCTGATGCAGCGGCTGGCTGAAGACGCGACGAAGGCCGGGCTCGACAAGCAATCGCCTTATAGAGAACAGCTGGACGCGTACCGGCTGCAGTTGCTGTCCAACGCCGAGCTCTCCACCGTCAACAACAGCATGCAAATTCCACCGGAAGACTCGCAGAAGTACTACAAAGATAATCCCGACAAATACAAGGAAGTTAGAGTGCGGGTCATTTACCTGGCGTTCAATCCCACGCCCGGGAAGGCTCCAGAGGGTGGGAAGAAGCAGCGGACCGAAGCCGAGGCGAAAGCTCAGATTGAGGATCTCGCGAAGCAGATTCAGGGGGGCGCCGATTTTGGGAAACTGGCGCGCGAGCTTTCCGACGATCAGGCGTCGGCAGCCAAGGACGGCGACTTTGGAGTTGTGAAACAGGACAGTTCTTATCCCAAGGAAATCAAGGAGGCGGTGTTCGCGCTGAAACAAGGGGAGATCAGTTCCCCAGTGAAACAGCCCAACGGCTTTTACCTCATCCGGGCCGAGGAAGTGACTCAACAGCCGTACAATGACGTCCTGGTGCAAATCAACCAAGCGGTGCGGCAAGCCAAGTTTCAGGAGTGGATGAAGGGCATGCAGTCCCAATACAATGTGAAGATTGAGAGCCCGGCGTATTTTGCTCCGCGGGCGCCCGCGCAGCTCCAGCAGGTCCATTAACGCCATCGAGAGGCGGCTGGCGGCGGTGGAGGGCCGGAGTGTACGCCTTCGTTTTTGGCCAGCGCTAACCGCCGACGGCCGACGCCTGTATTCCAATGGCCCGCATGGCCGGCCGGTCTTCGCGGGTTCGTTTATCCGCAGGCGCGAGATTATCCTGGACCAGGATCTCGAGCGTCAACCGCGCGAGTTGGCCCGCATCCTGGTCCACGAGCTGTTTCACTTCGCTTGGGTGCGGCTCGGCAACCCGACGCGCCGCTCCTATGAGGCGCTGGTGCGCGGGGAATGGAAGCAACGCGCGCGCGGCGAGCTGGGCTGGTCCGCCGAGTCCCGAAAACGCGTTCTTAGCGGCCATCGGCTGCCCGCTCGCGGCTTGCCTGCCTGGCGCGACTATCTTTGCGAAAGCTTTTGCGACACTGCCGCGTGGCTTTATTCGGGTGTTCGCCGGCATCCGGAGTACACGCTGTCCGCGCGACACCGCAATCGACGGGCGGAATGGTTTCGCGCCGAGTTTCGGGGGCGCTCCATCTTGATATGATGTTGTCTGAGATGCGCGCGCCGAAGATTGCCTCAACGTTGGCCGTTTCCATTTTGCTGGCTTGGGCCGTCCTAGCAATCGGTTGCTCCAAACGAACCGTCAAGAATCGCAAAGCCGCTCCCGAGTTCAGTCTGAAAGACGCCAATGGTAAGACCGTCCATCTTTCCGACTATAGAGGCAAAGTTGTACTGCTCGACTTCTGGGCCACTTGGTGCGGCCCGTGCAAAGTCGAGATTCCCTGGTTCATGGAGTTCGAAAACGAGTTCAAGAATCAAGGCTTCGCGGTGCTCGGCGTCTCCATGGACGAAGACGGTTGGGCCGCCATCAATCCCTATGTGCGGGATCGCAAGATGAACTACCGCGTCCTTCTGGGCGACGATAAAGTCAGCACCTCCTACGGCGGGCTGGACGCACTGCCAACCACGCTGCTGATCGACCGGGAAGGCAACATCGCGTCCATACACGAAGGCGTGTCCATGGGGAAAGAGGAATTCAAGAATGCCATCGTTCAATTGCTCGGCTCGCACAGCGTTAGCGCTCCCGCTGCTTCTCGGGGCGCCCTGGCTGTGCTTACAAGCCCAGGCTCCCGGTAACGCGGTTCTGAGCATCGCGCCTTCGACGCGCCTTACCATCCAGCGCGGCGCCACAGCCGAGTTTTCCTTGAAAGCCGAGTTGCAGGCGGGTTTCCACGTCAACAGCAACATGCCGGGCGACGATTATTTGATTCCCATCAAGCTGACCTGGAACAAAGATCCGTTGGAAGCCGAGCAAGTGACGTATCCCAAGCCGCAGCAGGCGAAGCTATCGTTTTCGCCCAACCCCATCTCGGTGTACACCGGGAGTTTCGAAATTGGAACGCGCTTCAAGGCCCCGGCCAGCGCGATGCCGGGCATGGCGTTCATGAACGGCAAGCTGCGCTACCAGGCCTGCAACGATAAAGAGTGCCTGCCGCCGCGCACCGTGGACGTTCGGGTTACGCTGGATATTCAGTAGGCAGTTGCCGGCTGATCACTCCATACGGAGAGCGCGTATCGGATCTATGGATGCGGCGCGTCGAGCCGGAAAGAATGTAGCCACCGCGACAACAATAGCGATCCCTAGCAGTGCAAGCAAGCATGCAGTCAGATTCGCGGGGTTCAAGCCAAATAGCATTGAACGCAGCTCGCGGCCCACGCCAAATGCCATGGGCGCGCCAATGCCGAGACCCAATGCGGCCAGGAACAGGCTTTCACGCAATACCATTCCAAGAACCTCTTTTCGTTGAGCACCCAGCGCCATCCGTAAACCGATTTCCATGGTCCGCCGGCTGACGCTGTAGGAAACGGTTCCATACAGTCCGACAGCTACCAGAAACGCGGCCAGCGCGCCGAAGAACGCAGACAAAATCGCAATGAGACGTTCTTGTGAAATGGTTTCGTCGAACTGCTCCCGCTGAGTGATGGGTTTCTCCAGAGGGAGGTTGGGATCGATCCCGCGCACCACTTTTGCGGCTTCAGCCAGAATCCCTCCGGCGTCCCTTGACGTATGGAGTTCATACTGCATACCCAGAACCCCTGGCACTTGAGTAAAGGGAAGATAGGCCATCGGACGTTCCGATTCCTTCACGCTGGCATAGCGGCTATTTTGGGCGACGCCGACAATTGTGTAGCCGACCTTTCCGTTTTGGAAATACGAAATCCGATGGCCGAGGGGATTGGTATGCGGGAGATATCGATCCGCGAACGTTTGGTTGATAATCGCGATTTTGCGCGAGCTTGCAAGGTCGGAGTCCTCAACGTCACGGCCCAGGCGAAGCGGAATCCCCAGGGTATGCAGAAAACCGGAACCCACCAGGTTGACGCGCATCGGGGCGACTGGCTTGGCCGGGAGCGGGTTCCGGCCATCCACCAACACACCGTCGTTGTCGCTGGCGTTCGCACCTACGCGATGCTCCGATACGCTGGCTGAGTCAACTCCAGGCAAAGCCCTCAGCCGGTCTAGGAGCGTGAGATGGAAACGAATGGCTTCGGCATCCGTTCGAACAGTGGATTGCGGCGTAATGCCAAACACCACCAGTCCCGCCGTACGCATCCCCAGGTCGCGCGACTCCAGATTGCGCAGCGTCTCATACAACAACGTTCCCGAGAATAACAGAACCACGCAAAACGAGATCTGCATTGTGACTACCAGCCTGCGGCCCCAGGAACGACGGCGATCCGTATTCGAGGTTCCAGCCGAAGATTTCAGGCTTCGAACCAGAGGGACGCTGCTGGCGGCGCGCAGGGGCACCAGTCCAAACAGCAGCGCCACCACGGCCGAGATCGCGAGGGTAAACAACAAGACTTGACGATCCGGCGCGACCATAACGTCCAACTTTGCCCAGCCAGCGAGCGCCTCCGTGGCCCAAGCCGCTAAGAGCCAGCCGAGGGCGGAACTGGCGATTACCAACATCAAGCTTTCTGATATCAATTGGGCGAACAACGCCTTGGCGTTCGCTCCCAGCGCCCTGCGTAGCGCAAACTCATGCCGCCGCGCCACATTCCGAACCACCAGGAGCAGGGCCACGTTGCCGACTGCGATCAGCAGAACCAGACCGACCATGGCCATGAGGAAATGAAGCGGTTGTTGGTACTCTTCTCGCAAGTTTCCGACTCCCCGGAGATCCGAAAACACCAGCCCCGGCTTGGGCTCTTTCGGATCAACCGGAGAAGCTTCCGCCAGCGTGCGGCGGAATAAGGGAGTCAACTGTGCTGCCGCCTCTTGAGGAGACAACCCCGGCCGCAGACGCCCGACCATCAAAAGACAAAGCCAGTCAGGTGAGCCATACAGCGTGTGGTCGCTGGCTGGATTTCCCCAGGCATTCAGTTCGGGACTGTTCTGCAGGGGAATCCAAAAGTCCATATTCGGATGTCCGGGATCCGCGCCGCCAAAGCCTGGCGGAGCTACGCCCACAACCGTAAACGCAACGCCCTTCACGTAAACGGTCTGGCCCAAGACGCTGCGAGAGCCGTCAAAGCGATGGTTCCACCACGCATCGCTCAAAACCGCGACCGGGGCGTGATGCAGCTCATCCTGCATCGTGAAACCGCGGCCTAGAACCGGCTCAACTCCGAGCCCGGAAAAGAAATTGCCGCTTACCATTTCGCCGGCGACTTGCTCCGGATCGGCGCCCACGCGCACCGACACCTTCTGAAATGCGAGAGGCGCAAAAGCTATTACATCCGTAAAGACATCGCGACGCGATCGCATGGCTTCAAAAACCGGCAGCGACATCGAGGTGTCGTCATAACCGGCCTGAGAAGTGCTGAGCGGCTGATTCTTTAGATGGAAGTAAACCAGTTCCTGTGGATTGGGGACCGGCAGAAATCGGAGCAGGACAGCGTTCATCACGCTAAAGATCGCCGTGTTGGCGCCGATCCCCAACGCGATCGTCAGCACGGAAACGATTGTGAAAACCGGTGATTTAAGCAACTGACGAATCGTGTAGCGAAGATTCTGTCCGAAGTTCCACATAGTATGCCTAGAGTGGCAATCTTACCTCCAAAAGCTCGACCCAGAAAAGATCCGTCTTTCTAATAAGTTATGCGCAGGTTGGGCGAGCGGGCGGACTGGAGCCGTTCCGCAATCGATTATCGGCGTTCGGAACCGGTCACCGCACACCGGTCACCCCACCCCAGGGGGACGCGGCAAGTCCTGGTCTTTGGATTGCTGTTGGCGCTGTTCCTTTTGCTCATCACCCGCAACGTTTCGCCGGAGCCCTATGGCTACGACGAGCGAGACTACCTGTACGCCGCGACACTCGGCTTCGCCGCCAACTGGAGCGACACGCCGTCGATCTCGATGGCCGAATTCCTCGGAGCGGGACTCAAACGCGAGAGTCCGAAGGCGCTCTCCGAACGCATTCGCGGCAGCCATGACGTTCTGTTCTACCGGCACTTCCACGGTCCGCTCTATCACTACTTCTTGATTCCCGTGTCGCGGCTCGGCCTGAACGAGCAGGGTGTGCGCAGGATTATGCTCCTGATTCCCGCCGCCAGCCTGGCGATCATGTATTTCGGCTGCCTTTGGCTGGCGCCCGGACCAATAGCGCCCGGCATTGCGCACTTGGGCGCGTTGCTCGCCGGCACGCTTTTCCTGACGAGCCATTCGGTCGTGTGGTCCACCGAACTGGCGCCTCATCAGCTCTTCGCGCTCTGCACGCTCGGGTGTCTGGTTCTTCTGGTAAAAGCCATCGCGACCGGGCGGCGCGCCTATTGGTACGCCTGCGTCGTTACGTCGGCGCTCGCGTTTTGCACGCTCGAGGTCGCTTTCGTTCTGATTCTCACGATTGCGATCTGCGGCTTCGTCGAAAGGGACACTTTGGACGCCGATCTCCGGTTCGCCGTGAAGTCGCTCGCGCTCTTTATGGCTACCGTCATGGCCGTCTGGCCGGCTGCGATTCTTCGCCTGTCTTTTATGAAGGCTTACGCGGTGATGGCGTATCTGGCGCTGATGCGCGAGTCTCCGTGGGGCCATACGGGATTCATTGAGACGTGGCGCGCGCGCGTGGTTGAGTCGCCACTGGAGTGGGCGTTGATGGCGATTGCGCTGCTGTTGGGATCCCGCGCCAAGGCCGTGCCGCGCTTTTACCCGGTAGGGCTGTTCGTTGTGCTTATGCTGTTCGCAACGCTTCGGGTGTTTACGAGCACGCCGCGATACTCGCTGACATTTATGCCGGCGCTCTACCTGCTCGCTGGCCTCACGCTGCTCCCTTCCCTCGGGCCTTTGCGGAGGCCAGCCAGCTTCGCCGTCGTGGCGCTGGCTGTTGCGGGGCTCTATGGGATCGCCTGGCTTCAGGTCGCCCGCCGGGCCCACAATTCCAATCCCCGTTCGGCGGCGGTTGTGACATATATACATCAAAACGCGCTGGAGGACAAGGGATTGTTGGCGCCTATTCTGGAACCAAAACCTTGACGCCATTGCGCCCGGCCACGATGGCCTGCGACGTCATCTTCAGAAAAAGCCCGTGTTCCACCACTCCGACCACGCTGTTCAACTGCTGGTCGAGCATCGCCGGTGCATCGATCGGGCTAAAACGGCAATCGACAATGAAGTTGCCGCTATCGGTGACAAACGGCCTGGCATCCGGTCCATGCAACGCAGGATCCGGCCGCAACGTGGTCTGCGGGCCCAGCTTCCGCAGCTTCCGCTCGGTCGACTGCCACTCGAACTGCACCACTTCCACTGGGACGGCGAAGTGCGCGCCCAGCCGGTCTACCAGCTTGGTGTCATCGGCGATGATGATCAGCCGGCGGCTGGAGCTGGCTATCACTTTCTCGCGCAACAAAGCCCCCCCGCCGCCTTTGATCAAATCCAGAGTCCCGCGCTGGATCTCATCCGCGCCGTCGATGGTGAGATCTATCTCAGCGTGCTCCGCCAGCGAAGAAATACGAATGCCCAACTCGCGCGCCTGACGCGCCGTGTATTCCGAGGTCGGAATGCCGACGATCCGCAGTCCGTCTTGAACGCGCTCAGCCAACGCCTCCACGGCCAGCTTTGCAGTAGAGCCGGTGCCCAGGCCGACGATCATCCCGCTCTCCACCAGCCCGACGGCCGCTTCCGCCGCGGCCTGCTTGAATTGCTGGAGCGGGTCCATGGGATTGGCAGCCGGTGTTAGTAGCCGATGGTGAAGCGCTGCTTGGTGTGACGCCCCTGCTCCACTTCGTCCACCAGCGCGATGGCGTAGTCTTCGGCGGAAATCGAGCTGTTGCCTTTGTCGTCCGATATCAGCGCGTCCTTGCCCAGCCGGAACTTGCCCGTGCGCTCGCCTGGTTGAATCGTCATGGCCGGGCTGAAGTAGGTCCAATTCAGATCGCTATCGCGCAACACTTGCTTTGCGTCGCGATGCGCCAGCGCGATTCCCTTGTACGACTCCGGAAATCCAGGCGAATCGACAATCTCCAGCCCCGGTGAAATCTCCAGGCTCCCGGCGCCACCCACCATGATGATGCGCGGCGCACCCGCCCGCCGGACTCCCGCGACCAGCGCCTTGGTTGCTTCCGCTAACAGGTGAAGCTTATCGGGAAGGGGACCTTGGGGGCCTGCCGGTGGTGCATAGGAGCTCACCACCACGTCCGCTCCCTTGGCAACTTTGGCGACGTCGTCGGCGTCCAGCATGTCGCCCTTCTCGATCGTCAGATTTTTCTGCGCCGCCAGCTTGGATGGATCGCGCGCTACCGCGGTCACCACGTGCCCGCGCGACAGCAGCTCTTTCAAAATGCGGCTCCCGATCATGCCGGTGGCGCCATACAACACAACTCTCATTCCGTTCTCCTCGCTTGATGGGCTGAAATAGCCTCAGGATCGATGATACAACTTGCTCCCGGGGCGGGCGTTGCCTTTTTTGGAAAATCCGCCGCTGTATAATAATTACCATGTTCCGTTTGGGGACCTGCCTGCTGATCGGCATGGCGCTGCATGGCCAGCCGGCGATCTTTTATCGCGGGGTGGTAAACGCGGCGAGTTATATGGCGCCGGGTTTGCCCGCCGGGAGCATCGCTCAAGGCTCGATTTTCACGGTCTTCGGGCGAAACCTTGGCCCCTCTTCCTACCCGCCGCTGACCTTTCCTTTGCAGACCACGTTCGCCGGAGTGTCGATTACCATCACGCAAGGGACGACCGTCGTAAGCGCGTACCCTTTGTACGTCAGCGCCGGCGAGGTGAGCGCAATTATGCCCTCCGACGCGCCGCTCGGCATGGCCTCGATGCAGCTCACCTTTAATTTCGCGAAGAGCAATCAGACGCCGGTGCAAATTGTCAACTCCAGTTTCGGAATCATTACGGCGAATAGCGCCGGAATCGGACCCGCAATCGTTCAGAATTACATTTCCGCAACTCAGCAGCCGGTGAACGCGCTTCAGATTCCGGCGAAGCACGGGCAGACGGCCATCGTTTGGGGCACCGGACTCGGCCCGGCAAGTTTCCCGGACAACGTCGCGCCGACTCCGGTGACGCTCCCCATCCAGAGCGAAGTTTTCGTGGGTGGAGTATCCGCGCAAATCACCTACAGCGGGCGGACTCCGTGCTGTGCCGGAGTCGACCAGATCGTCTTTACGATTCCTGATGCCGCGCCCTCCGGATGCTGGGTTCCCATCCTGGTGAGGACCTTGGGAAGCGTCGTGAGCAATGCCGGAACAGTGGCGATCAGCGACAAGGGGCCCTGCTCCGAGCCGTCCAATGCGCTCCCGCAAGGACTGATTTCCGGAGGAAATGTCGCATCCTTCGTGGCCGCGCGAATTTCCGTCCACGAGGATGTGGGCGTGCTCCAGCCCGGGGATGTGACCGCGGATCTGGCCGGCGGCTATCTGGGCGCCGAGAAGCAGGGGCCCTTCAATTTCAACCCGATGTTCTCGCTGCCTCCGGCGGGCACATGCACGGCCTACAATATCACCGGCTGGTTTCCGGAGGATGTCAGCCTACTGCCGGGAATGCTGCCGACCGTTCGATTTCTAAACGCCGGTTCGTCGAGCCTTTCGGGCGCCAGCGGGAAGATCTCGCTGGTTACACCCTCCACGCTCGGCGGATTGACTTTCGGATATCTCGGCGGCGCGCTATCGGCCGTGCCGGCGGTGGCCAACCTGGGTTTTCTGAATCCTGGAAACTTCACTCTTTCCACCACCGGCGGGAGCGACATCGGAGCGTTCACGGTTTCGGCTAAAGTCCCGGCTCCTCTCAATTGGACCAATCGGGACCAGCTTGTCACGATCGATCGAACCCAGCCGCTCACGCTCAACTGGACGGGCGCCAGCCCCACTTCCACCGTATTCATCGTAGGCGGAGCTACCGATTTGCCTTCGAACAGCACGGGCATGTTCTTGTGCGTCGTGCCAGCGGGCGCCGCCAGCTTTACCGTGCCGCCGATGATGCTTTCCAACCTTCCGGCAACGCGTGCGAACGTGCTGCAATCGCCGGCCGCGCTCTATTTGGGTGAATGGTCGTTCGAAAACCCGGCAACGTTTAAGGCAAGCGGCGTGAATTTCGGTCTGTTGACCACCGCCGTCGTGGGCGGACGAACGGTGGTGCTGCAATGAGACTGCCCGCTCGCGCTATCCATTATGGTTTGCTGCTGCTGCTCACGGGTATCGCGCTATTCTTCTGCGCCGGCTGCGACCTCGACGCACTCCAGTTTTATGCAAACTCCCTCGGGCTTCGTGTGTTTAATGTGTGTGTACCCAACAGCCCCTCCGACAACACCGAGTATACACGCTATACCGTCGGGGTTGACCAGGACGGGAACACAACTCAGATTAGTTCGGATGACCAAGCCGACCGCAGCGACTGCGACTACAGCGTGGGGGAACAGGACCAGGTCGACCCAAGTGCCGTCCAGGCGGCCCAGGGCATGACGACGACAAATTCCGCCCCTGCGTCGAGCGCGAGGCGATCGAAGCCAGAGGCTGCGGGGCCAAAGGCTGCAAGCTCTGCTCCGCACTTCGTGAATGCGCTTCCCTACGCAAGGCCGGTTCCGTTCCTGCCGGCTTTTTCCGCGGCAGATGCTGCCATGATCCCCAGTAGTTGCGATCCGAACGCAAGTTTTTACGCCGTCAATCACGCCAACTCACTGGTGACGCACTTCTCCGCCTGTCCCTTGGCCGTCATCGACACCATTCCGGTCTTCGCGAATCCCTTGCATCCCGCGATGACGCCGGATGGCACGCTGCTTCTGGTGACCAGCAATGCCGGCGCCGTTAACTTCATCAGCACCGCGACGGATACGGTGGTATACACTCTGCTAACGCCGCCGAACGTTTATCCATCCGGAATTGCCATCTCGCCCGACGGGTCCACCGCGTATGTCACCAACTACAACAATGTGGATATCGGGGTGCTGGTAATCAACATTCCAAGCCGCACGATTACGGGAACGATTCCATTACCGATAGAGTATCCGAAACAGATTTTCCTGACACCGGACGGCGCGCAGGCCTGGGTGAATTTTTACGGGAATTCGTCGATCTACATCATCGATACGTTCAGCGGAACAGTCATAGCGGCCCTCCAAACCCAAACCCTGGCCACCACCGGAATGGCCTTCAATGCAACGGGAACGAATGCTTACGTTGCAGTCCAGCCCAGCGATCTTGTGGTGTACGATACGGCCACGCTGGTTCAGATCGCGGACATCCAAGTGGGAACGTCGCCGGTGGACGTGGTCTTGACGCCGGACGGTGGGAGTCTGTACGTTACCAGCTTCACGTCGTCCACAATTGCGGTCGTGGACGCTCACACCAATCAGCTTCTGACGAACATTACCGCGCCGGGAGTAGATCAGCGAGCTTTCACCATCATCCCCACGGTCCCGTGATTTCGGCGCGGGATCTTGAACAGCGCCAGACCGCCGATGCATAACCCGACGTAGACCGCGGCCGCTGCTACGCGCATCCACCGCGGTTCGGTTACGTGGATGGCAAGGGGATCCAGCGCTAGACGCGTTGCGCCGATAGCGATCAGACTGAGCGCCAGAAACCGTGTAAAGCCGCGCTGCTTCAGGATCACAAACAGCGCGCAAATCAGCAGGGCCGCGAGAAACTCCAATAGTCCCAGGTCGAACCGCGTTCCGCTGGGAAAGCGGACTCCAAGCTGGCTGGAGGTCAGGCGCCCCGGATGATCGTGCGCCAGCGCACAGCCCGCCCGCACGCAGGTCCACATCACCACCACCACGAAGCCGTAGAGGTTCAGGTACGCCCAAGGATCGGCAACATTGCGCCCAAGAAATCCGAACACCGCGAAGGCGGCGAACAACAGGCTGACAGCGACGCCTGTGGCGGACTGGCCATCCCAAATCCGGAGCCAGCGCGCCGCCGCCTCAGGATGCTGGAACATGAATGCCGCGTGGCCTCCCGCCACACCGGCGATCACCATCAGGAGGAGCAAACTCAACGCCAGAGATTCTTTCAGCCGCGCGCGCCCCGCCAAATACGCTGTCAGGAAATATCCGGCGTTCAGCGCGACTGCCGCTGCAATTCCGAAGGCGTGAATCTCGAAGCGTCCGATGTGCCAGACCGGCTGTGGAAAATACGGAATCAAGTTCTTAACCGCAGAGACATAATCGTCGCAGATTCGAGAGGCAGTTTGTACCAACCCGCGAAGTGAGTGCTACGGCCCCAACTTAACGCGGCGAAAGGGCGGTCCAACTGCCTGAGGCCGGGCACTACTGTTCGGCCCCGCTACAGGCGATAATTAATTGAGCCCATGACCACCCTTGAATTGCCGGGGGCAAACCCGGACGCGCCAGCGGCGTCCTCGTTCACGCCCGACATGAGCTGGACGAAAAACATTCCAGCGGCAAAACGATTGGACTGCGTGACGGTGGCCAACGACGTCTTCACCCAGGCCGAGCGAAAGCTCAGCCACGTGGAACGAACCGGGCTGGATCGCGAGCGCATCCGCGTGGCGGCCTTCATGCCCCGCCTGCCGGAAATGCCGCTCGATCGGGGCTCGCGCCGCTACGCCAGCTACATGGGCAAGCAATTCCGCCAACACGGCCTGGACTTCCGCATCGAGGAAGCCTATAGCGCCGACGCTCTGGAACTGCTGCTGATGGGCGCGCAAGTCAACGAAAAGATCTACGGAACTTTCGTCTTTTTCCCCGCGCCGTTCGGCAAGAGCGAGGATTATTTTCTGCGCCGCGTCCGGCCCGAAAAGGACATCGAAGGCCTCACCGTCGAAAACACCGGGCGCATGGCGCTCAACATCCGCACCGTGGACGAGGAAGAAAAATACGAGGGCGTGGTCCCTTGCACCGCGCGCGCGATCCTGACGCTGCTCCACCAGCACGACTCCATCAAGAAGCTGTTCCCGCGCGACCCCGGCCAGCGCGGCCCCACCGCGGTCATCTTCAACAATTCGCCTCGCATCGGCATTCCATTGCAGAGCATGCTGATGCGGATTGGCGCCACCGCCGTCATGGTCCATCCGCAGACCCGGCCCGAAGACCGGCGGCATTTTCTGGCGACGGCCGACATTGTCGTCACGGCGTTCCCGGCAGTATCGGAATCCGATCTGATCCGCGACATCAAACCCGGAGCAATTGTGATCGACTGTTCCACCGAAGGCGACCTGCACGCGGATGTGGCCGAGCGTGCCGCCTTCATCTCCACCCACGATAATCATTTGGGACAAATTACCACTGCTCTTGCGCTCTACAACACGGCGTTGTGCGCTTTGTGGCAGTGCGGATTGAAAGGATGAGGTAACCGGCATGGCACCCGAGCAAAGAACCGAAAAGGTACCAGACGAAGTGGTGCAACACGAAATCGTGCAAAACCTGGAGCGCAGCCGCCAGGAGTTCATCGCAGCGGTCGGCGGCATTAGTGAAGAGCAAGCCAAGGTCCGGCCGGACCCGGCCCGCTGGTCCGTACTGGAATGTGTCGAGCACGTCACCACGGTGGAGGAACGCTTCCAGGGCTGGCTCCACAAGGCCGAAAAACGGGACGCTCCGAGCGTCGATAAGGAAAAGGAAGCCGGCCTCCAGGCGCGGATCCCGGATCGAACCACTCGTCTCAATGCTCCCGAGGCCGTTTTGCCCACCGGCCGTTTCACAACGCTGGCGCAAGCGCTCGAGCAATTCAACGCCGGGCGTACACGCAGCATTCAGTTCGCGCAAGATCGTCGCGGCGATCTCTACTACCTAGCCACCGAGCACCCGCGCTTGGGGCCGCTGAACGGCGTCGAGCTTCTGATCGTCACTGCCCAACATGGGCGCCGCCACGCCGCGCAAATCCACGAAGTCCGCGCCGCGCTGAGCGCAACCTAAATGGATTCCCGGCGCAAATTTATCGGCGCGATGGCCACTGGCCTCGCCAGTACGCTGGCTTCGGCGTCGGCGTCGTCGTCAGGTGGCGTGCTGGGCGCGAACGATCGCGTCCGCATCGGGGTGATCGGCGCTGGACAACGGGGCAGCGAACTGCTGCACCAGGCGCTGGCCTGCCCCAACGTCGAGATCGCCGCGTTCGCCGATGTCTACACCAAGCGCCTGGAGGACGGCCGGAATCGCGTGCCAACCGCGGCCGCCTATCGCGATCATCGGCGGCTTCTTGACGACCAAAACGTCGATGCGGTCATCATCGCCACGCCGCAGCATCTGCATTGCGAGCATTTCGTCGATTCGCTGGAAGCGGGCAAACACGTGTATCAGGAAAAGACGCTGGCCTTCACGCTCGATGACGCCAAGCGCATGCGCGCGGCCTACCGGCAGGCGCCGAAAGCCAGGGTCCAGATCGGCCACCAAGCCTGCTCATCCGGCCAGATGCGCGACGCGGCGAACTTCCTGGCCAGCGGCCACGTCGGAAAAATCACAGCCATCCGCATGCATTGGTATCGCAACACGCCGCATGGCAAGGCGCAGTGGGCGCGGCCGATTTATCCCGACATGACGCCCGAAAACATCGCCTGGAGTTCGTTCCTGGGCGACGCGCCGCGCCGCGATTTCGATCCGCACCGCTTCATCAACTGGCGCTTCTTCGAGGAATATTCCGGCGGCAACGTTTACGAGAACCTGAGCCATCAGCTGGCGTTCTGGTACCAGGCGCTCAACCTCCAGATCCCGCAGGCTGCCAGCATGACCGGCGGCCTCTATTTATGGAAGGATGGCCGCGACGTGCCCGACACGATGAACGTCACCTTGCAGCAGCCCGAGCAGATGCTGGTGAGTTGGGATTCCGGTCTCGGCAACAGCCAGCTCGGCATCACCGAAGACGTGCTCGGGTCCGACGGCGCCATTTCGCGCACGCCTGCCGGCATTCGCTACATCCCGCAAAAAGTGAACCGTCCCGATGGGGTGGAGCTGACGGGCAAGGTCGCAAGCTTCCCCACCGCGCACATGCAGAATTTTGTCGAGTGCATTCGTTCCGGCAAGGAACCGAACTGCGGGTTCGAGCTCGGCTACCGCGTCTCGATCGCCTGCCGCATGGCGATCGAGAGTTTTCATCAAGGCCGCACCGTGCGTTGGGACCCGCGGACGGAAACGATTGTTTAGCTCGGCGCGGTCATAGTTCTAATCAAGCCCAGACTGATCTGAATCGCCTGATCTACGAGGCGCACGGTATTTGCATCCAAGGCCCCCAGCCATTTGACGAGACGAACTTTGTCGACCGCCCGAATCTGATTCAACAACGCAACGGAAGTGACCGTCAGCCCCGTGTTCCGATGCGCTGGAATCAAGACGTGAACCGGGTTTAGCGGAAACCGCACGGTGGAGGTGATCGGCGCGACGATGGTGAGATTGGTCATGTCTCTTTATCAATCGCGGACCAATCAGCCGCCACTTCGCGATCCAAATCGCAGTTACGAACGGCGGCGCGTTCCAATCGGGTTCGTAGCGCCTCAGCGCTTTGATGAGCAACGAAATGCACGACGGCCTGGTTGATGAAGCGGCTCCGCCCGCCGGGCTTCACCATGCGATCAATCGTCCGGAGCGTCCCTTCCGGAAGGACGATATTGACGCGTTTGCTCATGCCAATATTTCTCCACAAAGTATACACAAGTGGTGTGTAGTTCATCGCACGCGTTGAGCTGTTTACGCCGTTATTGCTCGGTGATATCGTGTTTGGGGGGGCAAAATGAAGTTACCGAAACAATCCGCGTTTTGCGTGATCGGCGCATTCGCCGCGCTACCCGCGCTGCTGGCCCAGCAGGAGAGCCGCCTCGCCTGGGCGCCCGTTCCGGCGCAACCGGCCACCTGGGTGGCGCCCAACCGTCCGCTGTGGAAACTCGCCGAGCTCCTCACGCAGCACAAAGCCAGCTGGATTGGACCCAAACTGTCGTCAGCGACTCGCTCCTTCACGCCGACTACATCTCGATGGCCCCCGGCGCGAAAACGCCCCGCCGCTTTCATCCCGACACGCGCGAATGGTGGATCGTGCAGGACGGCCAGATCCGCTTCAGCATCGAAGGCCAGGAGCCGTTCGTCGCTTCCAAGGGCTACCTGGTGCAGGTTCCGTACCGCACCGTTTACAGCCTGGAAACTGTCGGCGACAAGCCCTCGCTGCGCCTGGAAGTGAACATCGCCGGCGCGCAGACCATGTATCCCATCGACGAAAAGCCCGTGCCGTTGGACGGCGTGAATTTCTTGAAAGTGCGGATCGAAGGCCAGGGTAAATACGACCAAGGGAACAAGCCTTATATCGATTTCAATGCCGTGGTCGCGGGAACCGAGAAGCAGCGGCGCTTCATCGCCGACGACCGCGCCGTCGCCAATATCATCATCGGAGATCCCAAGAAGCAGCGGCCCGCGGCCGATACCGAGAAAGGCCATTTCCACGAGGAATCGCCCGAATTCTGGTTCATCCTGCTCGGCAAGATGGAGTACAAAATCGGGTCGTTGCCGATTTTCATCGCCGATCAAGGCGACATCGTCTACACGCCCAAGCAAACCTGGCACCGCGCGCGCTTCGCCGGTTCCGAGGTTGCCTGCCGCCTGGCGATGAACGGCTATCATGATCTGCTGCACGATTATCAGACGCCCGACGAATGAAGCGGCTCAGGGCGCACCTGCGTCCGTGATATAGGACAATAAATTCGGATGCAACACTTCGACCGAATCACATGGAATCCCAACCAAATGAACGGGCAGCCGTGTATCCGTGGGATGCGCCTGACCGTACGCCGCGTCGTCGAGGCAGTGGCAACTTTTCCAAATCGCGACGATCTTTTCCGCAACTATCCCGAGCTCGACCCGGATGACGTTAAGCAGGCGCTAGCCTTCGCGGCCGCGAACCTTGAGGACAGCGCCGCGGATACGAACGCAGCTTGATCCGTCATCCAATCCGATGCGCCTTATCCTTGACCAGGGCGACCAGGGCATTCCGCGAGATGCCGCGATCCGACTGCGCGAACTCAGCCAGGAAGCAACGCACGTTGGCGAGATCGGAATGTCGAAGGCGGCGGACCGCGAGATACTGGCGTACTCCGTTGAACAACAAGTTACTCTGGATGCCGACTTCCAGACCATGGTCGCTGTATCTGGTGCGATCGGGCCATGCGCGGTCCGGCTGCCAGTCGGCGGCTCAGACTTACGGAGCATCGATTGACTTCCGATTCCGCAACTGAGCCCGCTGTTCGCCGCTGCCCTTGGGCCACGGGTCCACTATCGGTTGTTTATCACGACCAAGAATGGGGCGTGCCGGTGCACGACGATCGCGGGCTGTTCGAGTTCCTGATCCTCGAAGGCGCTCAGGCCGGTCTGAGTTGGATCACCATCCTGAAGAAGCGCGCTGCGTATCGCGCCGCCTTCGACCGCTTCGATCCCCGCAAGGTCGCGCAGTATGATGAAGTGAAAATCGCCGTGTTGCTGGCGAACGACGGGATCGTGCGCAATCGCTTGAAAGTCAGGGCGGCGGTGCACAATGCGCAAGCCTTTCTGGCGATTCAAAAGGAATTCGGCAGCTTCAATCGATACGCGTGGCAATTCGTTGGCGGCAAGCCCCTACAGAATCGCCGGCGCCGCACCCAGGACGTGCCGGCCCGCACGCCGCAATCGGATGCCATGAGCAAGGATCTTGGCAAGCGCGGATTCAAGTTCGTTGGTTCCACCATCTGCTACGCATTCATGCAGGCCACGGGGATGGTCAACGATCACCTGGTGGATTGTTTCCGGTACAGGGAACTAAGCTAAACGCTCAAGCCCCGGCCATCGATCGAAGTCCGCGTCGAAACTGAAAATGGAGCGCACCCCGTGCCGTTCCATGACCGCGATGTGAATGGCATCACGGGCCGATAGCAGGGCGGGGTTTTGCGCGATCTCCGCTGCGCGCATTACGTCCCGTTGCTCGATCGCGAAAACATCGTCCGCGATGTCCAACGTCGCCCGCAGCGCCGGTCCAATAGCTTCGCGCTTGTGGATCGCCGTGTAGCGATGTAAGATTTCTTGCAGTACCTCGGCATCGGTGACCAGTCGCTCTCCCGCGGCAATGAAACGCTCGATAAGGACCTGAGCATCCGTTTTGTGCGGATGGGGCGCTCCCACGAGATACATTGGAATGTTCGAGTCGATGAAGATCAACTACGGTAGCCTTGCTCGATCTCGCTGAGCATTTGCTCGATGTCAGCGGCCGGGAACGAATACTGTGAGGCCTTCCGAACCGCCTTTAGCTTCACCTCCGGTTCGTTCACGGGCTGTCGCGCCCGAGCCTCGCGCAGCACCCGGCGCACCCATTCCCCAACAGACACTCGCTCGCGGCGTGCAAACCGCTGGATTTCCGTCATCTCCTGATCGGGCAACAGCACTTGAAGGCGCTTGCTCATATGGTGAGTATATCATGCTCAACTCGCGACGCCGGAGTGCTGGACGTCGAACGAAGTAGGCGGTGTATAATAACTCATCGTTCACTCGAAATCGACCGTGGTCCTTAGCGCCTAGACGGGAGTTCTTGCTGGAATGGAGTGGATAACCATCAACCTGAGCCTTCCTCACGGCGATGCCAAGGGCCTCCGTATATGCGAGATCCCAAACTGGAAGGGTAAGGCCTTCGCGGCTCCGAAAACTCAATTTAGCGATCTCCTTGACCTCCTTGGGAAGGAGCAGGACGACCCGGCGGGCGTGTACTTCCTATTCGGAACTGACCCTGATAGCGGCAAAGACTCCGTGTACATCGGAGAAGCAGAGGTAGTCCGAATTCGGCTCAAGCAACACCGGGAGGACGATTTTAATTCTGCGGTCACGTTCGTGAGTAAAGACCTTACTAAGGCGCATGTCCGGTACCTCGAAAACCGGCTTTTCCTAGAGGCCAAGCAGGTAGGCCGCTATCAGCTTAAGAACACGGTATTCAAGAATCCGAAGCTTCCGGAGTTCGAAAAGGGTAATATGAAGGTCTTCTTGGAACGTGTACGGCTGATGCTCCCCGTGCTCGGCTCAGCCCTCCTTACGCCAGTCTCTGGCTCTATCGTAGGCGCATCGCATCAAAGAGAACTTCTCTTCAAAACAAGGGGCGCGGTTGCGCGTGGCAGGCGCACCGACAATGGATTCGTGGTCTTCAAGGGATCAACTGCATATTCGAAATTGGAGCCCGGCGCCAAAACTAACCACCCCTACGTAGTTAGCCTGCGGGAAAAGCTGGGCCGGGAGGGAAAACTCGTGGAGCGGAACGACGGCTTGCTGGAGTTTGCGAAGGACACGGACCTCAGCCCTAGCGCCGCGGCGAGCGTCATTCGAGGCGGAGGGGTTAATGGATTAACTGCTTGGAAGGACGAATACGGCAAGACTCTCAAGGAACTCGACGCGCCGCCTGACGAGCCGAGTTGAGCATCTTCCGAACTCCGTCTGCTCGAACGCTCTCCTCGTTTTCGCCAATTCCCAACCCCGAAACCGCCAGTCCCATCCGGCTTGCTAACATTGGATCAGGGGACCTCTCCCCGCCTTCCATGGAATTTGATTTCACGCCGGAGCAGATCCAGCTTCGCAAAAGCGTTCGCGAATTTGCCGAGCAGGAGATTCGCCCGCACGTGCTGCATTGGGATGAAGAAGAGATCTTCCCGCTCGACGCCGTCAAACACGCCGGACGGCTCGGGTTTCTGGGAGCCATCTTTCCTGAAGACCTGGGCGGCGCGGGGCTCGGCTACATCGAGTATTCCATCATCATCGAAGAGCTTTCGCGCATCGATCCTTCCGTGGGCTTGATCGTGGCGGCCCACAATTCGCTGTGCACGAATCACATCTATATCGCGGGAAGCGACGAGCAGCGCCGCAAGTACATTCCCAAGCTCGCAACCGGCGAATGGATCGGATCGTGGTCGCTCACGGAAAGTGAATCCGGCTCCGACGCCGCGGGCATGCGCACCAAGGCGGTGAAAGACGGCGTGTGCTGGACGATCAACGGCAGCAAAGTTTTCACCACCAACGCCGGTTACGCGGATATCTGCGTCGCCATGGCGGTCACCGATCGCGCCGCCTCTCATCACGGCGTCTCCGCGTTCATTCTTGAAAAAGGCGTTCCCGGTTTTAACTACGGCAAGAAGGAAAACAAGCTCGGCATGCGGGCCAGCGCCACGGGCGAAGTCATCTTCACCGATTGCCGGGTGCCGGAATCGCAGCTGCTGGGCAAGCAGGGCGAAGGATTCGTCGACAGCCTGCGCATTCTGGATGGCGGCCGCATCTCCATCGCCGCGCTTTCGGTCGGCACCGCGCAGGGCGCTTACGAGGCCGCGCTTAGTTATTCCAAGCAGCGCAAACAATTCGGCCGGCCCATTTCGGAGTTTCAGTCCATCCAGAATAAGCTCTCCGACATGGCCACCGAGATCGACGCCGCGCGCCTGCTCACCTATCGCGCCGGATGGATGAAGGATAACGGGAAGCGCGTCACCAAAGAGTCGTCCATGGCCAAGCTGTTTGCCTCTGAAGTCGCCGTGCGCGCAACCAACGAAGCGGTACAGATCCACGGCGGCAACGGCTTCACCAAGGACTATCCGGTTGAAAAGTTCTATCGCGACGTCAAGCTGTGCACCATCGGGGAAGGCACCAGCGAGATCCAGCGCCTGGTGATCGCCCGCCAATTGCTGAAGAGCGAATGACCGAAGGTCATTGGTAGAAATGACGGAATGGTCTCGTAAGATCGTGGCCGGCGATCCGCGCGCACTTGCTCGCGCCGCCACGGCGATCGAAAACCGGTCCGCCGCCGCCGAATCATTATTGAAGGAATTGTTTCCGCATACCGGCCGCGCGAGTGTCATCGGAATCACCGGAGCGCCTGGCGCGGGCAAAAGCACGCTGACGGATCGTCTGGTTCATGAACTTCGCCGGAAGGATAAACCGGCCGGCGTTCTCGCGGTGGATCCGAGCAGTCCTTACAGCGGCGGCGCGTTTCTCGGCGACCGCATCCGCATGCTAAGCCATCATGCCGACCCGGGCGTTTTCATCCGATCGATGGCCACGCGCGGGCATCTTGGCGGATTGGCGGCGGCGACCACCGATATGGCGCTGCTGCTGGACGCGGCCGGCAAGGAATTTGTGCTCATCGAAACGGTCGGCGTCGGCCAGGATGAAGTGGAGATCGCGAAACTCGCCGACGCGACGGTGGTCGTGCTGGTGCCAGGCATGGGCGACGACGTACAAGCGATCAAGGCCGGCGTGATGGAAATCGCTGACGTTTTCGTCATCAACAAGGCCGATCATGCTGGAGACGGCGCCGATCGCCTGGAGCGCGAGATCCTGGCGGTCCAAAGCTTGTCGACTCGTCATGACGGCTGGGTTCCGCCGATTGTGCGCACGGTCGCCACCGAAGGCCAAGGAATCGGCGAAACGCTAGCCGCGATACGATCATTTCTTGCCCGCGCCGGAGCCAAGGACCGCGCCGTCGCCAACTGGAGCCTGCGCCTGCGCGAGATGCTGCGCGAACGGCTGCTCGAACAATTTGCGAATATTGATTTTCAGGCTGCCGCAGCGGAGGTGGCCGCACGGCGCTCCGACCCATACACGATTACAGATGGCTGGCTCAAACAAATTCAACATTGATCATCTTGGGATCGCGGTCCGGTCGCTCGACGCCGCGCTCGGGTTCTACGCGGAGCAGCTCGGATTCCCCGCCAGCCCGCGCGAAACGGTGGAACAGGAAAAGGTCAACGTCGTCATGCTGCCCGCTGGCGGCCCGCGCATTGAATTGCTGGAAGCCACCAGTGCCGATTCGGTGATCGCAAAATTCATCGAGAAGCGCGGCGAAGGTCTGCATCACGTCGCGCTCAAGGTGGCGGATCTCGGCGGCACGGTGGAGAGCCTCAAAGCACATGGCGCGCGATTGCTGAACGAACCTCGCACCGGCGCTGGCGGCCATCTCTACGTTTTCGTCCATCCCTCCTCCACCGGCGGCGTGTTGCTGGAATTGATTCAAGAATGAAGAAACCAACCATTGGAATCATCGGCGGCAGCGGGCTCTATTCGATGCCGGGCTTTACCGCGCATGAAGAAGTGACTCTCGACACGCCGTGGGGCAAACCGTCCGATCCGTATGTGGTAGGCCAGCTCGCGGGGAAAGAAGTCGCGTTCCTGTCGAGGCACGGCCGCGGCCATCGGCACTCGCCTTCCGAGTTGAACTTTCGCGCCAACATTTTCGGATTCAAATCGCTGGGCGTCGATCGAATCGTTTCGTTAAGCGCCGTCGGATCGCTGAAGGAAGAACACCCGCCGTTGAAGTTTGTGATCCCGGATCAATTTTTCGATCGGACGCGCGGCCGCGTCTCCACGTTTTTCGGTGAAGGCCTGGTCGCGCACGTCAGCTTTGCCGATCCGGTGTGCCCGCAGCTGGCGAACGTGGTCCATCAAGCGTGCCTTCGAAGCGGCGTCAGAGTCGCAATCGGCGGCACGTATCTTTGCATGGAAGGGCCGGCGTTTTCCACGAAGGCCGAGTCGAATGTTTATCGCAATTGGGGCATGGACGTGATCGGCATGACGAATCTGCAAGAGGCCAAGCTGGCGCGCGAGGCCGAGATTTGCTACGTAACCATCGCCATGGTGACCGATTACGATTGCTGGCACGAAGAGCACGACGCCGTTACGGTTACCGATATTTTGGCCAATCTCGCCCAGAACGCCGAGAATGCCTGCAAGGTGGTGGCGGCCACGGTGGCGAGCGTGCCGGTTGCCCGCGAATGCAAATGCGGATCGGCGCTGGCGCACGCGCTGATCACCGATCCGAAGACCGTGCCCGCGGCGACGCGCAAGAAGCTGGAGTTACTGGTTGGAAAATATCTCGGCTGAGCGGCTAGCGCAGGAGCTGCTGGGGCATTGTCTAGCGTCGCGGCCCTGGCCGGAACATTTGCTGGACGATTTGATTGCGCTGGGCGGCGACCGGGCTCTATTCAGTATCGTCGTGGAGAAGTTGGCGGACTTGTTCGAGCCTTCTCTGTGCCGCGTTTACGCCGGCCTGTTTTCCCAAATTATCGCGCGGCGCATTCCCGGGCTGCACGCCGAACATCTGGCGGCGCGCTATGAACGCGTCCGGCGGCCGCGGGTGTTCGATCGCGATCCGGAGACCATCCAGAACATTTTCGTGCTTTCGCGGGTGACGCTCGGCGCCGACATCGCGGTTACCAGCACGATTCTGGACGCCGCCAAGCAGCGCTTTCCTGGCGCCCGAATCTGGTTCGCCGGCTCGAAGAAGAGCTGGGAGTTGTTCGCCGCCGATCCGCGCCTGCGGCATCTCGCGATCACCTACGGCCGCGGCAGCTCAATTGACGACCGGCTCTCGATTTGGCCGCAGTTGCGCGAGGCGGTCTCGATGCCGCACAGCATTGTCATCGATCCCGATTCTCGTCTCACGCAGCTTGGCCTGCTCCCGATTTGCCCCGAAGAAGATTACTATCTGTTCGAAAGCCGGGCTTACGGCGCGCAGAGCGATGAATCATTGCCGGCGCTGGCGCGGCGCTGGGTCGCTGAAGTCTTCGGCGTCGCGGACGCCCGCCCATATGTCGCGCCGGGTTTGGATGCGGCGGAGTTTGCCACCACGGTTAGTTTAGGCGTCGGAGAGAATCCATCGAAGCGCGTCTCCGGTCCTTTCGAGGAAGAAGTGCTTCGGCGATTACCGCGGCCGATTCTGATCGACAAGGGCGCGGGCGGCGAAGAAGCCGAGCGCGTGGAGCGCGCCGTGGCGAAGGTTGAAGGCGATGGCATCGTGATGTGGGATGGCTCGTTCGCCGGCTTCGCGGCGCACATTCAGCGCAGCCGATTGTACGTGGGCTACGATTCAGCGGGCGGCCATGCCGCGGCGGCGTGTGGAATTCCGCTGATCTCGATTTTTGCGGGCGCCGTTTCCGAGCGCATGTTCCAGCGCTGGCGTCCAACGGGCGCGGCCAGGATTCATGTCGTTCGCCCGGAGGGTTTGAACGAGGCCGAGTTGCTGGCTACTTTTGAGGCTTGTCTTCCGCCGGTTTCTCTTTAGTTTGATCTTCAGGAAGCGCGTCCGGCGTCTCGAACTTGATGGTGCTTTCGGTGCCGAACTTGCGATAGAGCCGGAACTCGATATCGTTCCTCGTCATCTGACGGGCCCGCTTGGATGTGAGTACCGACTTCAGCGGCAGCATGTATTGCTGGTCGCCGATGGTTTCCAGATCGTAGTCGAGCGAAGAGTTGATCTCGCGAATCGGAAACGTGCTCGGCATGTCATAAGGGGTCATGACAATCTTGACTACCATCTTGGTGTCCTCATCGATGTAGACCAAGCCACGATAGGCGGGCACGATGGACAGTTTATCGTCGTCGGCCTCGACATGATATTTCGAATATTCCTGCTGCACGTCGTACGCGAACACATAAGTTTTCCGGCCCCGCAGCTTGCCCCAGTGATCCCAGGAGAACTGGGTATGAGTCTCCGGCTCGAAGATTTGGTCCATCATGCTGCCGAATTCGCCTTCCGATGTAGTGCCGCCGAATTGCCGCATGGTGGCGTTCGTGACCGGCTGGTTGTTATGCAGAATGACTTCGTAATTTTCGGCGCCGTTGTAGCTCAGACGGGCGGTGATGGTGTCGGAGTGATACCAGTTGTTGCCGGTGCCGGTGGGGTCATAATCGCGCCGCGTAACTTGCACGCAGATGAAATTCGGCAACTGCTTGGTGTAGTTGAGCGCGTATTCGCGCGCCTGGTCGATGATTTTCTCCTGCTCGACCGAATCGGGCGGCGGAGGCGGGACGTACACAGGCTTGGGCGCAGGCGGGGGAGCAGCATGCAAGCTGGCCGAAGCGTCACCCAGCTCGCGTAGGACGGCCACCGTCTTGGGACCCGCGCCAAGGCTCTGCAAGTCTTCAATGGTCCGGTCGTCCAGCTTGTCCGTGAGTTTTACGTGATGCAAGTACTCGGCAACTTTGCTGTCGGGTTGCTTGAGCTCCACCGATGATTTGATGAACATGACCAACTGCGCAACCGTGAGATTCATCTCACTGGCGGCTGTGAGCAGAGCGGCGGTCACCAAAATAAGCAAACAACGCATACTACTTTCATTGTCTCTCAGGTTGGGGAATTACTGGCTGGCGGCCAGGATGCTTTCCAATGCCGCCCCGAGCTCGGGGTATTGGAAGTGGAAGCCCGCGGCCTGAGCGGCGGTAGGGAGCGCGCGTTGGCTGGCCAGCAAAACCTCGGACATTTCGCCGAAAGCGAGCTTCAGCGCGAAGACCGGGACTGGAAAAATAGCCGGCCGGTGAAGCAAGGCGGCGAGACTACGGGTAAATTCGTCGTTGGTGACCGGGTTGGGAGCGGTGGCATTGACGGAGCCCGTCAGCGCGCCTCCCGTGGCGTTCTCAATCGCGAACAGGATCATGCTCACGGCGTCGTCAACATGGATCCACGACATCCATTGGCGGCCGGAACCCAATCGGCCCCCGGCGCCTAGCCGGAATGGCGGAAGCAGCTTGGCGAGCGCGCCCCCGTGGCCGAGCACCACGCCGAATCGAAGACTGATCACGCGAATTCCCAGCGCCTCCGCGGATCGGGCGGATTCTTCCCAGTCCATGACCACGCGCGGGAGAAAGCCGCTGCCCGGAGGAGAGCTCTCGGTCAGAATTTCGTCGCCGCGCGATCCGTAAAATCCGACGGCGGAGGCGCACACCAGCACGCGGGGGCGCTGGGACTGCGCGGCGAGCGCCTTAACAAGCCGGTGCGTTCCTTCGACGCGGCTGTCGCGGATGCGTTTCTTGGCCGCTTCGGTCCAGCGCTGGGTGATCGGTTCCCCGGCCAGGTGAACCAGTGCGTCGCATGCGGGAGCGGCGGCATCGCGTGGTATCGGATGCACCGCATGACCCGATTCGGCGAGGCGCTGCCGCAGCCGCTTCCCGATCATCCCGCTAGCGCCCGTGATCGCTACGTTCACTGAAGCCATTCTATTCCCACGGCTACAATGGTGTTTGCCATGAGGGCGGTGAATCGGGCCAAATTACTGTGGGGCTACCTGCGGCGCAAATCGAAGCTGAACGCGCTGCCGGTGGAGTACATCGTCGAGACGACGGCGAAGTGCAACCTGTATTGTCCCATGTGCCCGCGCGAGACTCACAAGCAGCCGAAGGAAGACATGGCCGATGAAATTTTCGAGCGGCTGGTGCGGGAGTCGGGCGAAAGCGCCGAGCACATGATGCTGATTGGCCTGGGCGAGCCGTTCATGGACCGCAAGATTTTCGACCGGATCGAGTATTGCGAGCGCCACCACATTTCGACCCTGCTCTCGACCAACGGGACATTCTTCGATGAAAAGACCTGCGCGCGGCTGCTGGAGACGCCGCTCGAACACATCACGCTGAGTTTCGACGGAGCGACCAAGGAGTCCTTCGAGTATTACCGCAAAGGCGCGAATTTCCAGAAGGTGCGCGATAATTTCGTGCGGTTCGCACGCATGAAGCACGAGCGCGGCGCGAAGGTGCAGGTGGTGGTGCAGATGGTGCGGATGGAACGCAACGCGGGCGAGGTGGAGGATTTCGTGCGCTTCTGGAGCGCGGTGCCGGGGGTGGATCAGGTACGCATCAAGGAAGACGAGACGAACCTGCTGCAGCCCGAAGCCAGGCACGCTGCCGGGGATTGGAAACATCCTTGTCACTATTTGTGGCGCGGTCCGATGTACGTGAAGCAGAACGGCGACGTGTATCCGTGTTGCCAGAGCTACATGCTGGATGGCGGGCCGGTGGGAAATATTGGAACCGAGAATTTGCTGGAGATTTGGAATTCGGACGAGATGCAGCGGATGCGCGAGCTGCATGTGGCCGGGCGCGCTGGCGAGATCGATGTTTGCGCGCGCTGCTGCACGACGATTCCGAATGGCGCGTTGGTGGCGGGGAGTTTGCTCCTGCACGGCCGCACGGTGCGAAAGCTGCTGCCGTGGGTGGAACGGCTGGTGTATTTCTCGAAGCTGCCACGTGCGCTGCTGACGCCGCCGCGCAAGAACGCGAACCAAAATACGAACGACGGCGAGCTGGTGCAGATCGACGGGCCGCGAAAATAACTGGATCACTTCCCGTCGATCGAAAACGCAAGCAGCACATTGCCGGGCTGGCCGCCCCATTGGCCGTAACCGGAGTTGACGTACAGGACGCCGCCGGCGATCACCGGGCCGGGGCCGTCGATGGATCCGCCGCGGGCCTTTTGACCGTTGACGGTGTCGTAATCCTGCGCGGTGTCGGCGTCCCAAATCACTTCACCGGTCGAGGTGGAATAGGCGCGCAGGTGGCCGTCCGCGGAGCCGGAGAACACTGCGCCGGGAATCACCGTCACCGCGGCGGATTGGGCCGGGCTGCAGTTCTTGCGATCGCCGCACGGGGCTGGCTTGGCGCTCCAGACTTTTTCGCCGGTCGCAAGCGCCAGGGCGAAGAGACCGCCGCCTTGGTTCGGATCCAGTTGCAGGCGATAGCCGTCCGGCGCGGCTTTGTCCACCGTTACGCCCTTGATCTTGAGATCGGAGACCGCCACATACATGTGATCGCGATCGGCGGCCGAGCCCCACTGGCTTCCACCGAGAACTCCGCCCGCGCCCACGCGCGTGTCCCACATCACTTCACCCTGACGGTCGGGATCGAGGGCGTGCGCGACGCCCGATTTCTGCGCGATCACCAGCGCGCGGCGGCCGTTCGCAAGAGAAACCAGAATGGGCGATTGTCCAAAGTCGAAGTCCGGGCCGGCCTTGTCGGGGCAATTGGTTTTGAAAGGACTATCGCAGCCCTCGTTATAGGTGTCGTTGGAGGTGAGCTGCTTGGACCAGAGAATTTTGCCGGTCTTGCGATCGAGCGCGAGCACGGCGTCGCTGGTAGCGGTAGCTGGTTCGGAGTAGTTATCGCCGGTCGCGATGTAGATGGCGCCGCGCTTTTCGTCCAGCGTGGGGCTGGACCATACGGAAGCGCCCGAGGGTCCGTAGAGCTGGGCCTTGGTCTTGCTTAGCTTCGTGGGACGCGGTGTTTCGGCGATGGTGTAGGTCTTCCAAATCTGTTTGCCGCTTGCGGCATCCAGCGCGACCAGGCTGCCGCGAAATGTGCAGCACTCATAGGTCGGCATCCCGGGAAGCACCTCTTCGAACGATGCCACGGGAACGTACAAGACGCCGCTATGCAAAAGAGGCGTGCCAGTGATGACGGCCACGAAATGTTGCTCCACGTGAACCTTCCACAGCAGCGAGCCGGTGTTCGCGTCGAGGGCATAGACATTGGCTTTGGGATCGCCGAAGAAAGCGGCCGAATGTTCGCCTGATTTTCCGATGACGATCCCGGTGCGTATGGGAGCATCCGCTTGGAACGACCACTCGATGCAGCCCGATGCGGCGCTAAGCGAATCGACCGCGCCCATTTCATCGCCAACGAAGAGCCGGCCGCCGGAGACGGATGGCTGGGAGCGAGCGTTGACGCCGTCACCCAGCCCAAAAGCCCACTTGAGTTTCAGCCGCGGAATGTCGGTGGCGGCGATGCCGGCGGCGTCGGCGCTCTGGAATCGCGCGTTATCCGGCGCCGGGCTCCATTCGTTCCATTGTGGGCCTCTGGCCGGATTCCCGAGCGGCTTGGGTTTTTCCGTGCAGAACGCGGATGCCGGAGGGGGCGCGGGTTTGGATTCGGGCGAGCCCAGGTACAGCGCGAGCGCAACCCGTTCGTTGCTGCTCAGCCCGTCGCCTTGCGTCTTCATGGTCCCTGTTTCGAGCG
>Ga0302324_100003947_pt1 | contig 33202 bp, 33 predicted proteins | sample Palsa_T0_1_FD_201949 | JGI IMG/M metagenome (GOLD analysis project Ga0302324, IMG submission 201949) | Peat permafrost microbial communities from Stordalen Mire near Abisko, Sweden - Palsa_T0_1 | ecosystem: Environmental > Terrestrial > Soil > Palsa > Peat permafrost | place: Sweden: Abisko...
GCGGCCCATCCGGTGATGATCGGGTTGAGCCGGGCAATAAGCGCGTCCGCGTTGGCCCCGCGCATGGCGATGGCCTCGTTGGACAGGCGTTCCCGGATCCGTCGCATTGCCTCCTTGCCCGGCTTGGTCAGGAGCTTGCCGTTGGGGTAGCGGCGGATGCTGAACCCGAGGAAGTCGAACCCCTGGCTGAGGTGGACGATCCTGGTCTTGGCCTCGTTGAACGCGAGGCCCCTGGGCTCCAGCCACCCGGCGAGCCGTTCCTTGACCTGTTCGGCCTGCGCGCGGGTCGCGCACAGTACGGCCAGGTCGTCGGCGTACCGGACCAGGACAGGCGTTCCCGGGACGGCACGCAGGGTAGCGCCGCCTTCCCGGTACCTGACCCCGGCCGCCTGCTCCATGCCGTGCAGTGCCACGTTCATGATCACGGGGCTGATCACGCCGCCCTGAGGTACTCCTTCCCTGGTCAGCGTGACCCTGCCGTCTTCCATCACCCCGGCCCTGAGCCACCGGCGGACAAGTCCCCTGGCGGGAAACGTCCCCAGCGAGCGGAGGATGTGGTCATGACTGAGCCGGTCGAATGCCGCCTCCAGGTCCGCGTCGAGTACCCACAGCCTGTGTGCATCCTGGCGGGATGCCGTGGTGTGGATGGCCACGATCGCGTCATGGCAGCCCCGGCCCGGCCGGAACCCGTAGGATCTCGGCTCGAACCGGGCCTCCCACTCAGGTTCCAGCGCGCTCGCCGCCAGGGCCTGAAGCGCCCGGTCGGCGATCACGGGAATCCCGAGCCCGCGGCGGCGCCCGTTGCTCTTGGGCACATACACCCGCCTGACGGGCAGGGGCCTCCATCCGGCCGCTCCGTGCTGGAGCCAGGCGGCCATATCGGCCTTCTCCCAGCCCGCGGGCACGATGCGCCCGTCGACCCCGGCCGTCTTGCGGCCAGCATTGATCTCCGTCACCCGCCGCACGCTCACCAGAGCGTTGCTGCGGGACCGGAGCATCAGCTTCTGCAGACTGCGGACCTTCTTCAGGTCCCCGGCCTGCGATGCCGCGAAGATCCGCCGCCTCAGCCGCCGTACGTTCTCCTCGGCCTGGCCCCAGTCCACTGAGTCCCAGCCCGGGTCGCCCTCAGGTCCGTTCACCTGCATGGTGTCCAACTTGCCCCTCGGTAATGGCGTCCTTGCGTCTTCTCTCCGCAGGCTCACCAGACCCGCGTCAGCGCTCTTTCGAGCCGGGCAGCCGCCCTATCCGGCCAGTTATGCGGGAGCCGCTGGCGGGAGAGCCAGCACCCGGTCCCGGTTTCCTGCTGCCTTTCGGCCACCGGCGTTCGCTTCTCGGGTCTTCCTGCGCCCGCTGAGGAATTCGGCTTTCCTCACGGTCGGCCTACCGGCAGATATCCCGCCGGACCCCATCGGGGTTGTCACGTTCCGCATGCGAAAGATACGACCGGGGTGGGCGTCCTCTGAACCCCGGGGACGGTGGTGCGCTCCCGGCCAGCCAAATACCTCCGGCCGGCACCCGCCGCCTTCCAGCGGCCGGCCCCTGTTCTCCCGCCTTCTGCAGCCCACCGGCGAGAGTGCTAATGACGAGGCGTCATCGAGGATTCACTCACGTTCACCCGTCCGGTCTTCCCCAGCCTGTGGTCTCCCGGGTGGAACGGGAGCCCTTGGCCTTTCCCCGGGCTTCGCACCCTGCAGTTACCCGCAGCGCACGCCGGGGCGGGGACGGTCCTTGCGCACTGGACCGGGAGCTACGTCACCGACATCAGCCGATCTCCCTTCGACGAGCGCCACTCATCACATGCGACCTCGTGTCGCACGATCTGGTTCAGCCACGAGGCGTGGACCGGGGTATGGATCATGACCGCGTTCGGGTGCGCTGCGCGGAGCCGGCCGATGGCGGCCTCGCCGCGGTGGTCCGACCCGTTGTCCACGATGACGAACACGCGGGACGCGTCCCGGTACTCGCGGCGGGCCATCACCTGGGCGACGAGGTCCATGAACGGGACGATTCCCGTGGTCTTTGGGGTGGAGGCGAACACCTGGCCGGTCTGGACGTCCAGCCCGGCCAGCAGCGCCAGCGCACCGTGGCGGGCGTACTCGTGCTCCACCCGGACGGGCCTGCCGGGCGCGGCGGGCAGGGTCCGGCGGATGCGGCTGCGGGCCTGGATCGAGGGCTTGGCGTCGACAGGATCCGGTCATCCGGGCCGAGCGGCTCGCCGCCGTGAAACCCCCGGTAGAGGTCCAGGATCACCGTCGCCTTCGCTTCGAAGTCCGGGTCGCGGGGGAAGATCCAGGACTGGTACCGCTACGGCTTGACCGGGTTCTCCGCGAGGATCCGCAGCAGGGAAGACACCGACACCGGCCCGCTGGCCAGGCCCTGCGTCGTCAGCTCGGCGGCCAGCTCCGGTCCGGTCCACCGCGACAGCGGCACTCCGGTCTGCGCTGGCAGCTGGCAGGCCAGCGCGACGACCGTCACACGGTCCGCCTCGCTGATCCGCCGCGGCCGCCCGGGTCGCGGTAGGTCCGCCAGCCCCGCAAGGCCCAGCTCCGCGAACCGGCCCCGCCACTTCCGCACCGTGTCGACGGCAACGTCCAGGCCAGCGGCGATCCGGGCATTGGAACGGCCCCGGGCGGCGTCCAGCACGATCCGCGCCCTCAGCCGGTCCCGCCAGGACGTCTTCGCCCCCCGGACCCGTCTCTTCAGCGTCTTGCGCTCGGCGGCAGTCAGCGCGACCGGCACCGCGGCAGGCAGCATCCGCATCTCCCAGCAGGCGAATCACAGCCGTGTAATTCACTTCCGGGCATGGCATCCTAGCCAGGACGGGCCGCCGCAGGCGGCAGTATGAGGCACATGCCTGCCATCCCGGACTCCACCCACAGCTCCATCACCCTGCGGCTGCTCCGCCACGCCAAAGAGCACTGGCCCCAGCTGGAAAAAGTCGAGGTCACCTGCCGTGGCGGCTTCGCCTACGCGGCCGGCGTCCTGCCCGGCGGCGAGCACATCCCGCTGTTGCGGCTCCGCTACGGCGGCTCCGCCCACTCCTTCGGCTTCGCCATCTACTCACCCGCCCGCGACCGCTACGAAGACGCCGCCATGCTCACCGGCCACCTCACAGGAACCCCCCAGGAAGCACTCGACACCGCCTGCACCCTCCACCTCGCCGCCCTCGGCCATGAACCTGGCCCCTGGCCCCCGATAGGCTTACGGAGCCGCCCGCTCAGCGGCCTCCGCCCGCCCGCCGTGCGACGATAGGCCCGTGATCACTGCGGATGACGTTGACACCCTGCTCTTCGACGTGCTCGGCACCGTGGTAGACGAGGCCGGATCGATGCGTGCCGAGCTTGCGACGGCGCTGGACCAGGCCGGCGTGGAGCAGGGCCGGACTGAGGCGCTGGCGGCTGCCTGGGCGCGGCGCTTCGCCGCTCTCGTTGTGCTGATCCGCGAAGGCGCGCCGTGGCAGTCCACCGACGAACTCAATGCCAGGGCGCTTGCCGACGTGCTGCGCGACGGCCCGCTGCTGCCGGAGGCTACTGTCCGGCACCTGACGCTAGCGGGACACCGGCTCAGGCCCTGGCCCGACGCCGTGGCAGCGTTGCAGCGGCTCGCCCAGCGATTCACCATCGTGGCACTGTCGAACGGAAACCTGTCGATGCTGACCGACCTGTTCGCTGGCGCCGGGCTCACCTGGCACGGCGTGCTCTCCGGCGAGATGGTGCGCGCCTACAAGCCAGATCCCACCGTGTACCGGCTCGCACTTGACCGCCTGGCGCTCGATCCGCGCCGGACGCTCATGATCGCCGCCCATCCCTGGGACCTGCGCGCCGCCGCAGTCCACGGACTGCGTACCGCTTACATACAACGTGCAGGTGAGGGCAAGCCGGAACCCTCGGATAGTTTCGACCTCGCCGTCCCCGGCCTTGCGGCCCTCGCTGCGCACTTGCTCGCCGGAACGTGACCCCCGATGAATTAACGGAGCCACCCACTAAGGTCCGCGAGAACGCCAAACTCTCAGCACCGGTGCCCTGTACGCGGCATAGCTAGCCTCGATTATTCAGTAGCCGTAGCCGCCGCCGGTGCTGGCCTTGGCCGAGGCGCTCGCTGCGGGGGTAGCGCCCGAGACCGTCATCTCGTGCCACACGCCGCCCGAGGCGTTGAGCCCGTTGCCCTTGGCCTGCCCGGGGGCGGTGTCCGCGGCGTAGGTGTAGAGGGGATGCCCGTCGTAGGTGGCCTGCGTGGTGCCATCTGACCTGGTGATCGTGCCGAGTGTGCCGGTGACACCGGACATGGCGGTGGCCGGGCCCTTGACCGGCGGCCAGTAGGTCGCGCACGATCCGGTGCACTTCGAGGTGGTCGAGGTGTCCGGGACGAACCAGTACAAGGTGAGGCCTGCAGCATTGGTCAGCACTTGCTGGCCGGCGATGGTCCTCGCCGCGAGGCTAGTCCCGGCCGAGCTCGCGGCAGGAGCTGACGAGGCCGCGCTGCTAGCCGCGGCCGCCGGGGTGGTGCCTGAGACGGCCGAGCTGCTGCCTGAGCTCGCGCAGGCGGACAGCACCAGCGCGGTGGCGGCCAGGCCAGCGGCGCCCCATATCTTTCGCATCCGGATTTCTCCTTCACAGTGCTAGTGAGCTCTCGTAGGGTTCACGTGCCGGTGAGCCCTTTGGTTCAGTGGCTGCGTAGGCCAGCAGATATTAGCGGGCGCCACGGGTCACAACATCGCGTGAACGGGAAGGTCCGCGGGACGTGTCCTGGGTGGTGAACCAGTTATGCTGCTGGTCCGTGATCATGGGGAAAGGGACAATTGGCGGGAGTTCCGGGTGGCCGTTCGGCAGATCGAGGTACCTGCGCGCCTGGCGCGGCGTCTGAGCCCTTCCTCGTTCGTCCTGGCCGGGATCACGGTCTTCCTGCTGTGGGTTGCCGTCAGCGGGCTGCTCAGGCAGGGCAGCCTCGGGACCGTGCTCTCGGCAGGCTGGGCCGAGCTCGCCGCTCCGCTCCTGGTGGGGCTGGTCGTCGTGACCGGGATGTGCGAGCGGATCTGGCCGGCCGAGCCCCGTCCGGTCTTGGCCCGCGGCCACGTCCAGGACACGTGCTTCCTGGCCCTGCACGCCATCGTGGTGATCCCCCTGATGACGCTGCTCAGCGTCGGGGCGGCGACCCTGACCGGGCACGTGCAGTGGATCGAGCTGCGGCCGGCCCAGAACTGGGCCGGCTGGCTGCTCGTCCCGGTCACGATCGTGGCCATGGACGCCGCGAACTGGCTGGCCCACTACGCCGATCACCGGTGCGATGCACTGTGGCGCTTCCACGCCCTGCACCACAGCCAGGAGGAACTCAGCGTGCTTACCTCGTTCCGCGCGCATCCTCTCATGCACACGACCGGGTTCCTGCTGGCGTCTATCCCGGTCGTCGTCCTGATGCCCGCGCGCCCGATCGACCCGGTGCTCATCACGGCCTACGTCTGCGTCGGCACCCTGCAGCACGCCAACCTCCGCTGGACCTTTGGTCCGCTCGGCTGGGTCCTGGTGAGCCCCTCTTACCACCGGCTGCACCACGCGGCGGACATCCAGGACGCGAACCTCGGCGTCGTGCTGACGATCTGGGATGTCCTGGCCGGCCGGGCGAGGTTCCCCTCTCGCGCCAGCCGCGTCGGCCGCACCGGCCTGGACGGGCGCCCGGTCCCCGTCGAACAGGACAGCCCGGCAGCGCGGCCCCTGCGGCTAATGGCCTGCCAGCTCATCGAGCCTTTCCAGGCCCAGCGATGACCTTGACCTTATGCCCGTTCCGTTCCGCGCGACGCGCTGCGCGGGCCGTCATGTCATGCTCGGTGCAGTTCCTCGACGGTGCCGTTGCTGCCATCGGCTGGGTCAGATGTAGTCGCTGATCTCGATCAGGTTCTGGTCCGGGTCGCGGAAGTAGACGCTGAGGATGGGGCCAGTGGCGCCGGTGCGTTCGACCGGCCCCTCTTCGATGGGGACGTCGTGGGCGGCGAGTTCGGTGACCACCCGCTCCAGTGGGTCGGCGGCGATCAGGCACAGGTCGGCGCTGCCAGGCGTGGGACGGCGAGCCTTCGGCTCGAATTCGTGACCTGCCTTATGCAGATTGATCTTGCTGTGGCCGAAGGTAAGGGCGGTGCGTCCCGGGCCGAACGTCACCGCGTGCATGCCCAGCACGCGGGTGTAGAAATCCATGGTCGCGTCGATGTCGGCGACGGTCAGCACCAGATGGTCGAGGCGGTCGATGCGCACGGAGCTCATCGTAGGCGGCCGGCGGGCGCTACGGCGGGGACAATCCTGCGCCGCCCGCGGACCGTGGCCGCGGGCGGTGACGGAGTTCAGGATCGGGAGACTGAGCTGCTCCGGAGTCGTCACCCACCGGTTCACGATGATGTATCTGCTTGCGCCGCAGGCGGGATCGTTTCGACGGTGCCGTTAAGACGCGCCCGTTCCGCGGCGAAGACGGCAAGATGGCTGGCCAGCGATTCGCGTGGCCCGGACAGGATCAGCTCGCGGTTCCCGGTGGCCACAGCGCCGGTGAACGCGTCCATCAGGCCCGCGTCGCCGCCGCCGTGACCCGCCGCGGCGTCCATCGCGCCGGCCGGCGAGGGGGTGATCAGCCGCTCGGCCCGGGACAAGAAGTCATAGACCCTGATGCTCTGGCCGTCGCCGGTGAGTTCGCCGCGGGTACCGAACAGCCGGGTGCTGCGCCCGGCCGCCTCGCTGAACGCGGTCATGGTGAACGTGGCCGTGGTCGCGCCGTCGAACTCCAGCGCCACGACCTGATGATCGACCGCGTCGTTGTCGCAGGCGTAGACGCACCGGCCGTACGGGCCGTCCCGTAGCGCTTCGTCCAGGGATCCGGCCGAGAAATCTTCGACCACGACGCTCAGCGGCCAGCTATGCTCGCCCCGCTCTAGCAGGCCCTGGTACAGCCGCAGCGCCGAATACGGGCAGCTCGCCTCGACCGTGCAGGCCACGCACCGGTCCGCGGCGCCGGCCGGCCGGTTCGCGGCGGTGAAGTGCGTCAGGCTGCCGAAGCTAGAAGCCCGCACCGGCGCCCGGCCCAGTATGTAGGCCAGCCAGTCCAGGTCATGGCAGGACTTCGCGAGCAGCATGGAGGTGGCCAGGTCCGAGCGGCGCCAGTTGCCGCGGACGTAGGAGTGGGCCTGGTGCCAGAATCCGACCGGCTCCAGGTGCTGGACGCTCATGATGTCACCGAGCTGCCCGGACTCGACGATCGCCTTGACCGCGCGGGTGTACGGCGTGTACCGCATCACGTGGCCGACGGCGAGCATGACCCCGGCCTTCTCCACCACCGCCACGATCCGCCGGCACGCCGCCTCGTCCGGCGCCATCGGCTTTTCCAGCAGGATGTGATAACCGAGCCCGGCGAACACCTCGGCCGGCTCGGCGTGCATCCGGTCCTGCGTGCAGATCAACACCGCGTCCGCGAACCTGCCCCGGCCGGCCAGCTGCCGCCAGTCCGCGGCCGCGTTCTGGTCAGCAATGCCGTGTTCGGCGGAGAACCGGGCGCGGCGCACCTCGCGGGGCTCGGCCACCGCCACCACGGACGCGCGATCCGGATGGCGGCGGGCCCACCGGGCATACCCGGAACCGCGCACGCCCGCCCCGACAACGACGACAGAAACCGGTGCCATAGTAGCGATCCTTCCCCTCAACCGGGGATCTTCACCAGCGGCTATGAGATCAGCAACCGTTGTCATACCAGCACCGCGGCGGCCCGCCCGGCCAGCAGTGCGAGCCGGCCGAAACCGATGACATGCTGACCTACCGCGTCCAGGTCAGCTGGCGTCTTTCGGCCGCGCCGCGAGCGCGGCCACAATCTGACCGTGTCATGCCAGGCGGTGGAACCGCCGGTTCACCGCCCGCTGCAGGCGACGGCGCGGCAGGTTGAACAGCACCGCCGCCGTCAGCGTGGAGGCGGCCACGGCCGCCGGCGTATGGAACCTGAACACCTGGGTGGCCAGCAGGACCAGTCCCGCATACGCCACCGTCAGCAGTCCGGTCATCAGCGCGTACCTCATATTCCGCAGACTACGGCGGGACCGTTCCGGGAACGTTACGGCTCAGCTCGACGCCCCGCCACCGATCACCAGCTGGGCCCGAGGCGGCTCCCCGTCGTGCTCGGCTCCTGGCACCTCGGCGCCCTGGTCCTGGTCATCACCGCAGCACCTGTGCCGGTGCGTGGACCGGGCTACTGCCCTGCCCAGACCCCCGAACCCGGCTGCTGCGGGGCCTGACGGCAGGCGGGTTCTGTCCAGGATGGGCGCAGCCGATCACGTAGCGACGCTGAAGGCGCCTGGACAGGTTCCGGCGGCATGGATACTCCTACGGCGGCTTCGGGGGGGCCGCCCGCGCTTCCACCCGAATGCTGCGGGCTGCTGTGCACCTGCCGGCGGCCCGCTCTACGCCGCGGCGGCGGTACGCCGCGTCCGGCGGCGCCGCCGCCGGATGACGCTGACCGTGATCACCACGGCCGCCAGTACTGCCTCGATCTCGCAGGTCCGGATCAGGTTGCCGGTATCGGCGAGGTTGAACCCGTTGTCGGAACGGACCCGGATCACGCCGACTTTGATCTGCTCCTTGATATGCTCCAGCCGCAGGTAGGCCTCTCGCGAAGGAGGCCGCCCGGGGCCGCGGCCGATACCGGTGCCGCCGGAGGCATGTGCCCACAGCATGCCCAGCCCCACGATGACCGCCACCACGAGCACGACAGCGGCGAGATGCCGGAGGAACTTCACCGTGCCCGCCCCGGACGCCAGGCGGTGAAACGGCGGGCCACGCCCACGATCCACCGCCAGTCCAGCGCGGCGTGGATGGGCACGAGGATCAGCGTCAGCGTCGCCGTGGTGTCGTGCATCTGCCGCCAGAAGGAACTGGCCGGAGGGGTGATCCCCAGTTCCGGCAGCGCCACCTCCGATATCAGGATGCCGGAGGCGATGCACAGCACCATGGACAGCAGCAGCAGCAGGTTGACCAGCCAGACGAACCGCTCGCGGCCGCCTCGGCGCACCAGCTTCCGGGTGGTGCGGATCACCCAGTCCCAGTGCAGCGTGAGGTGGACCACCAAGACCACGCCAAGCCCGATGCCGAGCCATTCGTGCGTGGCAACCCCGGTGAATCCCAGGCTGTAGGCCAGCGTGTAAGCCACCAGCAGGAGGGCGTCGAGCCAAAAGTCAAGCCGGGTCCGTGCCAGGATCCGGCGACGGCTAGCGGCGACCCGGGGATCCGCCAGCGGAGTCGTTGGACCCGCGTTCATAGGTCAATGGTGCCGCAGCACGGCGGCGCCTCGCATCAGTCCCGCGGGCGATATACCGCGCCGCCGTAGTTCCCAGGGGTAATACGTGAGGATTCCCCCTGGGAACCGTTTAGACCGAAGTTACGGCAACTTCGGGTTAGAGCCCGGACGCGGCATTACGTTTCACCCGGTATTCCCGAGGTTGCGCACCGGCCGCCGAAGGCCCGGCGAGGTCACGACGCGGGTGCCCAATGCGCGTTGCCCGATCCTGGCTCGCCGAGCGGTTGATAGCCAACTAACCTCACCGACAACGCCCTGACCTGTAACGTCCCCGGCGGCCAGGAGTTGAAGCTGGCAGTGCTGATTAGAGCGAAGATACGAACGTCGATTCTCGCTGTCACCGAATGGGTCGGAGTCCGCAGCCTGGGTGAGCTCGGTCTGAGCGGCAACCGGCACGTGCATCGGACCTGCCAGGACATCGCGCTCCACCTGTCCGGCCAGATCGCCAAGATGGGCCCGTTCGAGCTGCTCACCGAGGACCGGAAACTCCGGTGCGCCGTTCGAGCTGCGCGACGACATCACCGGCTGCTCGGTGTTCGACCTGTCCGACCGGCGGCGCCAGCACGGCTGGCGAGTTCCGGCCTGCACCTTCCCCGCGGACATGACCGACAAGGCGGTCACGGGGATCGTGATCAGGAACGGCTTCGGCATGTACCTGGCCAACCTGCGCCCGCTAACCCTGGGGGGGTACCGCCGCTGACCCGGTCGGGCCCGGGGCCGCCGATCCGCTCGGCGCCGACGAACCGGTCGGCGTCGGTGCCGAACTCGGGGGCATGGCCGTGCTCGGCGTGGTAGACGCGCTCGGCACCGCGGACGTGGTCCCGGCCGGGGACGGCGACGGGGATATGCTCGCGGACGCGGGCATGGTCGCCGACGGGGTGGCGGCCGGAGCCGTCGTCGGTACCGCCGATGCCGACGGGGACGTGCTCATAGAAACCGGTGTCCGCGGTGTGCTGGTGGCCGTCGAGGGCATCCGCGCGGGCGTGGCCTGCCCGGAGTGGGCGACGGGCGACTCGTGCGCTGAGGCCCCCAGGGCGATGCCGCCCGCGGCGGACGCCGCCAGGAATACGGTGATCACCGCGGCTAGGGCCAGCCGGCGGAGGCGGTGCCGTAGCCGGTCCTCGTGGGGCTGGGGCTGGGGCTGGCCGGCGGCTGGTGCGGTGAACACGGATAGTCGCGCGGCCGTGACGGTCATCGACGCATCGGCCGCCGGACGGTCCATGACCGTAGGGGGCACTGGTTCGGGCTGGACCACGCCCATCCCGGCCAGGATCTCCCGGGCGGTGGGCCGCTGGCCGGGGTCTTTGGCCAGGCAACGTTCGACCAGCCCGCGTACCTCGGCCGGCACGTGATCAAGGCTGGCCGGCTGGAAGAGCGCGCGGTAGACCGGCGCGGGGGTCGACCCGGCACCGAACGGGCCCTCACCCGTGGCGGCAAAGGCGAGCACCGCGCCCAGACTGAAGATGTCACTGGCCGGACCGACTTCCCGGCCCTCGGCCTGTTCGGGGGACATGAAGCCGGGCGAGCCGACCACCAGGCCAGTGCGGGTCAGGAAACTGACCTCGGTGGCCCGGGAGATGCCGAAATCGATCACGCGCGGCCTGTCCTTGGCCAGCAGCACGTTCGAAGGCTTGAGGTCCCGGTGCACCACGCCCGCGGCATGGATCGCGCTCAGGCCCTCCGCCAACCCGGCTGCCAGCCGGAGCACCGACGCGACGGGCAGCGGGCCGCGTTCGGCGACCGCGTCGGCCAGCGACGGCCCGTCGACATAGGCGGTGGCCAGCCACGGCACCGGCCCGTCCAGATCCGCGCCGATCACCGGCGCGGTGAACAGGTTGCTCACCCTCCGCGCGACGGCGATTTCCCGCTCGAAACGGGCCCGGAACTCGGGGTCGGTGGCCAGGTCGGCCCGAATGACCTTCACGGCCGCCAGCTGGCCTCCCGCAGAAAGCCCGAGGAACACCCGGCCCATGCCGCCGGCGCCCAGCTGCCCACGCAGCCGGTACGGTCCGATGACCTGCGGATCACCCGGCTGTAGTTCTCGCACCATTGCTCATCCCTGACATCGTTGAAGGACGTCGGCGCGTACTGCACCTGCGGTCCGGATCGTCGGCATCCACCATGGCGGCGGGGACGGGGTGATTTGCCGGGGGTTTGGGGGAAACTCGGGGGGTTGCATATGTAAGGACCGGCCGGACGCTACGGGAGGAGCTAGCGACGACGGCGCTGCGAAGCTACGTGAGCGGTGGGATGGGCCGAGCCGGATGACGAGGGTCGGCCGGTGCTTGACGCGGTGACTGGCGAGGAGGTCACCCGGGTGTCCTGGTTTGGCTCTTTGATTCCGCCGTGTGGAAGAAGTGACCCACCGGCACCTACCAGACGTGTTCGCCTGGCCGCCCGTGGGCTGCCGCATCTAGAGGCATACGCCGACCCTGCTGACCAGCGCTGGCGACCCGGCTATTGTCCGCCGCATCTGACGCGGCAGCTCAGCGGCCGGTCTCCGACCCGGCTGTGAGGAGCTCGCCGCCGTCGATGGGCACGGTCACGCCAGTGATGAATCCGGCCTGCGGGGAGGCGAGGAACGCGACCAGCTCGGCCACCTCGTGAGCCTGGCCGATCCGGCGTATCGGGTTCAGAGGCCGTTCGGTCTTCTCGGTCCAGCGCAGGATCGGCTGCGCGAGCTCGGTGTCGATCTTGCCGGGGGCCACCCCGACCACCCGCACGCCGTCGCGGGCCCATTCCAGCGCAAGCACCCGGGTCAGCATCACCAGCGCCGCCTTGCTGACGTTGTAGGCAACCAGACCGCGCGACGGGTAGTACGAGGCGGTGCTGGCGTTGTTGACCACGACTCCGCCCTCCCCCATCAGCTCCTTGGCCCGGCAGGCCAGGTACCACGGCGCGGATAGGTTCAGGCCCAGCACCTGATCCCACTCCACCCAGCCGACCGCGCCAGCCAGCACCGCGGCGGGCAGCATGCCCGCGTTGTTGACTAGCACGTCGATGCCGCCGAACTCCTCACCGACCCGCTCGGTCAGGACCCGCAGCGACTCGCGGTCGGTCAGGTCGGCGGGGACCGCCACAGCCCGGGTACCGGCCCGCCGCAACTGCCCGGCCAGCGCCTCGATGGCGTCGGCGCTGCGCGCGGTGACGGCGAGGTCGGCGCCAAGCTCGGCGAACCGCCGTGCGATGGCGGCGCCGATGCCCCGGCTTGCCCCGGTCACCAGCACACGCCGTCCGTCGAACCGCGCCGTCTCGTCACCCATGGTCTGTCACCTGCTGCACCCCTCCCGCTCGGCGGACCGGGCGTTGGCACGCCGGTACCGCCAGAAGACGATCATCCCGCGAATGATGCGACCGTTCAGTAGGTCGTCGTATCCTCGTTGACCTGCTCAGGGCGTAGCGCTTGGTCGCAAGCTCTTCGCTCAGATCGCCGCCCCGGCCTCGCCGAGTTGCTGCTCCTCCCCCGCCTTCTCCGCGGCGCGGCGCGCCTGGTAGTGCGGCGACTTGTGCTGCACGCCCTCGTACTCGGGCACCTGGGCGGGGGTGTCGTCGGCCAGCAGTTCCGCTGCTTCCCGCTCGTCCGCCTCGGTCAGCGGCTGGGTGTCGAAGGTGAACTCGACCAGGGTTCCGTCCGGATCCCTGGTGTAGATGGAGTGAATGAACTCGTGCTTGACCTCCACGGCGTTGTAGCCGTGGTCCAGCCAGCGCTGCTTGCACCGCTCCAGCCCGCCGATGTCATGGCAGTCGAAGGCGACGTGGTTGATCCAGTAGGGCAGGCCGCTGCCCATGCCGGCCTGCCACTGCCCAGGCTCGATCACCACGCCCTCGATGCCGCGCAGGTCCCAGATGGCGAAGAGTCCTCCATCGCCGGTGTCGTAGAAGATGTGCTTGGTCCAGCCTCCCTCCGGACTCTGCCGCTTCACGATCTTCTTGAGCTTGAAGCCCATCGCCTCGGTGTAGAACTTGTGTGACTTCCGTGCGTCCTTGGACGCGACGGCGACGTGGTGGAACATGGCATCCTCTCGGTGTTTCGTCAGGGTCTGGTGCACGTGGCCGGAACGGGCGTGTGTGGCTGCGCTGTCAGCACCGGCAGCAGCGCCGTCTCCTGCGAGACCGAGGCCACAAGCCGACCCGTCGGCGAGACAAACCAGCCGGTGGTGAGCGCGCGGTAGTCGGCCGCCGACACAGCCTCGTGCCCGTGCAGCATCCAGTCGTCGGCCCGGAACCCGCGGTGGATCCGGATGGACAGGTCCAGCGGGACCGCGCGCAGGCCCCTGCCGACCTCGAGGTCGGCCCACTCCCCCGTCGCGGGCAGCGCGGCCGGCTCCACCAGCAGCAGGTCCGCGGCCACCGCGATCGCCGCGGCGTGCAGCAGGATCTCGTCCGGGATCTCCTCGGTCACCCGGGTCCACATGCGGTTCGGCGCGGCCGGGTCGGCCGCCCGCTGCCACCGGGCCCGGTCGAGGTGGCGGACTTCCAGGGGGCCGCCCGCCTCGGCCGGCGCCACGGCACCGGGCGGCGGCACGTCGTCGACCGCGGCCACCGACTGGTGAGATGGACCAAGCCCGGAGTGGGGCGCCGCGAACGTCACGGTCGTGACGGCCAGCGGCGTGTCCCGCTGGACGGACCGGACCAGCCGGACCGCGCGGGCCCCGGTGTCGTACGTCCTCTCGACCCGGTGCTGCACCGCCAGTCCAGCGTCGCCCTCGTCGAGGCGGGTTGCGTGCACCGCGTGCACCCAGCGCCAGCGGGTATCGACGGTGCGGCCCGCCGCAACCATCGCCTGCGCGCCGAGCAGCCCGAGCGCCATCCGCTCGGTCCCGGCGGCCGCTGACGACCACCGGTCTGGTCCGGCTGGGTCGAGGCGGATCCTGGCCAGGAACCCGGTGGCTGCACTCATCCACGCTCCTCGTTGAGTCCCAGAGCTAAACCTAACAGCATTTGGCTAGGGTGGCAATGGCGCGCCCGCAGCCGATCCGGGCCTTCGCGCCCGGCCCCCGATTCTGGCCCGATCAGGCATGTCGGTCATAATGCCGACAATAACCCTTTCCAGCTTCACCAATCAATGTTAGTTTATTGTCGCCCGGATGACGAAGGAGCGGGCCGGCTAAGGAGTGGACGGGCTGCGGTGGATCATTCCAAGGACAGTGTGCGGACGAACGCCGGGCGTTTCGGCGGGGCCCCCGCCCTGGAGAACGCCGAGACCGGGGAAAGGCTCACCTGGCGTCAGCTCGACGACCGGGTCGGCGCACTCGCGGGCCATCTGCGGGACCGCGGCGGCATCGGGATCGGCGACCGGGTGCTGGTCCTAGCCGAGGGCGACACCCGCACGTTCGAGGTTCAGTTCGCCTGCATGCGCCTCGGGGCGGTTATGGTCCCGGTGAACTGGCGGCTCGCCCTGCCCGAGCTGATCGAGCTGGCTAGCGACGTCGAGCCCGCCGTCGCGATCGTCGACGGGGTATGGCAGGACGTCGGGCTGAAAATCGCTGAAGCGGCCGGCGTCCGGCACCGCCTCGGCTGGCGGTGCGACGCCGGGATCGAAGACTACGAGGCGGCCCTGGCCCAGGCCACCCCGGTGCCGCCGAACACCGGCCTGTCAATGGAACTACCTACCCACATCCTGCACACCTCGGGCACCACGGGACGGCCCAAGGGTGCCATCACCACGGTCAAGACGCTCAGCTGGCAGACCCTCAACATCGCCGACTGGCTACTCGGCCCGGGCAGCAAGCAGCTCAACCCAATGCCATTGTTCCATGCGGGCGGGCTCACCGCGATCGCCACATCCATGCTGATGACCGGCGGTGCCGTGCTGACCATGCGGCGCTTCGAGCCCGACCGCGTGCTCGCCCTGCTCGGCGACCCGGCCCAGGGGATCACGCACTTCACCGGCCCGCCCGTCATGTGGGCGTCACTCAGCGCGCAGCCCGGGTTCGCCGCCGCCGACTTCGGGGCCCTCCGGCTCGCGCAGGTCGCCGGGGGCATGCCGCCGCGCGAGCTGCTCGAGCTGTGGAGCGGCCGCGGCGTGGTGCTGCAGCAGGCCTACGGCGGCACCGAACTCGGCCCGGCCGTCACCGGCATGCCGCGGGACGCTGTGGCGGAACGGCCGACCTCGTGTGGCCGCGCGGTCCCCTTCACCCACGTCCGGCTGGTCACCGCGGAGGGCACCGACGCCAGGACCGGTGAGGTCGGTGAGGTGTGGATCAGGGGCCCGAGCGTCACCCCCGGGTACTGGCGCAGGGACGGCACCGTCGACACCGCCCGGACGGAAGATGGCTGGTTCCGTACCGGCGACGCCGCCCGGATGGACGAGGACGGCTTCTACTACCTGGTCGACCGGGTCAAGGACATGTACAAGTCCGGCGGCGAGAACGTGGCGCCGACCGAGGTCGAGCGGGTGATCATCACTCATCCCGACGTCATCGACGTCGCCGTGGTCGGCGTCCCCGACCCGCGGTGGGGCGAGGTCGGGCGGGCCTTCGTCGTCGCCCGCCCCGGGGCCACCCTCACCCTGGAGGACCTGCGGGAGTTCTGCGCCGGGCAGATCGCGCGGTACAAGGCGCCGCACAGCCTGGTCCTCATCGAGAACCTGCCGCGCAACTCGACCGGCAAGGTTTCCAGGCCGGCGCTGCAGGCCTACGGCGAGGGACCGGGCACTCAGAAGAGGTAAACGTGAGCTTCATGCCGGGCGAAGATGCCGAGGAGCTGCGCGCGGCCGTCCGCGCCTTCCTGGCCAAGAGGTCGACGGAGCCGGAGGTACGCCGGATCATGGAGACCACTGTCGGCTATGACCCGGCTGTCTGGAGACAGGCGGCCGGCGAGCTCGGGCTGCCCGGGCTCATCATTCCCGAACGGCACGGAGGCAGCGGCGCCAGCGCAATGGAACTGGGCGTGGTGTTCGAGGAGATGGGCGCGGTGCTGTACTGCGGGCCCTTCCTGGCCACGGCCGGGCTGGCCGCCAGCGCCCTGCTGGAGATGGCGGACGAGACAGCGGCGGCGCGGTACCTGCCCGGCATCGCCGCGGGCACCACGATCGCGACACTAGCCTGGGCCGGGCCGGACCTGGCGGGTAGCGTGCTCAGCGCGGAGCGCGGCGCGGGCGGGTGGACGGTCTCCGGCACGGCCGGCATCGTGGTGGACGGGGCCGGCGCCGACCTCGTGCTGGCCGCCGCGCGGACCGACGCCGGACCGAGCCTGTTCGCGGTGACCGGCCCGGACCCCGCCCTGCTCGCGCTGCCACTGGTACCCTGGACCAGACGCGCAAGCTGGCCCGGCTGCGGTTCGAGCACACGCCCGCGGCGCTGATCGGGGCGGCCGGGGGCGCGGCCGCGCCGCTGCGCCGCACGGCCGATCTGGCCGCGCTGTACCTCGCGGCCGAGCAGCTCGGCGGAGCCGCCCGGGTGCTCTCCGACGCCGTCGGCTACGCCCAGGCCCGGGTCCAGTTCGGCCGGGTGATCGGTTCGTTCCAGGCCATCAAGCACCGGTGTGCCGACCTGCTGATCGAGGTCGAGTCGGCGCGCTCGGTCGTCTATCACGGGTTGTGGACCGCAGCACGGGACGCTGCCACGCTGCCGGTCGCTGCCAGCCTCGCCCGTTCGGTCGCCTCCGACGCCTATCAGCGGGCCGCCGCCGACAACATCCAGATCCACGGCGGGATCGGCTTCACCTGGGACCATCCCGCTCACCTGTACCTCAAGCGCGCCAAGAGCAGCCAGCTCCTGCTCGGCTCCCCCGCCGATCACCGTGCCCGGCTGGCCGGGCAGCTGGGCCTCGACGCGGGGAGCCCGGCCGGACGGACGGCCGCGCCGCCGGACGCCGCCCCGGAACCCGCGGCCGGGCCGGGCGCGTACGGTGCGGGCGAGTTGGAGGCCGCCATCGGGGCGTTCCTCCGCGAGCACCCGGTACCCGACCCGCGGGACCGCGCGGCTGACCGGGCGTTCCGGGCGGCCCGCTTCGACGCCGGGCTCGCGGTCGTCCACTTCGGCCGCGACGAGGGCGGCCAGAACCTGGACGCCGGCCTGCAGCCGGTGGCCGAGGCGGCCTTCGCCCGAGCGGGTGCCGCCGATCACTTCGCGCGCAACGTCATCGGGCTCGGCATGGCCATGCCCACGATCAGAGCGCACGGAACCGCGGCCCAGAAGGCCCGGTTCCTGCGGCCCTGCTTCACCGGCGAGGAGATCTGGTGCCAGCTGTTCTCCGAGCCCGGGGCCGGCTCCGACCTGGCCGGGCTGGCCACCCGGGCGGTGCGCGACGGCGAGGACTTCGTGGTGACCGGCCAGAAGGTCTGGACCTCCCTCGGGCACGTGGCCGACCGGGGCATCCTGCTGGCCCGCACCGACCCGGACGTGCCCAGGCACCGGGGGCTCAGCTACTTCCTGGTCGACATGCACGCCCCGGGCATCGAGGTGCGGCCGCTGCGGCAACTCACCGGCGAGGCCGAGTTCAACGAGGTCTACCTGACCGACGTGCGCGTCCCGGCCACCGACCTGCTCGGGGAGGCCGGGCAGGGCTGGCAGGTGGCGATGACCACGCTGGCCAACGAGCGGGTCTGGATCGGCGCGCGGCCGTCCGCCCGCGGCGCCGGCCCCATCGGCCAGGCCGTCCAGGCCTACCGCCGGGCGGCCGCTGAGGGCCGCGCCGGCCCGGCGGCGACCGAACGGCTGATGCTGCTGTGGACTCGCGCCGAGGCCGCACGTCTCACCAACATACGGGCGACCGAACGAGCGGGGCGTCAGCCAGGGCCGGAAGGATCGATCGCGAAGCTGCAGATGGCCGAGCTGAACAAGGCCATCTATGAGCTGTGCGTCGACCTGCTGGGGACCGACGGCCTGCTCATCGACGGCTACGCCGAGACTGCCCCGGACTCCACCGCGGTGCACGGCGATGCGGACGTGCGCCGGGCCTACCTGCGCTCGCTGGCGAACTCGATCGAGGGCGGCACTTCGGAGGTGCTGCGCAACGTCCTGGGCGAGCGCGTGCTCGGCCTGCCGGGCGAGCCGCGCGCGGACCGCGACGTGCCGTGGCGGCAGCTACGGCGCTCCTGAACCGGCCGGCACCGGCGTCACCGGCCCTCACGGGTCAGGATGCTCACTAGTTCGGCCGCCGAGGCCACCACCTCTCCATTCCGGGTGGAGAAGCGGCCGGTGGTCAGGCCGCGGGAGTTCGCAACGGCCGCGGCCTCCTGCTCGTGCAGCAGGAAGTCGTCGAACCGGAACGGCCGGTGGAACCACAGGCTGTAGTCCAGGCTGGCCCCGAACACCTTGATCCCGTTGACCAGCTCGTACCAGGTGAGTTCGTGCGGGAACAGGATCGGCTCGGGCAGGTGCAGGTCCGCGGCATACAGCAGGACCGCGCAGTGGGTCAGGTCGTCGTCGGGCAGGCTGACCACGGAACGCATCCACAGCCGGTTCCGCGGCGCGGACCGGCCCGCGGTCCACGGTGCCCGGTCCACGTACCGGACCTCGATGGGCCAGGAGCTCATCGTCATCATGCTGGTGACCGTGTCCCCGAAGTGATCGGCGAGCGACTGATCGCGGGTCGGCAGGGACTCCGGGCCGGGCAGGACTCCGGCCGGCCGGTCGTGGTCGAGCGTCGGGTGCTCGGTCGCGGGGTCCTGGAAGGACGCGACCGACACGCTCAGCAGCCGGCCCCCCTGGCGGGCGTGCACGACCCGGTTCGCCAGCGAGCGCCCGTCCGCGGCCCGCTCGATCGTGTAGGTCACCGGCTCGCGTACCACGTCGACGCGCAGGAAGTTCGTGTGCACGGAGATGGGCCGCAGGCCGGGACGCACGGTCCGGGCGGCGGACAGCAGCGCCTGCGCGGCGAGCTGGCCGCCGTAGATGCGGTCGAAGGCCTGGGCCGGGCAGTGCCCGGTGTACTCGTCCGGGCCGGCCTCCTCGATGGCCAGGACCGCGGCCAGGTGGCGGGCCGGAGCCGCCTGCTCCGCCCGGTCCGCCACGTCAGGCAATCCGGCGGGCGGTGTCGTTGCCCTCGCGGATGGCGACCTGGAGATCCCGGGCGGCCAGCGCGTCGCCGACCAGGCGGACGTCCGGCACGCGCCCGGCCAGTCCGGCGGCGAGCTGGCCACGCGACGCCTTGTAGGTGACCAGGACAACCAGGTCGGCGGGCAGCTGCATGGCGGGCATCTGTCCTCCTCCGGTCCCGGTGGCGCGGACCGCCAGCCGTTCACACTAAATCATATGATGTTTGGTATCGATTACGGTAGCCCCAGCCCCGCGGCCCCGGGCATTAATACATTAACGTTTGGTAAATAGCCGTCCCGGCCACCTGGACGGAATCGAACGCTGCTAGCATCCAGACCATGGACCTTGGCCGGCTCGGCGTGTGGAGCATTGGCATCCGGCAGGTGGCGGAGCCGGCGGTGCCGGCCGCCGCGGCAGAACTCGAACGGCTCGGCTATGGGACCATCTGGTTCTCCGGCGGATCGGGGACGCGCGGCTTCGACATCGCGCGGGTGCTGGTGCAGGCCACCGGCCGCATCGCGGTCGCGACCGGCATCACGTCCATCTGGGCCACCACGGCGGAGCAGTCCGCCGCCGGATTCGAGCAGCTGGAGCAGGTCGCGCCCGGCCGGTTCCTGCTCGGCCTGGGCGTCAGCCACGCACCGATGGTGAACCGCGGCGCCCCGGGCCGTTACCGCCAGCCGCTGCAGGCCATGGCCGCCTACCTCGATGAGCTCACCGCGGTGCCCAGGGACCGGCGCGTCCTTGCCGCGCTGGGCCCGAAGATGCTCGACCTGGCCCAGCGGGAGTCGGCGGGGACGCATCCGTATCTCGTCACGCCGCCGATGACGGCCGGCGCCCGGGCCCGGGTGCCGCGGAGCTTCCTGATCGCGGTCGAGCAGGGGGTGGTGCTCGAGACCGATCCGGGGCGGGCGCGCGCCGTCGCCCGTGAGCACCTGAGCGGTTACCTGAAGCTGCCCAACTACGTGAACCACTGGCTGCGGTCCGGCTACCAGCCTGCGGACATCGCGGCGGGCGGGAGCGACCGGCTCGTCGACGACCTGGTGGCCTGGGGCGACGTGGCCACTGTCGGGGACCGCATCCGGGCCCACTATGCGGCGGGCGCGGACCACGTGTGCGTCCAGGTGCTCGGCGGGGCCACACCTGTGCCGCTGCCCGAGTGGCGGGCCATCGCCCCGGAGGTCTTGTCCGCCTAGGCCGGTCCCCGGCCGGTCATCGCCGCACCGACTCGGTCATCGACAGAAACCAAGCCGGTGCGCTAAACCGCCGACCGGAGCCGGCGCGGTCAGTCCGGCAGGTCGACGACGTGCGCGCGCACGGTGGCGCCGTCGGCCGACAGCCACCCCCGGCGCCCGGCGTAGCTGATCATGCCGTCCCACCGCTGTGCCCAGCTGGCCGAGACCCCATCGGCTACGGCGCGGCGGCGTAGCTCGGCTACCTGCAGACCGGCCTCGTCGCCGCCGTCCCACTGCCCGAGCCGCGCATGCCTGAGCGCCTCGTCCAGCGAGGAGCGCAGGTTCGGAGCCGTCCGCACGTCCAGCGAGGTACAGTCGTCGGCGGCGCCGACGCTCACGCCCGCGGCGGTCACCGCGACATACATGACACCCTCTGGCAGCCAATAATGCGGGGCTGGCGGTTAAGGCGAACGGCCCGGGGCCGGTCAGACTGGCGCATCGGCCAGGACCGGAATGACCTGCTCGCCGACAAGGTCGATCGCCTCGGCCAGCTCCCCGGCCGGCATCCCGCCCATGTCCATGTACAGCAGGTGGGTGGTGACGCGCAGCTGAGCGGACAGCGCCGCTATTCGCTCGGTGACCTCGGCCGGACTCCCGACGATCGCCGGGCCTTCGGTGGTCAGCCAGTCGAAGTCGAACGCGTGCGCATTGTGCACTGGGATAGTCGGGTTCACCTGGCTCAGCAACTGCTGCATCCATTCGTGATAGGCGCGGTAGCGCGGTTCCCACCGCTTCCGCGCGACCTGGCTGTCCGACGCGACGAACATGTGCCACGCGGCGCCCACCTCGGGAGCATGCAGGTGAGCGTGCACGTCCCACTGCTCGAGGTAGCGGTGGACGATGGGCTCGAAGAAAGAGGGTCTGCCGAACGCGCTCGGCAGCATGAGCTTCCAGCCGAGCCGGGCGGCCAGGTCGACCGACTCCTGCGAGCTGCCGCCGCCGATCCACATCGCGTCCTTCGCCTCCTGCACGGGCGGAGGCTGCAGGGACTCACCGGAGATCGGCACCCGGAATCGTCCCGACCAGTGCACCGGCTTGCCTTTCCAGATCTCATCGAGCAGCCGGGCATTGTCTGCGAACCGCTCCTTGGACTCCTCCAGGGAGTGTCCGAATAGCGTGTACGTCGAGGCGAAGAAGTTACCCCGGCCGCCGACGATGTCGACCCGGCCGTCGGATAGCACGTCGAGGGTGGCGTAGTCCTCCGCGACCCGCAGCGGGTCCAGGTTGGCGAGCAGGGTGACGGCGGTCCCAAGGCGCAGCCTGTTGGTCCGCTCGGCGATCGCGGCGAGCAGCACGGGCGGAGCCGAGTAGATGTAATCAAGGCAGTGGTGCTCGCCCACGCTGACCCCGTTGAACCCCGCCGCCTCGCTGCGCACCGCCATGTCCACGAAGTCCCGATGCCGCTGTCGCGCCGTCGGCCGGTCCCCGGTCACCGCGTCTGTGATGTGGTCCCCGAGCGACATGAGATTGAACTTCACGTCGATTCCTTCTCTCAACGAAGCCTGAGTGGCCGAAGCAGCCCGGATGGCTTAGCTCATTAACCTATCAAGGTTTGATTTACTGGTCAATCGACGTGGCATTGACCCTGAATCTGGGCCATGCCCGTAGAGTTTATCAAACAGTGTTGGTATCATCGCCATGGACCGATGGCCACCGTGGCCAGCGTCGAGAAGGGACAGTTTGTGGACGTTCAGGACGCCTCGGCGATCGTCACCGGCGGTGCCAGCGGACTCGGTCTCGCGACGGTCGAGTACCTGAGCGGACGCGGCATGCACGTGGTGATCGCCGACCTCGCCTCCTCGGACGGCGCGGACGTGGCCAAGCGGACCGGCTCGGTCTTCGTGCCTGCCGATGTCACCGACCCCGGTGCTGTCCAGGCCGCGGTGGCATCCGCCGACGAGCGGGGACCGCTACGGGTGCTGGTGAACTGCGCGGGGATTGGTCCTCCCGGCCGCGTCCTAGGGCGCAAGGGGGTGCTGCCGCTGGAGCAGTTCGAGCGAGTGGTGCGGATCAACCTGATCGGGACGTTCAACGCCACGAGGCTCGCGGCCGAAGCCATGGCCGGGCACGACCCGGTCGACGGCGACCGCGGCGTCATCGTGATGACCGCGTCTGTGGCCGCCTTCGACGGCCAGATCGGCCAGGCCGCCTACTCGGCCTCGAAGGGCGGCATCGTCGGGATGCTCCTTCCGGTCGCGCGCGACCTCGCGGACAAGTTCATCCGGGTGATGTGCATCGCCCCTGGCACGTTCAGGACACCCCTGCTGGCGTCACTACCCCAGGACGCTCTCGACTCCCTGGGACAGCAGGTACCCCACCCGTCCCGGCTGGGCGAACCACCTGAGTACGCCGCCCTGGTCGGGCACATCATCGACAACGGCATGCTCAACGGCGAGGTGATCCGGCTCGACGGCGCGATCCGGATGGGGCCGCGCTAGCGATGCACGCTAGGGGAGCCGACCGGACGTAGCTGGCCGGGGCGAGCGCCCGCCTGCCCCGTGCCGCCGCGCCCGGAATAGGACTCGCCTACCCAGATCAGGTCCAGCCCAGCCCGTTCCAACTCTGCGACGCGGGCAGCCGGCGCGGCGGGATCGGCCGCGTCCAGGCGGCAATGTGCTCAGCCTTATGCGGCGAAGCCGTGGCCGGTCATCCAGGCCTGGATCACGTCCGTCGCCGCCTGCAGGTGCTCGCGCTGGCCGCTGTAGTAGTGGTTCGCGCCCTCGATCACCTGATACTGCTTGTCCTCGTGCGGCAGCGCCGCGAAGATCGCCCGCGGGTGGGCCGGCGGGCAGGCGTCATCACGCGAGTTCTCCACGATCAGCACCGGGACCGAGATCCGCCCCGCGGCTTCGACCGCGTCCACCTGGGCGTCGTCGAAGCTCCACTGGGACAGCCAGCCGCGGGTGGTGGTGTAGCGCCCCAGCGCGGACGGGCCGTCGTTCACTAGGCGCGGGTTGCCGAGGTACGACCCGGGGGCCCGCCCGTTCGGGTCCACCGTCAGGTCGAGCCAGCGCGGGTCGGCCATGGTGCCGTACACGACAAAGCAGTGTTCCTCGTCGTCGCGGCCGCTGGCCCGCAGGTCATCCAGGCGCTGTTTGGCGTACGCGGTGATCCGCCGGTTCCTGGCCAGCTGGGCGGCTCGGTAGGTGGCCAGGAAGTCGGCCGAGTACGGCGGCTGGCTGGGGTTGAGGGGGTCGTAGATGTTTAGATCCCTGACGCGATCGTGCGGCCGGGCTTCGTCGGTGATCGAAGCGTCGAGGAAGTCGGTGAGCAGGTGGTGGCGGCTGCGGTGGGCGGCGAGGATCATGACGCCGTCGGCGCCGATCAGTTTCTTATCGGCCAGCGGCGTGTCCTCGCCCGCGGACGTCTGCGTGATCCGGGGCCGCTCGGCCTCGGCCTGGTAGCCCATCATCAGCGACCCGCCGCCACTCCAGCCGGCCAGGATGACCCGTTCGTACCCTAGGCGCTCCCTAGCGTCCTGGACAACCGCCCCCAGGTCGAGCAGGACGTTCTCGATCTGCAGGGCCGCGTCGCCGTTGGAGTAGCGAGTGTCGGACGCGATGACGTGGAAGCCCTGCCGGGCCAGTCCGGAGAACATCGGCAGGTAGCCGGGCGACCCGATCGGGTGCATCGCCACGATGGCGGTCGAGCTCCGCTCCTCGCTCCTCAGCAGCTGCACGTGCAGGACGACGGCGTCGCCGATCGATCCGTAGACGTCCTTGCGCTTGGCCGTGTCGCGCTCGATGACGAGGTAGGGCGTACGCTGGTATTTCACCGGTTTCGGGCTGGTCATTTCACTCCTCAGAGTCGTTCGACAATCGTCGCGTTCGCCATGCCGCCGCCCTCGCACATCGTCTGCAGCCCGTACCGGCCTCCGGTCTGCTCCAGCGTCGTGACCAGCGTGGTCAGCAACCGGGCGCCGGAAGCGCCGAGGGGATGCCCGAGCGCGATCGCGCCGCCGCGGGAGTTGAGCCGACCGGGATCGGCGGCCAGGTCGGTGAGCCAGGCCAGCGGGACCGGCGCGAAGGCCTCGTTCACCTCGTACGCGTCGATGTCATCGATCGTCAGCCCGGCCCGATCCAGGACCTTGCGGGTGGCCGGGATTATCCCGGTCAGCATGAGGATGGGGTCGTCGCCGGTCACCGAGAATGAGTGGAACCGCGCACGAGGCCGGAGCGAGAGCCGGGACGCCATGCGCTCGCTCATGATCAGGACGGCGGCGGCACCGTCGGTGAGCGGCGACGAGTTGCCCGGCGTTATCAGCCAGTTGATCTCGCCGAACCGCTCCCCGGCCGGGTCCCCCTGAAAGGCGGGACGCAGCCCGGCCAGGCTCTCCACGGTGGTCGCGGTGCGGATCGTCTCGTCGACCTCGTGCGGACTGCTGCTGCTGCTGTCGACGGCCGAGACCGGCACTGGGACGATCTCGCCGGCGAACCAGCCGGCCGCGGTCGCCGCCGCGGCCAGCTGATGGGACCGCGCCGCGAACTCGTCCAGCGCCTGCCGGTCGAGCTTCCACCGCGCCGCGATGATCTCCGCAGACACGCCCTGGGTGATCAGGCCATCGGGGTAGCGCTGGGCCACCGAGCGACCGTACGGATCCTTCTCGCCGGTCGCGGAGAACATCGGGGCCCGGCTCATCGACTCGACCCCGGCCGCGATCACGACGTCGTAGGACCCTGCCATCACACCCTGGGCGGCGAACGCTGCCGCCTGCTGGCTCGAACCGCACTGGCGGTCGACCGTCGTCGCCGGCACCGTCTCGGGGAAACCAGCGGCCAGGACCGCGTTGCGGGTGATGTTGAGCGACTGCTCGCCGGCCTGCGTCACACAGCCGCCGATGACGTCCTCGACCTGGGCCGGATCCAGTCCGTTGCGGCGCACGAGTTCGCGTAGCACGGTGGCCAGGAGGTCGACCGGATGGACACCGGAGAGCGCACCGCCGGGCTTGCCCTTCCCCGAAGCGGTCCGGATCGCGTCTACGATCACCGCGTCATGTGCCATGAGTCTCCTGCCCTCGCGGAGCCCCGGCCAGGCTCGGCTGGCACCGGGGCGGGTATGCCAGGAACTTTAGCCAACATTGTTTGATTAGTCCACTAGGCTAGTGTGAACGGCGTTTGGCCCGGGGACGCGTCACCGGGCCCGGCGGTCACTCACTGCGCGGGAACGGACACCTCGAATGCCACTGACCACAACCGTTTCAGAGAACGGGCGCTATGACATCGTCATCGAGCACCCGCCGGTCAACGCGTTCTCGATCGGGTTGCTGCGCGAGCTGACCGAGGCCATGCGCTCGCTACCCGAGCAGGCTCGGGTGGTGGTGCTCCGGTCGGAAGGCCAGGGCTTCTGCGGCGGCGGGGACGTCAAGGAGGTCCAGGCGCTCCCTGGCTTCGAGGGAATCCTCGGCCACGGCCGCTACTCGCTCGAGGTAAGTGTCGCCATCGAGGCGTGCCCCGTTCCGGTCATCGCCGCAGTGCACCGTTACTGCATCGGCATCGGCGTCCTCGTCGTCGGAGTGTGCGACATCATCGTCGCCGCGGAAGGCACCAAGTTCGTGCTGGCCGAAGCCGACAACGGCGCGGCCAGCGGCGTGATCCAGGCGCTCGGGCTCCTTCCGGAAAAGCGGATGCGCGCGGTCATGTTCACATGCGACGCGTTCACCGCGGAAGAAATGCACCGCTACGGGAGCGTCCACGTGGTGACCAGCCCCGGTGACCTGGTGACCTCCGCGCACAAGCTTGCGGACACCATCGCGGCCAAGCGGCCGCTGGTCATCCAGGCCCTGAAACGTTCGATGAACCACAGCGTGGGCCGGGATCTGGTCACGAAGTACCGGGCCGAGCTGAGCTACACCTACGAGCTGAACATGACCGGGGACGCACGGGCCGCGCGGGCGACGTTCGTCGACGGAACGCGGGAGGGCTACGTGCCCAGCGGCGATGGCCGCCCACGCCAGGGCGGCTAAGGGCGAGTGGGGACCTGGGCTTCCTGCGCGGCTCTGAGCCGATCCCGCCCGCCGCGGGCCCCCTGGTCACGAGAGCTGCGGGATGACCTGGGTCCCGATCAGTTCGGTCATCTCGAGGAACTCTTTGGCCGGTTGGCCGCCCATGTCGATCGAGACGAGGTTGAGATCGCTGGTCAGCTCGGCGGCCGCCATGCCGAGCCGGTCCACCACCTCGGCCGGGCTGCCGACGATCGCCGGTCCCTTGCTGGTCAGCTGGGCGAAGTCGAAGGGCCGGTGGACGAATGGGGGCGGGTCGGGCGTCGCCTTGAGGATCATCTGGTTCATCAGGTCGAAGTAGGCGTGGTAGCGGGGTTCCCAGGTGACCCGTGCCGCCTGGGAGTTCTCGGCCACGTTGACGTGCCAGCACGCGCCGACGACCGGCTCCCGGCTGTGCCCGTAGCCGGCGAAGCGCTGCCGGTACAGCTCCACAATTGGCTTGAACTGGGCGGGGTTCCCGAACGCGCTGGGCAGCATCAGGTCGAGCCCGAGCCGGGCGGCGAGCTCGGCGGTCGACTCCGAGGCGCCGCCGCCGATCCACATCCGCATGCTGCCCACCGGGGGCGGCTGCAGCTCGAAGTGCTCGATCGGGGAACGGAACGGGCCGTCGTAGTCGACCCGGCGCTGGGTCCAGAGCTTGAGCAGCAGCTCCACCGAGTTCCGGAAGAGTTCATGCGAGTCCTCGATCCGCTGCCCAAACAGCCGGTAGGTCGTGACGAAGAAATTGCCGCGCCCGGCCACCAGCTCGCACCGGCCCCCGCTGAGTACGTCGACGGTAGCGTAGTCCTCCGCGCACCGGACCGGATCAAGATTTGCCGCCAGAGTCACGGCGGTAGACAGCCTGATCTGCCTGGTCCGCTCGCCTATCGCCGCGAGTATCACCGGCGGGGCGGAGTAGATGTAAGCCTGACCATGGTGTTCCCCGATATGAACGCCGTGATACCCGGTCTCGTCGGCGACCACGGCGGCCTCGACCATGGCCCGGTGCCGCTGAACGGCGTCTTCTCGGCTTCCCGTGACCGGATCGCGGATCTGGTCACCGAGCCCCATCAGGCTCACCTTCATCTGCGCAGCCCTTTCATTCGGTATGGCTTCCCATGAGTTTAGCAAACACCGTTTGGTTTAGCATCAGGGCAGGCGCTGAACGGCAGGAATCCAACAAGATCGGGTTTACGGGGCGAAATGCTCAGCCGTCCCCTCGGGCTGGCGGGCGGGCGGCACCAAGGGGGCAGCGGAGGGCGGCGCCCGGGTCAGCGAAGGACGGCGGCGCTCACTTGCCTCGCGCCGGACGCGCCGCGGCAACCCGGCGGGTCCGGCCCGCTGCCCCGGCCGCGGCGGGCTCGGCCCCAGCAGCAGGCTTGCGCGGGGTCGCCGCGATCTTACCGGCCACGGCGGCGGGCTTGCGCGCGGGCGCCGTGGCCTTAGCGGCAGGCTTACGCGGGGTTCCGGCGGCCTTGACCGCGGCGGCAGGCTTGCGCGGGGTTCCGGTGGCCTTGGCCGTGGCGGCAGGCTTACGTGTGGTCGGCGTGGTCTTACCGGCCGCGGGGGCGGGCTGATCGACGGCGCCCTTGCTCGCGACGGCCTTGCGCGTGGCACCGGTTTTGCCTCTGGGAGTGGTCTTGCTCCCGGCAGCGGGCTGGTCGACGGTGGTCTTGCCCGTCGTGGCAGGCTTGGCCGTGGCTACGGGCTTGCTTGCAGTGGTCTTGGCCGCGGTGGCGGGCTTGCGCGCCGTCGCGCTGCGGGCCGGCCGGGCCTTGGGCGTGGGCGCCGCCGCCGCGAAGGCGGTGCCGATGGACGCTCGCGCCTCCTTGAGGTGAACCGAGCTCTCGACTGAGGCGATCACCGCCGCGCAGACTACCTCGAACAGTTCGTCGTTGGACAGGCCTCGACCCTTCTGGGCCTGCTGGTACATCGAGTCCTCGGCGCCGTACGCCTTCTCGCGCTCCTCGGCGTTGCCGGCCCCGCCGACCGTCTGCAGGGCGCTGGAAATGGCCAGTAGTTCGAATGACTCCATCAGCGGGGCGATGACGCTCATCTCGACGCCTTCGTCCCGCAGCCGGGCCACGCTCGCTTCCACTTCCTGGCTGCCGATACCGAGCGGGATCCGCCGGAGAATGAGCGGGATGAGCTCGGGGTGGGCTATCAGGGCCTGCCGGGTGCGGTACGCGTTCAGCGGGAGCCAGATACGCCAGTTGTCGGAGTCCGAACGCGGGGTGGTAACGTCGGCCAAGGCTAGCTGGGCGACGCCGACGAGGATGTCGTCCTTGTCCTTGAAATGGTGGTAGAGCGAGGCCCCGTTGACGTTCATCACCTCGCCCAGGCGCCGGATGCTCAGCGCCTTGAGCCCTTCTCTGTCGATGATCTCCATGGCGGCCTCGAGCGCTTTACGGCGCGAGATAAGCGGAACCCTCGGTCGTGCCATCGATGCCCTCCGTCTGTAAGTATTCTGAAAAGCTTACCGGAGTGACACTCTCCGGCCCAAGCAATGCTGGGTTGGCGTTCGCCGACCCGTCTCATAATCCACCATTGCTTACCAAACATTACTGGATTATCTTATCTAGCGGTGATGAATATCCGGCGAGGGTGGGAGCGGCGCATGGATCAGCGTCAGGACGTCGCGACGGTCGCTGGCGACAACGTGAGCGCCGGGGAGCTCCTGCCCGGGCCCTGGGCCGACCAGGCCACGTTCTCCTCGCACAAGTACGTCAACATCGCCAGCAGCGGCGTCACCCTGCGCATCGCCGTACCGCGCACCAGGAATCAGCAAGGTCCTGCGGGAGCGGCGGATCGAGTCCGACCAGCGGTGACAACATCAGGAAGGACGCGATGATGAGCGCGGCGGATGGACGGGACCTGACCGGGCAGGTGGCGCTGGTGACCGGGGCCGGCTCCGGGATCGGCGCGGCGACCGCCCGCGCGCTGGCCGCTCGGGGCGCGGCCGTGGCCGTCACCGACCTGGTCGGCGAGGCCGCGGAGCGGGTGGCCAAGACGATCGAGCAGGACGGCGGCCGCGCCCTGGCGCACACACTCGACGTGGTGCAGGAGGACGCTTGGGCGGCCGCGGTGGCCCGCGTCGAGGCAGACCTCGGGCCGGTCACCGTACTGCACGGCAACGCCGCGCCGACCAGCGGCGAGGTGATCAACCGCGATCTCGACGTACTCAGCATCGAGGGCCGCCTGTGGGACGTCATGATGGCAGTCGTGCTCCGCGGCAACATGCTGGCCTGCCGGTACGTGATCCCGTCGATGCTGTCGGCCGGCGGTGGGTCGATCATCCTGACCACGTCGATCAAGGGCCGGATCGGCAGCACGGCGCGGACGGCGTACTCCGTCGCGAAGGCCGGGCTGGAACAGTTCGTCCGTATGGTGGCCACGGAGTACGGGCCGTTCGGGATCCGCTGTAACGGGATAGCGCCCGGCATCATCGCCACGCCGGCCCTGCGCGAGACGGCGGGCGAAGAGTACATGGCCAGGCTGCGGGCCGCGCAGCTGATCCCGCGCCTCGGCACACCCGAGGACATCGCGGCCGCCGTTGTCTTTCTCGCCTCGGAGGCAAGCTCGTTCATGACCGCGCACACGCTCGTGATCGACGGCGGGCTCTCAGCCTTCGTTCCGGTTATGGCCCCACAGCTCGATCTGCCTGCGCCCAAGCGGCCGCAGTGATGCGGGCTGCTTATCGGCGCGACCGGGGAGGTCGGCCAGCCGATCCTGCGCGAACTGGTCAGTCGCGGGCACGACGTGACCGTCCTAGTCCGCAACCACGGTGTCGAGACCGAGATGTCGGCCGACAGCGGGCGACGCGCTGACCCAGGCGTCAGGCCGCCGGGCCGCTTGCCCCGGCCCGGAATAGCTCGACGTAGCGCGCGCGCAGGACGTGCCGCTCGATCTTGTCCGACGCGTTCCTCGGCAACTCGTCCGTGAGCACCAGGTGCCGGGGTCGCTTGTAGCGGGCCAGCCCGTCCCGGCTGAACTCGACCAGATCGTCCAGCGACACCTCGGCGCCGTCCTCGGCCACCACGACGGCCAGCGCGACCTCGCCGAACTGCTCGTCCGGCACTCCCACCACGGCCACCTCTCGCACCGCCGGGTGGTCGATAAGGACCCGCTCGATCTCGGCCGGGTACACGTTCGTGCCGCCGGAGCGGATGATCTCCTTGAGCCGGTCGACGACGTACAGGTCGCCCCCGGGCCCGAGGCGGCCGAGATCGCCGGTACGGAACCAGCGGCCTGCGAACGCCTCGGCTTTGTCGTGGTTCCAGTAGCCCGAGGTGACGGCCGGGCCGGAGGCCCAGATCTCGCCTGTCTCGCCCTGGGGGACGTCGAGCCCATCGGGGCCGACCAGGCGCATTATGGTGAACGGCACCGGCGTCCCGCAGGAGTGCGCCTCGATCAGGTCCGGGTCGTCGTGCTGAAGCACCGTCATGTTCGGCCCGGTCTCGCTGCTACCGTAGGCGAGCTGGAGGAACACCCCGCGGGCCCGCCACAGCGCGTGCAGCCGCGCGGTATCCGGCCGCCAGCCCCCCGTCAGCGCGCGGCGCAAGGTGCCGAAGGTAGCCGTCGCGAACTCCGGCAGCGCCGCGACCCGGAAGTACATCTCAGGCGCGGCACAGATGTGCGTCACCGCGAGCCCGGGGTCGGTCAGCAGCGACAGCATGACCGATTCGTCGAACCGCCGCGTGGTGGTGACGCGGCCGCCCCAGTAGAACATCGGGCTGGTGAACGTGTTGAGGCCGCCGGCCCAGAACAACGGCAGCAGGTTCAGATGGTGTCCGTCCGGCTCGGCGAACCGCGAGGTGGCCGCCATGTTCAGCGCGTGGAACAGCACCGTCCGGTTCGCGCCGGTGACCCCCTTCGGCCGGCCGCTGGTGCCTGACGTGTAGGTGATCTGGGTCATCGCCTCGGGGTCGAGCAACCCGCCGGGGACGAAGGCGGCCGCGGTGAGCAGTTGCTCGTAACCGGACGACGCCGTGGGCGCGCCCCACGACAGCAGCGGCAGTCCGTGCCCGGCGGCCAGCCGCCTGGCTATCGCCTCGTGCTCGTCGTCATGGACGAGCAGGGCCGGCCGGCAGTCATCGACAATGCCGCGCAGCTCGGTCAGCTCCAGGCGCCAGTTAAGCGGCGCGAAGATCGCGCCTAGCCGCACGCAGGCGAAGTGCAGCTCGAACGTGCGCACGTCGTTCTCGGCCAGCAGGCACACGCGGTCGCCGGGTCGGACGCCGAGCGCGTTCCGCAGGCCGCCGACCACCGCCCCGACCCGCCGGTCGAACTCCGCCCAGGTGCGGGACTCGCCGGTGTCGACGCAGTGCACGGCGGTCTTTCCGGGCCGCCCGATGGCGTGGTAGGCGACCCAGTCGCGGACGGGGACCTCGATGGGGAACACCCCGTCGCCCGGCTCGATCATCGTCAGACCGCCCTCATGCCTCTCATAGTTGGACAATGTCGAGCCCGGCTGGGGTCAGCCACGGCTGATCGCCGGTTCCGGCATGAGCCGATCGCGGCCCTGCACTTGCCCGGATCGATAGAAAGGGACATCGTGAACCCTCCTTACGCGGTCAGCGCACCAGCCCGTACAGAATCATCGACCGGCAGGTCTCGGCGACCCGCAAACTGTCCGCCCGGGACTCGGAACGGCCGGAGTTGTACCGCCGGGCCGTCGTGAACAGCATGTCGCCTATAAACCGGTAGGCCAGCCTGACATCCAGTCCAGCGCGGAAGTCACCCTCGTCGACACCCCGCTGAAGCGTGGTCAGCCAGACCTGCTCGATGGCGCGCTCCAGCGGCTCCAGGTAGCCGAACTCGGGCCGGGTAGCCAGGTACTGCCGCTCGTTCTGCAGGATCATGATGGCGACCCGGTTCTCCTCCATCGAGCCGAACGCGGCGCGGAGCAGCTCATCCAGTGCCTTCGCGGCCGAGACCGGGCGCAGCGAGATCTCGACGCACTCGTCGTGGAATGCCCGGACGTATCCGCCGACCAGCTCGTTGACGACGCCCTCGGTGGACTTCGCGTACCGCTGCAGGTCACGGACGTCCATCCCGGTTACCCGGGCCAGCTCGTCGAACCGGTCGCCCTCGAACGTGTTGCCCGACGGCCTGGCGTCGCCAGTCGCGGACAGCCCGGACCAGGCCTCAAGGGCGTCCGCCGCGGTCTCCGGTGAGCGCGGCAGCGCGAAGTGACCGTATCCGCCCTGGAAGAACACCAGCGGAACGCCGTATTCGGCCGCCTCGAGCTGCAGCACGCGCCCGATCGCGATGAAATGGTCGCCCGACTCGAAGGTCTGGGTCAGCTCACAGTCGATCCACGCCATGCCGCCCTCGAGGATCGGCGCCCCCGACGGCGCCGAGCGCCACGCCACCCCGGCGAACTTGTCGATGCCCTTGCGCGCGAACTGGGCACACAGCTCCTCCTGGCCGACGCTGAGGATGTTCACGCAGAACGCCCCGGCGCTGCGGATCTTCGGCCAGCTGGTGGAGGACTTGTCCGGCAGGAAGGCGACCAGCGGCGGCTCCAGGGACACCGAGGTAAACGAGCTGACCGCCATGCCGACCGGCCCCGAGGGCGCGGCCGCGGTGATAACGGCCACGCCAGTCGCGAAATGCCCGAGAACGTGCCGGAACCTGCTGGAATCGAACGCGGCTTGCGTGGCGGTCACGGGCGTCCTCAGCTGCCCACCGGA
>Ga0302324_100003948_pt1 | contig 33193 bp, 34 predicted proteins | sample Palsa_T0_1_FD_201949 | JGI IMG/M metagenome (GOLD analysis project Ga0302324, IMG submission 201949) | Peat permafrost microbial communities from Stordalen Mire near Abisko, Sweden - Palsa_T0_1 | ecosystem: Environmental > Terrestrial > Soil > Palsa > Peat permafrost | place: Sweden: Abisko...
GAGTACCTGGCTGACAACCCCCGCCAGGCAGCAGTGGCTTGACCGGCTGCCCGGTGTCGTCGCCGAGCTCGCTGACCGCTGGGACCTGCAGGCCGGCGAGCCGTTCGAACCCGGCGGCCAGTGCTCCTGGGTGGCGCCGGCGCGGACCGCAGCTGGTGAACGGCTCGTGCTCAAGGTGGGCTGGGTCCATCCGGAGGCAGCGTACGAGGCGGCCGGCCTGGAATTCTGGGCCGGCCACGGCGCCGTCCGGCTACACGCTCACCTGCGGCTTGCTGACTCAGCAGCGCTGCTGCTCGAACGATGCGAGCCCGGTACGGCCCTCACCAGCCTGGCCGAACCCGACCGGGACGAGGTTGTCTGCGGCGTACTGCGGAAGCTGCGGCGTGAGCCGCCCGCCAGTCTTGGCTTTCCGGCACTGCAGGCGATGTGCGACGACTGGGCTGCAGGCTACGAGGCAGAGCCAGGCCAGGGGGTGCTGGATCCCGGTATCGAGCGCGCCGGGCTCGCGCTGCTGCGGGAGCTGCCGGGAACTGCGAGCCGTCAGGTCATGCTCGCGACCGACCTGCACGCGGAGAACATCCTGGCGGCCCGGCGCGAGCCCTGGCTCGCCATCGATCCGGAACCGCACGCCGGCGACCCGGCCTATGACCCGCTGCAGTACATGCTCAACTGCAGCCGGCTGCTGACCGACCCCGCCGGTCTCGCCCGCAGGCTGGCCGGCCTCCTGGACCTGGACGAGCGGCGGCTGCTGCTATGGCTGTTCGCGCGCTGCGTTCAGGAGTCGCCTGGCCGACCGGACCTGGCCGATGTCGCGGCGAGGCTGGCGCCCTGACCGCGTCGTCAGGCCGGACCGCGCGCCACCGTGCCGCCGTGCCGCCGTGCCGCATGAAAGCCTCATCGGTGGGGCGATAGCGCCGCTAACTCGGCATCCACGATCCGCCGCGGTCTAGCTGTGCCCCGGCAGGGTCGACATCAGCGGCCGTATCTCGATCGCGCCGTAGCGCGCGGCCGGGATCGTGGCCGCCCACCGCAGCGCCTCGTCCGCGTCCTCGCAGTCCAGCACGTAGTAGCCGCCGATGACTTCCTTGATCTCGGCGAACGGCCCGTCGGTCACCACCGGCTCGCCGTTGCGCACCCGCACCGTCCGGGCGGCAGCCGGCATCTGCAGCGGACCGCTGTCCACCAGGACGCCCTCGTCCGCCATGGCGACCGTCGCTGTCTGGTAGTCCGCCAGCATCCGGTCGAACTCGGCGCTTCCGGGGACCGGCGCGTCGACGCCCGGCTCGCCGACAAGCAGGCACAGGTACCGCATGACTCATCTCCTCTGGCAGCGTCAGCGCCCGGCCGCACGACCGGCCAGCGCCTCGAGGACCTCGATCTGCGCGGTCGGCACCGACACCTCCAGGACCAGGCTGCCTGCCGCGGCCGTCAGCGTGAAGGTAAAGAACGAGCAGCACTCAGTCTCGGCCGCGATCAGCTCCGCCGTGCGCCCGGCCGGCCCTGCTCCGGGGACCAGCTCGAGCCGCAGTCTCGTCGGCTCCGGCCGGCTCAGCCCCGTGACAGTCTCCGCGAACAACTTGCTGAACTCGGCCGCCCGCGCCAGCCGATCGGCGTCGGACAGCGTGCACGCTGCTATCTCCATAGGACGACGGTAACGTGCCCGGCGAGCATTACCGTAGGCGCGTGACCGGATCAGGGCCCCAGGCGACCTCGCTCGCTGCGGCGGTGCAGGCAGGCGTCGCCGGCGCCGGCATCCCGCGCCTCGCCGCTGGCGTCGAGCGGCTGATGAGCGCCTACCGGTCGGGCGAGGTCCCGGCTGCCCCGGTCATGTCGTCCGGGATCGACGCAGCCGCCTACGCCGCCTACCGGATGCCCGCGACGGCGGCCGCAACCGCAGCCGCGCTCCGGGAGATGCAGCGGTCGCTGGACGGCTGGCGGCCAGCCAGCCTGCTGGATCTCGGGGCGGGAACGGGCGGTGCCGCCTGGGCAGCCGCCACCGAGCTGGCCGGACTTGAGTCACTCACGCTGCTGGAGCAGTCGCCCGACGCGATCAGGCTCGGCCAGGCAATTCTCGCCCGCGCCGAGTCCGGCCCGCTGCGATCGGCGAGCTGGCAGCGGTGGCAGCTGCGTGACAGCGACCCGGCCGCGCCCTGGGCTCCTCCGGGGATAACAGCTGAGCTGGCCACGGCAGCGTACGTGCTCGGTGAGCTGCCGCCGGGCCTGCAGGCGCTGCTGGTCAGCCTGGCCGCGCAGGCCGCTCCGGCGGTCCTGCTCGTCGAGCCCGGTACGCCGGCCGGGCACCGCCGCATCCTCGCCGCCCGCGAGCAGCTGCTGGCAGCCGGGTTCCGCATTGCGGCGCCGTGCCCGCATCAGCTCGGCTGCCCGCTCGACGTGCCGGGGGACTGGTGCCACTTCGGCGTGCGGTTGCAGCGCTCGGCGGTGCACCGTCAGGTCAAGGGCGCTGAACTGTCGTACGAGGACGAGAAGTTCAGCTACGTGGCCGCCGTCCGGGTCCCCGGGGAGCCGCAGCTCCCGGCTGGCCGGGTCGTGCGCCGGCCGCAGCAGCGCAAGGGCCTGGTCATGCTGGATCTGTGCGGCAGTGACGGCCAGAGCCACCGCGAACTGGTGAGCAAGAGCATGGGCGAGCCCTACCGCCGGGCCAGGAAGACGTCCTGGGGCGACCGCTGGGATTAGCCAGGCGGCAGGAGCAGCGCTGACCGGATAACCGGTAGCCGCCCGGTACCCCGGCTTGTTAGCTTGGCCGGCGTGCGCGGATTCGTCACCAACGAGCACCGCTACCTGGCGATCGCCAGGGACAGGCGGTAGGAGGTGGCGCCGCGCAGCGCGCTGGCCGGTTATCTGGCCGTCCTCGCAGCCGACGGTCAGCCGGTCGGGCCGGGCTCCGCCCCGTCCGCCGAGCTGGAGTCGGGCCAGTTCCACGATGTCGTGCTGGCCGGGGACGTCGCCTACCGCTTCCCGCGCGATGCGGAATCATGTCGGCTGCTGCCGGACCGTGCCCGCCTGCTGACCGCGCTGGCGGACTGCGAGCTGCCCGCAGAGATCCCGGTGCCGCTCGGCACCAGCTGGCTCAGCAGGCCGGCTGGCAGCTGCTACCTGGCGACGCGGCGCCTCGCCGGGCTCCATCCGCATCCGGGCCTGCTCGGCGAGCCGCGCTTCGCTGAGGCGATGACCGTCCAGCTGGCCGGGCTGCTTGACGCGCTCGCCCGGGCTGGCACCGAGCCCGCCATCCGGCGGTCGGTGCCGGCCGCGCAGCCGGGTGACTGGCGCGACTGGGCCGGGCGGGTGCGGGAGGTGCTGTTCCCGCTCATGTCCCCGGCCGGACGGCGGCGGGCCGAGGCAGAGGTGCGCGCGGTTGTAACGGTCCCGCCGGACGGGGACGCGCTGGTGCACACGGACCTGGGCGGCGCGAACCTGCTGCTGGACACAGGCGCCGACGTGCCGCGCATCGCCGGCATCCTGGACTGGGACAACGCGTGCGTCGGCAACCAGGCGAGCGACCTGGCGTCTCTCGCGGTGACGTTCGGCTGGCCGCTGGCCGCACGGATTGAGCAGCGCCGGAAGGGGGACCGCCACGCTGGCCCGCTGCTGCCGGCCGCCCGGCTGATTGCGGCTACTTTCGCGCTGCAGCAGGCGCTCCCGGCCGCGCTCAGCGGCGACCAGGCTAGCCTCGACGACGGGCTGAGCCGCTACGTCCGTTAGCGGGTGTCCGTGTGCGTTTGCTACCGCTATAGCGATAGCAAACGCACGCGGACCCGAGTGAACCGGCAATGCGGAGGCGGAGCAATGGAGATTGGCGACGTGCAGCGGCTGGCGTGGGAGAACAAGCTCGCGAAGGGCTTCAACGTCAGCGACGTCGCGCTGGAGTTCGGCCTGCTCACCGCCGAGGTCGGAGAGGCCTTCACGGCCTGGCGCACGCGTCAGCCTGACCTCGGCGATGAGCTCGCTGACGTGCTGATCTTCCTCGCCTCCGTCGCTGAGATGACCGGCGTCGACCTGAATGCCGCGGTCCAGCGGAAGCTGGCCACGAACGCGCGCCGCGAGTACCGCCGCGACGACCTCGGGGTACTGCGCCGGGTCACAGATCAGGGGGCGCCGTGATGACGTCGCCATCCGGCTGGAAGGTGCCGTCCAGGATGGCCGCGAACTCTTCGTAGCTCCAGGTCCAGGCACCGCTGGCGAGATCCCGCGCGACGTCCTCGACCCAGGCAAGCTCGGCGCGCAGCATCGTGCGCCGGTAGTCGTCGTCCATGAGCACGATCCGGGGCAGGGCGGCCGGCACGCTGGCGAGGTCAGCGTCGACCGCCGCGAGCTGGGCGCGCAGCAGCTCGGCGCGCTGGTCAAGCACGGCCGCGGCCTCGTCGGGGGTCAGCAGCATGACGAACGACAGCGCGGCCGGGAACTGCGGGAACTCATTGCGGGGCTGGCCGAGCATGTCCCTGAGCCAGGTCCTGGTCGCCTGCCTGCCGGCCTCGGTCAGCTCGTACACGGTGCGCTCGGGGTACTGCTGATCGCGCTCGGTCTGCCGGACGGCGATCAGCCCGGCCTGATCCAGCCGCTTGATGGTCTTGTACAGGTTGGCACGCTGGCCGACGTTGATGACGCTGTCCTTGCCCCAGAGCTTGAGCAGGCGCTGCATGGCGTACGGGTGCAGCGGCGCTGCGTGCAGCAGGCTCAGCACCGCTAGCGCAAGCGGCGAGGAGCGGAACTCTCCCGGCCCGGCCGTCATCTCCACACCGCTCAGTCTACTAGTTACGGGCGCACTAGTAACCCAGTCCCGCTGAGGTCGACCGGCCGGGACTTCCCGCATCCGGCTCATAGTCCTGCATGCACTAGTCTCAGCCAATCGGGTTGCATCGAAACTAGTTCTGTAGCTACTATCAACTCACGACATAACGCGTCAGGCCGCCGATGGTGCGGCCGGGAAGGAGATCGTGATGAGCACAGGCACCATGGCGGCAGGGCTTCCGGACAAAGGGCTTCCGGACAAAGGGCTTCCGGACACAGCGCTTCCGGACACAGCGCTTCCGGGCACGGGGCTTCCGGGCATGGCCGTGCCGGTCCGGGCGCACGGGCGGCTCGTGAAGAAGCTCGGGCACTGGACCACCGCCCGCCAGTTCGACGTTCGCGCGTCACGGGGCGTCGTCGTCCTGGACCTCCGCTCGCCGCAGCTGGCAGCGGACGGCGCCATCGAGGTGAGCCTCGACATCGACCACGCGACGGTGAAGCTGCTCGTTCCGGACGGCGCCGGGATCGATGACGGGAACGTGCGCCGCATCGGCCGCTGCCGGGTGACCGACTGGACCGGGGTCAGCACGGACGGCGGCCGCCGGATCGTCCTCACCGGCGAGATGCGGCGCGCCGAGATCCGCGTTCATCGTAGCGGCGTGGCGATACTGTCCGCGATGTGCAGCCGCGCTTACCTGGCGGATGCGCTGCGGGCGCGGCGCGAGGGCCGGTACCCGGCGATCGACGACCCAACCCGATGAGCACGGGAACGGGGTCGCCCGCCACGCCGCTTCTCACGGCGCGCGGCCTGACGGTGCGATTCGGCAAGGTAACCGCGCTGGACGGGCTGGACCTCACCGCGCCGGCGGGCCAGGTGCTGGCCATTCTCGGCCCGAACGGCGCCGGCAAGACCACGTTCATCCGGACGGTGGCCACGCTGGTCCGGCCGTCAGGCGGTCAGCTCCTGGTCAGGGGCCGCGATGTTGTCACCGAGGCTGGCCTCGTGCGGCGCGACATCGGGCTGGCCGGCCAGTTCGCGGCCGTCGAGCCGGCCATGACCGGCCGGGAGAACCTCGAGATGACCGCACGGCTGTTCGGCCACAGCCGCGGCGCCGCGCGGCGGGCAGCACAGGCGGTCATCGGGCAGCTCAGTCTCGACGAGGTCGCGGACCGGCGCACCGCCACCTACTCGGGCGGCCAGCGCCGCCGCCTCGACCTGGGTGCCAGCCTCGTCGGCAGCCCGCGGCTGCTGCTCCTGGACGAGCCGACGACCGGTCTCGACCCGGTCAGCAGGCGCGAGGTATGGGACGCTATCCGCGGCCTGGCCGCAGGCGGCACCGACATCCTGCTGACAACGCACTACCTGGATGAGGCTGACGAGCTGGCGGACCAGGTCGTCGTTATCGACCACGGCCGCGTCATCGCATCCGGCACACTCGGCGAGCTCAAGGCCAGCATCGGCCGGGACGTGATCGAGCTCGCCGTAGGTGATCCGGTCGCGCTCCGCGCGGCAGGGGAGATTCTCGGCAGGGTCACTGCCAGCGCCGTCCGCCTCGAGCCGGCCGGGCGGCGCGCGAGCGCCCCGGCGCCAGGCGGAGCCGCCGAGCTGGCGACCGTGATCGGCTGCCTGGCTGACGCCTCGATCGCGGTCGACGAGATCGGCCTGCGCCGGGCAACGCTTGACGAGGTGTTCCTGGCACTCACCGGCGACCACGACAGCCGTCCGGCGCTCGCCGGCAGCGCGACGACAGGGAGCATGCGATGACTACCACGACTGACCTCGCACTGCCGCAGGCGATCAGCCGCCCGGCCCGGCCGCCGGGCCCGATCACGGCGTCGCTCCAGGTCGCGCTCAGGGCACTGCGCAAGTACATCCGGACGCCGGGGCTGAGCGTTCTGGGCATCGTCCAGTCGGCGATGTTCCTGTTCTGCTTCCGGTACGTGTTCGGCGGCGCGATCCACGCGGGCGCGACGAGCTACGTCGACTTCCTGGTGCCCGCTTACGTCGCGACGATCGTCTTGTTCACCGGCGGCGGTATCGCCGTGGCGGTGGCGGAGGACCGGGTCCAGGGCTTCACCGACCGGCTGCTGTCGCTGCCGGTCCCGCGGTACTCGCTGGTGCTCGGCCGGGCAATCGCCGACTCGTCGACCAATGTCTGGGCGATCGCCACCACTGCGGCGTTCGGCTTCGCCTTCGGCTTCCGGCTGCCTGGCAGCTGGCAGCAGGGGCTGGCGGCCTTCGGGCTCTGCGTCCTGTACGCGGTCGTGTTCACGGTGGTGTTCATCGTGATGGGACTGTTCGCGCCCAGCGCCCAGGCAGCGCAGGGCATGGCGCTGATCGCCTTCGTGTTCGCGTTCATCTCCAGTGCCTACGTGCCGGCCACCTCGATGCCCGGCTGGCTGCAGCCGTTCTCCAAGTACCAGCCGGTCACGCCGATGGTGGACGCCGTGCGCTCGCTGCTGACTGGCTCTGCCAGCGACGTTGGCCTGGCGCTGGCGTGGTCCGGCCTGCTGATCGCGGTCTTCACGCCGGTGGCAGTACTGCGTTATCGCCGGGCCTGACCGGCCACCAGCCGGGGCGGCCGTCCGCCCGGCCTCCCGGCTGCTAGTTTGCCAGGCTGCCGGAATCAGGCGGTGACGGGAACCTCAGCCTCGGCGCGGGCGCCGGACCAGCAGCGGACGATGTCGCGCATCGACAGGAGCCCGATGACCTCCTGACCGTCGACGACTACCAGATGCCGGAAATTGCCTCTCGTCATCGCGGACGCCGCCTGCTCAAGCGTCCACTGCGGGGACGCGAACACGACGTCGGAGGTGCGGTGATCGGCGACCAGCTCGGCGTCGGGATCCTCTCCCGCGCCAAGTGAGTCGAGAATGTCTCGTTCCGTCAGGATCCCGATTCCCGGCTGCGCGTCGTCCACCACGACCGCGGCGCCGACCCGCTGCGCGGACATGAGGCGGGCGGCCTCCCGCAGCGTGTGGGATGGCCCCACGCTGAGGACAACCTTGGTCATACCGTCGCGTACGTTCATGCCTCGCTCCTCTCGCGTCCGGCGACGCTCGATGGCGCCGGACCAGATGGCGGGCTGGCCATGGCGACGTTGCCGCAGCGAACCGCCCGGCTTGCTTGTGCGCTTGTGATTGCCAGTGCTGTCCAGCATCCGCTGGATTCGCGCTCAGGGCAAGTCCCGGTCAGCCGCCGTCGGCTGCCAGCAGGCTGAGGACCTCAGAATGGAGCAGGCCGTTGGTGCAAACGGCGCTGCCGCCATCCGGCCGCGGCACGCCTGTGATGTCGGTGAATGCGCCGCCGGCCTCCTCGACGATGATCTGCAGCGCGGCCAGGTCCCAGAGGTTGACATCGGTTTCGGCGGAAATATCCACCGCGCCCTCGGCCACGAGCATGTGCGACCAGAAGTCGCCGTAGGCACGGGAGCGCCACACCTTGCGGCTCAGCCCGAGGAACTCGTCCAGGCGGCCGGCGCTCTCCCAGGTGGACAGGCCCGAGTACGACAGGGACGCATCGGACAGGCTCGCGACCTGCGAGACCCGGCAGGCCGCGGCCTTGGTCATGCTCCGCCCGGTCCACGCGCCGCCGTCGCGCGCCGCCCACCAGCGGCGGCCCAGGGCGGGGGCAGTGACGACGCCGACGATGACCTCGTCCTCGTCCATGAGGCCGATCAGCGTCGCCCACACCGGCACGCCGCGGACGTAGTTCTTCGTGCCGTCGATCGGGTCGATGACCCAGCAGCGCTGGCTGGATCCGGTCCGGCCGAACTCCTCGCCGAGCATGGCGTCGCGCGGCCTGGCCCGGCTCAGGACGTTGCGGAGGGACTCCTCGACGGCCAGGTCGGCGTCGCTCACCGGGGTGAGGTCGGGCTTGGACTCCACGCGCAGGTCGAGGGCCCTGAATCGGCGCATGGTGATGTCGTCCGCCGCGTCTGCGAGGACGTGCGCGAAGCCGAGGTCGCCGTCAAAACCAGCCATGCCGGGAACGGTAGCGCTAACCGCCCGTGCTAGCCACGTCCGGGCTAGCCGCAGCGCCGTGTTGGTCAGTCCGCCGGCGGGATGAGCTTGCCGGGATTCATGATGCCGGCCGGATCGAGCGCCGACTTGACCGCGCGCAGCACGGTCACGCCGAGCTCGCCGATCTCGGCCGTCAGGTAGTCCCGGTGATCCAGGCCAACGGCGTGGTGATGGGTGATGGTCCCGCCGCCCGCCAGGATGGCGGCGCTGGCGGCGCGCTTGGCCGCGGCCCACTGACCGATCGGGTCGCCCGCCTGCGCCGCCACCACGGTGAAATAGAGCGAGGCCCCGCTCCGGTAGACGTGCGACACGTGACACATCACGACGGGAGGCGTGCCGGCCGCGGTCAGGGTGGCGGTGAGCGCCCCGCGCACCGACTGGTGCAGGGCGGCCAGGTTGCCCCAGCTGGTCGCCGTTTCCAGGGTCTCGGCCAGCGCCCCGGCATCCAGCAGCGAGTCCCGCAGGTAGGGCGCGTCGAACCGGCTCCGCCGCCAGCCAGCGACGAGTTCCGGTGCGCCCGCCCGGCCGCCGTGCTCACGCAGGACCTCAGTGGCCTGGCGCCGCCGGGCTGCCACTGACTCCGCCGTGCCCTCGATGCTGACGAGCAGCAGGCAGCCGGACGCGGCGTGCCCGCTCTCCAGACCCTGAACGGACGTCTCGGTCTCGTCCGACAGCCGCGCCATGGTGACGGCGCCGGGCGCGGCCAGCGTCAGCGAGCGCAGCGCGGCAATGCCGGCCGCGAGACCGGGGAACTGCCAGGCCTCGTCGGCCGTCTCCTGCGGCAGATCGCGGATGGCCAGCGTGACCTCAGTGATCACGCCGAACGCGCCCTCGGACCCGAGCAGCAGCTGCCGCAGGTCCGGGCCTGCCGCCGAGGCGGGCGCGCGGCCTGCCGCCAGCGTGCCGCGCGGAGTCGCCGCCCGCAGCGCGAGAACCATGTCATCGAAGCGGCCGTAGCCGGCCGAGGCCTGACCAGCCGAGCGGGTCGCCGCGAAGCCGCCGATAGTGGCGTACTCAGCGCTCTGCGGCTCGTGCCCGAGCATGACGCCGCGGGCGGCGAGCAGCCGGGCGGCCCGCGGCGCCGCCATGCCTGCCTGCATGGTCGCGGCCTGCGCGTCGACGTCGATGCTGATCAGCTTGTCCATCCGGGCCAGGTCGAGCGTGATGACAGCATCGAGGCCGCCTGCCAGCGCCTCGACGCCGCCGGTGACGCTGGTGCCGCCACCGAACGGAACGACCGCGAGCCGGTGCCGCTCGGCCGCCGCGAGCACGCCCAGTACCTCATCGTGGGAGCCGGGCATCAGCACGGCGTCGGGGGCGTGCCGGGCGTCACCGGCCCGGCGGCGCAGCAGGTCGGTGGTGCTCCTGCCGCCGGTGTGCCGCAGCCGCTCGGCGCGGCTGGCGTGCACGTGCTCGGGGCCGGTCGCCGCGGCCAGGCCGGCCAGTGCCGCCTCAGTCAGCCTGGACGGGGCCAGCTCGACTGCCTCCAGCGGAACTGGCGGTGCCGGATGCGGCGGCAGCCCGAGGAACTGGCCGAGGAGCTCGCCGACGGCGGGCGGCAGCGGCCGGCGCGGTCCCCAGGCACCCCACGGCAGCTGCTGTGGGCCGGGTTGCGGTGTCGTGCTCATCAGTTAATAATCTTACAATCACCGTCACTTTGTAACGAGGTATCTGAGGGAATTGCCTGACGTCATTCCGCTGGCTGATACGACGCCGGCCGACACCGCACCGGTCGACACGGCGATCCTGGACGCCGCCGCGGAGTGCGTGCTGGCGTTCGGGGTGCGCCGGACATCGCTGTCGGACGTAGCCCGCAGGGCCGGCGTGAGCAGGCCGACGGTGTACCGGCGCTGGCCCGATCTGACCGCGCTCGTCGCAGACCTGATGACGCGTGAATGGGCCAGAACGTTCGCGGCGGCCGCACCGGACCGGGCGGAGTTCGGCAGCGCACGGGAGTTCGCGGCAGGCTCCATCGTCGCAGCGGTGCACGCGCTGCGCGGCCATCCGCTGCTTGCCAAGATCATCGACGTCGATCCCGAGCTGCTACAGCCGTACATCTTTGACCGGCTGGGTGCCGGGCAGCGCATGGCCCTGGAGTTCATCACGGCGCAGGCCGCGGCCGGTCAGGCCGACGGCTCGGTGCGGGCCGGCGATCCGGCCACGCTGGCGCTGGTCGTGCTGCTGGCCGTGCAGTCATTCGTGTTCTCCGGCCGCGTCGCCGCGACCGCGGCCCGCGGCTCTGATGCGCTGGACGCGGAGCTTGCCGTCCTGATCAACGGCTACCTGCGGCCGGACGGGCAGCCATGAGCGGCTCGGCGCTGAGCAGTTCCCGCCGCGCCCGCGAGCTCACCCGGCTGGCCGATCATCCCCGCGTCGACCTGCTGGTCGTGGGCGGCGGGGTGACCGGCACCGGCGTCGCGCTCGACGCTGCGGCCCGCGGCCTGTCGGTAGTGCTGGCCGAGCGCGGCGACCTCGCCAGCGGCACCAGCCGGTGGAGCTCGAAGCTGGTGCACGGCGGTCTTCGTTACCTGGCGCACGGCGACGTCGGAGTGGCGCGCGAGAGCGCGGTCGAGCGCGGCCGGATCATGGCGACGCTGGCGCCGCACCTGTGCCGGGCGCTGCCGATGGTGCTGCCCTTCGCGCCGGGGCTGGACCGGCGCAGCCGGCTGGAGGCACGGGCCGGCCTGGCGGCGGGGGACCTGCTGCGGCTGGCCGCCTGGACCGGCCGGGACCGGCTGCCGGCGGCACGGTCGCTGTCCGCGGCGCAGGCGCGCGCCGCCGTGCCGTCACTCCGCGAGGACGTGAGCGGAGCGCTGCTGTCTTTCGACGGTCAGCTCACCGACGACGCCCGGCTCGTCGTGGCGATCGCGCGCACTGCCGCGGCCCATGGCGCAGTGGTCCTGACCAGGTGCGAGGCGGCGGACCTCAGCGGCGACGGCGCGACGCTTACTGACCGGATCACAGGCTCGTCGATCCGGGTGCGCGCCCGGTGCGTGCTGAACGCGGCAGGAGTCTGGGCTGGCGGTCTCGTTCCCGGCGTGAAATTGCGGCCGAGCCGCGGCACGCACCTGGTACTCGACGCCAGCGCGCTGCCGGGACTGCGGGCGGGCCTGACCGTGCCGGTGCCCGGGGAGCGGGCCAGGTTCGTGTTCGCGCTGCCCGTGCCCGGCGAACGCCGGATCTATGTCGGCCTGACCGACGAGCCGGCCGACCCGGAGCAGGGCGTGCCGGATGTGCCGCAGCCGTCGCCGGCTGAGACTGACTTCCTGCTGACCACGATCAGCTCGGTACTCCGCGTGCCGCTGAAGGCCGGCGATGTGGCCGGCAGTTTCGCCGGGCTGCGGCCGCTGCTGGCAGGCCAGGCCGACAGCACGGCTGACCTGTCCAGGAAACACGCCATCCTGGCCGGCGAGGACGGGCTGCTCACCGCCGTCGGGGGCAAGCTGACCACCTACCGGCAGATGGCGCAGGACGCCGTTGATGCCGCGCTCAGGCAGACGGCGCTGGCCGGCCGGGACGCCGCCCCCTGCCGCACGGCGAGGCTGCCCCTCGTCGGCGCTGCCAGCCAGGCCGCGCTGCGCAGCGTCAGCGCTCCGGCTCGCCTGGTCGCGCGGTACGGGACGGAGGCGGCGGATGTACTGGCGCTCGCTGCCGCCGACCCCTCGCTGCGCGCGCCGGTGACCGGACCGGGCGGGACGATCGCCGCTGAGCTGGCCTTCGCGCTGCAGCGGGAGGGCGCGCTGGACGCCGGTGACCTGCTGGACCGCAGGACGCGGATCGGGCTGGTGCCGGGCGACCGCGAGCAGGCGATGCCCGTCGCTCAGGCCGTACTTGAGAGGTACGGCGAGCATGTGCCGCCTGGCTAGCTCGCCCGGCGCTCCTATCGGGGCCGAGTTGCTGTCGCTGGGGCAGCACTAATCCGGCCCCGCTCGGACCGGTCGTACTCAGGACTCGGAGCCGTCGGCGGGGTCGAGGCCCTCGCGGCTGCGCAGCAGGCGGCGCAGCGAGTCGAGCCGGGCGGCCTCCGCCGGGCCGCCGTGCTCGGCCACCCAGTCGTCCAGCGCGCAGCCCGCTTCCAGATGGCTGCAGCCGGGCGGGCACTCCTCGATCGCGTCGGCGAACTCGCCGAAGGCCGACACCACCCGGTCGGCGGTGACGTGGGCCAGCCCGAAGCTGCGCAGGCCGGGCGTGTCGATGATCCAGCCGCCTCCGGCCAGCGGCAGCGCGACGACCGATGAGGACGTGTGCCGGCCGCGGCCGGTCACCGGGCTGACCGTCCCGACGGCCCGGTCCGCGTCCGGGAGCAGTGCGTTGACCAGGGTGGACTTGCCGACCCCGGAGTGGCCGACCAGGACGCTGATCCGGTCGGCCAGCAGCTCGCGTACCTCGCCGAGCTGGCCGCCGAATGGCCGGCTGAGCGCGATCGACCGGACGCCCAGCGGCTGGTAGGCGGCGAGCAGGTCATCCGGCGGCGCCAGGTCGGCCTTGGTGAGGCAGAGCAGCGGCTCCAGGCCCGCGTCGTAGGCGGCGACCAGGAACCGGTCGATCAGCCGCGGCCGCGGCGGCGGGTCGGCCAGCGCGGTGACGATCACCAGCTGGTCGGCGTTGGCGACGACGACCCGCTCGGCCGGATCGTCGTCCTCAGCGGACCGGCGGAGCACCGACGTCCGCGGGTGCACCCGGACGACCCTGGCCAGCGTGTCCGGCTGCCCGGAGACGTCGCCGGCCAGGCTGACCCGGTCGCCGACGACGATGCTGCCCTTGCCCAGCTCCCTGGCCTTCATGGCGACGACCGTGCGCTCACCGGTCCAGCAGTGGTACCGGCCGCGGTCGACCCCGGTAACGAAAGCGTCGATGGCATCAGAGTGCGCAGGCCGACGCCGGGTGCGAGGCCGGGATCCCCTGCCGGGCCTGACCCGCACATCGTCCTCGTCCAGCCGCGAGCGGCCTGCCGCCGGGCTCAGGGTGCCTGCCCGGCAAGCTGCTGCCAGCGGGCGAGGAACGCCGGGAAGGTCTTGCCCACGGTGCCCGCGTTGCGCACCCGCAGGCCGGGGACGGCCAGGCCGAGGACCGCGGCCGCCATGACCATCCGGTGATCGTCATGGCTGTCGAAGGCCTCGTCACCGGCGCGCAGGGGCCGCGGCAGCACTCGCAGGCCGTCCGGCAGCTCCGTGACGTGACCGCCGAGCTTCCCGATCTCGGCGGCCAGGACGGCCAGCCGGTCGCTCTCGTGCAGGCGCATGTGCCCGATCCCGGTGAACTCCGACGGGCTGTCGGCGAGCGCCGCCAGTGCCGTGAGCACCGGCGCGAGCTCGTTGATGTCCCGCAGGTCGGCCGTGATGCCGCGGATCCGGCCGGTGCCGCGGATTTCCAGGCCGCTGCCGGTCAGCTGGACGGCCGCGCCCATCTCCTCGAGCACGCCGAGGATCTGGCCCGCCGCCTGCAGGCTGACGGACGGCCAGCCTGGGATCGTGACCTGGCCGCCGGTGACGACGGCCGCGGCCAGGAACGGGGCCGCATTGGACAGGTCAGGCTCGACCGTGATCGTGCCGGGTGCCAGCGCGGCCGGATGGACCCGCCAGAAGTCCGGCGCGGACTGCCCGCCGCCGCGGGCGGTCCCGGACTCCACTTCCGCGCCCGCGGCCGTCAGCATGGCCGCGGTCATCGCGATATGCGGCGCGGACGGGATCCGCGAGCCCTGATGGACGATCTCGATCCCGCGCGTGTAGCGGGGGGCCGCCAGCATCAGGCCGGACACCAGCTGCGAGGAGGACGACGCATCGAGCGTCACCCGGCCCCCGCCGGCCTGGCCGCGCCCCCGCACCACGAACGGCACCGCGCCCCGGCCGCCGTCGCTGATTTCCACGCCCGCCTGCCGGAGCGCGGCCAGCAGCTGCGCGACCGGCCGCTGGACGGCGCGCGCGTCCCCGCTGAACTCGACATCGCCAGTCACCAGGGCCGCGGCCGGGGGGACGAAGCGCAGGACGGTGCCGGCGTTCCCCACCTCGACCCGAGCCGGGCCTGCCGTCCAGCCGGGGGTCACTGTCCACGCAGGCTGCGCGCTGTCGGATCGGCTGGCTCCGGCGGCCTCGTTCCCGTTCTGATCCTCGTCAGCTGGCTCGACGGCAGCGCCCAGGGCAGTGACCGCTGCTCTCATCAGGTCGGTGTCGCGGGCCTGCAGCGCCCCGGCGATCGTGGTCGGCGCGCTGGCGAGCGCGGCGATGATCAGCGCCCGGTTGGTGATGGACTTCGAGCCGGGCAGGCGGACGGTGGCACGGACCGGCGCGGCGGCGGCGGGTGCCGCCCAGGCGGCGTCGGCGTGCGTAGTGGCCTGCATGCCACGAAGATTACTGGCTGCGGTGTCGTCTAGACGCGGCCGGCCGAGCGGAGCGACAATCAGACACCGCGGTCGTGCGGGGCCAGGAGTCTGGCCCGAATGGGCGGCAAGGTTTGGGATTGCCGGATTCGGTTATGAACTGGCAGATTCCGGGCCGCAGCGGCCCGGTTCGCTGCTGTGCTCTGTCAGGTGGGGATGATGTGCGGTCGGTATGCGTCGGCGCGTAAGCGCATTGAGCTCCTTGAGGAGTTCAGCGTGCAGCGTGACGAGGTCACCGAGCCGCTGAAGCCGGACTACAACGTGGCGCCGACGAAGCCGGTCTATGCGGTGGTCGACCGGGCTGATCGGCCCGCGGACACCGATGACAAGCCCGATGCCGGGCGCACTGGCGCGATCGCCCGCGAGCTGAGAGTGATGCGCTGGGGCCTGGTGCCGTTCTGGGCCAAGGACGTCAAGATCGGCAGCCGCATGATCAACGCGCGGGCGGAGACCGTGGCCGAGAAGCCGGCCTTCCGGCGCGCGTTCGCCAGGCGGCGGTGCCTGCTGCCCGCAGACGGCTACTACGAATGGCAGCAGCTGCCGGGCGAGCCGAAGCAGCCCATCTACATCAGCCGGAGCGACGGCCAGTCGCTCGCCTTCGCCGGCCTGTACGAGCTGTGGCGCGACCCGGAGTTCCAGTCCGGCGACGACGATGCCTGGCTGTGGACGACGACGATCATCACGACCAGCGCGCCGGATGAGCTCGGCATGATCCACGACCGGATGCCGATGATCATCGACTCCGGCAGCTGGTCCGACTGGCTCAGCCCGGCCAACACCGATGTTGCTGATCTCCGGGCGCTGCTCACGCCGGCCATGGTCAGCGACCTGACCACCTGGCCAGTCTCTACCGAGGTCAACTCCGTCCGGCACAACGGTCCCGAGCTGATCGAGCCGCTCGTCCGCGGTGCTGCTGAGTTAGCCGGGCAGGCGCCCGGCAATCGCCGCGGCGCGGCAGACGCCGGAGACGACGGCACCGGAGCACTGTTCTAAGCCCGGCTTGATGGCCGGGCAGCGCACGCAAGACCCCCGGTTGTGCTGTCGGCCAGTTGCAGAAGGAGGCGGGGATCGCATGGACGTCACGATGGCACGGCAGCGGCTGGAAGAGATCCGCGAGGAGCTGGACCGGTCGATTCTGGTGCTGGACAGGACCACTGATCACCAGGAGCGCTCCGGCGACTATCCGCAGGACCCGGCTGACGCAGGCGCGAACCTGTCGGAGACCGACCGCTCCGAGGCCGTGCTGGCGGTCGCTCGGCGGCAGCGCTCCGATGTGCTGGCCGCGCTGCACCGGCTCGATCTCGGCACGTACGGCACCTGCGTCGACTGCGGTGGCCCCGTTCCCGAGGGGCGGCTCGAGGCGAAGCCGGAAGCGGCCAGGTGCGTGGCATGCCAGGGCAAGCTGGATCGCATGCGCCGGTAAAGCTTGATCGACTGGCCCCGGCGGGCGGAATGAAGGCGAGAGGGACCGTGTTTGACCGCACGTGTCTCTTGCTAGCTGCCAGACCCGGCCCGGCCCGTCAAGGGCGGTCGCGCGCGATGTCGTGACCGTGGGCGTTGTATCCTCCCGGCGAGGCGGCTTGCAGCCTGGGCTGCTGCAGCCCTCGATTCCGGAAGGGGTGGGTCCGGTCCCCGAGACACTTGAGCAGCGCAGTAAGCGGTTCGAACAGGACGTGCTGCCGTACCTGGACCAGCTGTACGCGGCCGGGATGCGGATGACGCGTAATCCGGCCGACGCCGAGGACCTGGTACAGGAGACCTTCGCCAAGGCATATGCGTCTTTTCATCAGTTCCAGGCGGGTACGAACCTGAAAGCGTGGCTGTTCAGGATCCTCACCAACACGTTCATCAATACCTACCGCAAGCGGCAGCGCGAGCCGCAGCGGTCGGGCACCGAGGAGATCGAGGACTGGCAGCTCGCCAGGGCCGCGTCGCATACCTCGTCCGGGCTGAAGTCCGCCGAGATGGAGGCGCTGGAGCGCCTGCCCGACTCCGATATCAAGAGGGCGCTGCAGGCACTGCCCGAGGACTTCCGGCTGGCTGTCTACCTGGCCGACGTTGAGGGGTTCGCCTACAAGGAGATCGCCGACATCATGGGCACGCCGATCGGGACAGTGATGTCGCGGCTGCATCGCGGCCGCAGGCAGCTGCGGGAGCTGCTGCAGGACTACGCGGCGGATCAGGGCATTCTGGCCACTACGCCCGCCGCCCCGACGACGGCGCCGTCCGATGGCGACGCGTCAGGGAGGGACGCGAAATGAGCTGCGGGAACCCGCACGAGGTGCCGTGCACTGAGGTACTCGCCATGGTGTACTCCTACATCGATGGCGAGATGGAGGACAGCAGTTCCGTCGAGATCCGCGAGCATCTCGACGAGTGCGGGCCGTGCCTGCGGGAGTTCGGCCTGTAGGAGCTCGTCAAGAAGCTGGTCCACAAGTCCTGCGGCCACGAAGCCGTTCCAGGGGAGCTGCGCACCAAGGTGCTGACCCGGATCGCCGCCGTGCGAGCCGAGATCGAGGACACTGAGGTTCTGGCCGAGTAGGCCGCCCGGCTGATCTCGGGCTAAGCCAACGGCACCTGTCGCCGGCCGGGGTGCCGCCGCCGCGGATGCCGTCACGTTGTGCAGTCGTCTGACTACTATTAGCTCACATTGCGAGTGAGCCCGGCGGGATCGGGCCCCCCGCGTTACGCTAAGTGCCGACGTCGGCCAGATGCGCCGGCGAGCTGCGAGATCGCGGCGCGGGTGACGCGCGGCTCTCCGGGTCTGCGCCCGGTCGCCGCCCCAGGGGCCGCCGCCAGCAAGGGGGGTCACGGCATGGTGTCCAGGGCCGCATGGCTCTACATCAGCGCGGTCGTGGCCATCACCGTACTTTTCGTCGCGTCAGCCCCGATGCACCTGTCCGGTATCCCGCATCCGCTGTTCGCCCTGGTCACTCTCCAGGCCCTGTTCCTGGTCTGCGACTCGGTCAAGACGCCGCTCATCTCGCGGCAGACGAAATGGTCGCCGAGCTCGGCGGCCACGCTCGCGGCCGTCGTGCTGCTCGGCCCGTTCGCCGCCGCGCTCGTCGGCGCGACCTCGCTGATCAGCATGCGCCGCCAGCTGCACCTGCCCGAGCGGCTGTTCAACGGCGCGATGCACGCGCTGTGCGGCCTGGCCGCGGGCGAGGCGTACTTAGCCCTGCACGGCCATGTCGGCTTCCCGACGGCCTCGGCTTTCAGGGCGATAGTCGTGGCATTCGCCGCCGCCGCGGCGGTACACGTCGCAACTAATCACGCCCTTATCTGGGGCATCTACCGGCTCGACCGCGGCAGCGGCATGCTGCGCCGCGAGGCGCTGGAATCCAGCCTCCCGCTGCTGCTCGCCTCCGATCTCGGCTACGCCTGCCTGGGCCTGGTCATCGCCTCGCTGTGGCAGATCATGGGGTGGTTCGCGGCGCTGCTCGTCCTGGTACCGCTGTTCGTGGCCCGCTGGGCGATGGGGCAGTTCGCCGAGCAGCAGCGTGCCTACGCCGCGACCATGAACGCGCTGTGCCAGGCCGTCGAGACGAAGGACTACTACACCCGTGGCCACGGTGACCGGGTCTCTCGCGGTGCCGTCATGATCGCCCGGCAGATCGGGATGAGCTCCGACCGGACCGACGCGATCCGCTTCGCCGGCATGCTGCACGACGTCGGCAAGCTCGGCGTGCCGACGCAGGTACTGCAGAAGACCGGCCCGCTCACCGAGGACGAGTACGCAGCCATCCAGCTGCACCCGATGCGCGGCCTGGAGATCGTCCGCGAGATTGGCTTCCTGTACGAGGCGCTGAACGGGATCATGCATCATCACGAGCGGATCGACGGCCGCGGTTACCCGATGGGACTGGCCGGTCATGAGATTCCCGAGTTCGCCCGCGTCATCGCCGTCGCCGATGCGTTCGACTCGATGACCTCGACCCGCTCCTACCGCGAGGCCAAGAGCATCAGGCTGGCGCTTGCCGAGCTGCGCAAGGGCGCGGGCACGCAATTCGACCCGCTGATCGTGGAGGCCTTCATCGCCGCGCTTGACCGCGAGGAGTGGCGGCTGCCCGAGCCGGCTGGCGTCCCTGCCGACCTGGCCACCGTGACCGTGCAGGATCACGATGACCCGACCGCCCCACTGCGCGTCATCGAGATACCGTGACCGGCGGGACACTGACCGGCCGGCCGGCACCGGACCGCGTGGCGTACTGGCAGGCGCTGGACTCCGGCCGGCTGCTCCTGATATCGGCTGCCGCCATGCTGGTCACGGCTGCTTTTGCCGGCACCGTGCTGGACATCCAGTCGCGCCACCTCAACTGGCGGGCAGCGCTGGCGTTCGGCGGCTTCATCGCGTTCGGCGAGCTGCTGCGGCTGGCACTGCCCGGTGGCCGCGAGGCCGCGCCGATCGCGATGGTCGGCGCGATGGCGTACGCGCTGCTCATGTCGCTGCCTAAGGAAGGCGTGGTCCACTACAACGCGCTGCTGGTCATCACGGTCTCGGCAATCGGGATGACGGTCGGCGCGCTGCCGCATATCGCGGCCGGCCGCCCCGCCGGGCTGACGGGCATGTGCACCCGGCTGATCACCGTTGCCTGCGTCGCCTTCATCTTCCGCACGTTTGTATCGGCGTCGTTCGTGGACCAGCCGTGGGAGTTCGCCTTCTCGATCATGGCGCTGCTCGTCATCCTGGGCTGGCTGGTCGAGACCATGGTCGGGGCACTTATCCGGGCCGACGACGTGGGTGCCAGGTTCTCGGTCGCGATGTGGGACGAGATGCGGCTGCAGTGGCCGCTCGGCCTGGCTGTGGGTGCCTCGGTCATCATCACGGTGTTCGGTGCCAAGGACATGGGGCTGATGGAGCTCGCGATCCTTATCGGCCCGCTGCTGGTCACCCAGATCGCCTTCCGCCGCTATGCCGGCATCCGCGCGACCTACCTGCAGACCGTCCGGTCGCTCGCGCGGGTCACCGAGGTCGCCGGGTACGTCGAGGCGGGGCACTCGCGCCGGGTCAGCCGGCTCGCCGTCGCGGTGGGCCGCGGTCTCGGCCTGGCCGAGAAGGAGCTGCTGGCACTGGAGTACGCCGCGCTGATGCACGACATCGGCCAGCTCTCACTGCGCGATCCGATCCCCGGCGGCGCCACCGTGCTGGTATCACCGGCCGACCAGGAGCAGATCGCCGAGCTCGGCGCGGAGGTCATCCGCGAGGCCGGCGTGCTGGACGACGTGGCCACGCTCGTCCGGTGCCAGAGCTGGCCCGCGCGCGGCCACGTTCCGGCCCCGCCGCTGGGCAGCATGGTCATCAGGGCGGCGAATGCCTTCGACGACATGGTCGGCAGCTCAACCGACCGCGACCGGTCGGCGGCGGCCCTGGAGCGCCTGCGCCTGGACCCGGCCGAGTACGACGGACGGGTAGTCGCCGTGCTGGCCGAGGTCGCGGGACGCCGGGTATCGTCCCGGCTGTAGGCTGCCCTGCGTGCTTGAGTCCGTCCTTGTCGCTAATCGCGGCGAGATCGCCCGTCGGGTGATCGCGAGCGCCCGCCGGCTCGGCATCCGGTCGGTCGCTGTCTACTCGGAGGCCGACGCTGACCTGCCATTCGCGCGCGAGGCGGACGAGGCCGTGCTCATCGGCCCTGCCCCGCCCGCCGCAAGCTACCTGAACGGTGCCGCCGTACTTGCGGCCGCCAGGACAACCGGCGCCACGTCAGTTCATCCTGGCTACGGATTCCTGGCCGAGAACGCTGACTTCGCGGCCAGCGTCATCGACGCGGGCCTCACCTGGATCGGCCCGGCGCCTGCGTCGATCGAGCTGATGGGCGACAAGATCAGCGCCAGGAACCTGATGGAGAAGGCGGGCGTCCCTGTCGCGCCGGGGACCAGGGAGCCGGTCGCTGATGTGGCGGCAGCGCTGGCTGCCGCCAGCGCTGTGGGCTACCCGGTGATGATCAAGGCGTCGGCGGGCGGCGGCGGCATCGGGATGAGCGCAGCGGCTGACCCGGCCCAGCTCGAGGCCGGATTCGATACCGCCAGGTCCAGGGCGGAGCGGTTCTTCGGCAGCCCGGCCATCCTGCTGGAGCGATACGTCGAGCGGGCCAGGCATGTCGAGGTCCAGATCCTGGGCCTGGCCGACGGCCGCGTGCTCGCGCTCGGCGAGCGGGACTGCTCGGTGCAGCGCCGCCATCAGAAGGTCGCCGAGGAGACGCCGTCCCCCGGCGTGAGCCCGGAGCTTCGCGCCCGGATGCTGGCCGCGGCGGTGCTCGCTGGACAGGTCGTCGACTACCGGGGCGCGGGGACAGTTGAGTTCCTCGTCGACGTCGCCGCCGGATCGTTCATGTTCCTGGAGATGAACACGAGACTGCAGGTGGAGCATCCGGTCACCGAGCTGGTGACCGGCATCGACCTGGTCGAGCAGCAGTTCCTGATCGCGGCCGGCGCGGAGGTCAGCTTTGATCCGGCCGCCGTCGCCCCTTCCGGGCACGCGCTGGAGCTGCGCATCTACGCCGAGGACAGCAAGCGCTTCCTGCCGAGCCCCGGCACCATTACCGAGTGGACCGAGCCGGCTGGCCTCGGCGTGCGGGTTGACTCCGGCTACACGGCCGGGAACACGGTGACCCCGTTCTATGACCCGCTGCTCGCCAAGCTGTGCGTGCACGGCGCGGACCGGGCGCAGGCCCTGGAGCGCGCCAGGGCGGCAGTGGCGGGCTTCACCGTGAGCGGCGTGAAGACAAACCTGGGATTCCACCGCGAGCTGCTGGCTGACCCGGCGTTCTGCAGCGGCGACTACGACACCGGCCTGGTGGGCCGACTGCGCTCGTAATGACGGGGGAGCAGCAATGATGGTCCATAGTCGGCCGGCCGGCGGCGGATAGCTAGGAGAGGCACACATGAGCGAGGTTCGCGCGGAGATGGTGGCGAACGTCTGGAAGGTCGTGGCGGCCGAGGGCGACGCCATCGGCGACGGTGACACGCTGGTCATCCTGGAGTCCATGAAGATGGAGATCCCGGTGCTCGCCGAGGACTCGGGCACGCTCACCCAGCTGGCCGTGGCCGAGGGTGACGTCGTGCAGGAGGGCGACCTGATCGCCGTTATCGAGTAGCCGCCGCTGCTCAGACGCCGGAGGTGCCCCGCGGGTACACGTCCGTGGGGTCGGTAACGACGTTCACCAGGTACGGAACGCCTGAGTCGAAGGCACGCCGCAGCGCCGGCCCGACGTCCGCTGCCTCTGTCACGAGCTCGCCGGACCCGCCGAGCGCCGTCACGACCTGGTCGTAACGGCAGCCGGGCTGCAGGTCAGCGGCCACGTCGTAGCCGTACAGCGCCTGCATCGGGTGCTTCTCAAGTCCCCAGATGCCGTTGTTGCCGCAGATCATCACCACCGGCAGGCCGTGCCGGACGAGCGTGTCCGCATCCATCAGCGAGAAGCCGGCCGCGCCGTCGCCGAGCAGCAGGACCACCTGGGCAGCAGGCCGGGCCACCCTGGCGGCGATGGCGTAGCCCAGGCCGGTTCCGAGGCAGCCGTAGGGCCCGGGGTCGAGCCAGCAGCCCGGCTGCTGCGGCTCGACGTACTTGCCCGCGTAGCTGACGAAATCGCCGCCATCGCCGATGACGACCGCATCCGGTTCCAGCAGGCCGGCGAGCTCGCCGTAGATGCGCAGCGGATGAATCGGATGCGCGCCCGAGCGCAGGACGTCGGCATCCGCCGCGACAGCTGCCGCTGCGGCCGCCTGCAGCCGGGGCAGCCAGTCCTGCTCCCAGGGCCGGCGTGCGGCTCCCGCACTGCCCGCCTCGGCGGCGAGCCCGGTGAAAATCGCGGCGAGGCTGCCTGCGGCAGATCCGGCAAGCTCGCAGTGAGTCGCCACCTGGGCAGGTGCGTCTGCGAGATGGACGACCTGCGCCGGCAGGGTTCCGTTCTTTCCGCCGAACCGGCCGTAGCCGAGCCGGAAATCGAGCGGCGTTCCGGCCACGATCACCAGGTCAGCCTCGCCGAGCGCGACCGCGCGCGCCCGGGTCACCAGCAGCGGATGCCCGGCCGGGAGTATGCCGCGGCCCTGGCCGTTGGCGATCACCGGCAGCTGCAGCTGCTCGGCCGTCGTCCTGGCGGCCGACTCAGCGCCGTCCAGCCAGACGTCAGAGCCAAGAATGAGGACCGGCCTGCTGGCGGCCGCGAGGAGCCGGGCGATGCCGCTGATCGCCGCCGGGTCCGGCTGGTCCGCGGCCGGCCCGGAGCCGGCCGGTCCTCCGGCGCCCTGGGTCGCGGCCGGATCGGTGCCGGTCCCCGCCGTGCCGGATTCAGCGGTGCCGGTCTCAGCGGTGCCGAACAGCGCCTCCAGACTCGCGTCCAGGAACACAGGCCCCCGGTGCCGGGCGCTGGCCAGGCTGAAGGCCTCGGCTACGGCCGGACCGACAGCGGCCGGCTCGTGCACTGTCCAGGCGCGCTTGGTGACCGGGGCCAGCAGCGGCGGGTGGTCCAGTTCCTGCAGCCCGCCCGAGCCCCAGCGGCCGTCTGGGGCCCGGCCGGCCAGCACAACGAGGGGCGTTCCGTTGAAATGGGCGGTTGTCACCGCACTGACCCCGTTGGTGACGCCTGGTCCGGCGGTCAGCACGGCCAGGCCCGGCTTCCGCGTCAGGCGCGCGGTTGCCTCGGCGGCGAACACGGCCGTCTGCTCGTGCCTGACGTCGACGATCGGCATTGGCGGGTCGGCAGTCACAGCGCCGTCGTAGAGCGGGAAGACGTGCCCGCCCGACAGCGTGAACATGGTCTGGACGCCATGCTGGCGCGCCGCCGCCACCGCCCTGGCGCCGCCATGCCCGGGATGCTTATCCGCGCTCATGGCGGCGACGTTACCAGCAGGTAGGCAGCCGCGGCAGTGCCCGCTTTGCACCGGTAGCGGACCGGCTGGGCGTGCGTGCCCGCGGTGGCTGCGATGATTGCCGGGTGCCTACGCTGACTGACCTCGCCATCCGGGCCGGAATCAGGGGCCCGGATCTCGACTGGCTCCACGCGCTGATCTCCGACTGGCAGTTGCTGGCCGACCTGTCGTTCGCCGACCTGGTGCTGTGGGCGCCTTTGCGGGGCGAGGCGCCCGGCGAGCGATGGCCGGATGGAGCAAACTGGACGGCGCTCGCGCAGATGCGCCCGACGACAGCGCCCACCGCGCTGCCGGACGACATCGTCGGGACTGTGCGGCGGGGCACTGACCAGCCCCTGCTCGCGGCGGCGTTCCTGGAGCGGCGGGTCTGCCGGGAAGGCGACCCGGAGTGGACTCGGGGCGTTCCTGTGCGGCACGAGACAATTCCGGTCACGTCAGGAGACCGCGTCATCGCGGTGCTCGAGCGATCGACGAATCTGAGTTCGGCCCGCACCCCGAGCCGCCTCGACCTGGCCTATCTGAAGGCAGCCGACGACCTGACCCAGATGGTCGCGGCGGGCATGTTCCCGGCGCCGGGTGAGGAGCCGGTCCTGGTCAGGTCCCCGCGGGTCGGTGACGGGCTGCTGCGGCTCAGCCGCTCCGGCAAGGTCACCTACGCCAGCCCGAACGCGCTCTCGGCCTACCGGCGCCTGGGGCTGACTGCTGACCTGGTCGGCAGGCAGCTGGGGCCCCTGACCGCGCGGCTGTGCCCCGGCCGCGCGCCCAGGGACGACTCGCTGATGGTGACGGCCAGTGGCCGCGCGCACGCCGAGACCGAGGTCGATGCCAACGGCTCCGTCGTGCAGCTGCGCACGATTCCGCTGGTTGTGGACGGGGAGCGGGCGGGGGCGCTGATCCTGCTCAGGGACGTGACGGAGCTGCGCCACCGGGAGCGTGAGCTGCTGACCAAGGACGCCACCATCCGGGAGATCCACCACCGGGTTAAGAACAATCTGCAGACGGTGGCGGCCCTGCTCCGGCTGCAGGCGCGGCGGCTGCAGGCTCCGGAGGCGCGGGCGGCGCTGGAGGAGGCAGTCCGCCGGGTCGGCTCGATCGCCATGGTGCACGAGACGCTGTCGCACGTGCCGGACGAGATCGTGGACTTCGATGAGATTGCCAGCCGGGTGGCGATGATGGCAGGCGAGGTGTCGGCGCCGGATACCCGGGTGACGCCGCGGCTGCTGGGGGAGTTCGGCGTGCTCCCCGCGCTGACTGCGACACCCCTCGCGCTGGTGCTGACTGAGCTGCTGCAGAACGCCGTGCAGCACGGGCTGAGCGGTCCTGGTCAGACAGCTTTGTCGGGATGCGTGGAGATCTCGGCCGTCCGCGGACCGGGAAAGCTGACCGTTGTCGTATCGGATAACGGTGTTGGCCTGCCTGCCGATTTCGACCCCGAGTCGACCTCGAGCCTCGGCCTGCAGATCGTCCGCACCCTGGTTCTGACCGAGCTCAACGGCCGGCTGGAGATAGCACCGCGCGAAGGCGGGGGCACCCGGGTACTGGTGGAGCTGCCACTGGAGATTCAGCTTGCCGAGCCGGACCGCAGTGATGGCGAGCTAAGCGCCAGGCCCCTCAGCTGAGCTGCGCCGCGGCTCCCGGCGGGAGGCGGCGCAGCTCGTACGTCGGTTCAGGCCCCCGCGCGCGCGGCGACCCTGCTACGGCGCTTGACAGCGCGCCGCTCGTCCTCGCTAAGTCCGCCCCAGACACCGGCGTCCTGGCCACTCTCGAGTGCCCACTGCAGGCAGTGCTCCGTCACGTTGCACCGCTGGCACACTTGCTTGGCCTCGTCGATCTGGAGTAGCGCGGGCCCGGTGTTCCCGATCGGGAAGAAGAGCTCCGGGTCCACGTCACGGCAGGCGGCATGGTGACGCCAGTCCATGAGTCCACTCCTCCTGCGGCTCAGGCCCTGACCGGACCCTGACCGCTCAGTCGTGCTTGTGAATGATTTCACGAGCTATGTGATATGCCAGTTATGTACGATTTTGATCGTGGCCTGCGGTCTAAATCGGCGATGCTGTGCTTACCCGGCGTCGCCGTAATTATCCGGCGGCGCTGAGATTTAACCGGCGGTGCGGCGAGTGCCGACCGTAAACCTCAGACGGCCCACACAGCACCAGAGCTTGCGCCCATTCGCCCCTCGGCGTACCCCGGACTCCGACCGCAGTCGTGTCCCCAGCCCGGCATGACGTGTATGCACACACCGTTCACCAGGAGCGTTACAACCCTCTCAAGGACGGCCATCAATCGCAAGAGTCTTGAGCAAAGGTTCGACAGGATTTCGGTGTCATCTCAGTCACATGGCCGTCATGAGAGCAGTGCCCGGCGTACACAGCAGCGGACTGGTTCCTGTGCGTTATAACTTCATTAGCGCCATATGTAAGGCTTTATAAATGCCCGGTCCGCCAATCGCTAAAGCCTAGCGTGCCGCTCAGGCGATGACGCGCAGCGCGCGCGGCACAGACCGGAAGGTTACGTTCTCGGCCTCGCCCATGTACTCGCCGTCCAGCTGGAATGCCAGCGGCCGGGCGGCATACAGCTCGACGGCCGCCAGGTCGTGCCCGGTCACGACAGTCCGGCCTCCCGGCGGGTCGGCGCGCTCAGCCAGCATCTGGCGCAGCGTCCTGGCCGTCGCAATCGTGCCCAGGCTGCGCAGCGCGAGGAGGTCGAGGCCGGTGTCAAAGCTGGCATCCGGATTGGTGTTGACCGGGCGCCGTCCCAGGTACGTCCATGGCGCCGAATTGGACACAATGCAGATAAAGGCCGGCCCCGGCGCGAGACCGGCCGGCTCGGCAATGCTGATTGCCGGATGCCGCCGATCGGTGACCTGGTAGTACTGGCGCAGCGCCGTCCTGGCGTATAGCGCCGGCGTCAGTCTCCGGCCGTGGGCCCTGCGGCCCTCCACGGCGCGCACAACCTCAGCGTCGAGCCCGAGACCCGCGTTGAAGGTGAAGTACCGGCCGTTGGCCGTGCCGAGGCCGATAGTGCGCTCGTGCCCGGCTGCCAGATCCTCGATCAGGCGGCCGGCCGCGTCTACCGGGTCTGTCGGCATCCGAAGCGACCGGACGAAGACGTTGGCGTTGCCGCCTGGCAGCGCGGCCAGCGCGGGCAGGTCCCCGGCGGACGGAGGCGGCTCGGGCGCGAGATTCTCCGGCCTCGGGCTGGTCGCCGGCCCGCGGCGGTCCGTGAGCAGCACCGCGCCCGCCGGGTCCGCGCTGCGCATCGCCTCGGTGGTCTCTGCAGCGCCTGCGCCGGCTGTGGCGCCTGCACCGGCTGTGGCGCCCGCCAGGCCGCCATGCTCCGGGCCGTCCGCCGCGCGCCCCGCCGGACGCTTGCCGTCCGGCGCGCCCGCTGGGCCCGTGCCGCCAGGACTGCAGGCGGCCGCGGGGTCATGCCCGGCTGCCAGGTCAAGCCGGCCAGCCTGGCCCACGCCGCCCAGCAGGCCGTTCACGGCCTCGTTGACGGTGCCATCTCCGCCCAGTGTCATGACCAGCCCGAACTTGTCTGACGCCGCAGTTGCGGCGAGGACGGTGGCATCGCCCCGGTAACGTGTTTCCACGACCTCTAGGTCGACAGCAGAGGCAAGAGCTCGGACGATGACATCCCGTCGCCCGCGGGTCGTGGAGGTGGCGTGTGGGTTCACGATCAAGAGCGCGCGCACGGGCCCAGGCTAGCCAGCCGCGGTCGGGACCTGCAGCGGCGGCCCCGCAGCAGCGCGCCGGCCAGCAGGGGGCACAGCCGTCGGCCACGCGGCCAGAGCAGGGTGCTGGCCGGCCGGCGAGCGGCCGTCCCGGCACGGCCGCAGGCGCTGGAAGCGCGGGTGCAGGCGAGGCGGGCGGTCGTTCCGGCACGGTCACGGACGCTGGCAGCCCCGGCCCGGCGACCCCAGCCGGGGCAGCGGCCGGCACCCTGCCCCGATCGGTACAGATCGCCGCAATCGTGCAGGCAGTCGAGGCCGTCGGCGTCCTCGCTGCAGCACTGATGGCCGGAGTCGACGCGATCACCGGCAAGTCCTACCACCGGGCCAGCGGCATCGCGATCACCCTGATCGGCATCGCGACCGCCGCGGCGCTGGCCTATGTCGCGCACGGGCTGCGCTCGGGCCGCCGCTGGTCAAGGACACCGGCTATGCTGACGCAGCTGTTTGCCGGCATCGTCGCCATTTACCTGATCCAGGCACCCCGGCTCGACTGGGGCATCCCGGCCATTGTGCTGGCAGTCGCCGGATTCGGGGCGCTATTGGCGCCGTCCAGCATCGAGCTGCTCACTCCCGGCCGAATCGGAAAATAATAGCGACCCGGAACGAGCTCGCCCGGGGGCTAGTCGTCGCTCGTCAGTCCCTCGCGAAGCTGGGCGAGGGTCCTGGCCAGCAGGCGGGACACGTGCATCTGGGAGATGCCGAGCTCCGTGGCGATCTGCGACTGGGTCATGTTGCCGAAGAACCGGAGCAGCAGAATCCGCTTCTCTCTCGGCGGCAGCTGCTCAAGCAGCGGCTTCAGCGACTCGCGGTACTCGACGCCCTCCAGGGCCTCGTCCACCATGCCGAGAGACTCGGCGACCGCCGGCGCGTCCTCATCGCCGGAGTCTGGTGCATCCAGTGAGACGGTCGAGTAGGCGTTGGCGGACTCCAGGCCCTCCAGCACCTCCTCCTCGCTCATCTGCAGGTGCGCGGCAAGCTCGGCAACGGTGGGCGCGCGGCCGAGGTTCTGGGCGAGCTCGCCGATGGCCTTGGCCAGCGCCAGCTTGAGCTCCTGAAGCCGCCGCGGCACCCGGACAGCCCAGCCCTTATCCCGGAAGTGACGCTTGATCTCGCCCACGATGGTCGGTGTCGCGTAGGTGGAGAACTCCACCCCGCGCTCCAGGTCGAACCGGTCAATGGACTTGATCAGGCCAATCGTGGCGACCTGGGTGAGATCGTCGAGCCATTCGCCCCGGTTCCGAAAGCGCCGGGCCAGGTACTCCACCAGCGGCAGATGCAGCTCGACGAGCTCACTGCGGATCCGCAGCCTCTCGGCGTCGCCGGGCGGCAGGACGGAGAGCTGACGGAACAGCTCGCGTGCGTGCCCGCGCTCGCGCGGACCGTGCTGGGCCCGCGGTGCCGGAGACGGCAGGTCGGCGCTATCGGTCAGCTCAGCCGCCTCCGCAAGCTCGGCGACTGCGGCAACGTCGGCGACATCAGCGAGGCCGCCGTCGTCGCCGAGAGCAGCCGTCTCGTCCAGCTCCAGCACAGCCGGCAGGATGCCCTCAGTGTCATCAGCCGCAGGTCCCCCCCTGGCCGGCGCTGTCGACATCATCTCGAACTCCTCGGTCAAGGCGACCTCTGTTTCCCCCGTCACACCGACCCCGAATTCGGGCGGCTCTTGCGCATCACGATGGCCAGCCTGTCTCCGGGTCCTACCTGCGCTTCCACGGTGCCTGCCAGGGCCGAGAGAACGGTCCAGGCGAAAGTGTCACCAGACGGGGGGCGGGGGTTCAGGGATGGAACCGAGACCGTGATCGTCATGTCATCGGGGCTCAGCGTGAAGCTGCACTCCAGGCTACTGCCCGGAATCGCCTGACTGAGAAGCATCGCGCACGCTTCGTCGACAGCGATCCGCATGTCCTCGATGTCGTCCAGCGTGAAGTCGAGGCGGGCGGCAAGCCCTGCGGTCGCTGTCCGCAGCACCGACAGGTAGGCGCCATCGGCGGGCATCCGCACCGTCACCTGGTCCGCGCCTGCCTCAGGCGGGCGCGCGGTGATCAGCTGGCCTGCCGCAGCGGCTGCGCCAGCTCCAGGGCGAGCCGTCGGCGCCGAACTGTCGGCAGGTGCCGCGCTGGCCGCGCCCATGGCGCCGGCCGACGGCACAGCGCTGGCGGACGGCGCGGCCGCGATCGCGGACGCTGTTGTCTCCTCCGTCACTACTGTCCTCCCCGAAGTTGCCGGTAACACCCGCTGCCTGCGGGGCCCGGCCTTAGAAGGCAACTTACAGTGACCATCCGACTGCACCCGACACCGGATGGTCAGTTCCGCCATTGCCGTCAGGAAAACTGAGAACGGCGGGCCGCGAACGGCCCGCCGATTCAGTAGCCTGCGCCCTGCCTATGCCTGCTTGGTCTCCCAGAAGATCTTGCTGATCTCCTCGATCTTCTGCAGCAGCTCGTCAGCCTTGGCAACCTCGACGGTGCCCTTGGTGCCGGCTGCGCCAGCCAGCTTGGTGGCCTCGTTGAACAGCTGGTTCAGCTGCGGGTACTTCTCGAAGTGCGGCGGCTTGAAGTAGTCCGTCCACAGCACCCAGAGGTGGTGCTTGACCAGTTCGGAGCGCTCCTCCTTGATGATCAGGGCCCGGGTGCGGAACTCTGTGTCGGTGTTGTCCTGGTACTTCTGGATGATGGCCTTCACGGACTCGGCCTCGATGCGCGCCTGCGCAGGGTCGTAGACGCCGCACGGGAGGTCACAGTGCGCATGCGCGGTAACCTTCGGCGCGAGGAGACGTGCGAGCAGCCTCATTGATCGCCCTCTCTTGTTTCTGATCCGTGGCTTGGATTCCGACATTACAGCGTCGGTGGCTACTGCCCATGCGGGAGGGATGCATGCACTGGCCGCTGCAGCGCGTGGCTGTCGCTGAGCAGTCCATGGAACCCGTGCTGCGACCGGGTGACTGGCTGCTGGTGTGGCGCGGGCTGCGGCACAGCCGGCCGCCGCGCATCAGGCCCGGACAGATTGTCATCGCACAGCATCCGGCCCGCCCTGACCTGCTGCTCGTCAAGCGCGCGACCGGGCTGGAGCCGGGCGGCTGGTTCCTGGAATCGGATAACGCGACCGCGGCCGGTGTGGTGGACAGCTGGTCCTTCGGCCCCGTTCCCGCCGGTCTTATTCGCGGCAGGATGCTGCTGCGGTACTGGCCGCGCCGGCCGCACTGAAACCACAGGCCGGCTCCGCCCCCCGGGGGGAGCGAAGCCGGCCTGCCGTAACCGATGATCAGTGCGCTGCGGGATCGACGCCGCCGTGCGCGGCCTGCTTCTCCACCAGCAGCTGCATCTCGTCCCGAGGCAGCTTGGTCGCCTGCGCCCAGAAGAAGATCACCAGGCTGAAGACCGCGACCACCAGCATGTCGATGCCGAAGTGCAGGTGGCCGGTGTTCACCGGGGCCTTAACAGCGCCGCCGGAGAACTGGCCCTGCCAGGAGATGATGCCCATGCCGACCAGGTAGACCGGCAGCCACTGGGCCGACTTCCAGTCCAGCGGCGGGCGCTCCTTGTCGAAGGCCATGCAGATGCCGATCAGCACGTAGCCGACGACGATGCAGACGCCTAGCTTCCAGACCGCCTCGAGGCCCGACCAGTAGATGAGCATGTTGGCGATGATGAAGGCGACCGGGGACAGCCAGATCGCGCCTGGCATCCGGTACGGCCGCTCAGCATCCGGTACCTGGCGGCGGAAGGCCGTCAGCGACAGCGGGGCGCCTGCGTACATCAGCACGCTCGCGCCGGTGACCAGGCTGACCAGTGACTTCCAGCTCGGGAACGGCAGCAGGAAGACCAGGCCGAACGCGAACGCGAACAGCAGGCTGATCCACGGGATGCCGTTCTTGTCGGTCTTGGCGAAGATCTGCGGGTAGTACCGGTTCCTGGCGAGGCCATAGCCCACCCGGGAGGTGGACGTCTGGTACATCAGGCCGGTGCCGAACGGTGAGATGAACGCGTCGATCCGCAGGATCGTCGCTAGCCAGGCGAGTCCGGCAAGGCCGGCAACTCCAGCGAACGGGCCGATCGCGATCGGACTCGTGGCCGAGATGCCAGCGAATCCGTGCTTCAGCAGGTCAGATGGCACCGCGCCGATGAAGACGACCTGGAGCAGGCAGTAGATCACCGTGCCAATCAGTACCGCGTAGATGATCGCCCGCGGCAGGTTGCGCTGCGGATCCTTGATCTCGCCCGCCAGCTGGTCAGCCTGCTCGAAGCCCAGGTAGGCGAACACGATGCCCGCGCTCGGGATAGCGGTGAACAGGGCCTTCAGGCCTCCCGGTGCGAAGCCGCCAGGCGGGTTGAAGTTGGCGGGGTGGAACTTGAACGCCAGCACGATGATGGCCAGGACGGGGATCGCGACCTTCCACCAGGTGATCGCGCTGTTGACCCTGCTGAACAGGCGCATCCCGAGGAAGTTGATGGCGGTGAAGATGGCCATCAGCACGATGGTGGCGGCAAACCCGGTACCGGTGGTGACGCCCTTGGTCGGGTTGTACAGGCTCGGCCAGTAGTACGAGCCGTACTGCATGACCGCGAAGCACTCAATCGGTGCCACGGTGACGGCCTGCAGCCAGGAGAAGAACCCGAACGAGATACCGGCCACGCTGCCGAAGGCGAAGTGCGGGAACCGTGCCGTGCCGCCTGCGACCGGGTACATCGCGCCCAGTTCGGCGTGCACGAGGGCGAGGATGATAACCGCGACGCCGCCGATGACCCAGCCGATCAGGGCCTGGGGCCCGGCGGCCTGCACTGCGAAGAAAGCTCCGAAGAGCCAGCCCGACCCGATGATCGACGTCTCGGACGCCCATGTGGCGCCGATCAGCCCCATCTCTCGTTTGAGGCCGACGTCTGCCGGTCTGACTTCAGTAGCGACAGACTCAGCTGCCATGGTCGAACCTTCTTTCCGGTCCGCATACGTAGGCCATACGGCCCTTGAGTAGGCCTCATGGTAATGATCGACTTGGGCGCGGGGAAGAAGTCACTTGGCGTCATTTCGGTAACGCGAGTCACTAAAAAGTCGCTCTTCGGACGCGTGCCGCGGGCCGGGCTGAGAACATAATGCCAGCTCAGAGGCTATGCGCCCGCGATGTCGCCAACTGGGTGCGGATCACTGGTCCAGTCAGGGACGTAAAGAAAAAGTAACAAGCAGCTTTAGCTAGCGGCTGGCGTAGCGCGCGGCGGGAGTGCGCCAGGGGAATCTTCCGCAGTGGTGCGCTGCGGCAGGCTGTCCGGCTGACGGCGCAGCGTGCTGACATTGCCCTTGGCTGCTGCGTGGTCGGCACAATAGCGCCGCGACTTTCCCGGGCTGGCGTCGATGAAGGTTCGCGGGCAGGACGCAATTGCGCAGACGCCGAGCCGGCTTACGCCGACAAGAGAAACAGTGAGGGCGACGCCGATGACGGCCCCGGCCGCGAACTG
>Ga0302324_100003950_pt1 | contig 33191 bp, 32 predicted proteins | sample Palsa_T0_1_FD_201949 | JGI IMG/M metagenome (GOLD analysis project Ga0302324, IMG submission 201949) | Peat permafrost microbial communities from Stordalen Mire near Abisko, Sweden - Palsa_T0_1 | ecosystem: Environmental > Terrestrial > Soil > Palsa > Peat permafrost | place: Sweden: Abisko...
AGCATGCGCAGCCTGGCTTTTACCTTCCTTGCCTGGATCTGCTCGTAAGCTGGATTCTTCATCCCGAACCTCCTGCGGTGAGCTGTGAGAATAACCCACCTGTCCGGGATGTCTATTAGCAGCTACACTCCCGCAACCAAGCTCGGATTGTGGGGCGGCTCGTTCGCATTCAAGATTGCGCTGATAAAAATGGAATCCAATGATTCGCCTGACAAGATTGCTAAGTTCTACAAGAAGGCGCTCGCGAAGTACGGGCCGGTGTTGGACTGCACAAACAGCTCCTCGTCGAAGAGCGACGACGAAAAGAGCGAATCATCGAAGAAGCTCGAATGCGGCGACGACAAGCCCGACGCCGGAGGAATGCTTTTCAAATCGGGCACGAAGGAAAAGCAGCACATCGTCGGCGTAACGCCGAATGGAACGGGCTCCCTATTTCAACTCGTCTACGTGCAAGTTCCCGAATCCGACAAAGATAAATAGGCGCCGCGAATGCGTTAAAATCACATCCATGCGAAAAGATGGATTGCTAGTTTTGATCGCGCTTTTTGCGATGCCATTTGTCCTTTGGTCAGAGCAGCCCGGGCGGGCGCAGCAGACCGGACCAGCGCAGGAATCAAAACCAGCGCTGCAGCAGGCGCCGGCCGCGAGTCAGTCGCCCGCGTCGCCGTCCGATGCCAATGTCTCAGTCCACGAGAACGTCGCGTACGGAACTATAAACGGGCATGACTTGCTGCTCGACGTTTACGAGCCCGTCGACGCTGGCACGCGTCCTCGCCCTGCGGTGCTGCTGATACATGGGGGCGGGTGGAGCAGTTTCGACAAAAGCACCATGCGGAACATGGGGAAATTTCTTGCGCGCTCGGGAATCGTGGCGTTTTCGGTGGACTATCGGCTGCTTCAAGGCACGAACAATCGCTGGCCCGCGCAACTCGATGATGTGCAGCGTGCGGTGCGCTGGGTTCGCGCGAACGCTGCGAAATATGGCGTTGACCCCGATCACATCGGCGCATTCGGACATTCCGCTGGCGCGCAATTGGCTGCGCTTCTGGGGATGGAAGACACGCGGGACAATTCCGATGCGTTGCTCGCGAAATATTCCAGCCGCGTGCAAGCGGTGGTAGACGTGAGCGGCCCGATCGATTTCACGACGAATCGCGAACCCGATGACGAAGCGTTCCTGGCGAATTTTCTCGGCGGGGATTTTGCGACGCATCCGGAATTGTGGCGCGACGCCTCGCCGGTATTTCATATCGCGAAAACCGATGCACCTTTCCTGATTATTCATGGGACGCAGGACCAGGATGTGCCGATCGCGCAGGCGGAGGAGCTTTACGAGAAACTGAAAGCCGCAGGAGTGCCCGTCCAGTTTGTAAAGCTCGAGGATGTACATACTTTCCGTACACCTGAAGCGCGGGCGCGGCTGGTGTTTGAGACCCTTGAGTTCTTCAAGCGTTACCTCGCCGTTGGCCAATAACCCCACGAAGGTCTTTCAAGTCCACGCGCGGCACAAAGTCGCGGGCCCTTCGAGGCTCAGGGTAACCAGGATGCCCGCGCCACGATTCCCGTTCGTTTGGGGCAATTGTGATATCGTTTCCGGCTTGCTGAGGCGCGTTAGAGTGCGCGACACTACTGGCATCACGACGCGTATCATGCGGAAGCTGCGAAGCTGAATCGTTTCGCGATTGCGGCGCTGCGAGAAGTTCGTGCGAGGAGCTCAACGGTGAGCAAGTCTGCGTATAACGGGATTGCCGTTCCGGCCGAGGGCAAGGCGATAGAATTTAGCGGCGGGAAGTTTCAGGTTCCCGACAAGCCGATTCTGCCGTTTATCGAGGGCGACGGGACGGGGCGCGATATCTGGAAAGCATCGCGGCGCGTCTTTGATGCGGCGGTCGAGAAAGCGTACGGCGGGAAGCGGCAGGTGGCGTGGCTGGAAGTGCTGGCGGGCGAAAAGGCTTTCAACTCGCTGAATGAATGGCTGCCTCAGGAGACCGTGGACGCGATTCGCGATTTTCGCGTAGCGATCAAGGGCCCGCTGACGACGCCAGTGGGCGGCGGGATTCGGTCGCTCAACGTGGCGCTGCGGCAAATTATGGATTTGTATGAGTGCGTGCGCCCGGTGCGATATTTTGCAGGAGTTCCCTCCCCCGTTCTCCATCCCGAACGCATGAACGTGGTGATTTTCCGCGAGAATACGGAAGACGTTTATGCGGGAATCGAATGGAAATCGGGCACGCCTGAAGTGAAGAAGCTGATTGATTTTCTGAACAATGAAATGCTCAAGGGCGGAACGAAACGCATCCGCGAAGATTCCGGGGTGGGCATCAAGCCGATGTCGCCGACGGGAACGAAGCGGTTGGTGCGCCGCGCGATCCAACATGCGATCGAACACAAACGCCGCATCGTCACGCTGGTGCACAAGGGCAACATCCAGAAATTTACGGAAGGCGCATTCCGCGATTGGGGCTACGAGCTGGCGACGCAGGAATTTCGAAATGAAATCGCGACGGAGCGCGAGAGCTGGATTCTCGATAATAAAGATCGCGACGCGAATCTTTCCGTGGAGCAGAATGCCGCGATGATCGAGCCGGGCCTTGAGCGCGCGACCGAGGATTTCCGCAAGCAGATTTACGCTGAAGTGAAACAGACGCTCGACGCGATTTACGCGTCGCATGGACGCGGGCAGTGGAGGAACAAAATTCTCGTCAACGATCGCATTGCGGATTCCGTCTTTCAGCAGGTGCTGCTGCGCGCAGATGAATATCAAGTGTTCGCGACGCCGAATTTGAATGGGGATTATCTTTCGGACGCGTGCGCGGCGCAGGTGGGCGGACTGGGAATGGCGCCGGGAGCGAATATTGGCGATGGATTCGGCGTTTTCGAAGCGACGCATGGCACGGCGCCGAAATATGCGGATAAGGATGTGATCAATCCGAGTTCAGTGATGCTATCGGGCGCGATGATGTTTGATTTTATCGGATGGGGCGAAGCGGCGAAGCTGATTGAGGACGGCATTGCGCGGACGATACAGCAGAAGCGCGTCACGTACGATCTCGAGCGATTGATGGATGGCGGGACGAAGGTGAAGACATCGGAATTCGCTGCGGCGATTATCGAGAATATGCAAGGCACACGCGCCGCGGATTGAAGCGCGTCTCGATTTATGCGGACGGATGAGCCGCTCGATGTTTTTCGAAGAGTTCTCGGAGGATGGTTCGGATGCGGAAGAAAGTTACGGTAGTGGGCGGTGGCTTTGTCGGGTCGACGACGGCGCAGCGGATATTGGACGCGGGCATCGCCGATGTGGTGCTGACGGACATACTTGATGGCGTTCCGGCCGGAAAAGCGCTCGACATGCTGGAATCGGGGCCGATTCTCGGCAGCGATTCGCACGCGGCGGGGATTTCGACGGGAACGGGAGATTATCGCGAGACGGCGAACAGCGACATCGTCGTGATCACCGCCGGATTTCCACGCAAGCCGGGGATGAGCCGCGACGATCTGTTGAAGGCGAATTATGACGTGGTCAAGGCGGTGGTCGAAAATGTGGTGAAGTTTTCGCCGAACGCGATTTTGATTCTGGTGACCAATCCGCTCGATGCGATGGCGCAGGCGGCGTACAAAATCAGCGGCTTCTCGAAAAATCGGGTGATCGGCATGGCTGGAGTGCTCGATTCGGCGCGGATGAGCACGTTTGTGGCGGCGGAACTGGGAGTTTCGGTCGAAAACGTGCACTCTTTTGTTCTCGGCGGGCACGGCGACGATATGGTGCCGCTGGCGCGCTACTCGACTGTGGCGGGGATTCCGTTGCCGGAATTGCTGCCGAAGGAAAAGATCGAAGCGATCGTGACGAGGACGCGCAAGGGCGGCGCGGAAATCGTCAACTTGCTAAAGACAGGTTCGGCGTATTACGCGCCATCGGCTGCGGTGGTCGAAATGGTGAAGGCGATTCTGCACGACAAGAAAAAGATTTTGCCGTGCGCGGCGTATCTCGAGGGCGAGTATGGCGTGCGCGGATCGTTCGTCGGCGTGCCGGTGAAGCTTGGGGCGCGCGGCATCGAGCAGATTATCGAAATCAAATTGACGGCGGAAGAACAAGCTGCGCTCGACAAATCGTCTGCTTCCGTGCGCGAACTGGTAAGCGTGCTCGGACTTTAATTCCAAACGGCGCAGTTCCCTTCCTATGACCACGCGCAAGAGTCCGACGAATCCTGGCGGCGGCAATGAGGCGTCTGACACGCCGAGGCGGCTGACGCGCGATTTACTTCGCGCGTTTGAATTGGCGGTGATGATCGCGCACAGCCGGGCGTCCGAATTCATCGAGGTTTCGGATGTTCTGGCCGGGCTTTACATGGACAACTGGGATCGCCTCTCGCGCTATTGGAGCGAGACCGACGAGATCGAGAAAACGATGCGGCAACTTTGCCGGATCAGCCCGCAGCGCTGGAACTACTGGATTGAATATTACGCGGGGATGAAGGAATCGCGCGAGAAAACGTGGCTGGCGATTGGGTCGCAGCCGTTCTGGCGATGGAGAAACAAGAGCCAGATTGCAGTGGGACGGGATTTCGAACTATCCAGCGAATTAACGGAAGTGTTGAAGGAAGCCGACGAGATCGCGCCGTTTCAGGATCGCGTGGGACATCGGACGGTGCCGATCGTATCGAGCGAAAGCGTACTTCTGGCCATCGCGCAGAATGCGCGTTCTTCAATCGGGCGTAGGTTGCTGGCTACCGGACTTAATGTGACCGATTTAGAGCGGGCGGCACGATTCCCTCGCCGCCCGCCGGTCTGACATTCGATCTCTGTCTCAGACTTGCGTCTGATACTCGATTTCGCTATTGCGTCTTCGGCGCCGGCTTGGGCGTTGGATGGGCCGGAGTTGCGCCGCCGGCAGCAGACGCGGGCGAGATGTTTGTTGTGGATTTAATCGTATCGAGCTTCGGGAACTTCGCCTCGAGATACGTCTTCCCCTTGTTCTGGATTTCGTTTTGGTCGGGCGCCTCTCCGTATCCGCTGTAAATCTTCTGCACGACATCCATGCCGTCAGTGACGGTGCCGAACGCCGCGAAGCCCTGACCGTCGAGGGCGCCATTGCTGCCGTAATTGATGAATAGCTGCGTAGTGCGCGTGTTGGGGCCGGCGGTCGCGAAGGTGATGGTGCCAGCCTTGTTCGATTGCTTGACTGGATCGTCCTTGATATTCGCTTTCTGCCACGCGGCGTTTACTTGCGGAAAGGCGCTCAAGCCGAATTGGACGATAAATCCGGGAACGACACGGAAGAACGCTTCGCCGTCGAAGAAATGATGCTTTACGAGATTGTAAAAGCGGTCCGCGCCGACCGGGGCCCACGAGCGATTTACCTGCACGACGAAATCCCCGGCGGTGGTGGTGAATTTTACTTCAAATGTTTCGGGCGCCTGCGCCTTTAGCGTCGCAGGATGAAGCAATGCAGGATCGTAGCTCATATGTGTCCTTGGTCCGGCGGTTGTCGCCGGTTTTTTCGCCGGGGCCTGCGTGCCGGTTTGACCAGCGGCGTTCATTGCAAAAAAACCAAAACTGACGGCGGCGGCGAGCAGCGGCGCGCGGAATTTCGAAATCTTCACGGCGGTCATCTCCTTTATCGTTTCCATTATGGGTTCGAGTGTTCTTGGGCTAGCGATCGTGCGGTTGCTTCCACCTGCTCCATGACGCGGAGCGTGTTGCCTCCCAGAATTTTCCGGATGTCGGAATCCGAGTAGCCTCTCTTTAGAAGCGCGTCCGTGATTCGCGGAAGATGAGATGCGTCTTCCATGCCGTAGGGCATGTTGGCGCCGTCGAAATCCGAGCCGAGGCCGACGTGATCGGCGCCGACGAGTTTCACGGCGTGATCGATGTGGTCGATGATTTCGGTCCATTCGACGCGAGGGAGTTTGCCGGCGTCAACCGCTTCGCGCACCAATTTTTCGGCTTCGATGAGCTGGCAGCTTTCGATCTTGCCGCAGCGCTTCTCCACTTCCGCGTTCATTTGCTTTGAAAGTTCGGTGTTGGCCAGATCGGCGTCGCGGAATTTCTGGCTGAGAAAACCGATGTGGTAATTGATTTGGATCACGCCGCCCTTGGCAGCGAGGGCTTTGATCATTTCGTCGGTCATGTTGCGCGGGGCGTTGCAAAGCGCGCGGCAGGAAGAGTGCGACGCGATTAGCGGGGCGCGGCTGACTTCGAGCGCGTCGTAGAAAGTTTTGTCGGCGACGTGCGAGATGTCCACAATCACGCCGAGGCGATTCATTTCACGGACTACGTCCTTGCCGAAATCGGTCAGGCCATTGTGGGCGGGCTTGTCGGTGGAGGAATCGGCCCATTCGTCATTGACGCTGTGAGTGAGCGTCATGTAGCGCACGCCGAGCGCGGCGTAGGAGCGCAGGACGGCGAGATCGCTATCGATCATGTGGCCGCCCTCGACGCCAATCAGGACGGCGATCTTTCCGGCGGCGTGAGCGGCGCGGACTTCTTCAGCGGTGGTGCAGAGCACGAGATCCTTGGAATGTGTGCGGACCATTTCGCGCACGGCGTCAATTTGATCGAGCGAGCGCTTGACGGCTTCCGGGCCAGTGACGCTGCCGGACATCCAGATGGAGAAAAAAATCGCGCCGAGGCCGCCTTCGCGCATGCGGGGGATGTCAACGTCGCCGTCGGTGTGGCGCACGCCGATATCGAAGCCGGGATCAAGGAGGCGCTGTGTCGTGTCGTCGTGGGTGTCCACGACGATGGAGCTGAAATGGAGCTGTCGCGCTTTGGGTAAAATGTCGTCAGCGGCGGTCATTACGATTAGAGGAATCGCGAGCAGGAGTAGAAGGCAGGCTCCGGTGATTATCGAGCGGATCAATCATTGCTCTCCGTGCGCGGCGCTCGAATGCGGCAGATGCGCGCGAGATTTTGCTGCGTTGGAGTTATACCCGAAAGGCGACGGGGCCGCTAGAGCAAGTGTCGTGCGGATTTCTGGCGGGAACATTTGGAAACGCAATTTCGATCGACAAATGCAGATTCCTCGGCCGACCCTCGTCGGGTCGGCCGAGGAATGACAACAAAAGTAAAAAGCCGGGCGGGTCTGAGACCCGCCACTACGAGAGACGCCGAACGGCGGCGCGACGAACGACAGCGCCACCCGAGTTGAAATTTGAGATTTGAAAAGGGCGGGGATGTCAGTCGTGGCCGGTGAACCAACTCTTGATTGCGTGGCGCAGGACCTGGCCGTTGACGGCGGCGATTGATTCTGTGAGAGGAATGCCCTTGGGGCAGACCTTCACGCAATTCTGCGCGTTATCGCAATCCTCGATTCCGCCGGGACCCATCATGGCTTCGAGGCGCTCGCTCGCGTGCATCGCGCCGGTGGGATGCAGGTTGAAAAGGCGCACCTGGCTGATGATGGCCGCGCCGACAAAATCTGAGTGCTCGTTCACCTTGGGGCAGATTTCCAGGCAATTGCCGCACGAAATGCAGCGCGAAAGAGGATAGCCCTGTTCCTGCAGCGCTGGCGACATGCGCGGGCCCTCGCCGAGCGGGTAGGTGCCGTCGATCGGAATCCAGCAGCGCATGCGCTTGAGGCTTTCGAACATTTGCGAGCGATCCACCAGAAGATCGCGCACGAGGGGAAACTTTTCGAGAGGCTCGAGGCGGATGGGCTTATCGAGTGAATCCACGAGCGCGGAGCAGGCCTGGCGCGGATAGCCGTTGATGAGCATCGCGCAGGCGCCGCAAATTTCTTCGAGGCAATTGGCGTCGTAACTTACGGGCGTCACTTCGCGGCCATCGCGCGTGGTGGGGTGCTCAGCGATATCGCGCAGGCAGGTGATGATGTTGAGGTGCGGGCGATAGCGCAGTTCGAATTCGTCCCAGTGAATTGCTTCGTCCGGGTGTTGTTGGCGCTTTACGCGGACTATGAATGTTTTGTCGGGCATGTAGCCTCGTGTCGATCCAGCCAAAACCGGGCGCAGCAAGCAGCGCCCCTACGAAAAGCCGTAATGCTATTTCCCCGCCGCGAGAACCGCCGAAGTTTCACTTCGCGGCGGTGTATTTGCGCTCGCGCGGCGGAATTAACGAAACGTCCACCGGTTCGTACTCGAGTTTTATTTTTCCGCTGTTGTAACTTGCTTTGGTCGTCTTGAGCCAGTTGGCATCGTCGCGCTCGGGGAAATCGGGCTTGTAATGCGCGCCGCGAGTTTCGTCGCGGGCGATGGCGCCGAGCGTGATGACTCTCGCAAGGATGAGCATGTTTTCGAGCTCGCGCGCGAATTGCAGCGTCTGATTCGCCCACTGCGTGCGGTCGGAAAGATTGATGTGCCGGTAGCGCTCTTCGAGCGCATCAATCTTCGCGAGTGTTTGCCGCATCTTGTCGTTATAGCGGATGACGGTTACGTTTTCCGTCATCGTGTCGCCGAGTTCCTTCCAAATGGTAATGGGGTTCTCGCTACCCTGCTGGTGGAGAAGACGGTCGTTCGCTTCGCGCTGGCGGACGCGTTCGGCTTCGAAGACGCTTTCGTCAGTCGCGTCGGAGCCTTTCTCAAGATTCCGCGCGTAACGCACGGAAGCGGGGCCGGCGAGTATTCCGCCGTAAATGCAAGACACAAGCGAATTCGCGCCGAGGCGATTTGCGCCGTGGTATTGATAGTCGCATTCTCCGGCAGCGTAAATTCCTGGGACGTTTGTCGCCTGGTTCTCGTTGTCCACCCAGAGGCCGCCCATCGTGTAATGCATGGCCGGGAAAACTTTCATCGGTTCTTTACGAGGATCGACGCCGACGAATTTCTCGTAGATTTCGAGAATGCCTTCGAGCTTGCGATCGAGAACTTCGCGCGAAAGATGCGTGACATCCAGATATACGGCAGGCTCGCCGCCGACGCCGAGTTTGTCCTCGTAGACAATTTTGTGAATCGCGCGCGTCGCGACATCGCGCGGCACGAGGTTCGCGTACTTCGGATACCACTCTTCGAGAAAATAGAAGCGCTCGTTTTCGGGGATTGAGTTCGCGGGGCGCTTGTCGCCGGGCTGTTTCGGCACCCAGACGCGGCCGCCTTCGCCGCGCGCCGATTCGCTCATCAGGCGAAGCTTGTCTTCGCCCGGAATCGCCGTCGGATGCACTTGAATGAATTCGCCGTTGGCGTAGTAGACGCCTTGTTGGAAGAGCGCAGATTGCGCGGAACCGGTGCAGACGACGGAGTTCGTCGAGCGAACAAAAAGCGCGCCGATGCCACCGGTGCAGAAAATCGAGGCGTCGGCGCGAAACGTGCGGACTTCCATGGTCTTCAAATCCATGGCGCAGACGCCGCGGCAGACCCCGCCGTTATCAATGACGGCAGAGAGAAACGTCCAGCCTTCGTACTTGCGGATTTTGCCTTCGCTTTCGAAGCGGCGCACCTGCTCATCAAGCGCGTACAGCAGTTGCTGGCCGGTGGTGGCGCCGGCAAACGCGGTGCGGTGGTACATCGTGCCGCCGAAGCGCCGGAAATCGAGCAGGCCTTCGGGCGTGCGATTGAACATGACGCCCATGCGGTCGAGAAGATCGATGATCGCGGGGGCGGCCTCGCACATTCCTTCTACGAGCGGCTGGTTGGCGAGGAAGTCGCCGCCGTAAATCGTGTCGTCGAAGTGCTTGGCGATCGAATCGCCTTCGCCCTTCAGATTTTTCGCGGCGTTGATTCCGCCCTGAGCGCAAACGGAATGTGAGCGCTTGACGGGCACGATCGAGAAAAGATCGCAGGGCACGCCGGATTCGGCGACGCGAATCGCGGCCATGAGCCCGGCCAGACCGCCACCTACGATAATGACCCGTGGATTTTTCATTGGATGTAGGTGTCGAGCGGCCGCCACTGATAATGAAAGCCCGCGATGATCGTGAGGCCGACAATCGTAAATATTATGGCAACGAGCGCGCCAAAGATTGCAGCGGCGCGTTGCGAGCGCGGGCTGATCGCAATGCCCCACTTACACGCAAAATTCCAAAGTCCATTGCCGAGGTGAAATGAAGCGGCAACGACGCCTATGGCGTAGAAGGCCACGGAATAGGGACTGGCGAGATCGTTTGCGACGCCGGCGTAGGTTGAGCGGCCGTTCGTGAGGAATCGTTCCATATAAACATGCCAACCGATAAAGAAAAACGCGATGATTCCTGTCCAGCGCTGCAGGACATACATCCAGTTCGACATCCACGGATGGCCGATGGCGTTCGAACTCCCTTTCCACCAGATATAGAAGCCATAGAGGCCGTGAAACAGTATTGGCAGCCAGATGCCGAGGAGTTCCACAGGGACGCGCCACGGAATCGTCTCGAGTTTGCCGGCAACGTAGTTGAATTTATCCGGGCTGACGAGCGCGTAACTATTTTCGAAAAAATGCTCAAGAAGGAAGACGCCTATCGGAATAACGCCGCTTAAGGAATGCAGTTTGTCGAGGATGTAACTTTGTTTGGACTGGGCTACGACGGCTGGACTGGCCACTCCGAAAGTTCCTCCGTTGTCCAGCGGGCGGAAACCGCTCGCCGGAATCCGCGTCGCACGCGGAATGAACGCCGAAGTCAGTATAGGGGCGCGGTGAAAGCTTTTCAAGGCCGCGCGGACGTGAGCGGCGGTCAATTTGTCCGGCGTGTTAGACTGCGGCGCGTCGGGCGCCAGACCCGGAGGCAGGGGCCTCCGGGCTCTGAATTGAAATAGAAAGAGCGCGGTGAAAGAGGCTAGGACTCGGAGCGTTTGATGCGAATTGGCATGAAATTTTTTAGATCGATTTTATTCATTTCGGTTATTGGCTTAGGGCCAGCTGTCTATGCGCAGCAGGGCGTTGTTACACCGGCGCCGAAGTCGTCACAGGCGACGAAGCCAGCTCATGCGGCGCCGTCTGCGGTGACAATCACGCTCCTGAGCACGACGGATTCTCATGGCCATCTCGCGGCCTGGGATTATTACACCGACAAAGCGGTGCCAAACGGATTAACGAAAATGGCGACGCTGGTGAAGCAACAGCGCGCGGATGCGCCGCACGCGCTGCTGCTCGATTGCGGCGATACGACGCAGGGGACGCCGCTCGTTTATTACTTCGCGAAGAAGGGCGCGACGAAGCCGAATCCGGCCATCGCTGCGTTCGATGCAATGCACTACGATGCGATGGCCGTCGGCAATCATGAATTCAATTTCGGCCTGGATTCGATGTGGAAGGCGAAGCGCGAGTCGCATTTTCCGTGGCTGGCGGCGAATTTGAAGCAAATCTACACGGCAGGTGTCGCATACATTCCGCCGTGGATGGCGTGCGTGTGGGAATTATCGGCTTCATCACGCCGGGAGTGCCGCGCTGGGAAATTCCGGATCATTATCGAGGCTATGAGTTTGAGCCGATTGTGGAGACGGCAAAGAAGATTGTGCCTATGGTCAGGAAAAAGGCGGACCTCGTCGTCGTGATCATGCACTCGGGGCTTGACCGCGATCCGAAAACCGGCGAGATGTATGGGAGCGAGGATTTACGGGACGAAAATGCGGCATGGGAGCTTGCCGACGAAGTTCCGGACGTTGACATGATTTTCTACGGGCATACGCATCAGGAGATGCCGGAGTTGATGGTCCACGGCGTGCTGCTTGCGCAAGCCAAGAATTGGGGCGGGTCGCTCGCGCGCGCCGACATCAAGATGGAACGCGACGCGACGGGTGGCTGGAAAATCGTTTCCAAGCATTCGCGGACGATTCCGGCGACCGACAGTGTTGCCGAAGATCCGGCAGTCGCGCGGCTCGTGGCGCCGTACCATCAGGCGACCGAGAAATATCTCGATACGACGATCGCGACATCGGCGAAGTCGCTCGACGGGCTTACCGCACGTTACATTGATGATCCGCTTGTGGATTTGATTCACAAGGTACAGCTCGACGCCGGGCATGCGGATGTTTCGATGGCTACTATGTTTCTTCCAGGCATGAAGATTCCCGCGGGGCCTATCACCGTGCGGCAGATTTCGGCGCTGTACGTTTACGAGAACACGCTCTACACGGTGGAAATGACTGGGGCGCAATTGAAGGATGCGCTCGAACATGCCGCGAGTTTTTACTCTGGATGGCCGCTCGCGGATGGGGTGAAGGAAAAGCTTCCTGGATATAATGCGGACAACGCCGAAGGCGTTTCTTACGTGATTGATCTGACGCAGCCCGTCGGGGAGCGAATTCGAAATCTCGTGTATAAAGGCGCTCCGCTTGATCCGGGGCAGAAATTGCGCGTGGCAATCAACAATTACCGATATACGGGCGGCGGAGGCTACGGCGTGTATAAGGATTTGCCGATCGTGGCGCGATCGGGCGATGAAATTCGAGAGCTGATCATTGATTATCTCGCGCGCACGAAAACGATTCCCACCGAAGCTGACGGAAACCGGCGAATTGAACCGCGCGAGGCGCTGGACGCGATTTTGAAAGCGGCGCAGGAAGAAGCTGCAGAGAGAAATTCGAGGTGAAGCCGCACCATCAGAAATCGCGCGACTTAATGACGGCCAGTCTACCGGCGTGTCCTAAAATTGCTGAAATGTTCGAGCGATGCCGTGCGCAGTTTGTCGTGTGCGCGATGTGACAGCATTCATTTTGTTAAAAGGTTCAAATTACGTTGACACCCATGCACCTTCTTGTTAATTTTCGAGACGTAAAATTTATCACGCTCTGACGAGCGGAGGAGCCAAAGCCCGGCACGAAATATGGCATTCGTTGCGACCAGGATTTTCCTCACCAAGGGAGTTGGAAAACATCGCGAGAGGCTTTCGAGCTTCGAACTCGCGCTGCGCAACGCGGGCGTTGCCGCCTGCAACATCGTTCGCGTTTCCTCGATTTTTCCTCCTTACTGCAAATTAATTTCACGGAGCGAGGGCTTGAAGCATTTGAAGCCTGGGCAGGTGGCGTTCTGCGTCATCAGCGAAAATCAGACGCGCGAGCCGCACAGGCTAATCGCGGCAGGCGTCGGCCTCGCGTTACCCGGCGATAAATCCATGTTCGGATATCTTTCCGAGCATCATTCATTCGGCGAGACGGAAGAAGTCGCGGGCGAATACTGCGAAGAACTCGCGGCGGAAATGCTGGCGACGACGCTGAACGTCGAGTTCGATCCGGATTTGTCTTGGGACGAGAAGAAGGAAGTTTATCGAATCTCGAACAAGATCGTCCGCACGATGAATATTACGCAGTCCGCCGTTGGCGATAAGCGCGGACTGTGGACCACGGTTCTTTCCGCTGCAATTCTGCTTGGCGAAGACGACTGACGCCGACACAGCTCCACACTTTTACCTCGAAGATCACAAAAATCGCGGAATCCGTTCGCAACGGCCACGCGTCTAGCGTCTTCTCTTATTGAAATAACCGAGGCGCTCGAAGAGTGCGGCTGCCATTAGTGGGAGCGCGACGGTGGCGTCGTCAAAGACTTCTGCGAGGCGGCCGCCTTCTTCCGGCGGAACAAATTTCCCCCAGGAAACAGCTTCGGTGTAAGTGCTGCCCGAGAGACCGCCCCAATGCACCGGCTCGGGGCAGATGCGCACGCCGTAGTTATAACGTTTCAGCGGAATTTTCTCGTAGCCGCGCCGCGCGAGAAGCTCAGCGTACACGCCGAATTGCTGAGCCCAGTTGCGCGGGACGCCGCCGCCGATTGTCAGGATGCCCATGCGTTTGGTCGCGAGCATGGTCTTGGCATAGTGTTCAAAATCGTCGAAGGGATCAAACCGTAGAGCCGGAATTCCTTTGCTCGACCGCTGCTTCTTGTGGAGCACGAAATCAATGCCGAGCTCGGAATCGCTGAAGGCAGGAACGAAAATGGGGACGTTGTGCGCGGCGGCGGACTTGAGAATGCCGCGGCCCTCGGCGTGCTTGAGAAGATGTTCGCCGATGCGGCGGTTCAATTTCCAACTGCACACAACTTCATCGGGATCCCAATCCCAAAGGACCGCCTCGACGACTTCTTCGACGTGATCGAGATTTGTTTCCGGCTCGAGCGAATCGTAGACGCGGTTGTAGCCGGCCTTGAAGAGTTCGCGATCGTCCATTTTTGGATCGTAGCGGTAATGCTTAAGGCCGGTGGCCTCGACAAGGCCGTGAGCCATGAGCGCGCCGGTGGAAACGATAGCGCGAACGATACCGGATTCGATCAGATCGCAGAAGATCAAGCCCATCTTGGCGACGGTCATAGCGCCCGCGAGCGTCATCACGATGAAACAATCTTTATCGCGCGCCATTTCCTCGAGAACGTCGACGCCATCGCCGATCTGGCGGCCGGTGAAAGCGGTCCTGCCCATCGCGCGGACAAGCTCATCCACCGTGCGAATTTTCGAGAGATCGAGCGGAAACATGGGAGTGAGGTGATCCTTAATCGGATCGTGAAGGATCCTTCCGGTCACACCCTTTTTCTTTGCCATTCAGGGCCTCCGCAGGTAATGTACTTGAACTGGTGCGAATAAATCGCGAAAGCGTGGAATCGCGCGCACCATTGATATTACAAACGCGCAAAATAGAAAACAGGAAAGTGGCGTGACGCGAACACGCTGCGTTACATCAAGGGGCGGACATGAGCGCGATCCTCGCTAGCAGCGTTCAACATGACTTTCGCACGTACATTCTTCTGCCTTCCAATAGCTTTATTTTGTGGATCATCATCGGGCTCATCGCCGGATGGATCGCCGGGACCGTTTCGCGCGGCCGCGGGTTTGGTTGCCTTGCTGATGTTGTCCTCGGGCTCGTGGGCGCCGTAATCGGCGGATGGATCTTTCAAAGGCTCAACATTGCGATGTTTGGATTCTTCGGTAGCCTGGCGGCTGCGACAGTGGGCGCAATTCTTCTCGTGGCTATCGCGCGACTTTTCGCCGGCAGCACCGCTGACTGATCCGCGACGCGCCTGGCGAGTCCTCGAACGGCATGTGGTACGATGCCCCGTGAGCCAAAAAATGAAGGACCTTCTTGAGTAAACCTTCCGTCCTGGCAATTCCGCTCGGCGGCCTCGGCGAGTTCGGAATGAACATGATGGTGCTGCGCAGCGGTGACGACATCATCGTCATTGATGCGGGCCTGATGTTCCCTGAAGCCGAACTCCTGGGCGTCGACATCGTCATTCCGGACATTACGTATCTGAAGCAGCATCGCCAGATGGTGCGCGCGATTCTGCTCACTCACGCACATGAAGACCACATCGGCGCGCTCCCGTACATCCTTGGCGATCTCAACGTTCCCGTGTACGGCACGCAGTTCACACTCGCGCTTGTTCACAAGAAACTTGCAGAGAGGAACATGGTGGAAGAGGCGGACCTGCGCGAAATTGCGCCGGGGCATCACGTTGAGCTTGGCCCGTTCAAGATCGAATTCCTGCACGTGACGCACAGCACGATTGATTGCGTTGCTTTGGCAATTCGAACGCCGGTGGGCGTAATTATTCATACGGGCGATTTCAAAATTGACCAGACGCCCGTCGACGGGAAGCCGTTCGATCTGCATGCGTTCGCGCGCTACGGACAGGAAGGCGTTCTCGCGCTATTTAGCGACAGCACGAACGTCGAGCGCCCGGGCTTTACGCCGTCCGAACGCGCCGTGACGATGCCGCTTGAAGAGCTTTGCCGCGCCGCGCCGCGAAAGATTGTCTTCTCGTGCTTCGCGAGTTCGATTCACCGCATTCAGCAGGTGATCGACATCGCGACGATGTGCGGGCGAAAGATTGGCTTCGTCGGGCGCAGCATGGTGGACAACGTTGAGATCGCCCACGAGCTGAACCGGCTGCGAATTCCCGACGGCAGCCTCGTCCGGCCGCAGGATTTGCGCACATACGATCCGCACAAACTCGCGATTTTAGCGAGCGGCACGCAGGCCGAGCCGATGTCGTCGCTCTCACGGATTGCCGTGGACAATCACCGGTACGTGAGCATCGAGGAAAACGATACGGTTGTTCTCTCCGCGCGAATTATTCCCGGAAACGAAAAGGCGATTTTCCGGATGATTGATCATTTCTTCCGGCGGCAAGTGCTCGTGTATTACGAAGGCGGGCGGTCTGCGCCGATTCACGTCTCCGGGCACGCGAGCCAGGAAGAAATGAAGTTGGTGCTGAACCTTGTGCGGCCGAAATATTTTGTTCCGCTGCACGGCGAGTACCGGCATCTTTTCCGCCACGCGGCGCTCGCCGAGCAGGTTGGCGCTGTCTCCGGCGAAATTTTTCTGCTGGAGAGCGGCCAGCCAATCGAATTCACCGCCGATGGCGCGCATCGCCGCGAGCCGGTGACCGCCGGACGCGTTCTGGTAGATTCCGGCTCGCTCGAGGAAATTGAGGAAGTGGTGATTCGCGAGCGGCGGCATCTTGCGGAGGACGGCGTGGTGGTGCCGATACTTGCAATTGACAAGCACACGGGACGGCTCGAGGGGCAGCCGGAAATTGTTTCGCGCGGATTTGTACCGTCGGACGACGGCCAGGAATTGATGGCCAAGGCCCGCGAAGTCATTTTGAAGACGATCGAACAATCGACCGCGGAAGAAAAGACGGATTGGGGCGTCATCAAGGAAAAAATCCGCGTGGATTTGAAACGCTTTTTGAACAAGCAAACCGCGAAGCGGCCGCTGATCCTTCCCGTCATTTTGGAAATTTGAGGTTTGCTCGGGCCGAATTTCAGGATGAACTGATGGCAGGTGCGAAACAGCAATCGGCGTCGAGCGCATTGCAGCTGCGGACATTTCGACCGGAAGATTTCGACACGCTTTACGAGATCGATCAGGTCTGCTATCCGCGAGAGATTGCGTACTCTCGGCGCGAACTGCGCTGGTATCTGCGTTTGCCGGGCGCCAAGGGAATCGTCGCTGAGCGCGAAGGACAGATCGCCGGATTCCTGCTCTCCGCGAACTGGGGACAGGTGGGCCACATCATCACCATTGATGTTCTCGAACAGTTTCGGCGAGCGGGCGCCGGATCGGCGTTGGTGCGCGAATCGGAAGCGCGCCTTGCGCGGCAAGGCGTCACGAAGATCGAGATCGAAACTGCGGTGAATAATTCCGCGGCGATTGCGTTCTGGAACAAGCATGGTTATATTTCGCGCGGCGTTTTGAAGAATTACTATCCAGGCGGGCTCAGTGCCTACGCTATGATCAAACCCCTGAGCGCGCCTTCGGGAAATGCGCGGAGCTGATTCGAATGTCTCTTTTCCAGGCCATTGTTCTGGCCATCGTGCAGGGGCTGACGGAATTTCTTCCGGTCAGCAGCAGCGCGCATTTGATTTTAATTCCGAAGCTGCTGCACTGGCCCGATCAAGGGCTGGCGTTTGATGTCGCGCTGCATGCGGGGACGCTCATCGCGGTGGTCGTCTACTTCTTTCGCGACTGGGTGGAACTGACGCTCGCGGGCCTGGGATTCAATTTCCCGCGTGGCGCGTCGAACGAGCGCGTGCGGCACAATCGGCGAATGTTCTGGTATCTCGTCGCGGCGACGATTCCCGGCGCAATCGTCGGCTTCCTCTTCGAAAAGAAAATCGAGGAATATTTGCGTGATCCGCGCCCGATTGCAATGGCGATGATAGGCGTTGCACTGCTGATGTGGTACGCGGAATACGTCAGCAAGCTCGAACGAGGCATGGATCGTCTGCGATTCTCCGATGCGATGACAATTGGGGTTGCGCAGTCGACCGCTCTCTTCCCTGGCGTATCGCGCTCGGGAATTACCATTACCACCGGATTGTTCCGCGGGATGACGCGAGAGGCGGCCGCCCGTTTTTCGTTCCTGCTCTCCACGCCGCTTATCGCCGGAGCCGCAGCGAAAGAATTGCCCGGGCTGATCAAGATGCGCCATACCGGCCAGCTTGATTTGCCGATTTCCACGCTTGCCATCAGCATCGCGGTTTCCGCGATCGTCGGCTACCTTGTTATTGCGTTCTTTCTGCGCTATTTGCAGACACGCACATTGAAAATCTTTATTTACTACCGAATCCTCTTTGGTATAGTCATTTTGTTACTCGCGTTCCTCCCCATGGGCTCCGCGCGATAGCGCCCGCGTGCTCCCAGTCGTAAACAGGCCTTCCCCTGTCCAAGGGAGATGTATGTGCGCATCCTGAACCCAACTGAAAATAAACGTCTCAATGAGATGGTGGGATTTGTGTGCCTTATGGCGGCGGTGCTGCTGGCGTTAAGCCTGCTTTCCTATTCGCCGCAGGACCAGTCGTTTAACGTTGCCGCGGCGGCGCAAGTTTCAGGGCCCGCGCGAAATTGGATTGGGCCATTCGGAGCGCATCTCGCCGACCTGCTCTTCCAACTCTGCGGGTACGGGGCATTCTTGATTCCCGCTGCCATCTTTTTCGTGGGGATGCGATGGCTCCGGAGCCATGCAATCGCCTCGCCCATTGCGAAGATTGTTGGTGTGACAATGATGTTCCTGTTCTTACCGGCGCAGCTCACCCTGTTGCACTTTCCTGATGTACGCGGCGCGATTCCTGCGGGCGGGTTGATGGGAACGATCCTGGCGTCAGGCCTGCGCGGCGCGCTCAATCCGGTTGGCGCGAATCTTGTCGGAATTGCCTGCGTTCTCACCGCGCTATTTCTCACGACGAGGTTTTCGTTCAGCGCCGCGGCGGAATGGCTGCGCGCGCCCATGGGCGCGGAAGGCTATATCGGGCGGATGGTCGTTCGACTAAAAGATTGGCGCGAAGAGCGCGAATCAATGCGGCTGCGCCGCCGGATGGAAGAGATCAAAGTTTCGGGACGCAAGGCCGCACCCGCGCAGGCCGTTTCTTCGAGGGACGGGGCGATGGCCGCTGAAGTCGAGCCCGAAGAAGATTCCGAGCCGGAAACTTCTTCACGCGTACCCGCAGTGATCAAATTCCGCGATTCCGAAATTGCGCCGGCTAAAGCGAAACCTTCTGTTGAACCCAAGATCGCGAAAGGCAAAACCAGTTATCGACTTCCGTCGACCTCCCTGCTTCGCCCTCCCGAGCACGGCGAAAAGATGGACGAGGCCGAATTAAAGGATTACGCGCGCGCGATCGTCCAAAAGTCCGAAGAATTCGATGTCAAGGGACACATCACGCAGATCAATCCGGGCCCAGTAGTCACTACGTTCGAATTCAAGCCGGAGGCGGGCATCAAATACAGCCGCATCACCGGCCTTGCCGAAGATCTTTGCCTCGCGCTGCGAGCAGAATCGCTACTGATCGAACGAATTCCGGGAAAATCCACGGTTGGAATTGAAGTGCCGAATCCGCACCGCGAGACAATCGCTCTTCGCGAAGTGATCGAATCTCCTGAATTTGTGCACTCTGCTTCCAAACTCACGATGCCCCTTGGCAAGGACCTGATCGGGCGAATTCGCGTTGCCGATTTAACGCAAATGCCTCACTTGCTGATCGCCGGTTCCACGGGCACGGGCAAGAGCGTTTTCATCAATTCCCTGCTGATGGGCATGCTCTACACAGCGACGCCCGAGGAATTGAAGCTGGTTCTTGTTGATCCGAAGCGACTCGAGCTTGGGCTTTACGAAGACATTCCACATTTGTTCACGCCGGTGGTCACTGATGCGAAGGTTGCGTCGAACGTTTTACGGAACGCCACGCGGGAGATGGAACGCCGCCTAAAACTGCTCGCGCAACGCGGCGTGAGGAACATCGAGCAATACAACCGCACGTTCCAGAAGAATCAATCTCTCTCGCTCTTCGATTCCGTCGAGGATGTCGAACACAAGCCGCTTCCTTACATGGTGATCGTGATTGACGAGTTGGCGGACCTGATGATGGTGGACACGAACAACGTTGAAGAGTCCATCACCCGGCTGGCACAGATGGCGCGCGCCGTCGGAATTCACTTGATTCTCGCGACGCAACGGCCGTCCGTCGACGTTATCACCGGCCTCATCAAAGCGAATTTCCCGGCGCGCATTTCATTCCGCGTGGCGAGCAAGGTGGACTCGCGCACGATTTTGGACGCCAATGGATCCGAATCGCTGCTCGGCAAGGGCGACATGCTCTACCTGCCAGCCGGTTCGTCGCGACTGCATCGCATCCACGGTCCATACGTGACCGAGGAAGAAATCGCGGCCGTGTGCACCTTCTGGCGCGATCAGGCGAAGGCTGTTTACAACGAAGACATGCTCAAACCGCCGAAGGACGAGAACGCAGCGGCCGGTTCATCTGAAGGCGGCGAAGAGGTGGACGACGATTTGTATCACGATGCCGTTCGAGTTGTCTGCGAGATGGGCCGCGCTTCAACTTCGACGTTGCAGCGACGTCTGCGAGTCGGCTATGGCCGCGCGGCGAGGCTCATCGACATCATGGAGAAGGATGGCATCGTCGGACCCGCCGACGGCGCCAAGCCGCGCGAAGTCCTCAAAAAGAAGGATTGGATGCGCGAATTCGACGAATCCGTGCATTAGTACGTCTGTCGCATCTAGCAACTCGCAAGCTCTCGCGCGAATGGCGAGCGAGCCGCCATGCTTACCTACTTCTTTAGGAACGCTGACAAGTTGCCCTGTTGATGCGCGCGCAGTTCTATGCAGGAATTCGCCTGATCTTTCGCGTTCTCTAGCAGCCGGGTTGAGCCGGGGATATTCTGCTCGCGGAAGAATTGGAGCGAGTCGTCACGCAGTTTCGGATCGCAGAAAACTCCCGCCACCTGCACGAGTTCACCGCCGAGTGCTGCGTCAATCTTGCCGGTGATCTGCTTGTAATCGGTCTTGAAGAGATCCCAAGCCACGGCCTGAGTGTCGGGATTCTGCAGCGTGCCCACAAGCAGGAACATATCCTGATTTCGCACGGCCGGACTCAATACGAAATCGAAAGTGCGTTTGGTCAGCGCCGGGTCGGAAAACAAAGTGAGCGCGCCGAGATAGGAATAATATTCGCCGGGAGTCTTGGCCGTTTTCAAATGGGCGACGAACTTGTCGTAGAGCGCGGCGTCGCCATTCTGAGCGGCGATGGCTAGAGCATTGCCGGCAAGCGCTTCCTCCACCGATGCGGGATCATTCATGTACTGTTCGGTGAGTGACCGCGATTGCGCGATTAATTCCGGATCGCGTCCATACGAGGCAAGCGTCCCAAAAACATCCGTTCTCAGTGCTTGGCGCTCCTGCGATTCGCCCGGCGTGGGCGCACTTCCGAGATCGTTGGCGATGGGCCGCAGGAAATTCCGCACCCAGGCTTCGAACGCCGGACGCTCGGCTGACGATACGACCTCATCGTGAATTTCAGGAATATGCCCAAGCATGACATCAACTACGGCGCGCTCGCGTTCGCCCTGCATTTTTTCGAGCGTCGCCAGGTAATCGCCGATACTCATGCGGCCAACGCGAACCATCGCCCAGGCATCTCCGAGGAAGCGCATTCGGTCTTCCGGCGAGAACCTGGATTCAAGCTCCGCGGCGATTTTTGCGAATGCAGCCGGCTCGTACTGCGTGCGGTAGTAGCCGCGCGCGCCTTCGTTGGCAAACACCCACTGCGCGCATCCGGGAAGTTCGAAGCTCTGCTCGCGCCCGGTCAGCAATTCGTAAGGCGCATCTTTCGATATCGAAGATCGCAGCGCCACTGGGATGGCCCAAAGTTCCGGCGATCCGGCGTCAAGTTTCGCGGCGTCCGCGAAATAACGGGTTTGCGTCAACGTCACTGATGTCGCGTTTCCGCGGCAGACGGATTTCACGCCGACGAGTGGAGCCCCCGGCTGATCCACATAGCCGGACATGATCTTGTCTACCGGTTTTCCCGAAGTGGCCGCAATTTGATTCCAGAAATCCTCTGCGGTCGTATTGCCGTATGCGTGTTTTTCGAGATAGGCATTGACGCCCTTGCGGAAAGTCTCCGCGCCAACATAGGCCTCGACGGCGCGCAGGACGGAAGCTGCCTTGCCATACGCAATGCCGTCGAATAAAGCTCCGATCTCGGCCGGAGTTTCAGCCTTGGCGCGAATCGGCCGGACGGACGCGATCGAATCGATGGTGAGCGCGCCGCCTGTCTCCTCGATTTCGTCGAGCTCGTTGTGCCATTCCGGATGCCAAGCCTCGAGCGGCTTCCACGACATCCACGTCGCGAATCCTTCGTTGAGCCAGATGTTATCCCACCATTTCATGGTCACGAGATCGCCGAACCATTGATGCGCCATCTCGTGAGCAATCACCGAGGCGATATTGCGGTGGGAATCGTATGAGGCTGTCTTATCGTCAATCAGGAGATCGGATTCGCGAAATGTGATCGCGCCTATATTTTCCATCGCGCCGGCGGAGAAATCGGGGATGCCGATAAAGTCGAGCTTCTTGAACGGATATTTCGTGTAGTAATACTTGTCGTAATACTTCAGGACGTTTTCTGCCGTCGTGAGTGCAAATCCGCCGAGATCTTTCTTCTCCGGCGTGGCGCAAACTCGAATCGGGATGTCGTCGGCCGAGCCTTCGAGGCACTGGAAGTCTCCGGCGAGAAGCGCGACGAGGTAAGACGACATCTTGGGGCTCGGCGAAAATTTCACCGTATGCTTTCCTTCGCCAGGGCCCGGGGTATCGGACTCGATCGTGGTGTTCGAAATCGCCATATCGCCCTTGTCCACGACGAGCGTGATATGAAAAACGGCCTTCATGTCGGGTTGATCGAACGACGGAAACGCGCGGCGCGCGTCGGTGGCTTCAAATTGCGTCACGGCGTAGCGCCGTCGCGGTGTCTGACTGAGGTAGAAGCCGCGAAGTTTGTCGTTGAGCGTTCCGGTAAAATGGATGCGAATCGCGGCCGGACCGGCGGGAATTTCTTTTGGAGCGGTGAATGTGGTCTGCTCGGCTTTTTCATCCGACGCGACCGAAGCCTTTTGCTCCGCGCCGCCCGATGTGATGGACACATCTTGAAATTCAATTTCCGCGGAGTTTAGAACGATGGACGTGGCGGCGTGCTCGAGGCGAACGTGAATTGTTTCTTCGCCCGCGAATATGGCTTTCGCGAGATCAGGCGTAAATTTCAAGTCGTAGCTCTCGGGGATCACGTTTCCCGGCAATCTTTGCGCCTGCGCCGCCGCGCCGAGCGCGAGGCCGCAAACCACCGCCAGCATGACTCGTTTCATCAGGAATCCTTTCGAATTTTGGATCAACGCCCGGAAGTGCAATTGGGGAGTACGCGCGGAAGAGCCTGACGATTCAATAAGTCCCCAAGCCAAACAGTCACCCTACCATAAACCCATTCTCTATCAGACGCAAAAGCACCGGGAAGGAAAGCAGAGCGTGCGTGATCGCGCGAACGCCGTAAGATCGGCCAAAGCCACGACGCGCTCGAATTCAGGCCAATTTTGGATTGCGCATTTCCCTTTCGCTGCTGCGGCCTTTTGTCTAAAATGTTGGTTTCTCCCGGTGCCGGGGTAGCTCACCGGTAGAGCGCGGCCCTGAAAAGGCCGGCGTAGGCAGTTCAACTCTGCCCCCCGGCACCATTATTTCGATCTTCCAGTTTGAAGCTCGCCTGAAGCGTCCAAAGAGCGTGAGAAAGGATAGCCTGGTGAAGACACAAGGCGGACCATTCCAACCGTTTGCCGGCCACAGGTACATCAGCGTCGAGACGTTTCGAAAAAGCGGCGAGGGCGTGAAAACGCCAGTATGGTTCGCTGAGGCGGCGCTCGACACGCCAGCGCCTATCCTTTACGTCTACAGTACCGGCGATTCGGGCAAGGCGAAGCGCCTCCGCAATAATCCCCGCGCGAGGGTCGCGCCCTGCGACATGCGAGGCAATGTGACCGGCGATTGGGTGGACGCGCAGGCTGAGATTCTGCAGGGCGACGCTGCCGCGGTGGGCATGCGCGCGATCAATCGAAAGTACGTGCCATGGAAACAACTGCTCGACTTCTTCAGCGCGTTTCGAAAGCACGAGCGAATTGTAATCGCGATCCGGCCAGCCTAAGGCATGTTCGTCGCAATGGCCGCAAGAATTTCCGCAAATCCCGCGTTATTTCACGATAGTCACTACTTTGATGCTTTGGAGCATCCTGATCCAGCGGGCGGGGCGCTTGTCGTGAGGCGCGACTAACCGAAACGGCCCGGCCTGATCGTCCAGCGGCTTGCCGTCCATGCGGTCGGCAACAATCACGCCGGAATCCTGAAAATCCGAATCGAGCTCTGCCAGGGAATAGATCACGCGATAGCCGTCGGCGGCCTCCGCGATCACGTACGTCGCCATCGCCGCGCCTTTTAGTTTTGGCCCCTGCGGAACCCCGGCCTGTTTCAGCAGCTCCGAGAGTGCCACGCCCTCGAAAGATTCATCCTTCTTCTCGTGCGGATTCGTGACCTTTAAGGTGGTGCGAGGCATCTTGCTTAAATCCTCGAGCGAGAGTGAAAGTGGATGTTCGACATCGCCGCTAACCAACAATCGAGCCGTCGCGGGTGCGGACTGTGAAAATCCGGAAGATGCGCCAAAACTGAGGGAGAGAAATACCGCCAGCAGCAACGGTCGCAAGAATCTACGCATCGCCGGCGGCCGCTAGTCCTTCTGCAACATGACTTCGGTGGATTTGATGACGGCGGCGACGGTATCGCCGACCTTCAATTTCATCTCTTCAGCGCTGCGGCGCGTGATCACGCTCTCGATGATGTTGTCGCCCACTTGAACCGTGACGTGCGCCATCACGTTTCCGAGAATGACTTCTTCGACCTTGCCAACCAAATGATTCCGTGCAGAAAGTGTCATCCGGAAATCATAGCCGTAACACGCAGGCCCGTCGAGCGTTTCTTCGGTTTGTCGCGGTGCGCACCTGTGCTATTTCTTGAGACTCGCGTTGCGGCGCGGCAGCGTGCAAGGGTGAATCGAATGCCTGAGAAAACCGACTACCGAATGACGGCGGAGGATTTCCGGCGGCACGGCAAAGAAATGGTGGACTGGATCGCGGATTATTACGCTCGCATCGAATCGTTTCCCGTTCTGTCGCAGGCCAAGCCGGGGCAGGTCCGCGCTGCCTTGCCGAAGAGCGCTCCCGAGCATGGCGAAACGTTCGAAAGCATGATGAAGGACGTCGAGAGCGTGATTCTTCCAGGCGTGACGCACTGGCAATCGCCAAATTTCTTCGCCTACTTTCCTTCGAACACTTCGTACCCGTCGATTCTCGGAGAATTGCTCTCTGCGGGGCTCGACGTGCAGGGAATGCTGTGGGCCACGAGCCCGGCGTGCACGGAACTGGAAACGCACGTTCTCGATTGGCTCGTGGAATGCCTCGCGCTTCCCGAGAAGTTCAAGTCGAGCGGCGAAGGCGGCGGAGTGATTCAGGATACGGCGTCGAGCTCGTCTCTTTGCGCGATGCTCGCCGCGCGCGAGCGCGCCACTGCCTACGCAAGTAACGAAAACGGATGCGACGGCCGACTCGTCGCGTACACGTCCTCCCAGGCGCACTCATCGATCGAGAAGGCTGCGATGGTCGCCGGAATCGGCCGCACGAATCTACGGCTCGTGCAAGTGGACGAGAAGTTCGCGATGCGCCCAGAGGCGCTCGCTGCGGCGATTCAACAGGATCTCGCCGCCGGACGAGTTCCCTTCTTCGTTTGCGCTACGGTGGGAACGACTTCATCGAACGCCATCGACCCGTTGCGCGCGATCGGCGCCATCTGCCGCGAGCACGCCATCTGGCTGCACGTCGACGGCGCGATGTCCGGCACGGCGGCTCTGTGCCCGGAATTTCGCTGGATTCAAGATGGACTCGAATTCGCGGACAGCTGCACATTCAATCCGCACAAATGGATGTTCACGAATTTCGATTGCAATTGTTTCTATGTCGCGGACCGCAAGGCGCTGATTCATACGCTGAGCATTCTTCCGGAGTATCTGCGGAATCAGGCGACGGAGTCCGGCGCGGTGATCGACTATCGGGATTGGCACGTTCAGCTCGGCAGGCGATTCCGCTCGCTGAAATTGTGGTTTGTCATCCGTCACTACGGCCTCGAAGGTCTGCGTTTTCACATCCGGCGGCACATCGAACTGGCGCAGAAATTCGCGTCGTGGGTGCGCGAAGATTCGGATTTCGAACTTGCCGCGCCTGCGCCGCTCAATCTGGTCTGTTTCCGCCACCGCGGCGGCGACGCGATTAACGAGACCATCATGTCGCGGCTCAACAAAAGCGGCGATCTCTATCTCACCCACACAAAATTACGCGACCGGATCACGCTGCGAATGTGCATCGGCCAGACAAACACGGAATTGCGCCACGTCGAACAAGCCTGGAAGCGAATTCGCGAGGAAGCGAACGCGGCGCAGAAACTTTCCCAATCGGCTGGCTGAAAAACGCGCGCGACACGTCCGGGGCGCGTCATCCAGAACTCTGCGCTAAGCCTGACGCGAGGCGATGAGTTCAATTGGGCGCTGGAGTTGCGGCCGGGGCTGCCCGCTTCTGGGACGCGGGTGGAACCGCCGCGCCTGCCGCTCTTGGATTCGTGCCGAGGCGCGACTCGGTTTGCCGCACGATGGCGCTGTCGTTGCCGAAAAGTTTTTCCTGAATCGCCAGCGCTTTCCGGTCCGCTTCATCCGCGTCGCTGATGCGGCCCTGAACGCGGTAATCCTGCGCGAGGTCGAGATATCCCTGCGCCAAATCCGAATTCAAGGGCGGCAAATTCTTTTCGTCGGCCCTCACAGCCTCTTCTAGAAGCGGCTGCGCTTGTGCCACCTGCCCGCTTACGGCCCGCAGCACGCCCAAGCTGTGCAGAACGCTGCCGAGTTCCGGTCCGGCGCCCGTTGGATCTTTGCGATAAATTTCGAGGGCTTGGGTCAGGCGGTGGTCGGCTGCAGCCGCGCGTCCTTCGTGCATGTACACATTTCCTTCGTTTGCGTAAGCCTTCGCGAGATCGAGCGATGTTGGCGACGACTGTTTCTCAAAAATGACGATCGCGCGGTCGCAAAGAGGTTCGGCATCCTTCGGACGATTCTCGGCGTCGTAGACGAGCGCGAGAAGGTTTAGCGTGTCGGCGAGTTGCTTGCCGTTCGGCCACCACTTCTCGGCCTGCGGCAGAATTCCCCGAAGCTGGCCCTCGGCGCCAGTGTAGTTGTATTGGTTAAACGAGTCCGAGGCCGCGCGATAGGCTTCGAGCCACTTAGTTTGGTGCTGACGTTCCACGATGGCCCAGGCCGCAATCCCGATCGCAATCGCCAGCGCTCCACAAAGCAACCATAACCGCACGCTTCACTCTCCCCGCCGGGGAATCGATTCCCTTCCCGGCACGCACTGAGAAGCATGGTCTGAGATTTGGGCAGGCGGCACAAGGCGGAACTCGAACTCATGTAACCTGTTCATCACGCGTGCGCGGAGGGCGGATAGGCTCAAACTGCACGTTGCTCTGGGGTTTGCTTTTGGGCAAACACCCAGCCGCTGGACTTGAGTCACGTTGGCCCGCGGGTCACAATCACGCCAGGGAGTCATCACAACGTGTACAAAACAACTGATAAGAAGCATCCGGGCGTCCCCGCGGGAAAAACCGATTATTCGGCCGTGAAGGATTCTGAGCGCCGGCTCACTGCGCGCTATCAGTTCACAGCCTCCGCCGAGGTGGTAGAACACTCGACAGGCGCGCGCTTCTCGACCCGCACCACGGACCTCGGGCCTGGCGGCTGTTTCGTTGACACGCTGGTCCCATTCCCGGTCGGGTCAAATATTCGCATCGCTCTTCACAAAGGTAAAAACACGTTTGAGACCGACGCGTCAGTGGTCTACGCGCAATCGGGCCTGGGCATGGGAATCGCCTTTAACGACCTAAACACCGCAGAAGCCGCAGCGCTGCGCGACTGGCTCGGTATAGTCACAAAAGAGCGCGAAGATGCCTACGAAATCCTGCGCACCGCTCAACCGCTGACCGATCCGGCCCCGCAAGGCCTCGAAAGAACGATGATTACGAGACTTGTGCGCCTTCTGGTCACCCGAGGCATGCTCACGGAATCGGAAGCTTCCGCCGTTTTGTTCGACCCCGTACTCTAAACCGTTCTGTCAACATTGCCCTGAATACCAGTCTTTCTCCGCCTGGGTCTATTTCCTTTTTGGCGGGAACCATCCCATTTTGGCATTGCTTCGTGCGAGTTGCCGCAAACTCCCTGCCACAAGTCATGCAACGAGAGCATGATGCCAAATTCACCCGCGGTGGCAGCGCGCGTGCAGCGAGCTAGTTACTCCACAGGAGGGGACGCAATGACAGAACGCCGGCGAGCACATCGCTATGAACTCTTTATGCCGCTTCAGGTCATGGCTGGAACAACCAATTTCCAGTCGGCTCATCTTCGCGACATCTCAACGCACGGCGTATACTTTGTCAGCGAGCAAAGCATTTCTCCCGGCACGTCGCTGGACGTGACCTTTACGCTTCCGCAGGAGCGCGGAAGGCCCGAATCTGTGATCGTACGCGGCAGCGGGCGAACGATTCGTCTCGACCGCCTGCCGGGCGAGAGTCGCCCGCTTTTCGGAGTTGCCGCAGCAATCAATCGCTTCGACTTTGTTCAACCTGGAAAGCGCGCCGCCTAATCCACACACCTTTTTCATTCGAAGCCATCCATTATCCAAATCCACCGGGCTCACCGAGCAATGTCTTGTTCGCTTTCCGCTACGACGCGGTAAAATATCGACGGGCAAAAATTGCGTTCCGCCCGTGCGATGCCTTTCAACGACGATAACGGCGGCACTCTGGCAACGGAGCGCACGCTCCTTGCCTCGCTTTGCCAATCGGGCCAGGACGATCTTCTCCGTTCGCAGATTCTGCAACTTCTTCCACTTTACAGCTGGCAATCAGGCGATCATCGCGCGGTCTACGACGTTCTCGCACGCTGGACGGCTGAGCCGGCGGAGATCCGAAGCGGCATCGCCGCGCGGCTCACGCGCATCGGATTTCCCGATATCGACGTTGCACCGTACTTCGAGCCCGCCGCAAATTTGCGAGGCGCATTGGAATGGCTGCGCGAGCGGATCGCGCGAGATCCGCGAGAAACTTCGTGCAGCGATTCTCCGCCGAATGGCATCCATCGAAGCGAATGAAGAATCGCACGAAGCGAATTCTCGCGCTCGTTGACGTTGCCGGCCTGCCGATATTTATTCTCGCTTTCATCTGGCGCCTGCAATTCAGCGCTCAATGGACATGGATGCTCTTCCCCGCATGGCTCGTAGTGAGCTTTCTCATTCATCGGGATACCCCGACGACGATTGGCGCGCGAGCGGACAATCTCTGGCCCGCGGCCAAGCGCGCAGCGATGGCATTTGCCATCATGGCCGCGGCTCTTATAGTCATCGGGCTTGTACGCGGCGCGCCGCATCATTTTCCTAGGCACTTGATTTCGCCTCGCCGCCTTTGGACCTACCTCGCTTTCTGCGTGCTGCAACAAGTGGCGCTCAATTCCCTGATCTCAAATCGCCTGGAATTTCTCACCGGCAAGAGATGGCTTGCGGCGCTTCTGGCGGGCGGGATCTTTGCTGCGTGTCACTGGCCGAATCCAGTTCTCGTTCCGATAACGTTTATCGGCGGAAGCGTGATGGCGTGGCTCTTTCTGCGCGAGCGCAACATCATTCCGCTCGCGATCATGCAGGCGCTGCTCGGTACACTCGCGTGGTGGAGTTTTCCGGTGGCGTGGCATCACCACCTTCGCGTGGGGCCGGGATATTACTTGGGATTGGTCTCGCCGAGAACGGCGTGGCGTGTTGCGTTCAGAAGGCGCGCGAGCGTTTTCCGCGGAAGGCTGTCTGCCAGCGAACCGACCAGCCACGCAAATTCCAGTGGCACGCCGCGGCTCAATTCGACGGCTTCGATTTGAACGTTCCCGTCATCTTTTTCCTGCATCCGCCAGTAGTCATTGAGCCGCCACAGATAGCCATGATCGTTGCCAACGGCGTACTCATGCTCGTCAGGCCTCCCCGGATTTGCTACTTCGGCGATTCGCGTCGAGCATGCGCGCGATTCCAGGCGAGTTTCATCCACCCTAATGTTCCGGGCGTCGAAATTGGCGTTATACACCACGGTCACGATGGACTTGCTGTAGAGACGAAAATAAATCTTAGAATCGTCGCCCGTTTGTTCGAGCAGCTTCGACGATTGAATGTCCGGGTTGTAGAATTTCGCTTGATCCGAGTAATCGGTGACGACGTCGACCACTCGCGAAATCGTCGCCTTGGGAATAAACACCACGCCCACCCAGTGATGAATTGCGCCGCTTGGAATTTTGATTTTCTGGCCGTCGTCGAGCGTGCGGAGGGGAGCGATGTACACTTCCCCTTGCTGGACGGAGCTATACGTTTTTGTGCGTTCGTCTTCGGGCAGCGTATCGAGAACTAGAAAGCGACCGTATTTCCGGTCCGCCGCCATTCGTGCTTCTGTCACCTCGACGTAATGATCGAAAGCAGCGATCGTCTCCTGCTTGAGAACAGCGGCAAGAGCCTTCTCGGCGAACAACGCCGCCAGCACGCAAATGGCAAGGGAGAATCCCGAGAGGCGTATCCACCTGTTTGTCATAGCGGCCTTTCGCGCTTCAATCCCGGATATGGAGGCGCTCCCGTTCGAACTCCGTCCTTCGGGCCTGCCGATTCGTTTAGATAATTTTGTAGGACGAAAGGACTCACTAATTTTGAAGCAAGAATTCCAGAAAGAACGGCGGACCTGACGACGCTGAGAACAAAATTGAAGTTGTAGGGGCGCTGCCCCGCCCTGAACGTTTTGTGTGAAGGGTTGCTGCGCCCGGCTTGCAGATAAATCAGAAGAAATACAGCAGGAGTAAGCGCTAGAAATTCACCGCGCCAAAGCGGCGCTCGGCCAGCGAATGAGCGCGCGCGAGTGCCGGTGCCGGAATCGCCGCGTGCGGGCTCGACCATCGCCCGGCAATCGCGCAGCCACAGCGCGGGCAATTGCCGTCATCCAGGAGGTTCTCCTCGACGCTGTGCCACGAGCGCCGAATCAACATTCCGGCGCACTCGGGACAAAGGGTGCTCGCGCCATCCGAAAAAATATTTCCTTCGTAAACGTAATGCAATCCCACCTCGCGCGCGACGGCGCGCGCCGCATGAAGCGTTTCGGGCGGCGTGCGCGGCTTGTCGCGAAGCTTGAAATCGGGATGGAACGCCGTGAAATGCAAGGGAACGTCAGGCCCGAGATTTTTCAGAATCCATTCGGCAAGCGAGCGCGATTCGGCCACGCCGTCATTCAGCGTGGGAATCACCAGATTCGTAATTTCAAACCAGACGTTCGTCTCGTTCTTGAGCCACAGCAGCGTATCGAGCACCGGCTGCAAATGCGTGAGCGTGACCCGGCCGTAGAATTCTTCGGTGAAGGCTTTGAGGTCCACGTTGGCCGCATCCACATGGTCGTAAATATCGTGGAACGCCTCGCGGGCGATGTAGCCGTTGGTCACCATAACGGTGTTCACGCCGTATTGCTTCGCCACCTCGCAAATATCGATCACGTATTCGCCCCAGATGGTCGGCTCGTTGTACGTGAACGCAATCGAGGGGCAGCCGTAGTGTATCGCAAGCAGCACCACGTCTTCGGGCGATAGCGGCGTGGAGTTCACCTGATCGGAACGCGATTTCGAAATATCCCAATTCTGGCAGAAGAAGCAGCCCATGTTGCAGCCCGCCGTTCCCATCGAGAAAATTCGCGTGCCGGGCAGAAAATGGTTGAGCGGCTTCTTCTCGATCGGATCAATTTGCAGCGCTGCGGGTGCGCCATAGCCGAGGCTGTAAAGGCGGCCGCCCTGATTGACGCGGATAAAACAAAACCCGGCCTGCCCTTCCCCAATGTGACAATGGCGCGGGCAAAGATAGCAGTGCGCGCGGCCATCCGGCGTCGTTTCCCACCAGCGAGCTTCGTGGAGCTGTTCGGTCTTTTGGAGGACTTTCAGATCTTCCATTGCAGGCACTGCTTCCCTCCAAATCCATTATACGCCGCCAATTCGTTGCGCGCGGTCGCGCTCGTCCACCCAGTCGAGAAAGTGACGCATGCGAGCGCGCTCGCGCCACATCAGTTGAAAATACTTGCGGCGGTCGAGATTTGCGGCTTCCGCACCGTAAAACGTTTCCATGCGCCAGTGAATGTACGGGCTATCCCAGGGATGCAGACGGTAGCCTTTCGCCGTAATCCAATAATAGCGAAGCGCGACGAACATGCGGCGGAAAGCACGCGCGGCTATTCGCACGAGATCCAACGCTCGGGCGAATTCGTCCGAACATGCGGCCAGAGCGCTCCTTTTGGCGATAGTCGCGATGGTAGAATGGCGACGGGACGATTCCGATGACGGCGGAAGATCACTACTACGCGGGGATTGATTTCTTCGGCGAGGGCAAGCTCGCCGAAGCGATTGCCGAATACGACGCGGCCCTTGCGCTCGATCCGAAACTCACCGATGCGTTGCACGGTCTCGCCCAAGCCTACTACGCCCAAGACGATTTCGACAACGCCATCGGGTCCGCGCGCCGCATCCTTGAAGCTGAGCCGGGCGACGTCCTCGCCTGGACCACGATCTCCCGCGCGTTTCAGCGAAAAGGAATGGTTCCCGAAGCAGAAGACGCGGCAGGCAAAGCGCGCCTCCTCGGCTGGAAGAAGCAGCTCCAAGATCAAAAAACCGAACACGGCAGTTGATGACGCTTGTCAAATCCTCGTCCTTTGGCTCTCGAAGCAGCTAGACTCACCACATCCCGCGAACGCCAGCATTATTTCTCCTCGTAGGGGCGCGGCTTGCTGCGCCTTCCGGCGCTCGATTTAGGGTGCAAAATTGTCTCGATTAGAAAGGACCTCCTCTGTTTGTTTTGTGTCAGTTGCGGCGATTTTTAATCGTTTTCGTGTCTCGATTAAAAATGCCTTGTTGGGGGCGCCCTCGGCTGGGCTGGGATGCGTGGGCGGGGGCACATTTGCCCTGCGCGAGATGATGATGTGTTTGGGCGGCTCAATCCATCGACCGTCGGCCGCCGGGCGGTGCTTGCGGCGGGTGCTGCTTTTTGTATCATTGTGCATAATACACAGAGAGATATCATGCGGGGGAGGAGCGCGCAAGCGTGGGCTTTGTAAGGGTCCTAGTACGGATTGGGAAAATACGGATTGGAAAAGAGAAAAGGGAGAAGGGAGAATCCGGAACCGCTCGCCGATGTGGCGGATTAAGCTGGGTCGCGCTTTGGCAGCGCGTCAATTTCCGATTAATGCGGTGGTCTCAATGGGTCGATGCAACACCATCTAATATAAAACTTCTGTTCAAAGGTGGTGTGTATGATCCAAGCGAGACGGGTGGCGCTTTCTGCGGCGCAGCGGACCGAGCTATGGAGCCGTTG